>Ga0209172_10001219_pt1 | contig 57257 bp, 58 predicted proteins | sample LarsenN4metaG_FD_184113 | JGI IMG/M metagenome (GOLD analysis project Ga0209172, IMG submission 184113) | Hot spring sediment bacterial and archeal communities from British Columbia, Canada, to study Microbial Dark Matter (Phase II) - Larsen... ...
TGGCCGGGACGTTGAGCGGTGGCGAACAGCAGATGCTGGCGATCGGACGGGCGTTGATGGCCCGACCCAAACTGATGCTCCTCGACGAGCCGTCGTTAGGGCTGGCGCCTAAGTTAGTTGAGGAGATCTTCCGTATCATTCGCGAAATCCATGGTAGCGGCACGACAGTGCTCCTCGTCGAACAAAACGCCAACAAAGCACTGTCCATCGCCGACTACGGCTATGTGTTGGAGACCGGCAAGATCGCGCTGGCGGGCGATAGCCAGGAACTCTTGCGCAATGATCATGTACGTCAGCTATATCTAGGGCGCTGAGGGCCGGCTGTCGTGAAGACCTACACCTTGTGGCATCGGCCCCCTGGCCCATCTGACCAAGCTGTACCAGCATCGTTCCATCCCCATCATTCCCTCTTCCCTGTCCCGCACCCCAGCCTCTCCCAAAGGGAGAGGGGGCCGTCACGGGCGGCGATGTCCGGCGTGGCGGAGGTTGGCTTAGATGCGGCGGTAGGGATCACGATATGACCAGGTTGTTCGGATGCGTGGGGACAACATCGCCTAGGGGGAGAGGGCGAATGCCGCGATAGGGCTTTGGGGGAAACGGTGATGAAGATGAAAGGAGGCAGAAGATGAATCGTTGGCTCAACGGATGCGTCGCGCTGCTCACTGTGGCAACCTTGTGGCTCATGAGCGGCGTCGCGCCGACATGGGCGGAGGTGGGCGTCACCGATAAAGAAATTGTCGTCGGCGCTGGCTTGGACCTGACGGGTGCCGTGGCTAACTGGGGGGTCAACATCAAAGCCGGCATGGAAGCGGTGTTCAATCGGGTCAACGAGGCCGGGGGTGTGCATGGTCGTAAGATCAAACTCATCTCCTATGATCATGTCTATCAGCCGCCCAAGGCCGTCGCCAACGCCAAGCGCCTCGTCGAACGCGACAAAGTGTTCATCATGATGGGGCATCTCGGCACCCCCACCACGAAGGCGATTAAAGAGTACCTCGAAGAGCGACAGGTTCCTAACATCTTCCCGGCCACTCTCGCCAGCCTCTGGGCCACCTCTGGCAAGTGGCACGTCGGCGACCTGGCCACCTACGCCGATCAGACCTGGTTGATCATCGATTATCTCGTCAAAGAGCGCAAGCTCACCAAGATCGCCAGCTTCTATCAGGATGACGAGTACGGCCTCGATGGCCATTTGGCCGGCAAGGCGCGTCTGAAACAATACGGCCTGGACTACATCGCCGAGGTGGACTACAAGCGCGCCGACATTGACTTCAGCTCGCAGGCGGCCAAGCTGAAAGAATCGGGGGCGGAGGCGGTGATTCTGCAGGCGGTGTATCGCGAGCCACCGCGGTTGGCGGAACAGTGCCACGCCATCGGTTATGATCCGCTGTTCATCGGTCCCTCGCCCATCGTGTTGGACAAGACCATCGAGCTCGGCGGCAAGCACGTCGAGGGGGTGATCGGGGTCGAAGTCTATCCGCTGCCGACCGATCCGGGCCCCTTTATGGACCAATACCGCGCCGACATGCAGAAGTATTTCCCCAACCTGGCGCTGGATACCACCAACCTGTACGGCTACCAGAAAGCTGCCCTCTTCGTCGAGCTCCTGCAGCGCACCGGCCGTGATTTGACGCGCGAGACATTGCTGCAGACTGTGACCACCATCAAGGACTGGGACCCGGGCTGGGGCCTCAAATATAGTTATGGCGGCGACGATCGCCGCGTCATGAGCCGTTCGGCCCGTCTAGTCATCGTTAAAGACGGCAAATGGACGAAGATGACCGATTGGTTCGAGGTGGAAGAGGCCAAGCGCTGATGACAGGACGAAGCTATGAGCGCTGAGGGCGAAATGGCGGCGCTGGCGGCCCAGTTTTCAGCCCTCGGCCCTGTCCTTCGGAGACCGCCCGTATGGTAGAGATCTTGGCCAGTCAGGTGATCAGTGGGCTCGCCACGGGGTGCGTGTATGCCCTCGTCGCCTTGGGCTTCGTTCTCATCTTCAAGGCCACCGACGTGGTAAATTTCGCCCAAGGCGAGTTCGTCATGGCCAGCGGCTTCATCAGCTATACGCTGTTGATCTGGTACGGATTACCCTATTGGGGCGTCTTTTTCATCACGATCGTGCTGTCCGGCTTCATGGGGGTGGCCTTGGAACGTGTGGTCGTCCGCCCCATTATGTCCGCGCCGATCTTCAGCATCGTCATCGCCACTATCGGAGCCTCGACGGTCATGCGTTCGACGGCGGGCATCGTCTACGGCTATGACGTGCTGCCGCTGCCGACCATCTTCTCCAAAGATCCGATTCGCCTGGGGGTCGTCACCTTCACGATCATGGATGTCGGAGTGATCGGCTTTTCGATCCTCATCATGCTGGTGTTGTATCTCTTCTTCAAGTGGACCAAGACGGGCATGGCCATGCGCGCCACGGCGCAGAGCCAGACGGCGGCCCAGTTGATGGGCGTGAGCGTCAAGCAGATTTTCTCGCTGACCTGGGCCATCAGCGCCGGCATCGGCGGTATCGCCGGTGTACTCATCGCGCCGATCATCTACCTGGATCCAAACCTCGGCGTCATCGGCATCAAGGCCTTTGCCGGGGCCATCTTAGGGGGCTTTGGCAGTATCCCCGGCGCCATCGTCGGCGGTATGCTGCTCGGCGTGCTGGAAAACCTCTCGGGGTATTTCTTCAACGCCGGGATCAAACAGGTGTCGACGTATATTCTGCTCATCCTGGTGTTGATCATTCGTCCGAACGGTCTGTTTGGAGCGGTGGCGATCAAGAAAGTGTAAGGGGAGCTAGCGGCAGATGAAGAAGGGCGACGGACTGAAGGCTTTGCTGCTGGTGCTCATCGGCGCTGGGATGCTCGTGTTGCCGAATTTCGTCGATAATTACATCATCTACATCATGGCCCGGTTATTCACCTACATCCTGGTGGCGGTCGGCCTCAATCTGCTGACAGGATATGCCGGCCAGGTATCGCTCGGCCATGCGGCCTTCTTCGCCATCGGCGCCTACACCGCCGCCGTGCTCGCCGAGTCGCTGGCCTGGCCCTTCGCGCTGTGCGTCATCACGGCCGCCGTCTTCACCGCTATCGTGGGGTATCTGCTGGGGTTGCCGTGCCTGCGCTTGAGCGGTCTGTACCTCGCCATGGCGACGCTCGGCTTCACGCTCATCGTGCAGGAGATGCTGCTGCAGCTCTCCGTCATCACCCATGGCTCCGAAGGTATGTTGGTCCCCACCGCTTCAGTGCTGGGGTTCGAGTTTGACTCGGATTATCGCAAATATTACCTGATTTTCGGCGTGACGGTCGTCATGCTGGTGTTGGCGCGCAACTTGGTACGGGGACGCACCGGGCGGGCCTTCCTCGCCATTCGCGAGAACGAGCGCGCAGCCGAGGCGATGGGCGTCAACCTGGCTCAGTATAAGACCATCGCCTTCGCCATCAGTGCCTTCTACACCGGCTTGGCTGGCGCCTTAAGCGCTTTTCTGGTGGGGTTTCTCGATCCGCAGGAGTTCAGCTTTTTTCTGTCCATCCAATTCATCACCATCATCATCCTGGGGGGGTTGGCTTCGCTGCTCGGCTCAGTGCTCGGGGCGGGATTTTTGATCATCCTGCCCGAGTTGTTGGCCGGCTTAGATGTGTGGCAGGCCTTGGTGTACGGGGTGATCATGGTGTTCACCATCATCTTCATGCCCTTCGGGCTGAGCGGTGCCATCCGCCGCTATGCCTATCGGTGGTTCGGCATCGGCGTCGAACCCATCATCCCCCGCAGACTGGGACACTAGAAAACAGTGCTGAGTGCTGAGCGATGAGTGCTGAGGGAGGGAAGCTCCGCCGTTCTCAGCACTCAGCACTCATGACTCAGCGCGCTTTCTTCATCCCCGCGGGCCGCTGATCTGAGCAGGGTCCGGGAGCGGCCTCTCACCTGGGTCAGGGTGCGGGCGGAACTCCGCCATTGCCTTGGGCAGAAATTGCGTGATGTCCTCAATACGGGCTTCGGGCTCCGGGTGCGTCGACAGGAACTCTGGTGGACGCCGGCCTGGCAATGCCGCCATACGCTGCCACACGCCGATGGCAACATGCGGATCATAGCCAGCTCGCGCCGCGAGCACCAAGCCGATGCGATCGGCCTCCGACTCCTGCAAGCGGCTGTAGGGCAACAGGACGCCGACCTGGGCCCCCAGCCCATAAGCGGCCATAATCATATTGCCGTACGGGCTGCCCTGAATACCGATGGCCAACGCCTGGCCGATGATTTGCGCACCCAGCTGCTGGCTCATCCGCTCGCCAGCGTGACGGGCGATGGCGTGGCCCACCTCGTGCCCCAAAATGATGGCCATGCCAGCCTCGGTTCTGGCGATCGGGAAAATCCCCGTGTACACCGCGATTTTGCCCCCCGGCAAGACGAAGGCGTTCACCGTCTTGTCATCTTTGATGGCATTGATTTCCCAGCGATAATCGGGGCGATCGGCGACTGCCGCCAGACGCGCGACGATGCGGCGAAGTGGCTCGATAGCATCAGGATCTCTGGTGATCGGCTCTTGACTGAGCACCTCACGATATGCCTGCACGCCAAGCGACAGCTCCTGTGCTTCGCCCACAAGCATCAGCTGACGCCGCCCAGTGATCGGTGCGGCAGCACATCCACACAAACACAACGCCAGGCCACCCAGGGCGAACTCCCGGCGCGTCAGCAGCGGGGCGTCGCGATCGGGGCTGGAGTTTACTGTCGGGCGAGGCTCGTGATGATGGTGTGGCCTCATCGTTCCCCTCATGGTCTATAGACGCGTGAACATCGGCAGCATAGGGCTTTGACAGCTATTGTAATCAACGATTTAGGCAACTGCAAGGGACGACGCTGCCGGTCGAGCCAGGGGGGGAACGCTAGAAGCAACTCAGGCCTGTTATGCGGTTAGCGCATGATCGGTCGGGAAGATCGACAAGGATCCCGTGGGGGCAGAACAGCCCTTAACATCGGACGGCTTGTCGAGCGCTCGGGATCATGCCGAAAACCACCCCGCCATGAAGAACGTAGAATACAACGAGATCCCGCCCTGGCACCCCTTACATGCTTCCGACTACCAGGAGCCTATGTAAGGGGTGCCAGGGGCGGACGCTGCGATTCCGTCAGTGATGAGAGAACCGGCGGGCGCCGCCATGGGACCGCTAGCGTTCCACGAGTTGCCCACGGATGACCCCTGCAGGGTTGGCCACCGAGTGCACATTGACATAGGCATTGCCGCCACGGATCAGGGTGATGAGGTCGCGGAGGTTCGTGATGGCAATAGGGCACTGATCTGAACCAGTGCCGGCAGTGCGGGGAATGATGCTCGTGTCGGTCAGGGTTGCGCCGGAGATCCACGGGAAGATGCCGTCGACGTTATAACCCTGCGAATTGAGCCCAGCCAGGAATGCCACGATGGGACCATTGACCCCAACAGGGGCACAGTGGATATGGCCTTGTGTGATACGCTCACCTTGGCGTACCTGGAGCTGAAATTCCGCCGCGGTGTCATCGGCGTTAAAGACGATGCGCGCTCGCCCAAAGGTGGCGGTGTCCACCGGGGGCACCTCATTAGCCCCGCTGAGCGCTGCCACGAACGTGCCTGCTGCATCCGCCATGCCGACGATGGCGAGGCTCCCGATGACGACCATCATCAACCCGATGAGTTTCCGCATCTTCCGCCTCCTTTCGCATCGTGCCGTGGATTCTTGCGTGACTCTCGGCATCCAGACCTAGCCGACGCTCCGCTCACCTCAGCGTTCCCACTCCCAGGCGAGGTGTGCTGCACCCGTCATCAGCCAGCGCAGACTGGCGCTATCCTGCGACGGGGCGCGTCATGGCAAGTCAGGCATCCCCGCCTGTGTTATGGAGACATCTCGCGCTCGGGAAAAATTCCCTTCGGGGTGGGTGCTCGACCTTGCGATGAGGCGACACGGACGCAGCACAGGTGGGGCACCCAAGTCGGACGATGGGGAATCGGCGAAGACTTCGAGGCAGGGCATGCAGAGCTGTGCCGCAAGACAAGCCGCGCAGGATGGATGCTGAGGGAATTGAGAGGTCAGGGGTGGGGCAAGGGGGGGTGCTCACCCCTCGCCCCCGATGCCCGGCACTGCTGACCGCATGGCGTGACCGCATCTTTAGACCCGCTGATACCCGATACGGCCATCTTCGTCGAGTTTCGACGCGAGCCCTTGCTGCACCAGATGTTCTAGGTGAGACAACGTTTCCCCCAGAGCCATCCAGCGTCCGAAGTGATCGAGATCGCCGCCGAACACCTGCAGCGACACCTCGTAGGCGGTGGCTGGAGCCGGGCCAAGCGCTTCGAGACAGGCCTGCAAGCGACGTTCATGGTGCACTAACAGTTCGTGAACGCGCGCCGCCGGATCTTCGACCAGCGGTCCATGGGACGGGAGGAGGAGCGTCGCCCCCAAGGTCAGCGTGGCGCGCAACGACTGCAGGTAATCCCCCAGAGGGTCAGGCCCGGAATAGCTGTGGAAGCCGATATTCGGGGTGATCTTTTGCAGGATGTGATCGCCGGAGAACATGAGCCTCTCGTCCGGCATGAAGAGGCACACATGGCCCGGCGTGTGGCCTGGGGTGACAAACGCCTCCAGGCGCCGACGCTTGGCCAGAAACGTCTGCCCATGACCGACGCGCACATCGACATCGAAGGGGAGGGTCAAGCTTTTGAGGTAGGGTAACACCTCGGCATAGCGTGAGGCCTGCGTGGGTGGTAGTCCATGCCGTAGGAATTGTTCCTCTCGCTCATCGCTGGGGTGCAGTTGCACGCGTTCGAAGGTCGTCCGTTCCGTGGCCCCCATGGCGATCTGCGCCCCGGCCAGCTCGCGGATACGAGCTGCCTGGCCACAATGGTCGCTATGAAAATGGGTGATGACCACTTGCCGGATGGCGCTGAAGTCGAGTCCCAGGTCGTCGAGTTTGCGTTTCAACGCGGCGAACGCCTCGGACGTATTGACCCCGGTATCGATGAGGATAAATCCATCATCGGCTTCCACCAGGTACAGATGGACGTGGTTCAGCCTGAACGGCATAGGGATGGTCAGTTGATAGAGCCCCGGCGCGATTTCGAGGGCGGGGCCGTCGCACAAATTACGAAAGTGTTCGCGTGGTGATGCCATTGAGGACAATCTCCGCCATATTGTGAGCGATCTCATCGATCGTCAGTCGGCCACCCTTCGAGTACCATTTAAACATCCAGTTGCACATGCCCAGGATGGAAAAGGCCATCATCTTGAGATCGAGTTCAGGCCGAAAAATCTCCCGTTGTACCCCTTCCCGCAGGATGGTCTCGAGCAGCATCTCATAGCGAAAATCGATGCCGGCCACCTCGGCCTGCACCGGTTCGGAGAGGCTGGCTTTCTCCTGCAGAAACACGAACAGGTGCGGATAGTTTTCGTCGAACGCTCGCAGGTGGGAGCGGATGAACTCGACGATTTTCTGTTGCGGCGACAGACCGGATTCCATGAGCTTCTTCTGGCGTTCGATGAGCTCGCGGATCGGCTCTTTCGTCACCAGGTAGAGGAGTTCCTCCTTACTCTTGATGTGATAATACAAACTGCCCTTGAGCATGCCCACTTCATCGGCAACATCCTGAATCGTCGTCGCGTGGTAGCCTTTGTCTTTGAACAGCTTCGCTGCAGCCGCGATGATTTCCTTGGTGCGAGGCGTGCTCATGTGCTCACCCTCTCGCTCATCGAACTCCCCCGGCGGGCTGATAGACGTCGCAAGCAGGGTAGATCCCGGCTCGACGATCTCAACCAAACATTTGGTAAAATCGCTTGGCCCTCTAAGTCTACGAGGCGGGGGATGCCGTGTCAACGGTTTTTCACGGCCGCCTGTCGACCGCTGGAATACCGCGTTGATCAGGCCTTCTGACCATCGCCGCAACGGTATCCCGCTCTTCTCAGGCACACGTTTATCGAGGAGTCGAGTGGACAGAGCCACCGCCCGTGCGGTATAATCGCGCCATTTCGTGGCCAGGACCTCTCACGCCACGTGTCGTGCAACCGGAGGAAATGCATCGCCGATGAGAGCGCCATCAGCTCCTGTCCTCGTCTTGACCGCCTTCTTTGGACTGCACGTCGTTGGCGCCATCGGCAGCCTGGCATTGGGCACGCCGTTTCTGGTCTATCAACCGCCGTATTGGCGCATGCTGCTGATCTATGGTGGCGGCGCCGCCTACGTCGGCTATCTCTGTTGGCGTCGATTGCCTCGGGCGCGCTTTGCGGTTTATGTGTTCCTGACGGTGGACGTCATCCGTGCCATCCGTGGCCAGCATGGATGGGTAATCCTCATCGACCTGGCGCTCCTCATGGCCATGCAGTTGCCGGTTTTCCGCGCCGTTTATCCCGCCATTCGGCCCACGTCTTTCAAGCCATGTCGCCGCCTTCAGCCAGACCTGTGGAGAAACGGCCGTCCGGGCCCGTCGAACGGCAGCAGGCCGTCGGCGGACGGGCGCGGTCATGTGATTCGTTCCTGAAATCAGATGAGGTTGTTGGCGGCCGCTCCCTCTCCTTCTTCAGTGGCCACGACGAATCGCGCCTTGGTCAGGCGCATGAAATCAGCTGTACGGAGCCGCAGATTCATGCCACGCTGCCCAGCGCTGACGATCACCTCGGCTAGCGCTGCCGCCGAGCGGTCGACGTAGATCTGGAAGCCCCGATCGAGCAACGCCAACGCCGAAATCCCGCCGACCCTGAGTCCGGTGAGCGTTTCGGCCTCCTGCTGCGTGGCCATGCGCAGCCGCTTCTCACCGACCGCTTGGGCTAGCCGTTTGAGATCCAGCGTTTGCGGCCCTGGAATGAGCACCAACAATGGTTTGCCACGGATGGGAAGGACGACCAGCGTCTTAAACACCTGGTGTGCAGGCACGCCTAACACCTGAGCCACTTCCTCCGCCGAACGGACCTCCGGCGAGTACGTGTACGCTTGATATGGCAGGCGCTGCGCCTCAAGCAGGCGCATGACGTTCGATTTCTTGGGGGTCGTCATCGCGATTGTTCCGCGGCGATCGTGCTACTCGTCGCTTCTGTCCTGGCGCGCCCCTGCCGCCGTGGCTTTGGCGGCCAAGGTCTCGATGAGTTGCGCTCTCGTCAGGCTCTGGCGCGCGTCTTGCCCCCCGACAATGACGAAAACATCGGCGGCAGCCAAGGTCTCCTCTACCCCAGTACGTGTTGAGTCGCCGACGGGCGGGCGGGCTACTAGCCCCCGTTTGTTGACCATCCAGGCGGCCTCGGTGGCGCGCACCTGAAATATCACATCCAGCCGATTGCGGACGGCGAAGGCCCGCAGATCGTTCAAGGAAATGTCCATCAGAGCTATCCTCCCTACAAATTTTCCCCCTCAGAGGCAGGTGCGTCCCGTTCCATGCTGCTGTGGTGCGATGTAGTATATTCCAACGTGCTGGATGGCAGGAGGCTATCGTGCCTGAAGCTGCCGGCGGGGGGTTAGGTGGCCGAGGGCGGAATCGCTGACGGCACAGGCGTGTCTAAGACTTCCCGCACCTTACGTGCCAAGGTCTCAGGGGTAAACGGCTTGGAGAGGAACCCTACATCCGGGTTTCTGAAGTCACCCGGGGCTAGGGCATCGCCGGGATAACCGGACATGAGGATGATCCTCATCGTGGGGCGCTGCGGCGCCAGGCGTTTGACCAACTCCGGTCCACTCATCTGCGGCATCACCACATCGGTCAGCAGCAAATCGATCGGACCCTTGTAGCGCTTGCTGATCACCATCGCCTCCTGGCCGTTGCACGCTTTGAGCACGGTGTACCCACGCATCTGCAGGCTCTCAAACACCGCTGCCCGCACCTCTTCCTCATCTTCCACCAGGAGAACAGTTTCCGTGCCCTGCAGGAGCGGGTTGGAGGTCGCCGACGCCGGGCGTGTCATGACGCCGATCTCGGCCAGCGGCAGATAGATGGTCACCGTCGTCCCTTGGCCGAGGGCGCTGTCCACAGCGATATGGCCGCCACTCTGGGCGATGATGCCGTGGACGATCGACAGGCCAAGGCCTGTACCTTTCCCCCGTGGCTTGGTTGTGAAAAACGGTTCGAAGAGGTGGGCTTGGGTCGTGGAGTCCATCCCATGGCCGGTATCAGCGACGGTCAGCCTAACATACGCGCCCGGGCGTATACCGGCCCAGCGCCGGGCTGAGCGCTCATCCAACTCGACGTTGGCGGTGGCGAGCGAGAGTGTTCCCCCTTGCGGCATGGCATCGCGGGCGTTAATCACGAGGTTCAAAATGACCTGCTCGAGCTGTCCAGGGTCGATGTTCACCAGACTGGGGGCCGAGCCGAGCTCCATGACCACGTCGATATGATCCCCACTCAGCCGCTGCAGCATCTCTTCCATATCCGTCAATACGGCATTGAGATTCAACACGATCGGCTGCAGCACCTGTTTGCGCCCGAGGGCCAACAGTTGATTAGTCAGCGTCGTGGCGTGCTCCACGGCCTTTTTAATCTCGTGGGCATAGCGGTGCAGTTGGTCGGTGTTGCGGTGCTGTCCCATGAGTAATTCGCTATACAATGAGATGACGGTCAACAGATTGTTGAAGTCATGAGCCACGCGACCCGCTAACCGACCGATGGCGTCAATCTTCTGCGCCTGGATGAGCTGTTCCTGAAACTGCCGGCGCTCGGTGATGTCCTGGAACACCATGACTGCCCCCATGAGCCGGCCGTGTGCGTCTCTGATGGGGGCGACGCTGTCGCCGATGGGGCGCTCACCGCCGTCTTTGGCACGGAGACGGAGATCGTGATTGGCGAGATCGACGGCCTCGCCCTCGTGCAGTGCCCTGATGACGGGATGGTCATAGGTCAAGAGGTGCTCTTCCTCGATCAATTGCAACACTTCGGTGACCGCGCACCCGACTGCCTCTGCCTGCCTCCACCCCGTCAAGGCCTCCGCCATGGGATTCAGAAAGGTCACGCGACCTTGCGCATCCGTCGTCAGGACGGCATCGCCGATGCTGCGCAGGGTAGTGGCCAGCCACTGCTCGCTTTCCTGCACTTTCTTCTCCGCCTGGTGCTTGTACAGGGCGAGCTCGATCGCCGTATGTAATTCCCGCTCATCGATGGGTTTGAGGATGTAGCCTAAGGGCTCGGTGAGCTTGGCCCGGCTCAAGGTTTGCTCGTCGGCATACGCCGTCACATAGATCACCGGTATGCGATGATGGGTGCGGAGATATTCCGCCGCTGCGACGCCATCCATTCGGCCTTTCAAGACGATATCCATGAGCACGAGGTCTGGCCGGGTCTCGGCGGCCTTGCGAATGGCCTCTTCGCCGGAGAAGGCGATCGCCGGCACGGGATACCCCAAAGTCTCTAGCATCGCCTGGATATCCTCGGCGATGATGCTCTCGTCCTCGACCACCATGATCTGTGCAGATGCCATGATCATCACCTCACATCAGATTTTCTATGGGGCAAATGTCACACAAAATTGGGTGCCCTCTCGATGGTCGACTGTCAGAGTCGCAGATAGCTGGTTGATGAGCGCCGTCACCAGCTTCAACCCCAATGTGTTTGTCCCGATGCCCTCGACCCCTGTCGGCAAACCGATGCCATTATCGCCGATGAGCATACGGATTTTCTGTTCGTGATCGTGGCGCACGTCGATGTAAATTTCTCCTTCTTTACCGTCAGGAAACGCGTGTTTCAATGAGTTCGAGACTAATTCATTGAGGATTAATCCACATGGGATGGCCGTGTTAACATCGAGAAAAATATCGTGAGCATGAATATGTAATTTGATAAACTTTGGATTTACACCATTAGGAACGAAATAATTGAGTCGCAAGATTTCTTGCATATTCGGAAAAATCAATATGCGACATATCCGCAGATTGATAAAGATTCTCATGGATTAATGCCATAGATCTGACACGGTTCTGACTTTCCCGAAACATCTGAATGATATATGGATCTTTAATATTTCGTGATTGTAAACTGAGCAAACTCGAAATGATCTGAAGATTGTTCTTCACGCGGTGATGAATTTCTCGGAGCAGTACTTCCTTTTCTTGTAGTGACGTTTTGAATTGCGCCTCGGCACGCCGACGCTCGGTAATGTCGCGTGCTACCCCGACGCGCCCGGCAATCCGTCCGTCCAGGATGAGATTGGTCATCGATAGTTCGATGGGTATGCGACTGCCATCCTTGCGAATCAGCTCAAGTTCCACATGCGGTGAAATCGCTTCCCCAGAGAGGGCACGATAGAAACGATCAAGGAGGATGGGGAGATCTTCGGGAGTCACCAAAGCCGAAAACGGACGCCCGAGCAATTCCTCTAAAGGGTAGCCGGTGAGGCGTGCCCCGGCGGCGTTACCGAAGGTAAATCGGCCATGAGAGTCGAGCGTGAATACCGCATCGTTCAGCGCATCGGTGACGATGCGATATTGTTCTCGGAGTCGGTTGACTTGGCTGAACAGTTCGCTGTTCTCCAGCGCTTGCGCCACTTGGTTCGCCAAGATCATTCCCTGCCTGAGGTCGTGTTCGGTGAAACGCTCGGCATTCTCGGTATCCGCAAACGTCATACAGCCGACGATCCGTCCAGTACGCGCCACCAGGGGCACGCCTAAGACGGCTTGCGCCCGCAGACTGTGGGTGATCGGATGAGCCCCAAAGACGCTTTCTTGGACGCGGTTGCTGAAGGCCGGCTCCCCGGTCCGGAGAATCTGTGACACCAAAGAACGCGGATCGTACAGATCTTGGGTGAACCCGATGAAGGATGCCGTGCCCTCGCCGAAAGTCGCCGCCAATCTCACCGTCTGTCCATCCTCACTCAGGCGCCACAACCCGCCAGAGGCGTAGCCTTGGGCCCGGGCGATGGTTTCCAGTAGCGGTGGACCGAGATCCTCAGGCCGTAGACTGGACAGCGCCACCTCGGCCACCGCCGTCTGGGTTCGGAGAAAGCGCGCTTCGGCGGCGAGTGCCTCCTCAGCTCGTTGGCGCGCGGCGATATCCGTAAGCAATTGGGCATTGAGGCGTTGCAGTTCGGATGTGCGTTGCTCCACCTTCGATTCTAACTCCTGCTTCGCCTGCTGCAACGCCCTTTCCATAGCCTTGCGCTCGGTGATATCGTTAAAGGTGACGACAGCCCCGATGATCGCCCCCTCCTCGCGAATGGGGGTGCTGACATACTCGATGGGGATACTCGTTCCGTCCTTCCGCCACAAAAGCTCATCGCTCACGCGCTGCACGGTGCCGGTGGTCAAGGTCGCGAAAATGGGGGAGCGCTCCCACGGGTAGGGGCTACCATCCGGACGCGCATAATGCAGCGTGCCATGCATCGGTCGACCGAGCAATTCCTCCACAGCGTATCCCGAGATGTGGGCCGTGGCAGGATTCACGAAGGTGATCTTTCCTTGGAGATCTAGGCCGTAGATCCCTTCCCCGGCCGAATTCAACAACAGCGCATTCTGACGGCTGAGTTGTTCCACATGAGCCTTTGATTCCGCCAATTGCCGCGACTTCTCATCCAACTGCTTGATCAGATCTCTGGCCATACGGATGGCTGCCGCAGTACGGTTGCGATTCTGCTCCGTCGTTCGCGCCGTCAATGCGATGTATAGATTCAGTGCATATATCATAATCAGCTTTGGTAACTCACTGACCCATGCAATTGGTCGTTGTTCGACATAGATCAGGTAGAGCAACATAAAAAGGTAACTACATACTGAAAGATGTCCAAAGAAAACGACTCTTTTGAATGTTGTGCCCAGTTGGTCGGCGGCACGCACTGTCATTAAGAAAAAAAATAGGCTCTTCTCTCCTCCAGTGAAGTAAATAACTAGTATCCATACACCAATATCAAATACAAGAAAGAATAACCCAAGATCGAATAACTTTACCTGTAGATAATAGATGTAAAGGATTACCCACGATATTAATGAATATGCCACCATGAACGAGGTTAAAAATGAGAACCTAGCTAATGAAAATGATTTCGTAAGGTAGATATCATGGATGAAAATACATACGGAAAGTAGAAGAAATCCTAGCAGACGTAAGCTCGGTATCTGAACTCCATGCAGATAGGTCGTTCTCTCCATGCGTCGGCGCTCGATTTCGACGGGGGTCAACGTTGAAAGCCCACTGTATTGAGCGCTCATCGTGATAAGAACTTAATGGATTCCGCATGATTGCTGTCTTCAGGAGGCCTAATTTGGAGCTTGACGGCCACCAAAAACCCCGCCTCGGGCAGGCTGAGGTACACCGAGTATAACGAGGCGCTTTTATGGCGTCAACGACAATTCCTAAAGATTTTTAGATAGGATTGATGAACAACTATGAGTTTGAATGTCATAATTTATACAGAATAGACATACTTCATCGAATTGCGTCGTTAAGCAAATATGCAGGAAATATCAGGTAATAGGCGGCTTTCACTGACAAATCTCGTAGGGGAGTGCACCGCTGACCAAGCCCCCTCTTGCAGATGCTGGAAGGCGCAGACGACCGAACAGACGGCGCTCGCTCAACTGTGCCGGCGAGGGGGTCGGTGGCAAAACGGTGTGGGCATGGGCCGCGTTGCCCCGCCAGCGGTTCCCACGGTGGATCCAAAGGCGGGGCCGTGCAGATCAAGCTTTCAGGCGGAGATCCTCATAGGGGCCGGAGGAGGCGAAGAGGCGGATCAATCCTAATCCGGAGACGGCGACGCGTGGCCCTGAGGCACAGAGAAAACCGAGCTCCCAGATGGGCAGAAAGCGGGCCTCCTAGACTTTCTGTTGAATTCTGTGCAGTAAAGTCTCACGCCTTGTGCAATTGCGCTCCGTCGCTTGCCGTTCATACCATTCATCGATCTCCGGGTCCTGCAGGAATGATTGCGATCCCTCGCTGTACATAAAAGCCTCAACCCACAGTGAGGCATTCGCCCCTTTGTAGCGCTCGAAGCTGAACTTGACGTCCTCGGCGGTGAAGGGATCACCATCTGCGGGCCAACCCGTGGTCTCGTGGCGACTGGCTGACACACAACCAATACTACCCTGCACCGGATCATAACGAGCCACCTCCATAGAGTCAAGCTCGCGGCAGGATTGCAACCGCTGCTGGCTCGCAGTATAGTTGGCGGACAGCGCACAGGGACGGAGAACGAGGCTCGTTCGCCCCACTGACGGCTCCCCTTGGCGCTTATGCCCTATAATAGCGTAAGGCCCCAAGGTCTCGGGCTCAAGGCGGAGAATATGCGTTACTCTTTTGCCACGCCTTCTCCGAGCCGATGCCTTCTCCCGGCGGGAGAGAGTGAGGGCGTGCCCTGGCACCACCTCGCAACACACTGACGCCCACCTCGATGCGGATATGGGGTTGACAAGGGGAATCGCCGCCTCCAGATTTTGATGAGTATCGCCAGTCACATCACAGTCGTGCTCTACGATCGTTGATACAACCGAAGGCGACCTCGGCCTTCTTCGAAGCCGTGAAGCGTCTGGAGTCACGCCATGCCGTTGCAATGTTGCCGTGCCGCGCGGCTCGTCCTCATCGGGGTCATCCTAGTGTTTTCAAGCTGGCCGGGACCAACAGCGGCCCCAGCCGACCATCTCGATACCGTCGCCGCTGAGGAGGCAATTCAAGCCGAAGTCCTCCTGGAACACGTGCGGGTCCTGACGGCGTCGGAGATGGAGGGGCGGGCTGCGGGAACGCCTGGCGGAGATCGGGCCGCCGCATACATCGCAGCCGAGTTTCGCCGACTGGGGCTGCAGCCACTCGGCGCGGACGGCAATTACTTGCAGACCTTTGCGATCACCACTGGGGTGCGGCTGGGCGAGGGCAATCGCTTGGCGCTGGAGTTCGCTGGCGCTCGCAAGAGATACGAGGTGGGGACGGCGTTTCAGCCCTTCGGTTTCTCTGCAGAGGGGAGCGTCCGCGCCGAGATCGCCTTCGTCGGCTACGGGATTACGGCCCCGGAGCTCAGCTACGACGATTATGCCGGCCTCGATGTCGAAGGGAAGATCGTCCTGGTGATGACCCATGAGCCGCGGGAGACCGACGAACAGGAGCCCTTTCGACGACCGGAGGCCTTCCATTACACCGAGGTACGCTATAAGGTCATCAATGCCCGGGAACACGGCGCCAAGGGCATCATCATCGTGACGGACCCAAACCACCCCCCCCAGGAACGCAACATGCTCGTTGGCCTACGCGGCGCTGGTGGTGCTTCGGCTGGCATCATCGCCATCAACGTCGTCGCCGAGGTGGCTGAAGCGATCCTGTCGCCGATGGGCAAAAGCCTCGCTGCCCTTCAGCGCGACATCGACAGCCTGTTACGGCCGCACTCATTCGTGATTCCCGAGGTCGTCGCCCATCTGGACGTGGCTCTCATCCATGACCGCGGGCAAGCGGCCAACGTCGTCGGGGTGCTGCCGGGGCGCGACCCTTCCCTCAAAGAGGAGGCCGTCATCATCGGCGGGCACTATGATCATCTTGGCAGGGGTGGCGAGACTTCCCTGGCCCCGGACCGCTACGGGGAAATCCATCCGGGAGCCGACGATAACGCCTCCGGCACGGCGGGTGTGCTCGCTCTGGCCGAGGCCTTCGCTCGAACTGGAGCGCCGCGCAGCCTTCTTTTCATCGCCTTCGGCGCCGAGGAGCTGGGTCTGTTGGGCTCCTATTACTATGTCAAACAGCCGTTATGGCCTATCGAGAAGACGTATGCCATGATCAATCTCGATGCCATCGGCCGCCTGACGGACCATCGCCTGTACGTTCTTGGGGTGGATTCGACGGCACAGCTGCGTGCCCTGGTCCAGGCGGCCGCCAAGGGCACTCGGCTCACGCTGCACCTCTCCGGCGATGCCTTCGGCCCCTCAGACCATACCCCTTTCTATGCCCGAGAGCGCCCAGTCCTCATGTTCTTCACCGGCCCCCATGCCGATTACCATCGCCCCTCGGATACGCCCGACAAGATCAATGCCGAGGGCCTGCAGATGGTGCTCAGGCTGGTCTTCAAGACGGCCGCCGCCCTGGCGCAACGGACCGAAGCGCTCACCTTCGTGAGGACGAAGGGGGAGCCACCCCGGCAGAGAGAGCGAGGCGTCGGCTATGGCGCCTATTTCGGGTCCATCCCGGATTTCTCCGAGTCGTCGATCCCCGGGGTGAAACTGACCGGGGTGCGGCCCGAAAGTCCGGCGGAGAAGGCTGGGCTGCGGGCTGGAGATATCATCATCGCGTTTGCCGGGGTGACGATCCGCAACCTCGAAGACCTCGTCTTCGCGCTGCGCTCGAAACGGGCGGGAGATCGGGTGGAAATCGTCTACCAGCGCGACGGCCAGACCTTTCGCAGTCAGGCGGCGTTGGAAGCACGACGCTAGACAAACGTCGCTGCCGGGCCGGTGCGACGGCCCACGCTGCCCACGGCGCTGGCAAGGAGGTCAGTTTGCATGAGGCGGGCGATGATGGCTTTGGTGGCATCGCTGGGATTGGGTATGCTCGTCCTCGGCGCTTGGCTGGCTTGGGGAGGACAGCCGCTGCATGGCTCCCTCCAGGAGCCGCGCGAGCGCTACCTGGCCAACCTCGTGCAGCTCACCTTTGGCGGGCAAAACGCCGAAGCCTACTTTTCCTTCGACGGCACCAAGCTCATCTTCCAGTCTACCAGACCACCCTTTGGCTGTGATCAGATCTTCACCATGAACCTCGATGGCAGCGATGTGCGGCTGGTCAGCACCGGACAGGGGCGGACGACGTGTGGGTTTTTCTTTCCCGATCGCACTCGCTTTGTTTACGCCTCAACACATCTCAGCGACGGCGCCTGCCCGCCCAAGCCGGATCGAAGCCGCGGTTACGTCTGGCCGCTCTATCCCACCTATGACATTTTCAGCGCCAAGGTGGATGGCTCCGACCTCAGACGTCTCACCGAGACCTGGGGGTATGACGCCGAGGCGGCCATCTCGCCAGACGGGCAGGCCATCGTCTTCACCTCGATGCGCGAAGGCGACCTCGATCTTTACCTCATGCACGCCGATGGGACGGGGGTCAAACGGCTCACCCACCAGCGCGGTTATGATGGCGGCCCGTTCTTCTCCTGGGACGGTCGCTGGATCGTCTATCGCGCTTACCGTCCGAACACGGCGCAGGAGATCGAGGAGTATGAGGCCCTGCTGGCTCAAAATCTAATGAAACCCACTCGGGCGGAGATCTTCGTCATGGCCGCAGATGGCTCCCAACAACGGCAGATCACCGATAACGGCGCGGCGAACTGGGCCCCGTTCATGCATCCGGATGGGCGTCAGATCATTTTCTCCTCGAACCTTCATGATCCAGAGCGGCGCACGTTTTCGCTCTATCGCATCAACCTGGATGGTACCGGATTAGAGCGCATCACCTACGGCGCCCGTTTCGACAGCTTCCCGATGTTCTCACCGGACGGCAAAAAGTTGGTCTTCGCCTCTACCCGTAATGCCCGGGAGCCCAGCGAGTTCAATATCTTCATCGCCGATTGGCGGCCCTAAGCTCGGCGTGGCTCCTAACGATAGCTGTCCGGCGCGGCGATTTTCGCTTGCATTCGTATCGACCTTGGCGCAGAAGTGATATCAAACCCATGAAGCTCAGCCGATGTTCTCACGCTGAACGGTGTGAGCGAAATCGCATCACAGGACAGGGGCGCACGGTGATGGACGATCATCCCTGTTCCCTTCCCCTGGCGTGGGGGGAGGTGAGGATGGGGGGAGCTTCCGCGCTGTACCAATCCTCTCTGGTCTGATTGAGGATCTGAGGGTGACAAAGTCCAGGATGGCGGCGGGTTTCGTGTGGGATCGAGGCCATGCCGTGGCTTGCCACGATGAATCCTCCGAAATGCGCGTACATTTCGAGATGGCTTCGTCACGGCGCGCCTCGCCTACCGCATGGTGAGCGCCGCCAGGCCATCCCTGCCATGGCAGGACATGACCCGCTGCAGTGTCTCTATCGGATGTTCAGATGAGAAGGCAGCGCGATGGATTCCAAGCGGTAGAAGTGACGGTGCTCCGTTGACGTTATGATGGGCTTTATGACGAGAGCAGGGGATTGCCATGCCAACCCTTTCGACAAAGACCAAGCGCGCACGGCATAAGCAAGCGCATCGTATCGGCGTGATTTCGGATACCCATGGGTTGGTACGTCCTACAGCACTGACGGCGCTCGCCGGGGTGGAGATGATCATCCACGCTGGGGATATCGGCAAGCCGGAGGTGTTGCAGGCGTTGCGTGCCATTGCCCCCGTAGTGGCGGTGCGCGGCAACAACGATACGGAAAAATGGGCAGAAGGTCTGCCGGAAGCCGAAGTGGTTGAGGTGGGCATGGTGGCGTTGTATGTCTTACACGATGTGCATCAACTCGACCTCGACCCTGCGGCGGCGGGTTTCCAGGCGGTGATCAGTGGTCACTCTCACCAGCCGTCCATCGCGACACGTCAGGGGGTCTTGTACGTAAACCCTGGCAGTGCTGGGCCACGCCGTTTCAAATTGCCCATCTCCGTGGCTTGTTTGTCCATCGAGGGGCAGGCGATCGAGGCGCAGCTTATCGAATTGTCGGTGTGATGGCATGGCCATCGAACCTGCGGCGAATTCGTCTCCGCCGTCGACCTCCCGGCCTTACCTTTGACGGACCTATTTCTCCTCTCCCCCCGCTGGCAGGGGGAGATATGACGACGGCACGTCTCCTTCTCCCCGGCGTAGGGGGAAGGTCAGCGCTGTTCGGCAGTCGATTGGCAGGGAGGACATTTGGCTCCTTCGCCCTTGGCCTGCACCCCCACCCTGGCCCTCCCCCGTCAAGGGGGAGGGGACGCATGAGCGTCCTATCGACAACATTTGTGCCGAACAGCAAGGGGGGATGAGGGGAGAAGCCATTGCTCTCCCCTAGTGAGTTCTCCTCCGGGATGGGGGAGTGAGGGGCAGGCGGGTGTCTTTTCGGATGCGATGCTGGCCCCGCTGCTTTTCTCCCTGTCCCACCGGGAGAGGGGACGAACAATCTCGCCTAGAAAGCCCCAAATGGGTGAGACGACAGAGAGGAGAACGCCAGATGAATCAGGATAACGTATGCTTCTGGTCCGCGAGCGCGATGGCGACCGCTATCGCCCGCAAAGACATCTCACCGGTGGAAGTCGTGGATGCGGTCCTGGCCCAGATCGAGCGCTTGAACCCAACTCTCAACGCCTATTGCACGGTCACTGCCGAGCGAGCTCGGCAGGCGGCGCAACAGGCTGAACACAAGGTCATGCGCGGTGAAGCGTTGGGGGTGCTCCACGGTGTGCCGGTGTCGGTGAAGGATACGCTGTGGACGGCCGGTGTGCGCACCACCATGGGATCGGCCATTTACGCCGATTTCGTGCCGACGGAAGACGCAGCCATCGTGGCACGTCTGAAGGCGGCAGGCGCCATTCTGGTCGGCAAAACCACGACCCCGGAGTTCGCTCACAAGGGTTTGACCGACAGTCCACTGCTGGGGGTGACACGTAACCCGTGGTCTCCGGCGCACACCTGCGGCGGCTCCAGCGGCGGTGCCGGTGCGGCGGTGGCGGCCGGTATGGGACCGCTGGCGGTAGGCACCGATGAGGGCGGCTCGATCCGCATCCCCGCCAGCTTTTGCGGTGTCGTTGGCCTGAAATCGACGTTCGGTCTCATCCCGCGCGTGCCGCTGGGCGTGGCCGAGCTGCTGACGCATCTAGGGCCACTGGCGCGTACCGTGGCGGATGCGGCACTGTTCCTGACGGCGACCGCCGGGCGCGACGACCGCGACGGCTACTCCGTCACCAGCCCAACGCTCGACTACGTCGCCGAGCTTGCGCGGCCGATCCGCACGCTGCGTGCAGCCTGGAGCCCGACGCTGGGCTATGCCATTGTCGATGCCGAGGTCCAGCGTATCACTGCGGCGGCGGTGCAGAAGCTGTCGAGCTTGGGATGGGAGATCGAGCAGGAGGATCCAGGCTTCGCCCCTCCTGAGCGCGTGGCCGACGCCTTCCGGCATCCCGGCTTGGCTGCCGCGCTCGGCGAGCATTTGCCGACATGGCGCGAGCGCATGGATCCCAGTCTGCTAGCACTGGTGGACAATGGCCAGCGCTTGACGGCTGTCGACGTCGCCCAAGCGCTTTTCCAGCGGCAGGCGTTGTGGGAGTGCATGCAGCGATTCTTCCAGCGCTATGACCTCCTCATCACGCCCACCGTCGCCATCGCGCCCTTCGCTGCCGGCGCCCCGGCGCCGACGGAGGTAGCTGGGCGGCCGGTGTCGCGGCGCGGTTGGACGGCCTTTACGTATCCGTTCAACCTCACCGGCCAGCCCGCCATCAGCGTGCCATGCGGCTGGACGACGGCTGGACTGCCAGTCGGACTGCAGTTCGTCGGGCGTCGACTGGAGGATAGCCTGGTGTTGCGCGCTGCCGCCGCCTTCGAAGCTGTGGCGCCGTGGGCCGACAAACTCCCGGCGCTGGCGATGTCCAACGCCTGAGCCTAGCGCCTCGTCAGAATCCGCCTGGTATGAGAGGCTCAAACCCTGGATCATCCACGTCCAGGTCAAAGATGTCCGGCGACTCCCCGACGGATCGGTTGAGAGCGTCGAACTCGGCACTGGCGATGTCGATTATCCAGGGCAGCTGCAGGCCTTGCAGCGCGATGGGTATCAGGGCTACCTGTCCCTGGAGACACATTGGCGGCAGCGCGACCTTCCCCAAAGAGGTCGTGCGACTGCCGAAAGGCAGTGCCTTCTCGCTCGGCGGTGAAGAGGCGACACGACGATGTCTGGAGCGCTTACGCGCCATGCTGCAGCAACTCTCACTGCCTCACTGCCACGAGCATGAGCCGGGCGTGTACAAACCTCGGCTCTCGATCGCGGAGGGATGGATACATCACAACGATGCCCACTAGGCCTCGACGGCGCCTTGCCAGAGGGGAAAACGTTCGGGACGCAACAATTCCAGATGTGGTGAGCGCACGCCATCGACCAGCAGTTGCTTCACCAACAGGCCGGTCATCGGACCGAGCAGGATGCCATTGCGATGGTGACCGACGGCGAGGATCAGGTTGGATAGCCCGTCTACCGGACCAACGAGCGGTAACCCATCGGGCGAGCCCGGGCGCAAGCCAGCCCAGGTGCGCAGGACGGGCAGGCCCATGATGCCTGGGGCGATGCGACGCCCGGCCTGCACGAGTTCTTCAAGCCCCTCCAGCGTCACCTCTTTACGAAAGCCCACATCCTCGACCGTCGCCCCGATGAGGGTTTCGCCATTGGGGCGAGGCACAACGTACAGATGATGGCCATAGACAACTTGATGGACGGCACGGGGCACGGTTCGCACTGCCAGCATCTGGCCGCGCATCGGTTTGACCGGCAATGTGAGACCTAGCGATCGGACCAGGGCGGAGGACCAGGCGCCGTTGGCCACGACGACAGTCTCCGCCTGCACTGCCTCTGTGGGGGTTCGCACCCCGACGACCCGCTCGCCCTGCCGCAACAATGCGACGGCAGGCGCGCCACTGTGCAGCTCTGCACCGAGCCGACGGGAGGCCTCGGCCAGAGCGATGCTCAGTCGGCCGTTATGGACGTGAGCTTCATCGGGAAAGCGAATGGCACCCTGCATGTCGGGCGTCAGGGCAGGCTCAAGCCGCAAGGTTTCTTCGCGGCTCAGGCGCTCGACTCGCAGGCCTTGTTGTGTCTGCGCGGCATAGCAGCGGTCGGCGGCACGCATCTCACCCGGTGTAAACAGCAGCTCGAGGAGCCCCCAACGACAGAACTGCACGTCGAGGCCCGTCCGTTCGCGCAAATCCTCAGCCAGCGTCGCGTGCAGCTCACGCGCCTCGTGGTGCAGCTGATAGCGCGGACCGAAGTTGGTCACCCCATGTTGACCGGAGAGCATCCCCGCCGCTGCCGCTGACGATTCCTCGCCGAAGCCACCTTGTTCGAGCACGCAGACGCGCACCCCAGCCTTGGCTAATTCGAAGGCGATACTGCAGCCGACGATTCCGCCGCCGATGACTACCACGTCTGTCGTCTGTGCCATCCCGGCCCTCTCCCCTCTAGGGTCGTTCCGCTATGTGCTCGGCCGGCCGTTTGACCATCTGGACAAATTGCTTGAATAGCCCGAGCATCCCCGGTAGGTCGCTATGATAAGCCCGCGGTATCAGCAGCATCCCCACTCCTAGCGCGCCGTATTGTGGCGCCGTCTTCCATGTGATGGGTTCGACGCGCTCCTTCGCCATCCAGTCCACTCCCACCTCGAAGATGAGCGGCCCCTGCAAGCGAACATCGAGGCTGGCCGCCTGTTTGCTCAGCAGGACGGGTTCGCGAACAGGACGATGAGGCCGCGAGCGCCGAGCTTGATGGGATGCGTTTACACCGATGATAGGGACCCCCGCATGGCATCATGCCGCCCTCCGACTATCCTGACGGTCCCCACTCTACTGGAATGGCTGGGGAGTGTCAACGGATGCCGTCTCCCCCTCCGCGCGGTAAGATTATCATGAAGATATGTATTTTAAGGTGGTTGGACCGGACTTATACTCTGGCCAAGGAGGAGTATGCTGATGGATCGCCAAAGACGTGAGGAGTTGACGCAACTCCGTGATGGGTTTGCCCAACAGCTGCGCCAGGAACGCGAGGCGTTGTTGCGAGAGGTGGCCGACGACGAGGCTGACTTGCGAACGATGGAAAGCGAGCGCACCAGCGAGCTCGAGGAACGAGCTCAGGCGGCACGAGCGACGCGTCTCTTCGCGCGCCTTGATGAGCGCCGCAAACAGCGCATCGATGGGATCGACCGCGCACTCCAACGCATCGCCCTCGGCACCTACGGCATCTGCGAACGCTGTGGAGAGCCGATCCGGCTCGCCCGGCTCCGGGCCTTGCCGACGGCCCGGCGCCATGTCCAGTGTACGACTGGCGAGGAAGGACCGCCGCTGATGACGGAAGAAGAGCGCACGTTGGCGGTGGGAGAGGCGGAGACCCTCATCGCCGCGGGTCAGGAGGAAGAGCCGTCCTGGCGATCGATGAACTGCTCTGGGAACGTGAGGACCGGACGGATATGCCAGAGGAGGTGGAGCCCTCTTCCGACACTATATCAGGGGCGATGGAGGAGATCATCGAGAGCGATCAAGAGAACAGAGCGTACGAGCCTCCAGCGGGGCCGGTCCAGGAGAAAACCTGAGGCCTGAGCAAGGCAAGACGATTTGACTGGTACGCCCGGAGGGGATCGAACCCCCGACCTCCTGGTTCGAAGCCAGGCGCTCTGTCCGGCTGAGCTACGGGCGCACGCTGAGGGTGTTGGATAGGTTGAAAGGGCTCCAGAAACCGGCTGGAATATACCACGATGGCGACGGGGTATGCAAGGTTTTCCCTCTCATAGTGACATTAGCCTCAGCTTCCAAGCCGCTGGATTGTCACGTCACCAGAGACGGCCACCTTTTGTGCCAGCTCGACCAGCCGCCAATGGTGGGTAAAGAAGATCACCTGCGTCTTCGTCGACAGCTCGAGCAATACCCACAACGCCGCCTCGGCCCGCTGGTCATCGAATTGGATCAGAATATCGTCCACGATGAACGGCAACGGTTCGTTGTTGGCCAGATATTGTTCGAGGCTCGCCAACCGCAAGGCCAAGAACAGTTGGTCGCAGGTGCCATCGCTCATGCCTTTGACCTCGACCCGTCTGCCGTCAGCACGCACCCCGACCAGCACCGGTTGGTCCTGCTCGTTGTAGTCCGTCTCCAATTTGGCGAACGATCCGAGCGTGAGTTGGGCGAAGAGGTCGCTGGCGCGACTGACCAGGGGTCCCTGATGGCTGACCCGGTAGCGCTCGATCTGCCGTCGCAGCATCAGTGCCGCTAGACGCAGACGAACATAGCGCTCGACCCCGTCTCGCAGCTCGGCGAGCAGGGCATGTGCCGTCTCCGCCGCTTCCGCCGCGCGAGCGCTGCCATCCATCTGGCCTAGGATGGTCTGTTCGCGGCCGATGGTCTGGTCCAGGCTCGATCGCCGGCTTTCGAGTTCACGCTGGCGGTGGGCGATGTCGGCCAATTGCACCGGCAGGGCGTCGGCATCGGCGGCTTCCGCCTCCGCAATCAAATGATCGAGCGTCGCCCCGGCCGCCTGCTCAAGAAGCTGGGCCTCTAGGGCGCTCAGGTCGAATTGCCACTGCCGAAGTTGTGCCGAGCGCGCCTCGGCCGCCGGCAGCTCGTCGGGGTGCGCGCACCCAGCTTGCCGACACAGGGCTTGCAGACGTTCAGCCATGCGGTCGATGGTGGATTGGGCGGTTTGCAGCGCTGCCTCCTGCGCGGCGATCTGCTTGTTCAGCTCGGCCTTTCTGACGGCATTGGTCTGGGCTTTGGCGAGGCGTGCGTGGAGTTGAGCCACCGCCTGTTCGACCGGCGTGTCTGTGAGATCAGGGGCGACTTGGGCGACGAAATGTTTGACCTCTTGGCTGAAGACCTCAGCATCGCGGTCGATGCCCGCAATGCGTTGAGCTAACCCCTCGGCCTCATCCTGCCTCTTCAACAGCTCGTCGAGCACCTCCAAGACGGCATGCGCTTCGACAGGCAGCGCCTGGCCATCCAACCCCAAGCTCGCCACCGCCGTCGTCCAGTCGTGCTGCCAGCGGGTGAGGAGTTCGGCGGCCTCGTGTTGGTCGTGTCTTGCGCCTTCCAGATCCCGCTCAATGGTGGCCAGCTGCTTGTGGAGTTCGCGCCGGTGTCTGGCGGCTTCGTCGATCGTTTCGACGAGGGCTTCACCGCGTGCCAACAGTGCACTGAAGGTGTCATCGGTCGCCACATCACAGGCCCCGAGGTGGAGCAGCGCCTGACGCAAGGCGAGGCGATGCTCGCGCAGGCGGTCTTCCAGCCGATCGAGTTGGTACCGATACTCCCGCACGCGTTCAGCCCGTTGCAATAGCTTAGCGTGCTGATCCAACCAGGCGCGCATCTCCCGTGGCGACAACGGCGTGATGCCGGCGGGCTGCCATAGACTCCGCCAGCGCTGGCGTTGTTGGCGGAGCTCGGCGTCAAGTGCGTCCCGGTGTGCCGCCAATTGCTCCAGCGTTTTGGTCGCTTTCTCGCGTTGAGCAAGTAATGCCGCCTGGCGTGTCACGCGCTCGGCTTCGCGACGCAGGCGATCCGCCACCTCGTCTGCTTGGGCCACACTGTCGGCGTAGGCCTCGGCGAGATCGCGCCCCGTTCGCTGTGAGTCGGCATCGTGGCCGGTGCTTTCCCCGTCAAGCCATACACGGCGCACACGGTTCCACAGCTGGTCGCGGTGTTGACGCGCTCGCTCGACATCGTCTTCGCTCGGGACGGCTCCTGCTAGACGCAGCTCGTCCAGTTGCCGCTCGAGTTCGGTGACGTCGGCCTGCATCTTCAGCAATTCTGCGGTGAGATGGCCGGCGTCGGCGCTCAGCTTGCTATAGGCGGCTTCGAACTGATCGATAGTCTCTCGGGAAGGCAGGGGCAGGCGTTCCAGCTCCTCCAGCGTCCCGAACCAGAGCCCCAAGCGGCCGATCTCGGTTTGCGCTTGCTGTGCTTCCATCTGCAGCGCCCGCTGCGTCTGATCGCGTGCCTCCTCTAAGTCGCCCTGCTGTCGAGCTCGGGCCACAGCCGCCCGCAATTCGGCTGGATCTTGTGGTGTGGCAAGGGCATTCAAGGCTTCGATGGTTTTGGTCAGTTGATCGGTATACTTGTGCACATCCTTGGTGGCCCGGTCCAAAGATTCGACCCGGGCCTGGTATTGTCGCGCCAGTTCTTGAACCCGTGCACGATGCGCCACCTGCCGGCGACGTTCCTTGACTGGGCCCAGAGCGAGGCTGGCGGGCAGCTTGGCCAGCAGCCCCTGCACTTCGGCCTCGACTTGGCGGCGTTGACCCAGCAATCGGGAGCGATCCTGAGCGGCTTTACGGTGGCTTCCCAGGCGCTGTTGCAGGAGCGTGATGGTTTCGGCATGTTCCAGGAGCGCCTCTGGCACCACCAGCCCTTGCCGCTCCAGCGATAATCGCTCCAGGGCCTGCCTGCTGTGCGTCTCCGCCTCGCGCGCTTGCTCGAGGCGTTGCATCACCTCCCGCCGGTGCTCGGCGAACTCGGGCGGCAGTAGCACGACGTCGTGGTATTCCTGGAGTTTGAGGCACAGCTCTCGGCGTCTGGCGATGTTGGGGAGCGCCATCCGGAGCCGTTCCAGCCGGTGCTGTTCCTTTCCCAGGTTCGCCAGTTCGTCAAGGACCGCTTGGCGTTCGGCCATGGCCTCTTCGAGGGCATGGGTGTGTTGGGCCCATGTGCTGCCGGTCAGCGAGTATTCTTCGATGGTGCGCTTGGCAGCGCGGTACGCGGTCAGGGACTTATTGATCTTCGGGTTCTGTCCTTGCGGAAGGAACAGTTGCCTGGCTTCCTGGTCGAGGCTTTGCTGAATCTGGCGCAGACTTATACCGCCCAGGGCCGCGCTGTAGAGGCTCTGCCCCACCTCTCCACCCCCCTGCAGGATTTCTTCACCACCGCGCTGCAGGGCTGGATGATCAATGCCAAACATCGTCGTGAAGAGATCTTGACCGACGCCAGCGAGGAACTTGTTGAGCGTGGCCTCGGGAAGGGGGCGCTCGTCGAACCCCAGGAGGGTATTCTTGAGGCCTTTGCGTCGGATGACCGCGAGTTCCGTGCCATCGGAGTGACGTAGCCGCCCACCGAGGCGCAGCTTGGGATTGTCATGCAGGAAGTTGTCAGGGGTGTTGTTGGGGATGCCGTACAACAACGCCCTGAGCGCCCTGAGCGCCGAGCTCTTCCCGGCCTCGTTGGGGCCGAACAGCACCTGTAGTCCGTGGTTCCCAGCCGAGAGATCGAGGCATAGATTGGTGAAGGGTCCGAAGGCCAGGAGCTGCAGTTCGAGGATTTTCATCGGCCGTCCTCCTGGGAGAGCAAGCGAGCCAGGAGGAGGTGCTTGACGTCCTCCGCTGCCTGACGCAGGGTCTGCGGGTTGTTCAGGTCGATGGCCTCGTCGCCGCTGCGCAGCTCTGCAGGAAGTTTGCGCACGAGGTCGCGAAACTCGTTGGCCACTTCTTGGAGGAAGGGTTCATCCGTGTCCCAGTCCAGTAAGGAGCGCAACAGATCGCCCATGGCGTCGTCTCTGGCCAGCATCTGGTCGAGATCAGCCTGAGCGTGGGTGTGCAGCTTGACCTGCTCGATCCACAGCGTGCCGTTGCCAACATCGGTGGCGACAGTACGAATCTCGTTGGTCCAGCGTTCGTGGTGGGCTGCCAGCTCGCCATGGGCTTTGCAGGCACCCAGGAGGCGGACACGCACCGCCAGGGGGCGGCCGCCGCTTGCTGCCAACTCGCGCTCCAGGGCCTGGCGCACGTGATCCACGACGTCATCGGCCGTCGCGGCACCTGAGACATCGACATTGCACACCGCCCAGCGCAACACGTCGAGATCGCGATGCGTGGCAGAGATGATCTGGTCGCCTTGCACGGTCACCAGCGTACAGCCCTTCGGCCCAACCTCCCGGACATGGCGGCCTTGAATGTTACCGGGAAAGACGATCCATGGCTCGCGGTGCAGGATCTCGCGCCGGTGAACATGGCCGAGCGCCCAATAGTCGTAGCCCTTCAACAGCAGGCCGTCGCGGGAACACGGTGCGTAGGGCTCGTGTCCCTCGCGCCCATCCACGCTGGTATGCAGCAGGCCGATGTTCAGGAGATGGGGCTCCGGTTGAGGGTAAGCGACGGAGAGATCGTCGGTCACAGCGCGGGCGTAAAAGCCCTGGCCGTGGAGCGCCACGTTGAAGGCGTCTAAGTGCACCGTTTCAGGCTGTTGGACGGAAAACATCGTGACGTTGTCGGGGAGGCGGAGGTAGCGGGTGAGCTGGCTGGCGGCATCGTGATTGCCGGCGATGAGGAAGGCGCGAATGCCGGCCTCGCGCAGCCGCGTCATCTGGGCGGCGAAGAACAGGCCGGTGTTGTAATCTTTCCAGTCGCCATCATACAGATCGCCGGCGAGCAGCACGAAGGCTACGCGTTCGGCGATGGCCAGGTCGACGAGGTTGACGAACGCCTGCCGTGTGGCGCCGCGGATCTGCTCCACCGGGGCGCCGTCATACTGTTCCAGGCCTCGCAATGGGCTATCCAGGTGGATGTCGGCGGCATGGAGGAACTTGAACATGGCCTCTCCCCTCATCCTTACCCTGGTGGACCTCGATCCCCTGCGTCCGATCACAGTGAAACGCGTGCAGCGGGGTGGCCGTCACTACGACGCGCTCGGCGCATCGCACACGTGCTGCAGAGTGAAAGAGCCACTTTGGCTCGAGGCGAACCTTTGCACCCGTACACATCCTTGAAGTGATGATCCTGAGCTAGAGGCATCGGATGTGGAGCAGAGCGGCTGGAAAGGATTATCAAAGATCAGCAGGACGAGTCAAGAAAAAACGCCTCGCGTGGGAATGACGAGGATGAGCACCGTCTCTGAACATGGTTTAACGCTGCATGTGAGTCGTGAGATCTCCGAAGCGGGCACCTATATGGCGTGATGGGCGGGTCTGGCTCAGGGGATGAGATCAGCGCCGCCGCGGCGGGCGGCCTCGGCGCCGAGGGCCATCGATCTTGTGCCGATCCCAGCGTGCCGAGCGGCATGTTTTGTTGGCGCAGCGCTCGGGTCGTTGGCCCCATCGGGTCATCCAGCGGTAGCCACATTGCTTACAGGTGTAGCTCCTCCTGACCATGGCCGAGAGCCTAACAAAAGTGGCTTCGAGAGTCAATTCACGCCTTGACGCAGCGGCCTACATCGGGCATAATTAATGGCACTGAGGACCATTATGGACGTGACCAAATCACACAAATCCGAGCTCTCCGCCATGGCTTGTGTGTTAGCCGGCGTCGGGAATGGCGCTGTGTTCTTCGGGTTGGCTATGCTGGCGCAGACCCTCAACGGCGACATCGCCGATGCGGCACCGCAGTCGACGACGAAGCCATGAGCGAGAGCGTGGAGTCGACATGGCATAGGGGAAATAGATCAGGGCCAAATACCTTTGGCCTTACCAATGCAGGTCAGAACCTTCAGAAAAACAGCCGAGCTGATCCTATAGATCGAAGCGCCTAGCACCACCTCTCCTCTCTCCCATCCCTATGATATTGACACCCAAGCTGAGCCCAACGCTGAGGAAGACGAACGTACGCTGAACGCCTCAGTCCAAGTAGTCCTCACTATCGCCACTGATCTCCGGTCACCGATCCCGCACGCACAGGATGCTCTTGGTCTGCCTCTTCCCCCTCGCCCTCCGGAAGCGGGCGGGGTGAGGGCGAGATAGGGCCATACAGTGATATGAGAACCGCTATAGGTAGCGCGCTGTCTGGCATATGGCCTTGCCAGGCAATGGGCGACCTGTAGCGGGGCATGCAAGGTTGGGAGCTTTGGGCAGGGCTGGCGTCAGCCTTGCCCCAGTCAGTTGAGGAGAGATCTGCGGGTTTCGACACCTTGGAGGATGACGCATGGAAGAGAGCACCACGGTAGCCACGCCCCAGCAGCCTTTACCGCCGGAGGTCGTGGAAAAGATCGTTATCGGGGGCGATCTCTCAGGACTCAATGCGGCCCAGCGCGCTGAATACTACGCGGCGGTCTGCCGCAGCCTGGGGCTGAATCCGCTCACCAAGCCGTTCGAATACCTCACCCTGAACGGCAAACTCCGACTCTATGCCTTGCGGGACTGCGCGGATCAGCTGCGCCGGCTGCATGGCATCAGTATCTACATCACGAACCGCGAATGGTTGAATGACATCTACGTCGTGACGGCCCGCGCCAAAGATCGTCTGGGGCGTGAGGATGAAAGCACCGGAGCGGTCACGGTGGGCAACCTGAAGGGGGATGCGCTCGCCAATGCGCTGATGAAGGCGGAAACCAAGGCCAAGCGGCGGGTCACGCTGTCCATCGCAGGCTTAGGGTGGTTGGATGAAACCGAGCTCGACACCATTCCCCAAGCGCGCGCTGGCGCTACACCGTCTCAAGAGTCGCAGGAGGACGCGCACCCGACGGCCGATCAAATCAGCTCTCTGGTCGAGCTGGCGAGATCCTGTGGCGTCGACCTCATCGGCTTTGGACGGCACATGCGGCAGCTGATGGACCTGCCCGGGGAGAGCAGGATCACCAAGAAGTTTCTGCGCGAATCGATGACGATGGAGCAGTACGAGGAAGCATGGCAATACTATAACGAGCTGCTGAAGAAGCTCGTGGAGGAAGATGTCTTGGACCATCCTCCTCCTGGAGATGCTGCCTCTGCGACTGAGTCGGAGGCCGCTGTCGCCCCAACGGAAGAGCCACCCCAGACGGCACCGCCCGCGCCGGCTGCCCCTGCGCAGACGCCTTCTGCCAAGCGTTCCTATGCCAGTCCGCAACAGATCGCCGGCCTCAAGCACTTGGCGAAGCAAGTCGGCGACGATGCCTATGCCGATGTCCAAGACATGCTGGAGCATCACCGGGATGGATTGGCGATGGACGTCTATGAACGCGCTCGACAGTGGCTGAAAGACCGCAAGTCGGCGAAAAAGGAAGAAGCAACGGCTGAGTCACGAGGCTGAGCCGTCTTCCGGCTTCTCTTGGCATGGCTGCGACGTGGCTTAGCATTCCACTCCACGTCGTAGGCCATGCCAAAGAGATCTCCACCACCCCGCGATCATAGCCCAACCCTTCGTTGGGGCACACCTCAGGGGATGGACACTGTGCCCACCCTCAGCCCAGGCGGGCCTTGCACCGGTTGTAGGCGTGGACAGTAGGCCCAGCCTGGTGTCACGGTGCTGAGTCTTGACCAGTGGGGAAGACATGCGTGCCAAGATAGATGGCTCGAAGACGGGGCTCGGAAAAGCGTTGCATCCTCTATGGCACGAGCTGCGTGGCACCGTCGAGCGCATCTCTTACCAGAATCCCGAAACCGGCTACACGGTCGTGCGCCTCGCCCCAGAGCGGTCGGATCTGAAGGTGAAGTCTGACCGGGGGAAGGACCGGCTGGTGACGGTGGTCGGCACGTTGGCAGACCTCACACCGGGCGAAGTCATCGTCGTTCGTGGCTCGTGGCGCGACGACCCCAAGCACGGCTGGCAGTTCATGGCGGTCGACTATCGCACCACCCTGCCAGCGACGCTCCAAGGCATCAAGCGGTATCTGGGCAGCGGCCTCATCAAGGGGGTGGGCCCGGTGATGGCCGAGCGCATCGTGGCCACCTTCGGCGAGGCTACCTTGGCGTTGCTCGATACCGATCCGGGCCGTCTCCGAGAGGTTCCCGGTATCGGGCCAATACGCGCCCAGCGGATCGCCGAGATGTGGGTGGAGCGGCGCCACATCCGAGAGGTCATGGACGCTCTGCAAGGCTTCGGCCTCTCCCCCTCCCTGGCGGTGCGCATCTACCAGCAATTCGGCGAGGCCAGCGGCGCGATCCTCACCCAGTCACCGTATCGCCTGGCCCGCGAAGTGTGGGGCATCGGGTTCAAGACCGCCGACACGATCGCGCGCGCGGTCGGCCTGGCGCCCGACGCCCCCGAACGGCTCCAGGCCAGGGTGCTGCACGTGCTCAACGCCGCGGCGGATAGGGGGCACACGCTGCTGCCCGAGGAGGATCTCCTGCGCCAGGCGGCCGATGTGCTGGGCGTCGAGGTGCCGCGGGTGTGGGAGAGCTTGGATGGGCTGTGGACGGCGGCCGAGGTGGCGGTGGCGACCAGGAAAGATCCGTCGGACCGGTACTGGGCCCTTCTTCCCTTCGCCCGCGCCGAGTGCGGTCTGGCCACTCGGCTGCAAGAACTGGCGGCAGGCGCCGAGCGGTCGAGAGCCGTGCCGCATTTCGGCCAGGTGTCCTGGCCGGCGGCGTTTGGCTGGCTTGCCGAACGCCACGGGCTGCAGCTGGCGCCAGAGCAGGAAACCGCGGTGCGCATGGCGCTGACTTGCCCAGTATCGATCCTCACCGGCGGGCCGGGCACGGGGAAGACGCATACGCTGCACGCCCTCTTGACGCTGGCTCGGGCGAAAGGGTTGCGGTGTATCTTGGCCGCCCCCACCGGCCGCGCTGCCAAGCGGATGGCGGAGGCGACAGGGCATCCGGCCGGCACCTTGCACCGCGTCTTGGACCTGCGCCCGGGCGGTCAGGCGGGGTGGAGTCCGGAGTCTCCGCTCCGGGCTGATCTGGTCATCGTCGATGAGGCGAGCATGCTGGATGTGCTCCTCGCCAACCACTTGGTCAAGGCGCTGGCGCCCGGCACCCACCTGCTGCTTGTCGGAGATCCAGATCAACTGCCGAGCGTCGGGGCGGGTGACGTGCTGGCCAGCCTCCTGCGCTCGGGGCGGTTTCCAGTGACGCGTTTGACGCGGCTCTTCCGCCAGGGGGCAGGCTCCGGCATCGCGCTCAACGCCCAGCGCATCCTCATGGGTGAGATGCCCCGCTTCGGCAGCGACAGCGGCGACTGCTTCTTCGTGCAGGTCGACGAGCCGAGCGCGGCCGCCGAGCTCGTGGTGAGGCTCGTCACCCAGCGCCTGCCGGCTCGCTTTGGCTTTGGTCGGGGAGAGGTGCAAGTGTTGTCTCCGATATATCGGGGCGAGACCGGCGTGGCGTCCCTCAACGTGCGACTGCAGGCACATCTGAATCCCAGGCGGGAGGGGAAACCGGAGGCGACGGCGGGCGGACGGGTGTATCGCCCCGGGGATCGAGTGTTGCAGCTCAGGAACGATTATGCGTTGGAGGTCTGCAACGGCGAGCTGGGCACGGTGCAGGGCGTCGACCCCGTGGCACAAGAGGTGACGATCGTCCTGGACGATGGGCGGACGGTGCGCTATCCGTTTGCGTCCCTCTTTGCCCTGACTCATGCCTACGCCATCTCCGTGCACAAGGCTCAGGGGGCCGAGTTTCCCGCCGTCGTCATTCCCTTGCTGACGAACCATGCGGCGATGCTCGGGCGGACGCTGCTGTATACGGCGCTCACCCGTGCGCGGCGTCTGGTCGTCTTCGTCGGCCAACCCAAAGCCTTGCGCCTAGCCCTGCGTGCCGGGAAAAGGGACACACGCCACACCGCCCTACAGGGTGTGCTCACCAAGACCTTACATTGGCGGTGGCCAGAGGAGCGGCCCGTGCAAGATGGAGGCGTTAATAGCGCCGCGGCACGTCCATGGGAAGGCATTCTGCGGTGTGGATTGTCGGAGGGATAAAGACGCGCAGCCATAATGTCAAGCATCAACTTTTCTCAAAAATAGCCTTACCATTTACCCTTTACCTTTCTCAGTTTAATTCACTGACGTAGGATTAGACATCCTTCAGCACTAGACGCTGATCAATGCCCTCAATTGAAGCGGCCACGTTGACCTGTCGTAAGAATAGCGCTACTATTCGACACGATGGATCGCACACATCCGCCGCAGAAGTGGACCAGGGGTGGATGCTCGGATGGCGGAGCTCGTGTACTAGACGGCTGATGGGCTGCAGATGACCTTGGATGAGCGGACGTGGACGCATCACATTCAGCATCGCCACCCTGAGGTAACGGACCAGGACATCGCACGGACGTTGACGCGACGTGTACGAATTTGTGCGCATCTTTCGAACCCCACGCGCCGGATCTATCAAGGGTCTGCTCGCGCAAGCGGTTTTTTTAAGGATAGCTTCCCTTTGGTCGTCGTGGCGGTAACGGGAGAACACACAGGCCGAGTCATTACCGCCTATCTGGAACAACGACCATACCGAGGGCAACAACTATGGCCTGCCCCGACGACATCCTAGAACTTGACTACGATGTTGAGAATGATGTGCTTTATGCGTCACTTGGCACGCCACAAGCGGCTCTTAGCTATGAGATGATGGAGGATGTGCTGCTGCGCTATATTCCGCCCAGTCCAGAGGTTGTCGGAATTACGATTATTAACTTTCTACGATATTATCCTCTGCGCGATACGGCACTGGTCCTGTCAGCGGCTAAGGCCGTGGTGGAAGACCTATTAGAGAAATACCCGTCCATTCCTCTCGATCAGGTTCCCCTACACTCCACCATCACTGACGCACCCTAATCCCCCTCTCCTCTTTCATAGCACCTTCTCGACGACTGCTCATCGAGGAGCGTGCCCTTCGATTGGTGGTTGACCTACTCATAGGGATGGGAATTGAGGGTAGCTACTACCCCTCTCACCTCAACATCTCCATATCGCACTGACAAAATCCTTTACCTCTGATTCCCGCTAACGTATGATGGGTTACTCTTTATTGATCTTAATTGGACAAATTGCCAATCGGTGGAATGACATCTCAGGGCGACCATAGAGCGGTTCAGATGGTCATCAGACATCACACTAAAAACACCAGAGGGGGATCATGGAGGCTCGTTGGCTATCGGTGAGTGAGATTGCGCGCTATCTCGGCATCAAACGGGACACGGTCTATAAATGGATCGATCGCCGCCGTTGGCCGCCAACCTGCGGCAAGCCGAGGACCGGGTCGATGAACTCGTCGGCCGCCTGGAGCGTCGACGCGAAGAACTGCAGCGGGAACGGCAGTGCACCATCGGCGACGTTCAGCACGTGGGCCGCGCCTGGGTGTTACCGCACCCCGAGCGTGCGGTCCCTGGCATCGCCCCCATGGTGCAAGATGCAGAGGTGGAGCGCATCGCGGTCGAGACCGTGATGGCGTATCAGGCCGCCCGCAGGTGGCAGGTCGAAAGCGTCGAGCGGGACAATCGCGGCTTCGATCTCATCTCGCGCAAGCCCCACCCGGAGGACCCACAGACGGCCATCGAGATGCGCTTCATCGAAGTGAAAGGCCGGGCAGCCATCGGCGAGGTGGCGCTGACGACCAACGAGTACAAGACGGCCGAGCGGCTGAAGCAGGATTATTGGCTATATGTCGTGTTCAACTGCGCGTCCGCGCCGGAAGTGTATCCCATCCAAGAGCCGACGCGCTTAGGCTGGGAGCCCCTGGTGAAAATCGAACATTATTGCATCGCAGCCGCGGCGTTGATCACCGCAGGAGAAGACCGGTAATGGGTGTCGCCCGCCCTGGCTATCGCGATGAGCCATCGGTGACGCCTTTCACCGGGGAATGACACCGTTGCAGCCCTCATCCGGTTATGTAAAAATCTTTGGAACGCGTCTGTGTAGAACTCAGGAGATGTATCATGCGAGTGACAGAGCATTGTTACATTGTCACCGATGAACAGATTCTCCACGGTGAGCCAATTATTAAAGGGACACGCACCCCGGTGCGGGCCGTCGTGGAGACCTGGCGGCTCGGGCTCTTACCGGAAGAGATTCCCAGCCATTTGCCCCACTTAACACTCGCGCAAGTGTTTGATGCCTTAAGCTACTACAGTGATCATCAGGCGGAGATCGACCGCTACATAGCCCGCAACCGGATTCCCGACGAGCTGATCGACCCCCTGGTCAGGGACCAATGAGCCGCCTTTTCATTGAGCTATATCTCGATGAAGACGTAGACGTGTTGATTGCACAGTTGATTCGGGCGCGCGGGTTCGTCGTGGTCACGACCCAGGAAGCCGGGCAGCTTCGGAACAGCGATGCCGAGCAGTTGGCGTACGCGGTCAGTCAGCACAAAACCCTGCTCACCCACAATCGTGTGGACTTTGAGGCGCTTGCACAAACGTATGTTGCGGCCGGTCAACCCCATGATGGCATCATCGTTGCGGTCCGTCGCCCACCCCGGGAAATTGCCCGGCGCCTCTTTCGGATTCTCAACGCTGTGACCGCAGAGGAAAGGCAAAATCAGGTACGCTGCATCTGATGCGATCATCCGGTGAGCCGCCGGGTCTTGGGAATGGACATCTACGATGGATCGAAGCTATCCCAAACGCCTTATCGAGGTCGATTTGCCGATCAAACGCATCTCGGCGCATGCACGGCGAGAGAAGTCGATCCGGCATGGGCACATCTCAACACTACACATCTGGTGGGTGCGGCGACCCCTCGCCGCGTGCCGAGCGGTCATTTGCGCGGCGTTATGGCTTGACCCGGCGGACCTGCTTTGCCCGCAGGTGTTCAGGGACAAGGCGGCAGCTGTCATCACGGCCTTTGCCCATGAGGCCACTGCAAATCGCCAACTGGCAGACCATTGATCTCCGGAGTCGATGGAACGTTGGATACGACTGAGCAAGTCTGAGAATGGTCTCGATCCAAGCGATCCTTCACATCTACTGTTATTGCGCGCCGCGCTGCTCGATTTCATCGCCGACTTCGCCAACTGGGATAACTCGACGGTCAAAGAGTATTTAGAGACCGGTCGGGCCTTGACGCAGGCACCGAGCGGCCCAGTGTTTCAGCGGGTCCAACTATCAAAGAGTATTTAGAGACCAGTCGGGCCTTGACGCAGGCCGCCCATGAGGCGTTAGGCGGCGAGCCCGGCACCCGGCCGCTCGTAGTGGACCCCTTTGCCGGCGGCGGCTCTATTCCGCTTGAAGCCTTGCGCGTGGGGGCGGACGCGTTTGCTAGCGATCTGAATCCTGTGGCGGTACTGCTCAACAAGGTCGTGCTGGAATACATCCCCAAGTACGGCCAGCGTCTCGCCGACGAGGTCCGAAAATGGGGTGCGTGGATTAAGCAAGAGGCCGAAAAGGAGCTAGCCGAGTTTTATCCGAAAGACCCCGACGGCGCAACGCCCATCGCCTATCTCTGGGCTCGCACGATTCGATGCGAAGGCCCAGGCTGCGGCGCGAAAGTGCCGCTCATACGCTCCCTCTGGCTCGCCAAGAAACCCCACCCCTCCGTCGCCCTGCAACTCATGCCGAATCCGAAGACAAGCGCGTGGATTTCCAAATCATTGTCGAGCAGCGCGACGGCTGGGTGGATCAGAACAATCCCGAGATCAAAATCGACAACCCAAAGTTCGACGGCACGGTCAAACGCGGTTCGGTGACGTGTCCTTGCTGCGGATATACTACGCCGGTGATGCGAGTACGCGAACAACTCAAGGTCAGGCGTGGTGGTGCTAGGGATGCACGTCTCTTCTGCGTTGTTACTAGCCATCCGAGCAAACAGGGCCGCAAGTACCGCTTACCGAATGCACAGGATTTGGACACTGCGACGAAAGCGACGGAAGCGCTGGCGCACCGGATGAAATCGGACGAAGGTCTATTGAGCCTAGTGCCCGATGAAAGGTTGGATATCCGGGGTATCCGCCATACTTGGGCAATGATTTACGGATTAGAAAGGTGGGGGGATTATTTCACGCCACGTCAAGCATTGACACTAACGACTTTCGCTCGACTCGTGCGAACGCTCAAACCAGAATCGACACAAGATAACGGGCTTATGAGGGCTGTCCGGACTTGTCTCGCGTGTGGTGTGAGCCGCAAGCAGACTATCTCTCATCACTCACAATCTGGTCATCTTCAGGCGAGTTCATAGCACATACTTTCGGCCGGCAGGCAGTGCCGATGGTCTGGGAAGGGCCCGAGTGCCAGCCTCTCGCTGATGGTTCGGGTAATTGGCTGGGGGCTATTAATTGGATTGCTCTTACGATCGAGGCTCTGTCCACCGAATTTGTTGGAACGGGTCAGGCCCTGCGTGCCTCTGCGACCATGCACCCGCTAGCCAATGATTCCGCGGCCGGATTTATTACCGACCCGCCCTACTATGACGCAATTCCCTATGCCTTTCTCTCGGACTATTTCTACGTGTGGCTGAGGCGAACACTAGTAGATGATCATCCTGATTTATTCGATGGTGTTGCTGTTCCTAAAGACGAAGAAGTCGTTGTTGACCGTCCGCACGAATTAAGTAACTCGACATATGATATCGCTTTCTACGAACGTGAGTTGACCAAAGCATTCAGAGAAGGTTGCCGCGTGCTCCAACCCGGTGGAGTTGGAACAATCGTGTTCGCCAGCTAAACAACAGCAAGTTGGGAGGCAATTCTTCAAGCTGTTGTTGACTCGGGATGGATTATCACCAACTCATGGCCAATTGATACTGAGCGGGAAGCTAGGGTTTCAGCACGAGGTCAAGCGCGACTTGCATCCTCCGTCCACCTCGTTTGCCGGCCGCGCGAGAATCCTGATGGCTCGGTGCGTACAGACGATATCGGCGATTGGCGTGACGTTCTCGCAGAACTACCTAAACGGATTCACGAATGGATGCCGCGCCTGGCCGAGGAAGGAGTCGTGGGTGCAGATGCTATCTTCGCTTGCCTCGGGCCGGCGCTGGAGATTTTCTCCCGGTATTCTCATGTGGAGAAAGGCAGCGGCGAGCAAGTCACGCTGAAGGAGTACCTGGAATACATCTGGGCGGCGGTGGCCAAAGAAGCGCTCACCATGATCTTCGAAGGGGCCGACGCCACCGGCTTCGAGGAAGACGTCCGCCTCACGGCCATGTGGTTATGGACCCTGTTCACTGGAGCCAATGGCAACGAGAGCAACACACTGGACATCGAAGACGAGGACGAGGAGGAGACACGCAGCAAACCAGCCAAGACGAGTGGATTTGCCCTAGAGTACGACGCTGCCCGCAAAATCGCCCAAGGCCTCGGTGTGCACCTGGAACACCTGAACGGTGTGGTCGAGGTGCAAGGCGACACCGCGCGGCTCTTGTCTGTCGCTGAACGGGCGCGTACCCTCTTCAGGAAGGATGACACACCAGGTCGCGCTGGGAGGCGTCGGAAGAAAGATCCCCAGTTGCAGCTTGGCTTTATGCAGACACTGGAGCAGGCGGAAGAGGAAGGCGCCTGGGGCAAGACGGGGGCACCATCCGCCGGGGCGACAACCCTGGATCGCGTCCACCAAGCCATGCTGCTCTTTGCCGCCGGCCGCACGGAGGCGCTGAAACGCTTCCTGGTCGAAGAGGGCGTCAAGAACGATGGGCGCTTCTGGCGCCTGGCCCAGGCCCTCTCGGCCTTATATCCCGCGCGCACGGATGAAAAGCGCTGGATCGATGGCGTGCTGGCCCGCAAGACAGGGCTCGGGTTCTAATGGTGGCCATGGGCCTTGCCCGGCCCTGGGCAGAGGCCTTCTTTCGCCTGCTCCAGACCTCTGATGTGGCAGCGGGCCTCAAAGAGGCGGCGCTCTCCGCCGCGCTGGGCGCGTGGACCGAGCGGCTCACGCGCGTCGTGGTGACCACCTGTGAGGCCCTTGGCTGGCGACCCGCCGCCAAAGGACATCTGGGCGATGTGCTCCCGCTAGCCCGTCACGAATACCTGGCGCTCGATGTCATGGCGTTCCGCGCACATGATCCCTCACGCTGGCCATTGCCGATCGCCGTGTTCGAGCTGGAAAACAGCCGGGAAGAAGACCGCATCGCCTACGCGCTGTGGAAGGTCTTGTGTATTCGCGTCCCGTTGCGCGCCGTCTTCGCCTACCGCCGCGATGCAAGAGAGGGCCTCACGCTGGTCCATCGGCTCGCTGAATCCGTCATCGGCGGATTATCCATTGACGAACGCATGGTCGTGACCGGAGAGACCGCGCTGGTCATCGGCAGCCGCGGCGAGGCCGAAACCTTTCCCTCTGGCTACTTCAAATTCAGAACGCTCAACGCCAATACGGGCGATTTCGAGCGCCTCTGACGCCGCAGAAAGGAGTCCTCCCATGGCCCGATTAAAACCCTGGTTCCATGTGGTCCAGCCCCGGGACGATCTCCGCGAAGGCAAGCCCCTGGACGCCTTTGAATTTGCCGTTCATCTCGGCCAAGCCCGCGACGATCGCGTGCCCGACGTCTACCGCAAGCCGGAGCAATTTTTCGAGCGCACCTACCTGACGCAAAGCCTGACGGACCTGGCCGCGCAGGTCATCCGCCGCCTGTCCGGCGAAACCACGGAAACCTCCGCGGTCTTCAATATGGCCACCCAGTTCGGCGGCGGAAAGACCCATGCCCTGACGCTGCTGTTCCATCTGGCCACGTACGGCCCGGCCGCCAACGGCTGGATGGGCGTACGCCGGCTGTTGGGGAAATCCGGCATGTCCCGCGTGCCGCAGGCGGCGGTCGCTGTCTTCGTGGGCACGGAATTCGACTCGCTCAGCGGGCGCGGCGGGGACGATGGGACGCCGGTGCGCAAAACGCCGTGGGGCGAGATCGCCTTCCAATTGGGTGGCGTCGAGGCCCTTGAGGTGGTGGCCGAGCACGAACAGCGGCTGACCGCCCCGGCCGGCGATGTCATCCGCAAGATGCTGCCGCGGGACAGGCCCTGCCTCATCCTGATGGATGAGCTGATGAACTATGTCAGCCGCAACCGTAAGGGCAGGCTGGCCACGCAACTGTATAGCTTTCTGCATAATCTTTGCGAGGAAGCCCGCGGGCACAGGAACGTGGTGCTGGCGGTGTCCATCCCGGCCTCAGAGCTGGAGATGAGCGCCGACGATCACGCCGATTACGAACGCTTCAAAAAGCTCCTCGATCGGCTCGGCAAGGCGGTGATAATGTCCGCCGAGGCCGAAGCGTCGGAGATCATCCGGCGGCGCTTGTTCGAGTGGGACGAACGCATGGTGTCGCAGGAAGGCAAAGTGCTCCTGTCGCGCGAGGCGCTCCAGACGTGCAGTGAGTATGCGACGTGGGTCGTCGAGCACCGGCAACAACTGCCCGAGTGGTTCCCCGTCGACCTGGCGCGGGACGCCTTCGCCGCCACGTATCCCTTCCACCCCCTCGTTCTGTCGGTCTTCGAGCGCAAATGGCAAGCTCTGCCCCGCTTTCAACGCACCCGCGGCATCCTGCGCCTGCTGGCTTTGTGGGTCTCCAGAGCCTATCAAGAGGGCTTCAAGGGGGCCCATCGCGACGCGCTCATCGGGCTGGGTACGGCGCCGCTCGACGACCCCCTTTTCCGGGCGGCCACATTCGAGCAGCTCGGCGAGCCTCGGCTGGAGGTCGCCGTCACCACCGACATCTGCGGCAAGAAGGACGCCCATGCCATCCGTCTAGATCCGGAGGCGGTGGAGACGATCAAGAAAGCGCGCCTGGATCGGAAGGTCGCCACGGCCATCTTCTTTGAGTCTAACGGCGGGCAGGTACAGGCCGACGCCACTGTGCCGGAGATCCGCCTGGCGGTGGGCGATCCCGACCTCGACATCGGCAACGTCGAAACCGTCCTGGATACGCTGAGCAGCGCCTGCTACTTCTTCTCCGTCGAGCACAACCGCTATCGCTTCAGCCTGTCGCCGAACCTGAATAAGTTATTGGCCGACCGTCGGGCCAACATCTCGCCCGCGGACATCGAGGGCCGCCTGCGCGCCGAGATTCAAAAGGTGTTCCCGGCGACCACGGGCGTAGAGCGCATCTTCTTCCCGGACGCCAGCGGCAAGATTCTCGACCGCCCCATCCTCACGCTGGTCATTTTGGGGCCGGAGCAAGGCCTGCAAGACGACAAGGCCGTCGTGCAGGTCGTCGACGCCATGACCAGGGAGTGCGGCACGTCAGCTCACACCTTCAAGAGCGCCCTGATCTGGTGTGTGCCGGAGAGTGCCTCGGCCTTGCGTGAGGAGGCGCGGAAGCTGCTGGCCTGGGAGGCCATTCAGGACGAAGCAGAAACCCTCCGGCTCGATGAAGGGCAGCAGCGCCAGTTGGCCGACAACCTCAAGAAAGCACAGCGTGATCTGCGCGAGGCCGTGTGGCGGACCTATAAAAATCTCCTGCTGCTGGGCAAAGACAACACCATGCGCCTCGTCGACCTGGGCCTGGTGCACTCCAGCGCCGCGGACACCATGGTCAGCCTCATCCTGAACCGCCTGCGCCAGGACGGCGACGTGGAGAAGGACATCAGCCCTAACTTCCTGACCCGCAACTGGCCCCCGGCGTTCCAGGAGTGGAGCCCCAAATCGGTGCGCGAGATGTTCTTCGCCTCAGCCCAGTTTCCCAGGCTGCTCAACGCCGACATGATCAAAGAGACCATTGCACGAGGCGTGGCGAATGGCTAGCTCGCCTATGTTGGGAAAGGCTCAAGCGGAGGCTATGAGCCCTTCTATTACGGCACCGCCTTGAGCGCCACCGACATGGAGATCGCCGACGACATGTTCATCATCACCAAAGAGCTGGCTGAACGGTATCAGGCCGACCAGGAGCGGCCCGCACCGGAAATCTCTGCCGGCCCAGAGGGCGGAGAGGTTGCAGATGACACGACGGTCGCCGTCCCACCGCCCAGCGCGAGAGAACGCGAGACGGCTGATGGGTCAACCCCCGGCCCAGCAACGGTCACGACCTTGAGATGGTCCGGGGGGATACCCCCGCAGCGCTGGATGAATTTCCACACCAAGGTGCTGTCGAAGTTCACAACGGGGCAAGGCCTGAAGTTAACCCTGCGTGTGGAAGTCGCTCCTGAGGGAGGCATTTCCACGCAGAAGATCGAAGAAACCCGCATGGCACTCAGGGAATTGGGGTTGGATGATGAGGTGGAGACAACGTGAGGAGCGTCGGAGGCTACATGAATCATTCGTCACGAGATGATGGAAGGCTGCCAGCACCTCGTTGACCCGTTGAAGCAAAATCTCGGCTGGCTCTCCTTCAGCCTTCAGTAAATCCAGGATGGGGTCCTACAGCGTCAACGTTACAGCATTGGAACGGGTCGACTCAACACCCTGGTCATCGTACTGATTACCCAATGTTTGGCAGATCATAGCCAGTGTGACATAGACCGCTGGACATGCTTCGGGAAAATTGACCTCCGACGGTTACCAACCTTCTTAAGTTACTACCATACAAACCCTGCTCGATCAGCCACTGCATTTCTTGCTTCATTAGCTTACGCGAGTCAGCAGCTTACGCGAGTCGGCTTGTAGGCGCGCTGCAGGTCCTGTATGGTAAAGATGGCGTCGAACGGGACATGAGCTTGCTCGATGTTCTCCCGACCGTTCTCTTCACAGCGATCGACGATGGCGATCGCCTGCACGACCTCGAGTCCAGCCTCTCGACTTTTGTTGATGGCCATGAGCGTCGACCCACCGGTGGTGATCACGTCATCGACGATCAGAACGCGCTCGCCCGGTTTGACATCACCCTCGACATACTTCTGCAATCCATGTGATTTGGGCTCTTTTCTCACCACAAACGCACGGATCTCCTTGCCGGTCAGGCGGTAGAGCGCATCCGAGACCGCGATCGCAATCGGGTAAGCTCCCAAGACTAGGCCGCCAACCGCCTGGATGTCTTGGGTTCGGAGCTTGGCAATGATTAACGTGGCGGCGAGTTCCCTAGCCTCTGGATAGGCAAGGGCCATCTTGCAATCGATGTAAAACCGACTGAGCTTACCAGACGACAGGGTGATGGTCGGCGTCTCGGTTTCGCGATAGGACGTTTCCACCAAGATCTCCAGTAGGCGCTCAAATTGCCTCGACGCGTCCGAACCCACGGCGTACTCGCTCACGATGGCCCCTCCACCCATTCCCCACCACGTATCTACCTTACCTAACCCTGCCACCCGACCTGCTAACTGTCATCCTCATCGTCATTAGGACGCCTTTCCCACGGTCTCCTTCCCGCAGAATTGGTCGAAGGCCTCGGTGAGGACTCGAGCGATCTCGGTGGCATCCCGATTTTCAATCTGGTGCCGGTGTAGCATGAATACAGGCTTGCCATCCCTGAACAGGGCCACCGATGGCGAGGACGGCGGATAGTTAGACAGGTACTCGCGCACGCGCGCCGTGGCTTCCAGGTCGGCGCCGGCGAACACCGTGGCCACTTTGTCCGGCAGTGAGGTGTGCCGCAGCGCCAGCGCAATGCCAGGCCGGGCACGGCCGGCCGCGCACCCGCACATCGAGTTGATCACCATCATGACCGTGCCGCTCTGTGGCTGCAGTACAGCATCCACTTCCTCGGGGGTGCGGGTTTCCAACACGCCCAATTGCGTCAGTTCTTGTCGCATCGGACCGATAAATTCTTCTGGATACCTCATGGCGTCAGATCTCCTTACATCGAGGGGGTCTTCCTGTGACAACACACCAGGGGCATTCTACCAAGCTGCCGGAGGATTACCACCAGAATCTGCCCCGCTCTTCCCAAGCGCCTACTGATAGGCGCTTTCACTGTGCACCCTTCTGTCGGACAGGCGCCGAATCGACACCGTTTCAGTAAAGGATCGCGGGCAGAAATGCCCCTGCCGGCTCATTAACGAGAGCGAAGTGCTGCCGCCTGGAGCGACAACAACTTGACTGGGAGGTGTACGCCTAAGGGAGGAATTGGGTGAACTCAGATGTGCAAAACAGCTCGTATGAAGCCAACTGGCGCCCGGAGCCGAACGGGATCCAATCGGTATCACCGCGTCAGCCGGGCCGATCTATGAGCCTCGACCTGGCTGACCGGTATTCTTTCCGGATACAACCTTTTGATGACTGTAGGGTGAGCGAGGGGATTCGAACCCCCGACCCCTGGGGCCACAACCCAGTGCTCTATCCGCTGAGCTACGCCCACCATCGTCCTCTTCGACCGCGCGCCGGTCTCGCCGCCCAAGCCAACGCGCCCGGCAGGAATCGAACCTGCAACCCCAAGCTTAGAAGGCTCGTGCTCTATCCGATTGAGCTACGGGCGCCGGTGTGGCGATGGTCGGGGCGAGAGGATTTGAACCTCCGACCCCCTGCGCCCAAGGCAGGTGCGCTGAACCAGGCTGCGCTACGCCCCGAACCGGTGCCGACGACTCGCAACCGCCCGCGTCGAAGTACAGAGTTTCTAGCACATCGCGGGCAAAAGCGCAAGCGTGTTCATGATGATCACTGCTCCTGGAGAAACCCAGTCCTGGGGATTTCCTAGGCTGAGAGCGTCAGGCCAGGGGGATCTGCGGCGATGGCGCGGTCGCCTGGCAGGCTTCGTCCCAGGTCCGCCCTTGGGCTAACGCCGTTAACGCCGGGATCAACGCCCGCATCGCCTGGGCCCGATGGCTCAGCCGGTCCTTGTCCTCCGGGGAGAGTTCCGCCATCGTGCGCCCCAGCTGGGGAATGATGAAGAGCGGATCGTAACCGAAGCCTTGCTCTCCCCGCAGCTCGTGACCGATCATCCCCGGACAGCGGCCCTCGCGTACCAGCATCGACCCCAACGGGTCCGCCAGCACGGCGACACAGCGAAACTCGGCCTGTCGTTCGGTATCGGGGACACCCTGCAGCCGTTCCAAGAGGTAGAGACAACGTTGGCGCGGAGTCAAGCCGGGCCCTCCGAAGCGGGCGGTGTACACCCCTGGCTGGCCCCCTAGGGCCGCGACTTCCAAGCCGGAGTCCTCCGCCAACGTGAGCCGGCCGCTCCACTGCGCGATCGTACGCGCTTTTTTGATGGCGTTGTCCAGAAAGGTCTGGCCGTCTTCCACCACATCCGGCGCATCCGGAAAATCGGTGAGAGGCAACAACTCCAGCTCAAGCCCCGAGAAAAGTCTCTGGATCTCGACGAGCTTGCCCCGATTCTTGGTTCCCACGATGAGGGCGAGGTGCAAGGCGGTCCTCCCCGATGAGCTCGCGTTGGAGTTGAATCAGTTGGCGCACGCCGCGCGTGGCGAGTTCCAGCAATTGGTCGAGTTCGGCCCTGGTAAACGGCTGATGTTCTGCTGTGCCCTGAACCTCGATCAAGCGCTCCTCGCCAGTCATGACCACGTTCATATCGACTTCGCAGCTCGAATCCTCGACGTATGTCAGGTCGAGGAGTGAGCAACCATCGACGATGCCGACGCTGGTGGCCGCCACACAATCCCACAACGGCATGGCCGCAATGATGCCGTGCGTCCGCAAATGCTCCAAGGCATCGAAGACGGCGATGAAGCTGCCGGTGATCGAGGCCGTGCGGGTCCCGCCGTCGGCTTGGATGACGTCGCAGTCGACCCACACGGTGCGCTCTCCCAGGGTCTGAAAATCCACGACAGCGCGTAACGAGCGTCCGATCAACCGCTGGATCTCGTGGGTGCGTCCGCCGATGCGTCCACGGGCCGCCTCGCGCGGCGAGCGCGTACCGGTGGCGCGTGGTAGCATGGCGTACTCGGCGGTGAGCCAGCCCTCGCCGGTATTCCGCCGAAACGGCGGCACGCCCTCTTCGATGCTCGCAGTGCAGATGACTTTGGTGTCGCCGACTTCGATGAGCACCGATCCCTCGGCGTATTTGTTGAAGTGGCGCGTGATTCGGACTGGCCGTAACTCATGAGGTTGACGCCCATCAGCTCTCACACCACTCTCCTTCCCTGGATTATTATTGATCGCCGGCCCACGTGGTGGCAAACGGCCTGCGAATATCGATATGGCCGGCGAGGGTGTCCGCTTCACGCCCTTCGATGAGGATCTGCACGTGTTTGATCTGCGGGACATTGGCCGCCAACGTTTGCATGATCGATCGAATGGTCAACATCTCGGACCAGGACCCGCCAGGATGGTTGCGGCTCAGCGCCTCGGTGAAATCAACGTACGCCGTGCCCTGTCCATCGATGAACAGCTCCCGCACTTTGGCTTCGGCTGGGAGGGTCCGTACAGCCTCGCCTTGGGGGCCAGCGCTCAATGCTTGCAAAGCCGCTTTGGCACGATCGATTGGCATGGCGCCGGGGGGGATCCGTCGCTGTTCCGACACCAAGGCATCTTCCTGTGGAGAGGCAAACCAGACGCTGATTTCCTCGCCTGGAGGCAAGCTGTCTTCGCGGACTGTGGGACTGCGCGCCGTGCCATCACGCCAGCTCGAGCCGATCCACAGCCAAAACGCCCCACCCACAATCGTCAGCAGGATCACCACCAGCACCCATCCCTGAACGCTGCCGTCGGTGCGTCCGAACCATCGCTCGCCATGCTGACGCATCGTCGCCGGGGCTCCTTAGCGCTGGAGCGCCTGAAAATCGTTCACCGCCTGCGCGATGCCAAGGGCGGCCCGTTGGACATAGGCCTCGTCATGCAATTGTGCTGCGAACGTTGGGTCGCTCAAAGAGCCAAACTCCACCAGCACAGCTGGCATGCGGATCCAGCGTAAGCCCAGGAGAGGCAGGCCAAATACGCCGCGACCTTCTTCGGCGAATTGCGCCCGCAGGTTGCTATAAAGCAAACGCGCCAACGTCTGGCTCGCGTCGAGAAATTCGACTTGCGCCTCTTCCCACAACACCACCTGTGGTTGGAGATCGACGCCCACTTGTCCGGCTCCGCCGCGCACGGGGCGCACCCTCCCCCTGGTCTCGGTGCGTTTTGGAGAGGGCCATCCTCGTGGGTCCTCAAAGTAATAGGTCTGGAACTCACGTCGCGTGGGTGTAAATGACCCGCCGATATGGATACTGATGAACAGGTCGCCGCCTGTCTGATTGCCCCGCGCCGCCCGTGCCTCGAGGGACACCGTCGAGTCATCGGTGCGGGTCAGGACGGCGCGCAGGCCGAGGAGTTCTTCGATCAACCGCGCCGCTTCGGTGGCGATCTGCAGGGTGATGTCTTTCTCCAGCAGACCGCTGGGCCCGCGGACTCCCACATCGTCGCCGCCGTGACCGGGGTCGAGGACGACGATCGGCACCCGCTCGCCGGGCAGCCCCAACACCGATGGCTGCGCAGCCAGCCAGGCGGGGACGGCGCCGAAAGCCAACCACACGAGGGCGGTCAGACGCCAGCCTCCACACCACCGTCGCAATCGACTTGCCACCTGTGATGTCACACCGTCCCTCATCAGGCAACTCTGGTGAGCAGCAGGGCAAAAGTTCGCTCTTGGAGGAGCACCTTAGCACTCCCCATGACAGGATGCAAGGGGTCTATGGGGGCGGTGGGGTGCGCCTTGACAGGCTCAGCAGGCAGATGGTATGGTAGCCGGGAGTTGCTGTACTGGCGAAGCCGATCCATGGGTGCACGACGGGTTATGCGGGGTGCGTTCGTAAAGGGTTGAGGTCAGCTATGTTCGCGACTATGGCGGCTCTGCAAGAAGGCAAGCTCTTGACGGAGGTGGCTGCGAAGGAATTGCTGGCCGCGCATGGCATCCCCGTCGTGCCGACAGCGCTCGCCCGTTCTTCGGCAGAAGCCGTGCGGTTGGCGAAGCAAGTGGGGTTCCCCGTGGTGCTGAAGGTGGCTTCGCCGGATATCGTCCATAAGAGCGATGTCGGCGGCGTGCGCCTGAATTTGCTGAACGTGTCTCAAGTCAGCAGAGCGTATGGGGAGATCATGACCAGCGTGCGGGCACACTTGCCACAGGCGATCATCGCCGGGGTCACGGTTCAGCGCATGGCCAACCCCGGCATCGAAGTCGTCGCCGGGCTGGCCAGAGATCGCACCTTCGGGCCGGTCGTGATGTTCGGCCTGGGCGGTGTGTTCGTTGAACTTCTCAACGATGTGGCATTTCGTGTCGTGCCGTTGCGGCCGAAAGATGCGCGCGCCATGATCCGGGATATCCGAGGTGTTGTCATGCTGCAAGGGTATCGAGGCACGCCACCGGTCGATGTCGGCGCTCTGGAAGAGATTTTGCTCAAACTTTCGACGCTGGCTGAGCAGCGTCCGGATATCAGCGAAATCGATTTGAACCCGATCCTCGCCTATCCCGATGGGGCGCTCGCCGTCGATGCCCGCGTTCTCCTGGCGTGATCCGCGGCCCTTGTCATGGCCTCCAGGCTGCCAACATGCCACCTCGACCGCTGCGGGATGCAGGTTGTCTCCACACCGCTAGCTCGAACGTCGCCCGATCGGTAGAATGAAAGAGGCGGGATGCCGTTGCCTCATCGCGATTGAGCTGTCAAAAAGGAGAGACTCCATCATGGCAAAAGCACTGGAAGTGACGGACAGCACGTTTGAGCAAGAGGTGTTGCAAGCGAAACAGCCGGTCTTGGTCGATTTCTGGGCCGTGTGGTGTGGCCCATGCAAGGCCATCGCGCCGATCGTCGAGGAGTTGGCCAGCGAGTACGAGGGCAAGCTCAAAGTCATGAAACTCGACGTCGACAACAATCCACAGATGGCGATCCATTTCGGGGTGCAGAGCATTCCCACGTTGCTGATCTTCAAGGATGGTAAACCGGCCGAGCGCATCGTCGGCGCCGTGCCGAAGAAGGTCATCGTCGATAAACTGCAGGGTGTGGTGGCCTGAGACATGCTCATAGAGACAGCAGCGGCCGAGAAACTCAAGGAGCGCTTTGGCGAGTGGGTTCACGAGGTCTCGGAAGCGCACGGTGAAGTGACGGTGGTCGTCGATCGGGAGCACATCGTCGAGATCTGCCACTTCCTGAAGACCGATCCCGACTTGCGCTATGATCTGTTGATGGACATGGCCGGGGTGGATTACCTAGGGCGTGAGCCGCGCTTCGAAGTGGTCTACCACCTCTATTCGGTTCCTCACAACAGCCGCCTGCGTTTGAAGGTCAGGGTGTCTGAGAGCGACCCCGTTGTGCCCTCGGTGACCTCCGTGTGGAGCACCGCCAACTGGCATGAACGTGAGGCCTTCGACATGGTGGGCATCCGATTTGCCGACCATCCAGACCTGCGACGCATCTACATGCCGGATGATTACCCCGGGCACCCGCTGCGCAAAGACTTCCCAGCGCTTGGCCCAGAGGTCGAGGTCGACCCTCGCAACGATGTCCACAAATTGAACCAGGCGCCGCCGCCGTTCGTCAGTAAGATCTGGCGCAAGGGGGATGTGCGGGGGAAGAGCAAGGACTGAGGATGGCAAGATGCCGACGGTAACTATCGACGATCGCGAAGTGACGGTGGAGCCCGGGACGAATCTCATCCAGGCGGCCGAACAGTTAGGGATCGAGATTCCCTACTTCTGTTACCACCCCAAGCTGCAAGTGGAAGCCAACTGCCGCATGTGCCTGGTGAAGGTCGAGAAGATCCCCAAACCAGTGCCTGCCTGCTCGACGGTCGTCACCGATGGCATGGTGGTCTCCACCAAGACGCCTGAAGTCGAAAAGGCTCGTCAAGGCGTGTTGGAGTTCATCCTCATCAACCACCCGCTGGACTGCCCGATCTGCGATCAGGCCGGCGAGTGTGTGCTGCAGGAGTACACCCACGATTTCGGCCCCGGCGGCAGCCGCTTCAATGAAGAGAAGGTGCACAAACCCAAGAAGGTGCCGCTCGGCCCGCACGTCGTCTTCGATGCCGAGCGCTGTATCGTCTGCACGCGCTGTGTGCGCTTCTGCCGCGATGTGGTCGGAGAGGAGGAACTGGGCATCTTCCATCGCGGCGACCGCCAGGTGATCGACGTCTTTCCCGGCAAGGAGCTGCGTAACAAGTACTCCGCCAACGTCGTCGATATCTGCCCCGTCGGGGCCTTGACGACCCGTGAATTTCGCTTCCGCACGAGGGTGTGGTTTCTCCAGTCCACGGAGAGCATCTGCACCGGCTGCAGCAATGGCTGCAACATCTGGGTCGATACGTATCAGAACAAAATTCAACGGCTGCGCCCGCGCATTAACGAGGCGGTGAACGAGCACTGGATGTGCGACGCCGGCCGCTTCGGCTTTGAGTACGTCAACCGCAACGACCGTCTGAAGACCCCCCTCGTACGCCAGAGGGATCAACTGCTGCCAGTGACTTGGGACGAAGCCTTACTCTGGTGCGCCGAGGCATTGCAGGGCCTGCAGAACGCCTATGGCCCGACGGCGTTGGCGGGCATCGGCTCGACGAGATCGACCAACGAAGAACTCTTCCTGTTTCGCCGCCTGATCCGCGAGGTGATTGGCTCCCCCAACCTCGATGTGCCGCCACCGCCGCAAGGGGATGAGGATAACTTTCTCATCCGCAAGGATAAGGCGCCGAACGCCCGCGGCGCCGCCGACCTGGACTGCCGGCCGGGGGCGAACGGCCTCGACTTGGAGGGCATCCGCGACGGCATCCGCACGGGCACGGTGAAGGGGCTCTATGTGGTCCAGGAGGATCTGGCGGCCGATCCCGCCTGGCGTGAAGCGCTCGGCCAGCTCGAATTGTTGGTCGTCCAGGACATCCTGCCCACCGACACCACCAAGCTGGCGCATGTGGTGCTACCGGGTGCGAGTTTTGCCGAAAAGGAGGGCACCTTCACCAATCATTCACGACGGGTGCAGCGCATCCGTCGCGCCCTCAAACCTTTTGGCCTCAGCAAACCCGATTGGGAGATTCTGCGCGACGTGGCCAATCGCTTGGGTGCCGCTTGGCCCTATGTTTCGGCCGCCATGATCACCGAGGAGATCGGACGCCAGGTCGCGGCCTACCAGGGTGTGACGTACGAGAAAGCGGGCAGCCTCGGGATCGCCATCGAGTGAGGCTTGCGCGGCGGAGGAGCGACCTGCTGGCGTACCCTTCCGCCACCGACAACGCTGCCATTTGCCGGGTAAAGGTCGTACATGACGCTCGTCGGGGTATTAGTTACGCTCATCAAGATCGCCGTGGTGTTCAACGCTGTGATGGCTGTGGTGACCTATCTGACCTGGGTCGAGCGGCGGGTAAGCGCCTTCATCCAGGACCGAGTCGGGCCGAACCGGGTGGGTCCCTTCGGATTGCTCCAGCCCTTTGCCGATGCGTTGAAGTTTATCCATAAGGAAGACCTGATCCCGGCGCAGGTGTATCGACCGGTGTTCATTCTTGCCCCGGCGATCTCCCTCATCCCCGCCCTGATCACCTTTGCCGTCATTCCCTTCGGCGGCACGCTGCGCCTGTTCGGGGCCGAGATCCCCTTGATCATCACCGATGTCAATATCGGCGTCCTCTACATCCTGGCCCTGTCATCGCTCGGCGTGTACGGCATCGTATTGGCCGGTTGGTCCTCGAACAATAAGTATTCGTTGATGGGCGGATTGCGCTCCGCGGCGCAGATGATCAGTTATGAGCTCACGCTGGGACTGTCCATCGTCGGGGTGATCCTGCTGACGGGGTCGTTGAGCCTCCGAGAAACGGTTTACGCCCAGTATGGCTTGTGGAACGTCGTCAAGCAGCCGCTGGCGTTTTTCATCTTTCTGATCGCGGTCTTCGCCGAGACGAATCGCCTGCCGTTCGATCTGCCCGAGGCCGAGACGGAGTTGGTGGCGGGCTATCACACCGAGTATGCGGGCATGAAGTTCGCCATGTTCTTCATGGCCGAATATGCCAACATGGTGACCGCCTCGGCGCTGGTCGTGACGCTCTTCTTCGGCGGCTGGATGATCCCCTTCGTGTCGACCCCGGAGCCCTCGTCCTTCTGGTTCAGCCTCCTGGAGATCCTGGCCTTTGCCGTGAAAGTTGGCATCGTGCTCTTTCTCTTCGTCTGGGTGCGTTGGACCGTCCCGCGCTTCCGCTACGATCAACTCATGACGCTCGGCTGGAAAGTGCTCCTGCCGCTCGCCCTGCTCAACATCTTCGTGACGGCCGGTGTGGTGGCGCTGATGTAAAAGGGAGCGATGTGAGGCTCCCCCGAATTCCATATCTGCTTCTGGGGCCGCGGCATGACATCGATGAGATTGGGAGGGGATCGCTAGGATGCTGCGCTGCCGATTGACGTTGTTGATTGCGATGGGGATGATCCTGAAGAAGCGGCCATGCGACGCTATATCGTGAAACGACTCGGCTATGCGGTAATCTCCCTGCTGATGCTGAGCATCACCATCTTTTTATGAGTGCGGATGACGGGGGATCCCGCTGTGCTCATGGCCGAGCCCGGCGCCAAGGAGGAAGATCTCGAGGCGATCCGGATCGAATTTGGGCTGGATAAGCCGCTCTGGACGCAATATGCTACGTTCATCACCCGTGCAGTCCAGGGAGATTTCGGCAGATCGATCTACTATCGAATGCCGGTGTTTGATCTCTATATGCAGCGCCTCCCAGCCTCGCTGTGGCTGGCGGCAGTGGCGATGATCGTCTCTCTCGTCATTGGCCTGTCGGTGGGCATCCTCGCCGCCATGCGTGTCGACGGCTGGCTCGACTACTTGGTCGGGTGGTTTGCCATTCTGGGCCTCTCGCTGCCCAACTTCTGGGTGGCCTTAATGCTCATCCTGGTCTTCTCGGTGTACCTGAATCTGCTGCCCACTTCGGGCAGCCGAGGGGTTTCGGCATCTGATCATGCCCCCGTTTGCTCTGGGCTGGTCCTTTGCCGCCTCGCACATGCGCTTAGCGCGCTCCGCCATGCTTGAGGTGCTGGGCACCGAATACGTCAAGCTGGCCCGCGTGAAAGGGTTGCCGGAGCGGCTGGTGTTGGGGAAGCACGCCTTCAAGAATGCCTTGATCCCCGTGCTGACGCTGGCCGGCATCAACTTGGTGTTGATGGTGAACGTCGCCGTCGTGGTGGAATCGGTCTTCGCTTGGCCTGGCGTGGGGCGGTTGCTGTAGGAAGGGATCGCCTTCCGCGATTTCCCCGTGGTGCAAACGGCCGTCCTCATGGGCGGGGTGATGATCATCGCCGTTAATCTCGCCGTAGACCTCCTCTACGCCTATATCGATCCAAGGATTCGCTATGGCGCCTAACAAGAGAGTTCATGGCGCATCATGAGAGACCTCGGCCCCCGTCGAAACGAGGTCACCGCCCTGGGTATGTGACGGCTCGCCCATCTCCGAAGCCTCTCCATGACGTTGATCGATTTGACCGGCCTCAGTGTGGACGAGTTTAGGTGGTTGGTCCCCCTTCTTTGAGGCGGCGCTGCAGGACTCTGTGGCTCACTGGCGTCTCGATGGCGAGCTATTTTCTCCCGAGACCGCAACTCTCTATATACGCACCCAGGCTCTCCCACAGGATGCGACCTGGTGACCGTGCATATCGCTCTCTTTCCCAAAAGAGAGCAGACAGCTGGGCCTGTCTCATCTCCAGATCGTGACCAACCGGAGGGCGTGACGCATAAAACTGTGCCACATAACATCTGGAATGAGGTTCTTATGTTGTAGGATTTCCACCGAAATAGCCCTTATAGAGGGATTAGATGGACAGCCTCGGTATGGCTGTCTAGCCGGTTATGAGGAGATAATTCCGGCTACTTAATAGTTTGGCGGCTTTCCCATTTTCTGGGTGCGCAACGATGGCAGAAAGTATTCGGCAGCGGGGATATATCGAGACGACCATCCCGAGCTTCTCCTACGAAGTGCGTACAGTCGCAATGGCAGATATCGACTGACTTGAGCCGGCTACCGATAGGCCTAGGCCCCTTCGACCAAGACGCGTCGGGCATGGGTGTGACCAGCTTTGGTGATGGAACCCTGCCGGCGTTGCTCACCAGAGGAATATTCCGAGGGGATCAGGCCCAAGAAGTTCATCAGCTCTCTTGGGGTATCGACACGGGTGAGATCGCCAATTTCAGCCCCCATGGTCACGGCGACGGTCAATAGCACCCCGCGCAGGGCCTGCAGCGCCTCGACCACCGGGTGCAAGCGCCACGATGTGACCTGCTCTTGCCGTTCTTGCGCCAGACGTTGGAGCCGTTCGGGGTGTTCGTGAACCGCTCGGACGTATTCTTGAAAGACGATGTGCTGCGCCCGTGTCGGGCAGACGACTGCAGAGAGCCACCGCAGGTGGGCCGAGTTCCAATTGGCCCGGCCCACGTAACGGATATCCTGTCGAAGCAAGAAGGCCTTGAGCCGGAACTTGGCTGACTTGAGAGCGCGGCGGGTGTCTTCACGCGCCCGGGTGCGATCACGGATGGCCTCCTCGGCCACCGGGGGGACATAGACACGGGTCAGATCCCCCGAGCGCATCAGTCGTGCCAGTTGCACGGCGTCACGTCGGTCCATTTTGACCCGATCACCCGGCTTTTGGGGAATGAGTGAGGGGGCCACGATCCAACAATCAGACCCCTTCCTCGTGCAATACCGGTAGAGCCAGTAGCCGCAGGGTTCCGCTTCATAGACGAAGACCAGCTGCGTGGCCTTGGATGGCAACTTGCGGATGAGGTGGTCAATGTCACAGTGGCGTGTGCCGATGATCCCCAGGGAGATGACCTCGGCGTCGTGGTCCTGGGCGACATAGGCCACGGCGATGGACTCTTTGTGGACATCCAGACCGACGTAGAGTGTGCTCGAGTGACTCATGGCTGACCTCCGAGTGTGTAGTTAGTCGTGCATCTGGCGGTGCACGCTGCGGCTTTGGCTTGTGGCTAGCTCACCCGCGATTGAGTCGGAGGTCGGCCTCCCGCTAGGAAGTCATTATGTCTAGATGGTGGGGCAACGCGCTGACTAGTTCGCAAGATGGCGCTGACTGCTCTGGCCTGAGCAGAGTCGACAACACGACGGCCTTCAGCGAGCCGAGGCAAAGCGCCGCTGCCTCAGCTGATGCATCTGGGAGTGCGGAGAGGAGAGGGCGATGAGGGTGGGGATCGTGCTGAACGGCCGCCGGTCGGCAAGCAAGATCGCGGCGCCCGCCCAGCTGGCTGAGGCGGGGGGGATTCGGCAGCTCTGGCTCGCCTCGGGAACTCCAACGAAGGATCACTTCGTTCGCCTAGCGGTGGCCGCGACCACGACCCAGACGATTCACCTGGGGCCCGTAGCCATCAGTCCGTTCGAGGCCCATCCCGCGCGCCTGGCCGTCGAGCTGCTCACGCTCCATGAGCTGGCCCGCGGCCGCGCCGCACTCGTGATTGGCGGGGGTGGAGACTTTGCTGCGGCGTTGAGAGTCCCGTTGAAGCAGAGAGTCCGAGCGGTGGCAGAGACCCCCGACATCACCAGGGCGATGGCGCGGGGGAGCGGTCACCTACCGGGGCCGGCTGTTCCAGGTCCACGAGCTATTCTCGCCCTGGACCGCCATCGAGCCGCCGCCCCTCTATGTCGGGGCCAACCGGCCACGCATGCTCCGGATGGCCGCGCATCAGGCTAGCGGCGTGATGTTCACCGATATGCCGGTGGCCTACGCGCCGTCCCTGGTCGCGCAGGTCCGCGCCGGCCTGGCCGAGGCCGGCAGGTCTTCCGGAGCCTTCCGGATCAGCAACTGGTTCGTCTGGAATGTGCAAGAGACGTGGGCGGCGGCGTTCGAGCTGGCCAGGCGGCAGCTGGGGTTCCGCCTCTACTACATTCGGGACGTGGCGCGCCCCCTGGGCATGACCGAGGCCGAGGCCCAAGAGCTGGAGCGCCGGCAGCCGGAGATGATTCGCGCCGCCGTCGAAGGGCGGGAGCCCTGGCTGCCGGCCGAGTCTCTCACCGAGCGGTTGATTCGCCAGCTCACCCTGAGCGGTGGCCTGGAGGATCTCGATGACTGCATTGAGCGGCTCGACGGCCAGGCGCGCGGGATGGGCCTCGAACGCGTGCCGTGATGGGCCATTCCGGCCATGCCTACTTTCGCGTGGCGCCGATATTCGAGATAGGATTACCGCCATATGACTGGCTGAACCGGATCATCGCGATCGGCATCGGGAGGCGCTCCAGAACACAGGTCGGCTACAGCGTGTATGCGGTCTTATAAGCAACTGGAACGATAGCGAGAGGGGTACACGATGCTGTACATGATTATCGAGAGTTTCAAGCATGGCGATCCGATGCCGGTGTACCGTCGTTTCCGCGATCGCGGGAGACTCGCACCGGACGGCCTGCAATACGTCTAAAGCTGGGTCACGT
>Ga0209172_10001221_pt1 | contig 57157 bp, 64 predicted proteins | sample LarsenN4metaG_FD_184113 | JGI IMG/M metagenome (GOLD analysis project Ga0209172, IMG submission 184113) | Hot spring sediment bacterial and archeal communities from British Columbia, Canada, to study Microbial Dark Matter (Phase II) - Larsen... ...
ACAGAGGACGCAGTGAACACAGAGAATGATTGGCTTAAATTCTTCGTCACCGGAAAGTGAATCGCCATTTCTGTCAAAACCGACCCATCTCCCCTCTGTGTCCTCTGTGCTCTCTGTGGTTCAACTGCATTTTTCCGGCTCAGAGCTTGTCCGACCTGTCAGGCCCGCCAAAGCACTCCTCGACAACGAACCTTTTTTATTGCCGCTTCCCGTAAATATGGCAGCTTATAGTAACGATGAAGACCACTCTGGACATTCCGGATCCCATTTTCCGCCAGGCCAAAGCCCGGGCCGCCCTGCGTGGAGTCTCGCTCCGACAGTTCGTCACGGAAGCGATTGAAGAGAAGGTCGCTGCCCCCAATGCAGGCCGATCGGGCTCCGCAGAACCGGCCTGGATGCGCGGGTTTGGCGCATTGTCCGACCTGCGCGAGGAAACCCGTCGGGTCAACGCCTGCATCGCCGAGGCCTTTGAGGGCATCGACGAGGAAGACCGCGCGTGATCTTGGATACCAATGCCCTCTCGGCCTGGGCGGACGGCGATCCGGCCTGCCGGGCGGTGTTTGCCGAGGCCACACGCTTGGTCGTTCCGGCGATGGTGTTGGGAGAATATTTTTACGGCATTCGCCAATCGCGCCATCGTGCGCGCTACGAGGAATGGCTGGCCCAAAACCTGCCATTCGCCGAGGTCCATCCGGCCTCCGCCACCACGGCCAGTCACTACGCCGAGCTCCGGCTGCGTCTCAAAGTCACAGGCACTCCCATTCCTGCTAACGATCTGTGGATTGCGGCGATCACGATCGAACTGAAGCTCCCGCTTCTCAGCAACGATTCCCACTTCGACCTCGTTCCGGATCTGATCCGGCTGGCATTTTAATCCCGCGACCTCGCCAAGGAATTCGGGAAAGGCCTCGCTGCCAACTGGCTGGAAGCGCATTGAGGCAGTGGAACAGAAGGTAACGGAGATCACGAAGGTGGATCACGGGAACAGGAACGGACCTCATAGCTGAAAACGGAACTCCGGCTTTCTGACCTCCAGCGCGGGGCGTGCTTATTCACGGATACGCTCTTGGCCGTAACTATGCAGTTGGTTAACCACAGAGGACGCAGTGAACACAGAGAATGATTGGCTTAAATTCTTCGTCACCGGAAAGTGAATCGCCATTTCTGTCAAAATCGACCCATCTCTCCTCTGTGTCCTCTGTGCTCTCTGTGGTTCAACTGCATTTTTCCGGCTTAGCCCAGCGACGGCGGACCGGGCGATGCCTTTACCCCACCTCCCTCCTTGACCCCCACTCCCCGGAACGGCAAAAAAGGACACGGCCAATCCCCGCCAATCTCCCGCCCTCCCTGCTAAATCCACCCCATGCCCCGCGCTGCCCAAACCAAGTCCTCCAGGAGTGGCACCGTGCTTGGGACCCAAGCTCAAGCGCCTCGCTGCATCATCATCGCCGGTCCAAACGGAGCCGGGAAGACGACGTTTGCACGGGAGTTTTTGCCGCGTGAGGCGGGCATCCTGCATTTCATTAATGCGGACCTGATTGCCGCCGGGCTATCGCCCCTGAAACCCGAGCTGGCGGCGCTCGCCGCCGGACGACTGCTTTTGAATGAAGTCAGCCGCCTGGCCAGGGCACGCGCGGATTTTGCCTTTGAGAGCACCCTGAGCGGATTAACTTACGTCCCACGGATCAAAGCCTGGAAGGCGTCCGGCTACCGGATCGAGATTGTTTTCCTCCGCCTCGCCTCGGTGCGTCTGGCTCTGTCGCGCATTGCGGACCGGGTGAAACAGGGCGGGCATCATGTGCCTGCGGTGGATGTGCGCCGACGGTTCCACCGGGGCTGGAGGAACTTTGAAACCACCTACCGCCCACTCGCGGACGCGTGGGCGGTGTATGACAACTCTGCCAAGCAATTCAAACTGATCGAGGAAGGTCCATGAAAGCGAAAACCAAATCAAAACCAAAGACCAAGCTTGCCAGGGATGCGGCAGCCGCCCTGAAGCGCGCCGCCAAGCGTGCGCGTGTGGCCGCTCGACAGTTCGGAACGCCCCTGCACGTGCAATCCAATGGCACGGTTGTGGCGCTCAAGCCCTGATCCCCACCAATGTCCATCACCGCCGCCCAAGTTATCATCCTTCCGTGCCCCCTGCTCAACGCCATGACCGGCTCGATGTCGCCGCTCATCGAGCAACTCATCACCAACCGCATCCTCGCCACATTGCGCGATACCGCCGACATGGAACGCCAAATCTACTGAGCGGAGAGCACTCCATCACACAAAGCCCACAACCCTGACTATTCGATTATGACAACAATCAAACGCTTCGAGATTAAGAAGCTCCATGGATACAAGAACGTCGATCTGCGATTAGACGATAATACAGTGATCCTCGTTGGGGAAAACGGCGCAGGAAAAACGACAATCCTCCATCTCTTCTACTATTTGTTATCTGGGCAGTGGAGTTCCCCACCAGCGCGGATTTCCCCTCAGGGTGCGAGCCAGCGCAGCTGCGGAAAATACGCCCGCACATAGCCCCGGTCCAGCGCGGCCAGCCGGTCTGCCTGCACCGTGGCATGAGCGGCGATGAGGAAGTCCGGCAGGAGATGCTCCCGAGGTCCTTGCTTCTTCCGATATTGAAGAAAGATGTGCCCCGCCAGCCAGGCACTCTCGGGCGTGAAGCCCTCATGGAGGATGCCCAACTCATCGAATCGCTTCTGCGCCTCCGTGGCCGAGGAAAAGCCCACGGAACATTCCGCAAACACTACCGGGCACAGCACCAGGACGCCTTCCGCTGCCGCACGGCTGAGCGTGTGCCGCCACTGCTCCGCTCCCGCCTGCTGGCGCAGGATGAGCAGAAGCACGGAAGAATCCACTGCGGTTCTCATCCGCCTGGAGAGGGAGGCAGTTCCACCGGGCCGCGCAGTTCATCCATGACCTCATCCATCGTCAAACCCGGCCAAGGATCCTTCCACCCCTTTCCGAATTGATCCCAAGCCTCCGGCGGAATCACCCGCACGGCTTTCAGGTAAGGCTCCGTCTCATCAAAATCGAGCACATCCCCCGGCTTCAATCCCAGCCGCTCCCGTACCTTCAGTGGAATGGTGATCTGCCCTTTGCTGGTCAGCGTGGCCTTCATAACCCCAAAGTAAGGCGTAAAAGTAAGGAAAACAAGGCGGATTACATTCCACCTGCTCTGTTCCCGGAATTCGTTCTTTGCCCGTCCACATGCCGGGACTAAAACAGGCCATGCCCACTATCCACGGCTTCCACCACACCGCCCTGCGTTCGGCGGACTTTGACCACAGCGTGAAATTCTACACCGAGGTCCTCGGCCTCCGCGTCCGCATCACCTGGGGCAAGGACGACAGCCGCGCCGCCATGATCGACGCCGGCGATGGCAACTACGTCGAGGTCTTCGCCCGGAAGGAGCCCTTCCCGATCCAGGAAGGCACGATCCTCCACTTCGCCCTGCGCACCGACGATTGCGCGGGCATGCTGGAAAAGGTCCGTGCCGCCGGGGCCGAAATCACGATGGAGCCCAAAGAAGTCACGATTGATTCCAGCATCGGCCCGGTGCCGGTGAAGATCGCCTTTTTCAAAGGCCCCGATGGCGAGGTCATCGAGCTGTTCGAGAACCAGGTGCTCTGACCAGCCAGGTGGAATCCGTGTTGGCAGCGGCTTGGAAGCCAGGCTAGGGCGCGGCCGCCGGGCAATTCCTTTGGCCGAGGAAGGCAGCCCGCCGGATCGAAAAAACGTTTCGTTTTCCGTGGCGGGCGGTAGCTTCCAGCCATGGCTTCCTACGACCTCGTGATCATCGGCGGCGGACCCGCCGGCTATGTTTGTGCCAACCATGCCGGCCACCTCGGCCTGAAAGCCGCTGTGGTGGAGCAGCGCAAAACCCTCGGCGGCACCTGCCTCAATGTCGGCTGCATTCCCAGCAAAGCCCTGCTCAATTCTTCCGAGCATTTCCATTATGCCCGGCACCGCTTCGCCGCGCACGGCATCCAGGCGGAGGGGCTTTCCATGGACGTTTCCGCCATGATGGCACGCAAAGACAAGGTGGTTTCCGATCTGGCCAAGGGCATCGACTTCCTGTTCAAGAAAAACAAGGTCGATCGCTTCGAGGGCACCGGCAAAATCCTCGCCCCCGGAGTCGTGGAGGTCGCAGCGGCCGGTGGAACCCAGAAGCTGGAAGCCCGCAACATCCTCATTGCGACCGGCTCGGTTCCCATCGGCCTGCCGTTCCTGAAATTCGACGGGCAAACCGTGGTCAGCAGTGACGAAGCCATCGCCTTCCCCAAGACGCCGGAGTCCCTGCTCGTCATCGGTGCCGGGGCGATCGGGCTGGAGCTGGGCTCCGTCTGGAGCCGACTGGGCACGAAAGTCACGGTGGTGGAATTCCTTCCCCGGATCGCCGCGGGTTTCGATGCTGAAATTTCCACGGCGCTGCAGCGGAGCCTGGAAAAGCAGGGCCTCACGTTCCACCTCAACACCAAGGTCCAGGCCGCCAAGATCGCCAAGGGCAAAGCGACGGTGACCGCCGTCCGCGAGGGCGTGGAGCAAAGCTTTGAGGCGGAAAAGGTCCTCGTGGCCGTGGGGCGCAAGCCCTTCACCGACGGCCTCGGCTTGGAGGCCGCCGGCGTGAAGCTGACCGACAAAGGCCGCATTGCGGTCGATGGGAATTGGAAAACCTCTGTGGACGGGATTTATGCCATCGGCGATGTGATCGACGGACCGATGCTGGCGCACAAGGCGGAGGCCGAAGGGCGGGCGCTGGCCGAGCGGCTGGCGGGCAAGACCGCCCCCTTCAGCACCGCGCGCATCCCCAACGTGGTCTATACGGCCCCGGAGGCCGCTTCCGTGGGCCTGACCGAGGAGCAGTTGAAGGAGCAGGGCACGGCCTGCCGCACCGGCAAGTGGAACTTCATGGCCAACGGGCGCGCCAAGGCCGTGGACCAGACCGAGGGCTTCGTCAAAATCCTGGCCGATGCCAAGACCGACCGCATCCTCGGCGCCCACATCCTCTCGAGCAACGCCAGTGAACTCATCGCGGAATGCGTCCTGGCCATGGAATTCGGCGCCAGCGCCGAGGATGTGGCCCGCACCATCCACGCCCACCCCACCATGGCCGAGGTCATCCGCGAGGCGGCGGAACTGGCTTCCGCCTAACTCAATCCGGCCATGCTCGAACTGGCGGGGATCAGCGTGCGCGGCGGTCCGGGGCCGGAAGCTCCCGTGCTGCTGCACGGCCTGGACCTGGCCTTCCCCCCGCGCCACTTCGGCGCCATCGTCGGCCCCTCCGGCTGCGGGAAAAGCACGCTGCTGCGAGCCATCGCCGGACTGATGGAGCACCACGAGGGCACCCTGCGCTGGAAGGGCCGGGAAGTCGGGCCCGACCATGACCTGGACCCTTCCGAACTCGGCTACGTGCCGCAATTCAGCATCTTCCACGAGGACCTGGACGTGGGCGAGATCGTGCTCAACGCGGTCCGGCTGCGGCGCGGGGGCCTGGACCCCGGCGCCGCCCAGGCCGCGGCCGCGGCTGTGCTCGGCCAATCCGGGCTGGAAGCGATTGCCGGACGGCGGGCGCGCTTTCTCTCCGGGGGACAGCGCCGCCGGCTGGGCCTGGCCATGGAACTGGTCAGCGAGCCCGCGCTGCTCCTGGCCGATGAGGTGACGAGCGGGCTGGATCCGAAATCCGAGGATGCGATTGTCCGGCTGCTGCGCGAACTGGCGGACGGCCCGGTGCCGCGCCTGGTCTTGTCCGTGACCCACAGCCTGCGGCACCTGGATCTTTACGATTCGATCACCGTACTGCATGACGGGCGGGTGGCCTATCATGGGCCGCCGGGCGGGCTGCTGGCCCATTTCCAGGCGGCCACTCCGGAGGATGTTTTTCCGGCCCTGGCCGATCCGCCGCCCGGGGGCTGGCCGGGGAGCCCGGGGCTGCCCGCCGCACCGGAACCGGAAGCCTGGCCGGCACCCGCCGCGCATGCGTCCGCTTGGCGCCAATTCCTGGTGTTGCTGCGCCGCCGCTGGACGCTGTTTTTCCGGGAGCGGGGCCAGGCCCTGCTGCACTTCCTCCTGCTGGCCATTTTCCCCTGCCTGGTCGTCCTCTTCGCCACCAAGGGCCTGCCGGAAATCCGCAACATGAGCCTGGCGGTCGAGTCCGATGTGGTGAAAATCCTGGCCGAGCGGCTGGAATTCACCGCCCAGCTCAGCCAGGTGGGCAGCCTGGTTTCCGGGCTGATCATGTTCCAGGTCATCCTGCTCTCGCTCATGGGGGCGAACAACGGCGCGCGGGAGATCGCGGCGGAGCGGCTGATCTTCGAGAAAGAAAAACTCTCCGGGCTGCGGCTGCTGCCCAGTCTGGCGGCGAAGGCCTGCTTTCTGGCGGTGCTGGTGGTGGCCCAGTCCGCGTGGATGGCGGTGTTCGTCAAGACGGTGTGCCGCCTGCCCGGGGATGCGCTGCCGCAATTCGCGCTGCTGGCACTGGTCAATGCCGCCATGACCTGCGGCTGCCTGGCCATCTCCGCCTGGAGCCGGGGGGCGGAGCAGGCGTCCCTCATCTCGGTCTATATGGTCGGATTCCAGCTTCCGCTCTCCGGGGCGGTGCTGGCTCTGCCCGAGCCGCTCGGGGCGATCATCCGCCCCCTCATCCCGGCCTACTGGAGCTGGTCCGGCTTCCTGCAAACGCTGCGCGAGACGCGCTTTTACGACCTGGTGACCGCGATCACCAGCACACCGCTCTCCGGGTTCCATCTCTGCATCTGGATTCTGGCCGTGCACATCGCCTTCGGCCTGGCGCTGGCCGCCGGCGGGATGGCGCGCTCCGCCTGGGGACGGAGCTTTTGAAGCGGCAACGCCGCGTGATCGGAACCCCGCCCCGGACGATTCCGGGGCAGGGGGAGGCGGAAAGGGGCCGGGCTCAGCCGCCGACGGCTTTGCGCGCGGCCTCGGCCAGGGCGGTGGAGAGGTAGCGCTCGCCGGTGCTGCAGCCGATGGTGACGATGAGCTTGCCCTTGTTCTCCGGGCGCTTGGCCACCTGGAGGGCGGCGTGGACGTTGGCGCCGGTGGAGATGCCCACGAGCATGCCTTCTTCTTTGCAGATGCGGCGGGCCATTTCCAGGGCTTCATCGTTGGTCACTTTGACCACGTCATCGACGATGCCGAGGTGGAGGTTGTCCGGGACGAAGCCGGCTCCGGTGCCCTGGATTTTGTGAGGGCCGGGCTTGAGGGGCTCCCCTGCGCGGGTCTGGGTGATGACGGGGCTGTCGGCGGGCTCGACCGCGATGGCCTGGAAGTTTTTGTTGCGGCCTTTGATGACTTCGGCCACGCCGGTGATGGTGCCGCCGGTGCCGACGGCGGAGACGAGGATGTCCGCTTTGCCATCGGTATCGGCCCAGATTTCTTCCGCCGTGGTGGCGCGGTGGACGGCCGGGTTGGCGGGGTTTTTGAACTGCTGGGGAATCCAGGAGCCGGGATTTTCTTTTTGCAGGGCCTCGGCACGGGCGATGGCGCCTTTCATGCCTTCCGCAGCCGGGGTGAGGACGAGTTCCGCCCCCAGGAGGGCGAGGAGGGTGCGGCGTTCCAGGCTCATGCTTTCCGGCATGGTCAGGGTGAGCTTGTAGCCTTTGGCCGCGGCCACGAAGGCCAGGGCAATGCCGGTGTTGCCGGAGGTCGGTTCAATGATCCGGGTGCCGGGGGAGAGAATGCCGTCTTTCTCGGCTTGTTCGATCATGGCCGCGCCGATGCGGTCCTTGACGCTGCCGAGCGGGTTGAAGAATTCACACTTCAGCGCAAGGGTGGCATCAATACCTTCGGTCACACGGTTGAGTTTGACCAGGGGGGTGCGGCCGACCGTCGAAACAATGTGCGGATGAACAGGCATGGGGGAGACTCCAGGTTGGGTTGATATTGTTGACTGAATCTATCGGGATAATAGACATTAAGCCCGATTTGGCAAGGGGAAAGGTGCGGGTGGCGGGGATCAGATTTGGCCTGCGGCGGTTTCGAAGGCCTCTTCGGGGTCACGGCTGAGGTGGAGCGGCAGGGTGAAGCGGATGGTGGTGCCTTTGCCGAGCTCGGAGGCGGCGCCGACTTGGCCGCCGTGGAGTTGGACGATGTGCTTGACGATGGCGAGGCCGAGGCCGGTGCCCCCCATCTCACGGGAACGGGCGCGGTCCACCCGATAGAAACGCTGGAAGATGTGGTCCACTTTGTCGGCTGGAATGCCGATGCCGGCGTCCCGGACATAGAAGGAGACGGCCTCGCCGGAGGGAGGGTCCATGCCGAGGATGACGGCTTTTCCCGGTTCCGAATATTTCAGGGCGTTGTCGAGGAGGTTGTAGAAGACCTGTTCCAGGCGAAGCGGATCAGCCTCGATGAGGCCGGGGTGCTCGGGCAGGCGGAGTTCAAGGCGGCAGTCCTTTTTCGCGCACATGGGACGCCAGTCGTTGGCGAGGCGCTCGAGGAAGGGGCGCACCTGCAGGGTGACGCGTTCGAGCTGGATGCGCCCGGACTCGATACGGGCGAGGGTGAGCAGGTCATCGACGAGGGCGTTGAGCCGGTCGGAGTGGCGCTTGAGGACCTGGAGGACGCGGAGCAATTCCTCCTCGGGCATGCGCGGCTGGGCGATCAGGGTCTCGAGGTAGCCGTGGAAGATGGCCAGGGGGGTGCGCAGTTCGTGGGAGACATTGGCCACGAACTCGCGGCGGACTTCTTCGAGCTGCTTGATGCGGCTGATATCGTGGAAGACCAGGACGAGGCCGCGGGGGGCGCCGTCCTCGGCCCGGAGGGGTGAGATACTGAGCTGGAAGACGGTGCGGGCGGCATCCAGGCCGATGCTTTCCTGGATGGTGATCTCCCCGGTGGTCTCAGTCCCGGATTGGAGGGCGCGGTCCATGAGGACGTGGACATCGGCGTGGAGGATGACATCGAAGGCGCGGCGCCCCACCGGATCACTGGCCACTTTGAACATGCGGCGGAAGGCGCCATTGGCCATGCGGATGACGCGGTCCTGGCCGGTGATGATGACGCCCTCGGCCATGCTGGCGAGGATGGTCTTGAGGCCGTAGCCCTCGGATTGGGCCTGGTTGCGCAGGCGGGAAAGGGACTGGTCCACAGCCTCCAAGTCGGAGATGATGCCGCGCAGGCCCCAGGCGCCATTGGCCACATAACCGGAACCGGAACGGCCCTCCGCCAGGTGGCGCGTGAGCTGGCGGATGCGCTGGATGGGAAGATAGATGCGGAAGTAAACAAAGGCCGTCCCCGCAAGGGAGGCGGCCACGATCAGGACATCCAGAGCATCAATCCACCCTACCATGGCGCGGGGTCCCGTGGGCGGGCGCTCAGGCGCCCGGAGTCTCGCTCATGCGGTAGCCGACACCCCGGACGGTTTCCACATAATCGGCCACCGGGCCCAGCTTTTCCCGCAGGCGGCGGACGTGGGTGTCCACGGTGCGGGTGTCGATGACGCTTTCGTAGCCCCAGACATCGTTGAGCAGGCGGTCGCGGGTTTGAACGCGCCCGCGGCGCTCCATGAGGATGGCCAGAAGGCGGAACTCGGTGGCGGTCAGCTCGATTTTCTGGTTTTTCACCAGGACTTCATGGCGGCTGTGGTCCAGGAGGATGTCGCCCACTTTGATGCGTTCCTGTTTTTCCCCGCCGGCACTGCTGCGGCGCAGCACGGACTGGATGCGCAGGAGCAATTCACGCGGGCTGAACGGCTTGGTCACGTAGTCATCGGCACCCAACTCGAGGCCGACGATGCGGTCCACCTCATCGGATTTGGCAGTGAGCATGATGATCGGGATGCGGGCGGTGGCGGCCTCGCGCTTGAGGGCTTTGCAGACCTCCAGGCCGGACATTTTCGGGAGCATGAGGTCCAGGACAATCAGCTGGGGGGCTTCTGCTTTGGCCTTGGCCAGGCCAGACTCGCCGTTGTCCGCGGTGATGGCTTTGTAGCCCTCAGATTTGAGGTTCATGGCCACGATGTCTGCGACATCAGACTCATCATCAATTATGAGGATTTTAGAAACCATGCGGAAGCGCCATCAGGATTCCAAGCCATCCGGCCAGGGCAAGCTTCCCCATGTTAAGATTCCGTGGCAAGCGCGTTTCGGAATGCCGTCGGACCCGGAAAAAGAGGCGGGAGTGCGCAAGGAGGAGGAGGGTTTTGAGCCCCCCAAGGAACGCACTCCCGCCCTGATTTAGCTGCTCATCAAGTTAGACAGGCCCCCGGCCCGGGCGTTCAACGGGAAGTGGCGTTTTTCTTTGTTTTTTTGCGCGGCGTCCGGACTGGAGGCACCTGGGCTTCCAGCCAGGCCAGGTAGGGCGGCCAGCCGGCGGCGGCGGGGAAGGCGAGGATTTCCGGGCATTCGTAGGGGTGGACGCTCCGGAGGAGCGCTTCCAAGGCGGCATAGCCGCGGGCAGGCAGCTTGAAGAGCACTGCCCGCTCCTGGGCGCACTCCCGCCGGCCTTTCCAGGTGTAGTGGGACTCCACGGGGCCGGAAACCGTGGCACAGGCCGCCAGCCCGGCGTCCAGGACCCGGCCGGCCAGCCGGCGGGCCGCCGCCCGGTCCGGCACGGTGGTCAGCACCAGCAGGGCGGAAGGCCTCATGCGGATTCTTTCTTGGGCAGAAAGTAGGCGCGCTGCTTGGGAGTGGCCGGCAGGCCGAGTTTGTCCATCACTTGCAGGAGGTCTTCCCAGACCTTGCGCTTTTCCGCGAGGCTCTCATTGCGCAGAAGATAGGCCGGGTGGTAGGTGGGCATGACCGGGCAGCCGTCCAGCTCCATCCAAGTGCCGCGCATTTTCATGATCGGCGCCCGCGGCATCTGGAAAAGGCCCTCCACCGCAGTGGCCCCCAGGGCCACAATCGCCCGGGGGCGGATGATCGCCACCTGGGCCCGGAGGTAAGGCAGGCAGGCCTCCATTTCCCGCGGGGTGGGCTTGCGGTTCCCGGAGGCGCCGGCCGGCATGTCCGGACGGAATTTGCAGACGTTGGCGATGTAAACTCCGCTGCGCTGGAGCCCCATCGCTGTGATCATTTTGTCCAGCAACTGCCCCGCCCGCCCGACAAAAGGAATGCCCTGGGCGTCTTCTTCCTCCCCCGGAGCCTCGCCCACGAACATCAAAGCGGCATCGGCCAAGCCGGTGCCAAAAACCACGTTCCGGCTGCGCTGGAACAATTCCTTGCACAATGGGCATGCCCGCAAGGCCCCGGCAACCGCCTCCAGCTGGGCTTCTTTTGTCCCCTCCGGTATCGCCACCACCGCGGGCACAGGTGGAGAGGCAGGAGAAGGGACGGGCTTGGCCGGCGCCTTTGCCGGAGCGTCCGGCGAATCGGCGTCCGGTGCCCGGCGGCGGCCCGGCTCCTGCACGCGCACCGGGGCGGATGCCCCCGGACGGCGGTAAGCCCGGAGCTGCCTCACGGCTTCGCCCGCCAGTTCGATCTGCCGATCCCCCAGATGGTAGCGAGACTGGAGATAGGCAGCGAATGCGTCGTGGAGTTCGGTGTTCATGCCAGCCAGTGTTGGAAATGCAGAAAATCCTGGGGCATCGGCGCCTCCAAGGCCAATGGTTTCTGCGTCCGCGGGTGGCGCAGCACCAATTTCCAGGCGTGCAGCAGTTGGCGGCTGACCCCGGCCTCCGGCGGCCAGGGCCGCGGCCTTCCATAGACCGCGTCCCCCACCACGGGGTGGCCGGCATGGGCGGCATGGACGCGGATTTGGTGGGTGCGCCCGGTGTGCAGCGCCAGCTCCAGCAAGCTGGCCCGGCTCCAGCTCCGCCGGACCCGGTAGTCGGTGCGGGAAGCCCGTCCTCCGGACACCACGGCCATTTTTTGGCGGTGCTGTGGGTGGCGGCGGATCGGGCCATCCCAGGTTCCCACAGGAGTCCGCGGCGTGCCGCAGACAAAGGCCAGGTAGAGCTTCTCCATTGTCCGATCTTTGAACTGCCGTGCCAGCGCCTGGTGGGCCGCATCCTGCTTTGCCGCCACCAGCACCCCGCTCGTCTCCCGGTCCAGCCGGTGGACAATGCCCGGACGCACCACCCCCCCGATGCCGGAAAGCCGTCCCGCACAATGATGCAGCAAGGCCCCCACCAGCGTCCCGCCCCGGTGGCCCGCACCCGGGTGGACCACCATGCCCGGTGCTTTGTTCACTGCCACGATGTCGTCATCCTCAAAAAGGATTTCCAGCGGCAAGTCTTCCGCCACCACATCCGCCGGCACCGGGGCCGGCACCTTCACCGTTACCAACTGCCCCACTTCCGGTGATCTTCCCTCTTCCAGCCGCCCCTCCCCGGCCTCCACCGCGCCCGCCGCCCACAACGCCTGCAGGCGCGTCCGCGACAGCCCGAGTTTTTCCGCCAGCACCTTGTCCACCCTCCGCCCTTCATCCGCAGCCTCCCACACACAGCTCAGCATTTGCGGCGCATCATCCATCCCGCCGATTATAGTATTGCCGCCCAAGCCCTCAATCGGCAACTTGGTCCGGGTGAACGCGGCCGATTCTCAAACTCTCTCCTGCCCCAAGTGCGGCCAATTGGTCGATGTCAGTGACCTTGCGGTCGGCTCCGAAATCGAATGCCCCGCCTGCGCCCACCATTTCCCCGTCACCCGCCAGTTCAACCACTACCAGCTCGAACGCACCCTCGGCGAGGGCGGCATGGGTGTGGTTTACCTCGCCCAGGACCTCAACCTCGGACGCGTCGTTGCCGTCAAAGTCCTCAAACGCGAACTCTCCGAAGACGCCAAATTCATCACCAACTTCCTCAAGGAAGTCGAAATCACCGCATCCCTCACCCACCCCAACATCGTCCAGGTCTTCGCTTTCGGCGAGCACGAAGGCCACTACTACCTCGTCATGGAATACATCGGGGAACGCACCTTCGACGATGACATCCTCGAAAGCAAAAAACTCGAAGAAGCCCGCGTCATCGACATCGGCATCGGCGTGGCCAACGGCCTCAATTTCGCCCTCCAGCGCGGCAGCCTCATCCACCGCGACATCAAACCCGGCAACATCCTCATCGGCGCCAACGGCGTGCCCAAGGTCGTGGACTTCGGCCTGGCCATGACCCCGGAAACCGCCGAGGCCGCCGCCGGCGGCGAAATCTGGGGCACCCCTTACTACGTCTCCCCCGAACGCCTCGAGGGCAAAGTCGAAGACTTCCGCAGCGACATGTATTCCCTTGGTGTCTCCCTCTACCACGCCCTGGCCGGACGCCCGCCCTTCGATGCCAGCACGGCCGAGCTGGTCGCCGCCAAGCACCTCAGCGAAACCCCCCTCCCCCTCAAAACCTACGCGCCGACCATCACCGACCAGACCACTTACGCCATCAGCCGCGCCATGGCCCGCCAGCCGGAGAGCCGTTTCGCCAATTACAACGAACTCATCGAGCAGCTCGAGGATGCCAAACGCCGGCTCGTCACCAATACCGGCTCCATCCCCCTCGGCTCAGTCAGCGTCGTTGAATCCGATGTCGAAAACACGAAAATCATGTGGATCGCCGGCCTGGCCGCCGGAGTGATCATGCTGGTCATCGGCGCTTTGCTGATCCTCCAGTATTCCAAGTCGGTCTAATTCAAAGCCCCGGCCCGCCAAGTCCCCCGGGCCCATCCGCCCCGTCAAATCCGCAGCGTCTTCCAGGACACCACCCGCCCCTCTGCCAGTTCCAGAATGCCCAGCGAGGGCGGAGCCCCCTTGTTCGGCTTGCCCACCGTGCCTGGATTCAGCCAGCGCACCCCCCCCACCATCTCGTCCCGCGGCACATGCGTGTGCCCATGCAGCAAAACCTGGCACCCCGCCGGGGCCCGCCGCGGCGGGATGTGCACCAAATGGCACTTCACCCCGCCCCGCTCCAAGTCCAGCTCCAGCGGCCAATCCATGCAGTTGTCGCAATTCCCCCGCACCACCCGCCGCGGACAACCCAGCTCCAGAAACAAATCCAGCAGCACCGGATCACACACATCCCCCAGATGCCAGAGTTCCTCCACCCCCGAAAGGCGCTCCAGCACCCCGGAAGGCACATGGCCATGGGTGTCCGCCACAACGCCGATCTTCATCCCCCCCTTTTGCGTGGACTTTGCCCCGCCGCAAAGCATTTTTTCCCCATGCCGGAGCCCAAAGCCTACCTGCTCGTCGATGGCCACAGTGTCATTTTCCAGCATCCCCCGCTCCGCGCCCTCCACGCCCGCCAGCCCCGCCGCGCCCGCCAGGAACTCCAGGCCCGCCTCACCCGCCTCCACGACACCGGCCCCTGGCTCGTCACACTCGTCTTCGACGGACGGCTCGGCGGACGCGATACCACCCCCACGGGCACCATGCCCGTCATCTACAGCTCCCAGGACCAAACCGCCGACAGCATCATTGAACGCCTCGCCGCCTCCGCCCCAGACCCCCGCCGCGTCCATGTCGTCACCGCCGACCACGCCGAGGCCCTCACCGTCGAAGCCCATGGCGCCACTGTTCACTCCCCCACCTGGCTCGATGACCAGTGCCGCACCTGTGAAACTCTTTTCCAGGCCACCCTGCAAAATGTCCGGAAAAAGGCCCGCTGGTAGCCCAAAAACACCCAATCGGCAGAATCTTGATATTGACACTTTTCCAGATTTGATATGATCGGCCTAAGTTGCTAATAATCATGGTCTCTACAGGAGTTAATAATGTCTAATTTGGGAAAAGTTTTTTGCGTGGTTGCCATCATCTGCTCCATCGGTGCAGCCATCGTGGGTTTCCTCCTCGCCTCCAAAAAAACCGGTTACGCCACCCAGCTCGCCTCGGTGGAAGACGCCCTCCGCAAGGCCCCCGCTCCTGTCCAATACAACGCCGATTTCAAAACCAACCCCGACGAGCCCGCCGCCACCGTCCTCCGCGCCAACGACGCCCTCGATAAAACCAAAACCGAACTCGCCTCCACCCAAAAAAGCCTTTCCGACACCCAAGGCCAGCTCACCACCGCCCAGGCCGAAGTCCAAAAGCTCACCACCGATGTCACCGCCGCCAAGCGCGACCTCGAAACCAAAACCACCCAGCTCGCCGACGCCGAGAAAAAGCGCGAGGAAGCCGAAGGCTCCCTCAAAGCCATGAATGAGAAGCTCGGCGGACGCACCCTCGACGCCGTCCTCGCCTCCCTCAACGAGTCCAGCGAACAGGTCAAAGTCCTCTCCGCCGAAAAGAAAATCATCGAGGACTCCCTCGCCCAAATCCAAAAAGACCTCAACCGCCTGCGCGAACTCGATGTCCTCCGCGCCGAAAACAAAGCCCCCCTCGAACTCAGCGGACGCGTCCTCGCCATCAATAAACAATGGAACTTCGTGGTCCTCGACGTCGGCAAAGACGACAAGCTCGTCGAAGGCGTGGACCTCACCGTTTACCGCGGCGACACCCTCATCGGCAAAATCCGCTCCGTCTCCGTCGAGGCCAACACCGCCATCGCCGACATCCTCCCCGAGTGGACCAAAACCGAAATCCAGGTGGGTGACAAAGTGCTCTTCTGAGTTAAAATGCCGCCGATGAAATTCCTTCAGCTTGCCCTCCTCCTCGCCTCCGCCGCCCTCTGCGCCGCCTGCGCCAGCTCCGAGAGCAAAGACTCCACCCGCGAAGGCCGGGAAAAATACTCCACCGTCCCCTGGAACCGCCCCCAAAACTGGGAAGGCAAAGGCGTCCTCGGCGGCATCGTCCAATAAGCCCCGCCGCCCCAATTCGGGGACAGTTGACTTTGCCGCAAAGTAAACTGTCCTCGTTGCGTGCCCGCATCTGCCACCCCTTTTCCCGTTGCGCCCCTCCCGCGCGCCTCTATCTTTTCCCCATGTTCCACCTCGACGACGAAGACCAAGACGGCAGCGACAAACCCGCCAAGCCTGAATCCCCCGCCCCCTTCTCCCCGCGCATGGAAGAAGCGCTCTTCAAAAGCCGCACCGTCGTCCTTTTTGGCGAGATCAACATGAAGGTCGCCCAGGCCTTCTCCGCCAAAATGCTCGCCCTCGCCCAGGATTCCGCCGATCCCATCAAAGTCTTCATCAATTCCCCCGGCGGCCACGTCGAATCCGGGGACACCATCCACGACATGATCAAATGCGTCGGCCCTGAAGTCAAAGTCATCGGCACCGGCTGGGTGGCCAGCGCCGGCGCCCTCATCTACGCCGCCGCCCCCAAGAAAAACCGCTTTGCCCTCCCCAACACCCGCTTCATGCTCCACCAGCCCATGGGCGGCGTCATGGGCCAGGCCAGCGACATCAGCATCGAGGCCCAGGAAGTCCTCAAAATGCGCGACCGCCTCAACCAAATTTTCGCCGATGCCACCGGACAGCCCATCGAGAAAATCGCCAAAGACTCCGACCGCAACTTCTGGATGTCCGCTGAAGAAGCCAAAGACTACGGCCTCGTCGGCTCCGTCCTAACATCCCTCCGCGGCCTGTAAACTGCCCCCGCAGCTTGGGCGTCCCGCCCAAGTTCCCCTCCCCGGCACGGGGCCGGCCGCACACGATCATCCTCCCTGGGCAAACGCACTTAAAATTACTGCGAGTCAACGTCTTGGTTCTGAGTAGCGCGGGCATCCTGCCCAATACCGTTAACTTTGCACCGGATGGAATTGGGCAGGTTGGCAACCTCATGGGCCTTTCTCTTGTAGGGGACGCCCGCGTCCCGGGGAAGCGGACTTCACCTGCAACCCCGGTTAACTCAACGGTATTGGCCATCCTCCCCATACCGGCGGGCAAGATGCCCGCGCTGCGTCAAATCCATGGAATGCGGCCACAGTTTAAGTGCGTTTATCCTGATTGCCCCCCTTTCCCTTGCGCACCCTTCCCCCATATGCGTAAATAGTAATTGTCATGACCAAGCCTTCCAAAAAGGACACGGTCAAATTTTCCTTCAGCGACAAGGATCGCGCCATCTCCCTGCTCCGCACCCTCGTCCGCGTCCGCTATTTCGGGGAAACTCTCCCCACGGAGGCCGAACTCAGCCGCCTCATCCGCATCCCCAAATCTTCCATCACGCTCGGCCTGGCCAAGCTGGAGGCCGAGGGCCTCCTCGCCCGCCAGGGCACCGCCTTCCTTTCCCAGGCCTGGAATGCCCAGCCCCCCATCGGCCAGGTCGCCTTCGTCCTGAATACCGACATCCTCAAAGGCTGGTACAGCCTCTTCCAAGACTGGCTCATGGGCTTTGAACACACCCTGGCCGAGGAAGGCTACGCCACCGCCCTCCTCTCCAACTTCTCCAGCCTGCGCGACAAGCTCGAACACATCGCCCTGGCCCGTGAAAAAGGCGCCATGGGCCTGGCCCTCGCCAGCCGCACCGAACCCGACCTCCTCGACTACCTCGCCTCCGCCTCCTTCCCCACTGTCATCCTCGGCAATGCCACCATCCGCCAGCAGCACTTCGGCTCCATTTGCTCCGACAACCGCGCCGGCATGGAACGCATCATCGACCACCTCGTCTCCCTCGGCCACCGCCGCATCGACTTCTACGTCAACGGCCTCAGCTTCCACGACGGCTACGGCGAGCGCCTCTCCGCCTATCAATCCAGGATGCGTGATTACGGCCTCGCCCCCTCCGGGGGCCTCGTCTTTCCCGAGCCCCACCACGAGGCCCTTGCCCGCCGCGCCGCCGCCGTCCTCGCCAGCCAGCCCCAGAAACCCACTGCCGTGGCCTGCGCCACCGACCGCGAGGCCTTCGAACTCGTCGCCGCCCTGCGCCACCTCGGCCTTGAAGTTCCCCGCGACCTCAGCGTGGCCGGCTTCGACAACAACCACTTCACCCAGGTCCTCGAGCCTCCCATGACCACGGCGGACATCTACGCCTTCGAGATGGGCCGCGTCGCCGCCAACTACCTGCTCAATGAAATGCAGGCCCCCCAGATGCCGGTCCGCATCCTTCTCCCCGCGGACCTTGTTGTCCGCCTTTCCACCCAGGCCATCGATGAGCCCGCCCCGCCTGCGGCCCTCCCCAGCCTCGCCCCGCCCCCCCAGGAAATCGTTACGTTCTGAGCCGCAACAATCCACTTTGTTAACCGCGAAGGCATTGGGCTGTGGGGCTGAGAAAATCGAGTCACCGATCGGCAAGTCTGCTTTCCACTGCAATGCAGCCGGATTGCTTTTTAACATCTTGATCGCCAGTTGTTTTTTGCTTCGCGTCCTTCGCGGTGAGCAACTGCATTTTCCCGGCTGAACGTCCGTGAGTTTGCCCCTGGCCCATCCCGCCACCGCCAGGTAAACTCATCTTCGTGCGCGCGATCTTCCTTTTCATCTCCCTCTTCGTCCCCGCCTTCCCTCCCACACTGCCCGCCGCTGATCCCTGGATCGAAGCCCCCTTCACCAGCCAATCCGAAATCCGCCCTCCCGCCCAGCCCCCACGCCCCGCATCCACCCTCCGCATCGCCAGCTGGAACATCGAGTGGTTTCCCGCAGGCCAGCGCGCCGGAGCCCAGGACCCTTCCAATCTCCAAACCGCCGCCGCCGCCGCCCTCATCAACGAACTCCAGCCCGACCTCCTCGCCGTCCAGGAAATCCGCAACCTCCCCGCCCTCCAGCAGCTCAACCGCAACCTCGGCCTCTGGCCCTTCTCCCACCTCGCCGCCTCCTGGTTCTACAAGCCCAACACCTCCGGCACCCCGCCCCCCGAACGCATCGAGCAGCAGTGCGGCATCCTCTCCCGCCACCCCTGGGAAGAAATCTGGGAAATCGACTTCACCCCGCTGCAGGAAAAACCCCGTCCCGCCCGCGGCTGGCTCGCCGCCCGCTTCCGCATCCACGCCGCCACCTTCACCCTCTACACCGGCCACCTCAAAAGCGATTACGGCGCCGATTCCCCCGAAAAAGCCGCCTCCAACCGCGCCCAGCGCGCCGCCGCCATCCGCCACCTCGCCCGCGATCTCGAACGCCGGCAGCTCGACCCCTACCGCGACCGCATCCTCATCGCCGGCGATTTCAACGCCGATATCGGAACTGCCGACCGCTCCCAGGAAACCCTCTTCGATGACCTCGAACGCCTCGGCTTCCGCTCCGCCCTCCAGCCCGCCCGCCGCACCGATGCCATCACCGTCCCCGCCCGCGACGGCGTCCCCCACGTCCCCGACCTCACCCTCGACTACATCTTCCTCTCCTCCGCCTGGGGGGACCCGCCCCCGCTGCAAATCCTGGCCAAAGGCGCCTCCAAGAAAAAAGACGTCTTCGGCGGGGACGCCCCGGGCCTGGCCAGTGACCACTACCCCGTTTACGTGGACCTCACCATTCCGCTGCGCTGATCCACATCATGGCCACCCTTTGCATTTACTGCGGTTCCTCGCCCGGCACTGACCCCGCCTTCCTGGAAGCCGCGCGCGCTGCCGGCACCTGGATTGCCTCCCGTGGCCACACCCTTGTTTACGGAGGCGGCAACGTCGGCCTCATGGGCGCCGCCGCGGATGCCGCCATGGCCGCTGGCGGCACCGTCATCGGCGTCATCCCCCAGGCACTCGTGGACCGGGAAGTCGCCCACCACCACATCACCCGCCTGGAAATCGTCCAGACCATGCACCAGCGCAAAGAACGCATGGCCGCACTGGCCGATGCCTTCCTCGCCCTCCCCGGGGGTGTGCCGGCACCCTCGAGGAAATCATCGAGGTCTTCGTCTGGAACCAGCTCGCCTTCCACGCCAAACCTTGCGCCCTGCTCAACATCTCCGGCTACTACGATTCCCTCCAGGCCTTCATCCAGCACATGGCCGCCAGCCGCTTCCTCGCAGCCGAACACGCCGCCCGCCTCCACTTCACCGCCAGCCTGGACGACGCCTTCGCCCACCTCCTCCGGCCCGCCCCCGTCTTGCCGCTCAAATGGCTGGACCGCGCCGCGTCCGCTCCCCGCTCCTGACTTCCCGCCCGGATCCAACCAAGCCGCTCCCGCCCCCGCACTCCCGGCAATCCGCCCCCCGCTTGGGCTCGCATTCCCTCACACGGCCCTGGCGGTCAAACTCAAACGAGCAGCACTCCTCCAGCATGCCCCGCAGCAGCATCCGCCCCCGCTGCACCCGGGACTTGGCCCCCGGCAGGCTTAAACCAAGCCTCTGCGCCACTTCCTTCAGCTTGAGCTGCTCCAAATCCGCCAGCACCACGGCATCCCGGTAAGCGTCCGGCAGGCTGTAAATCATCCGCCGGAAAGCCGCCCGCAGTTCTTCCCACTCCCCTCCCTCCGCTTCCTCCGCCGGGAGCGTCTCCGGCACCTCCACCACCGGGCGGCGTGACCGGTAATGGTCGATCACCGCGTGCCGCGCCGCACGGAACAGCCAGGCCTCCAGGTCGGCCACCCCCGCCGCACCGCCGATCTGGCGGTGCAGCTTCAAAAACACCTCCTGCCGGATGTCCTCGGCCACGGCCGCATCCCCCACCCGCGCCCGGATAAACCGGCCCAGCCGTTCCGAAAACTCCTGCCAAAGCTGTTCCGTGGCCGCATTCATCCTTCGCTTTCCGGTTTGATGGCCTCGATCGTGGCCGATGCCACCAAGTCTTCCAGATTCCGGCCCGGAAGCCAGCCCTCCACCAACTCTCCGCTGCCATTCCGCGGACGGATGCGGATGTCCCTAAACCCCGCCCCTTCCAGCATCCGGCGGATTTCATCCACCGGTGATGCCCCTGCCACACAACCCGTGAACAATTCCCAATCCGCCTTCAGTTCCGCAGGCACCGGCGCCAGCGCCACCATGTCCGCCACCGCCAGCCTCCCCCCCGGTTTCAGCGCCCGGTATGCCTCGCGGAACACCACCGGCTTGTCCGGAGAAAGGTTGATCACACAATTCGAGATCACCACATCCACCGTGCCATCGGCCACCGGCAGATGCTCGATCTCTCCGAGACGAAACTCCACCTGCTCCACCCCGGCCTTCCGCGCATTCTCCCGCGCCCGCGCCAGCATTTCCGGCGTCATGTCCACCCCGATCACACGGCCGCCCGGCCCCACCACCCGTGCCGCCAGCAGTGCGTCGAATCCCGCCCCGCTGCCCAGGTCCAGCACGGTCTCACCCGCCTTCAAACCAGCGATGGCCTGCGGGTTCCCGCAGCCCAGTCCAAGGTTCGCCCCTTCCGGCACTGCTGCCAGCTCCTCCTCCCCATACCCAGCCCGGCGCGAGAGCCCCGCCGCATCCGCCGCGCCGCCTCCACACGAAGGCCCGCAGCAGCTCGTTCCCTTGCGGGCGATTTCTCCGTAACGCGCCCGCACCGCCTCATGCGCCGCCTCTTTTTCCATCATTTCCGTTTTCATATTTTTCTTCCGGTTGTGCCGGCCGCAGCCGGCGGGTTCATCCAGGCAGACGAACCAACCCAAAAAAAGATGCAAAATGGTGCTTTTTTTCACCCCTCCCTCCTTGTCCGCCTGCCGCCGGAATCAGCCCATCCTCGATTTGCCTCTTCCCCATTCTTGTCCATCAGTGTTCATTAGTCCTCCGCCATGCCCTTCGGTTCCCTTCCCCCTGCACTCCGCAGCCATCCTCTCTTCCGCTTCCTCGCCTCGCTCCAGCTGGCGCTCCTCCTGCTGGCTGTCGTCATCATCGCCTCCATCTTCGGCACGCTCTACGAATCCCGCTTCACCGCCGAGGTCGCCCGCGCCTACATCTACGAGGCCTGGTGGTTCGACCTCTGGCTCCTCTTCCTCGCCCTCAACCTCGCCACCGTGGCCGTCTCCCGGATGCCCTGGCGCAAATCCCACACCGGCTTCCTCCTCACCCACCTCGGCATCATCCTCATCCTCGCCGGTGCCTACGTCGGCAAGACCTTCGGCATTGAAGGCAGTGTCACCCTCTTCAAAGGCCAGCCCCCCGTCAGCCAGCTCCTTATCAACCAGCGCGAACTCCGCATCGCCCTGGGCGAAGCCAGCCCCGTCCGCCTCCCCGCCTCCGTCCTCAGCCGCCCCCCCACCCCGGAGCGCCCCCTGCGCATCGGCACCTATCAAGGCTGGAACATCCTCGCCACCGGCTTCGCCCCCCAGATGGAGTCCGTCTTCCGCGCCGCCCCCTCCACCGACCCTGGCGCCGCCCCTGCCCTCCGCTTCACCCTCAAAACCGCCCTCATGGGCCAGTCCATGGAACACTGGCTCTGGACCGGTGAAGCCGAACGCGCCACCCTCGATCTCGGCCTTGCCCGCATCCGCCTCCTCTCCGGCACCGCCCCCCTGCCGGACGCTCCATCCGCTCCATCGGCCGCTTCCTCCACGCCTTCCCGCCCCCGCCCGGTCGATCTGGCCGAGACCATCTTCGCCTTCGCCAAACTCCCCGGCCAGCAAGTGGCCAAAGTCCTCCGCGGCGGCAGCACCGGCGCCCAGCTCCTCCTGGAAGAATCCTCCGGCACCCTCACCCTCCGCCTTACCCTCGATGGAAAAACCTCCACCTTCACCACCCCCGCCGCCGAACTCCCCCGCACCTGGCCCATCCCCGGCTCCCGCCTCCGCCTTGCCCTCCAGGACTACTGGCCGGACTTCCAGCTCCAGAACAACCAGCCCGTTTCCCGCTCCTCCGACCCCCTCAACCCTGCCGTCCTCGTCGAAATCGCCGGCCAAGCCGTCCCCGCAGCACCCGCCACCGCAGCCACAAACCCCCACTCCTCCCCGGCTCCGGACGAAACGTCCGCCTCCCCCAGCCGCCTCGACCTCTACGCCGCAGCCGACGGCACCCTCACCTATCTCCTCCATGCCTCCAAAGCCCCGCCCCGGCGCGGCGTGCTCCAGTCCGGCGCCACTCTCGCCACCGGCTGGGCCGATTGGACATTCACCCTGGACGAATTTCTTCCCGCCGCCGCCGCCCAGACCGATTTCCGCCCCTTCCCCGCAGACCGTCCCCCGCCCCACTCCGGACCCAAGCCCCCCCAGGGCCTCCTCGTCCGCCTGCAAAAGGACGGCACCACCGTCGAAGAATGGGTTCCCCAGGGCTGGCTCATCCAAAGCCCCTCTCCGGACGGCCTCTTCCGCCTCTCCTACGGATATAAAACCGCCTCCCTCCCCTTCGCCCTCCAGCTGAAAGACTTCGAAGTGGAACGCTACCCCGGCTCTTCCAATCCCAGCGAATTCCGCAGCACCCTCACCATCCTGCAGGCGGATGGCGGAACGGACACCGGCTCCTGCTCCATGAACCAGCCTTTCAACCACCCCGGCGGCTGGTGGCGCGCCTGGACCGGTCTCACTTACAAAATGTCCCAGGCCGGCTGGAATCCGGACAACCTCGGCCAGTCCTCCATCCAAATTCTCCGCGATCCCGGCTGGTTCTTCAAATGGACCGGAAGCCTCATCCTCTGCCTTGGCATCTTCGCCCTCTTCTACCTCCGCCCGCCCAAGGGCGACCTCCGCCCCGCCCCGCCGGCCCAAGGGCCGGACGGGGAAGGCGGAACTGCCGCACGGACTACTTCACCAGTTTCAGACTGAACGGGTAGCTGTAAGGCTCCCCGTTGTTCGCCTTGATACCGGCCAGAACGAGAAACACCAGCGACGCAATACCGATCAGCGGTGCCAGCACAAAGCCGATCAGCAGGAACATCAGCGGGATGCAGATCAAAATGGCCAGTGTCACCGTAATCTGAAAATTCAGCGAGTCCTTCCCGTGCAGCTCCACCGAGGGAATCTCATTCTTCTTCAATTGCCAGACAATCAGCGGCCCAAGGATATTGCCAAAAGGCAGGATAAAGCCCGCCAGCGCGGACAGGTGGCAGAGCATATTCCAGGTGCGTGTGTTTTGTTCAGCGGGATCAACAGGTGTCGTCATCAGGCCTCCAGGTTGTGGGTGAAGCAATGCTCATAGACCTTCCCCCTGCAAATTGCAAGAACGGCTCTTGACGCTGCCGGGCCGAAGCGCCCCTGCCTTCTCCCTCATCCAGAGCGGCCAAGCCACAGACCCGGCCAGGATGCCCCCACGGGAGCCCATTCCGCAAAAAATCACCCGGCGCCACGAAACTGCCACACTCCTCCTCCCATCATGCCCGCATGACCCGCTGGCTCTCCGCCGCCCTCCTCGCCATCCTCCTCTCCGCCTGCGGCTCACGCCCCTCCGAGCGCCTCATCGTCCTCCACACCGGACGCCTCTGCGGCAATGTCTATCCGCTTGAGACCCGCTCCATCGCTCCCCTCCAGCATTACCCCTACCTCGCCGGTTACGTCAAAAAAGTCCGCGCCGAAGCCGCTGCCTCCGGCGCCCGCGTCCTCCTTCTGGACTCCGGGGACAGCCTCGGCGGATCCTTCGCCAGCCACGCCACCGGCGGTGCCAATGTCGCCACCCTCTTCAATACCCTCGCCTACGACGCCGTATTCCTCGGCAACCTCGATGCCAACTTGGAACCCGGCATGCTCGATGCCCTCCGCATGCCGGTCCTCGTTCCCTTTGCCCGCCTCGACGGCACTGCCCCCTGGTCCGGCACCTCCCCCGCCCGCGCCATCCCGGCGGGCGATTCCACCGTCATCCTCGCTGCCAACTTCTACGGCGATACCCCGGCTTCCGACCACCCCCAGCGCTTCCCCATGTGGTTCGGCCCTGACCGCGGCCCCGCCCAGCCCGTCCGCAACGTCCTCGACTGGATCGACCCCCTCGCCCGCGCCCACCCCGGCGCCCCCATCCTCTTCCATTGGATGAAATTCGAGGCCCCCGCCACACCCCCCCCTCTCGCCCGGCAGCTCAAAGACGCCGGCATCAGCGCCATCCTCGCCCACCGCATTTACAACTCCGGCACCCGCGACACCTGGGACCAGCGCGACTATTCATCCTGGCCTCTTCCCGTTTCCGAAAACATCCTCCGCCAGAATGGCGGCTTCACCATCGCCCGCCTCGACCTCGTCCGCCGCGGCGGCTCCTGGTCCGCCGATGGCCCCCACCGCATCATCCAGCTCACCGCCGACACCGCACCCGCCGATCCCGAAATCATCGCCGCCATCAACCGCTTCACCCCCGCCATCCGCCAGGCCGACCGGCCCCTCGCCCAGCTCCCCCGCCCCCTTCCTGAATCTGAATTCCTCCCCCGCTACGCCGTCCTCCTCGGCACCACTACCGGCGCCGATGCCGTCCTCTACTCCCCCTCTTCCATCCGCGCCACCCTGCCCGCCGGAACCCTAACTGCCAACCGCCTCTTCGCCGCCCTCCCCTGGACCACCCCGCTCGCCACCTTGGAACTCACGGCCGCACAATTTGAGGCCGCTTCCCCCGGACTCCATGCCTGGAAGCGCCCGGGCGCTCCCTCCAGCGGCCCGCTCCGCACTGCCACCTCGCTCTACACCGCCCGCCTCCTCCAGCAGCAGCTCACCCTCCCGGACAACGCCCTCCGCATCCTGGATGCCGGCCCGGAATTCGAACACGCCGCCCGCAGCATCACCGCCCGCCCGGACATCCTGGGCGCCTCCCCCCATGTGCCGCCACCCTGACCAAGCGGGCCTTACCCGCAAAGAAATCGTCGTCGTGGCCGCCCTCGGCGTCCTCGCTCTGGCCATCGCCGTCCCCTGGTTCCAGCACCAGGCCCGCGCCGCCGCCCGCACCACCACCCTCCAGAACCTCCGCCAGTGGGGCATCGCCCTCAACCTCTATTTGGTGGAAAACGACCACACCCTTCCCGCAGCCGGCTCCAGCCTGGAGGACCCCGCCGCCTGGTTCAACACCCTCCCCCCTTACTTATCACTCCCGCCCTTGAGCGAAACCCCGCCCTCCCAGGCCGGGCCCGGCACCCTCTGGACCGATCCCGCCGCCGCCACCCCGTCCGCCGCCAGCGCCGCCTCCCTCGTCACCTACGGCATGAATGCCTGGCTCCAGCCCGATCCCGCCTCCGGCCCCTGGCGCATCTACGATATCGAAGACCCCGCCGCCACCCTCTTCCTGGTGGAAGCCCAGCCCGGACGCCTCCGCGCCCTCCCCCCGGATGCCGCCTTCCGCCACGGACGCCCCGCACCCCATCCCGAGTCCCACGCCCATGCCCTCTTCTGTGACGGCCACGTCGAGCCCATCCGTCCCGCTGACGCCTCCCCTGCCGCCGCCGATCCCCAGGCCAACCCCGCCCCACGCCCCACCTGGGTCCCCTTCTACCAGGCACCAACCCCGTCGCCCTGAGCACCCCATTCCCAATTCCGCATTTCGAATTTCGAATTCCGCACCCCTCAGAGCCCGCCCGCCACCTGCCTCCGTGCGATAAAAACCAGGACAATCCCCCAGGCCGTCAGCGCGAATAAAAACGCAACAAATTGCAGCGCCGCCGGAAGCGCATAAAGCACTCCCAGCAGCGGCGTCCAGAAGACCAGCCCCGTCGTCCAGATTTGCAGCGTCCGCGCCTTCAGCACCGCCCACCGGCAGGCCTTCACCGTCTTCACCGGATCAAATCCCTGCTCCCTCCACAAAAACCACAGCACCGCAATGGGATTGGCGACGAACAGCGAATACAGCCCCTGGTCCACCACGATTTTCAGCACCACCACCCCCCAGCCCGCTGAATCTCCGAACCAAGCCGCCTGCTGCCGGTAAAACACATCCACCATCACTCCGCCGATCCCGAAAATCCCGATCTGATGCACCACCTCCACCGCCCGCGGAGCCGGCAGGCCCGCCGGACGCAATTTCCACTTCAGCAGCTCCGGAATCACCCCGCCAAAAAGCATCGAGGTCCACGCCGCAAACCACGCACCACCCTCCCTCTTCCAGCCCGCCGCCACCTCCGCCGCCCCCCGCACCTCGGGAATGCAAAAGTAGGCCGCCCCCACCGCCAGTGCCACCGCCTGGATGCCCACAAACACGCGCCCATAAGCCTGCCAAACCAGCACCATCGGACGAAGAAACAACGGCACACGCTCCACCGCGCCAAGCTACGGACCCCCACCCCGCCGCAAAGCCAAATCCCACCGCTTCCTGGACCTCCGCCCAATCCATGCCATCGTTGCCCCAAAGTGGCACATGAAAAGCTTCACCGTTTTGGCGACTCCCATGACCGCTCCTCTTTCTCCGGCCAACGGATCCGCCGCGCCCTTCTCCCAGCATCCGGATGACGCCCCCTTCCGCGCCGTCCTCCACTCCCTTTCCACCGGCATCATCCTCTGCGACCTCCAAGGCCACGCCGTCAGCTGCAATCCCAGCGCGTGCCGCATCCTGGGTGTCACCGAGTCCATCCTCCTTTCCACCCCGCTCCATGACCCTGCCTGGCACGTCACAGACGCCGCCGGCACCCGCCTCTCCCACCAGGACTTCCCCGCCACCCGCTGCATTGAACACGGCCAGCCGGTCACCGGCCAGGTCATCGGCATCATCCGTGGCGACGGCACCCGTATCTGGCTCTCTGTCTCCGCCCAGCCCGTCTCCCGCGAGGGCCACTCCCTCCACTCACTCGCCGCCATCTCCTTCGAGGACATCACCACCCAGCGCCGCAACGAGGATGCCCTCCGCCTCAGCGAGGAACGCTACCGCACCCTCATCGAGCACTCCCCCGATGCCATCACCGTCATCGATGCCGAAACCCTCCGCTTTGTGGACATCAACGGCCGTGCCGAATCCCTGTTCCTCATGTCCCGCAAAGACCTCCTCCAGGCCACCCCCCTGGATGTCAGTCCCCCTATCCAGCCGGATGGCACTCCCTCCGCCGACTGCCTCTCCGCCCACCTCAACGCCGCCCTTCGCGGGCGCACCGCCCGCTTCGAGTGGCTCCACCGCCGCAAAACCGGCGAGCACGTCCTCTGTGAGGTCCGCTTTGCCCGCCTCCCTTCCGCCGAACGCCCCCTCATCCGCGCCAGTGCCACGGACATCTCCGCCCAGCGCCGCAGCCAGGAACGCTTCCGCATCATCGCCGAACAGACCGGCCAGCTCATTTACGAATACGACCTCAAATCCGGCGAAATCCTCTGGTCCGGCGCCATCCGCCCCGTCACCGGCCACTCTCCCGATGAGTTCCGCCGCATGAATGCCGAACGCTGGGCCGAAGCCATCCACCCCGAGGACCGCGCCCTCGCCCTCGATGCCCTCGAACGCGTCATCCGCCACGGGGGCCGTTACCAGGTCGAATACCGCTTCCGCCGCAAAGACGCTTCCTATGTCCCCGTTTCCGACCACGGCGTCGTCCTCCGGGACGATGCCGGAGAGCCCACCGTCATGCTCGGCACCATAGGGGACCTCACCCCGCGCCTGGAGCAGGAACGCATCCGCCACGAACTCGAGGCCCAGCTCCGCCAATCCCAGAAAATGGAGGCCATCGGCACCCTCGCCGGCGGCATCGCCCATGATTTTAACAACCTGCTCGGCGCCATCATGGGCTACACCGAACTCGCCGGCATGGAAGCCGCCGCCCACCCCGCCATCCGCCGCCACCTCGATGAGGTCCTCAAAGCTTCCGAGCGCGCCCGCGACCTCGTCCGCCAAATCCTCACTTTCAGCCGCCGCCAGCCGCCCGACCTCCGCCCCATCGACCTGGCTGCCTGCCTCCAGGAATCCGTCCGCCTTCTCCGCGCCACCCTTCCCGCCTCCATCCAGCTCCACACCCGCATTGAGGACTCCATCCGCATCCGCGGGGACACCTCACAAATCGAACAGGTTCTGGTCAACCTCGGCACCAACGCCGCCCATGCCATCGGCCCCCGCCACGGGCGCATCACCCTCGGCCTCCGCAGCGTCGAGATCACGCGCGATGCCCCGCCCCAAGGCTTCCCTCCCCTCACCCCCGGCCCTTACGCCCAGATTTCCGTCGAGGACACCGGCTGCGGCATGGATGAGGCCACCCTCAAACGCATCTTCGAGCCCTTCTTCACCACCAAAAGCCCCGGTGAAGGCACCGGCCTCGGCCTCAGCGTCGCCCACGGCATCATTTCCGACCACTCCGGCGCCATCGCCGCCTTCAGCCTGGCCGGACAGGGTTCCACGTTCCACATCCTCCTCCCCGCCACCGTGGACAACCCCGCCCCCGATGCGGCTCCATCCTCACCTTCCGCCATTACGCCCCAAGGCCGCGGCCAGCACGTCCTCGTGGTCGATGACGAGCCCGACCTCGCCCGCATCATGGGCCGCCTCCTCCAGCACCTCGGCTACCAAAGCACCACCGAAAGCGATCCCTTCGCCGCCCTGGATTCCATCCAATCCGGGCGCCTTCAGCCCAGCCTCGTCATCCTGGACCTGGCCATGCCCGGCATGACCGGCATCCAGCTCGCCGCCGCGCTCCAGGCATCCCACCCCGCCCTCCCCCTCATCATGATCACCGGCTATGGAGGTGATTGGACCCCGGAAAAAGCCGCCGAATTCGGAATCCGGCGCATCGCCTCCAAACCCATCAACGCCGCCCGCCTTGGCGCCCTCGTGCAGGAAGTCCTTGCCACCCCCGCCCCCGGTCCCGTTTGATGGGGCATGCCCGCCGCCTGCCCCGAAGATGCCGAAACTTGGTGGCTCCGCCGCCTCCAGGCCCACACCGGCCTCCGTGAGCCTCACAAAAGCCTCCCCCGCATCGAGCCGCACATCCGCGCCCTCAGCGATTCCTTCACCACCCGGCGTGATGAGGCCTTCCGCACCAGCTATGCCACCGCGGACGCCCGCCTCGCCTACGGTGTCTTCTTCTTCCCCCAAAACGCCGCCCGCACCTCCCTCATCCTCGATGAACTCGCCGGACTCCACGGCTGGACCCTGCCCCCGGAAGGCACCCGGCGCATCCTCGATCTCGGCGCCGGACTTGGCGCCGCCTCCCTCGCTGCCGCCCGCCACCCCGCCCTCGCCCATCCCCGCATCGAACTCACCACCCTCGAGGCCGAGCCCGCCAACCTTGAACTCCAGCAGCGCATGCTCCGGGAACTCCTCCCCCCCACGGTCCGCCTCCTCCCCTCCCAGGCCGATTTCCGCGACATTCCCGGCTGGGCTCCGCGCCGCACCCACCGCTGGGACCTCATCCTCCTCTCCTTCTCCCTGAACGAGGCCTTTCAATCCGCCAGCGCTGCGGAAACCGCCGCCTGGCTCAACCAGGCCGCCGCCCACCTCACCCCGGACGGCATCCTCCTCATCATCGAGCCCGCCCTCCAGGAAACCGCGGAAAAACTCCACACCGTCCGCGATCTCCTCCTCCGCGGCAATCAGAGCCTCCACCCCTGGGCACCCTGCCTCCACCGCGCCGATTGCCCCGCCCTCGCCGGACGCAAATTCTGGTGCCACGAAGCCCGCCGCTGGACTCCGCCTGCCTCCCTCCAATTCCTCAACCGCTCCCTCCACCGCGAAATCGAAACCCTCAAATTCACCTTCCTCGCCCTCGGACGCAAACCCTCCCCACGCCGCCCCCACGCCCCCACCCCCGCCCATTGCCGCCTCGTCTCCCCCGTCGGCAAAAGCCCGGGCCGCCTCGCTTTCCACGGCTGCGCCGCGGATGGCACCATCTCCACTTACGACCTCCTCCTCCGCCACCTCGGCCCCGAGGCCAAAGCCCAATGGTGGGCCACCGAGCGCGGCACCATTCTCTCCGGCCTGCCCCTCCGCCCTCTCGGCACGCCCGCCGCCTACCGCATCGAGCCTCCCGGCACGGTTTGATCCCGGCGCAGTCCGCTCATTCGCTTGGTCCCCCGGATGTGCCGGCATCCGCTGCCGAAGGCGCTTGCATCCCCAGTGCCCACTTTCCCGCTCGACAAACCCTCCCAGATTTGGAGCCTCACCCGGATGACCGACTCCGGACAATCTCTCTTCGACCTCATCACCGCCTTCTACAACATCGAACTCGGCGAGACCGTCTTCTTCGGTTTCACCTGGAACCTCAAAGTGGGCAAACTGATTGGCTTCCTCGGCACCTTCCTCTTCGCCGGACGCTGGGTCGTCCAACTCGGCGCCTCCAAAATCGCCGGCAAGCCCGTCCTGCCTTTGCTCTTCTGGTATATGAGCATCAGCGGCAGCCTCCTCCTCCTCAGCTACTTCATCTTCGGCCAGAACGACTCCGTCGGCATCATCAACAACCTCTTCCCCATGGCCATCGCCGTTTACAACCTCGTGCTCGAATACCGCCACCGCGCCGATCTCAAGGCCCAGGGATCCACCCCTTGACCTGAAATCTGGACTTCCCTCTTTCCCCGCCCACCCCCTTCGCTGCACCCAGCGAGCTTCTTGGTTGGCACAAAATCGTGCCTTCTGCCGCGCTATCGCCACTTTTTACACATTTTTGGGACGTTTCCCGGCCCGCGCTCCTTGACCCCCCAGGGAACTATGGTCTTTTATAGGGGCTTCTCCCATGACCTCGCTGGCATCCCGTCCGCCCATGGCTTACCAAGAACCCACCGATGAAATGCGCTCCCGCATTTTGGACGAGGTGCTCTACGAAATTGAAATGTTCGTCGCCCTCCCCATGGACAGCCCCCAGAACGTCCTCCACAACGCCCTGGCCGAAGCCTATCTCCTCCACGCCCGCGTGCTCAACGAGTTCTTCCAAACCACCCAGCGCCGCGGCGACCTCGTCCTCTGTGCCGACTTCGGCTTCCCCCCCTCGGCCATTGATGCCATGAACGAGATCGAGATGCGCCACGAGAAAGCCCTGGCCCACCTCAGCTACGCCCGCCTCAACATGAGCGGCACCTCCAAAACCTGGCTCTACAAAAACTTCGGCACCAAAATACGCACCCGCATCCTCGAATTCCTCTACCACCTCCTCAAAAAACGCCCCATCGCGCTCTCCGAGGAGCAGGAAGCCCGCTGCGTCGCCGTCGTCCAAAAACTCGTCGAGTAATCGGACAAGCCAGGCCCGAACAAGCCGCTTGTTCCCCGCCCGCCGCTCCCCCATCATCCGGGCATGAAATCCGCCTTTGAAAAAGCCATGGAGCGCTTCGGCGATTCGGGCACCCCCGCCCGCACCCTCACCGAGGCCCAGAAAAGCCGCATCGCCGAAATCAACAACCTCTATCAGGCCAAAACCGCCGAGCGCGAAACCTTCCTCCGCTCCCGCATCCAATCCGCCCGCGCCCAGGGCGATGCCAAAGAAGAAGCCGAACTCGAAGAACAGCTCCGCCGTGACCTCGCCTCCCTCAAAGAAGAGTGGGAAGCCAAAAAACAAAAAGTCTGGGAGGAATAACCGTGCCCTCCTTCGATATCGCCTCCGAAGTGGACATGGCCGAGGTCAAAAACGCCGTCCTCCAGGCCCGCAAGGAACTTCAGACCCGCTTTGACTTCAAAGGCGTCAACTGGGAAATCACCGAGGAAAAAGACAAGTTCATCCTCTCCGCCGACGACGAGTTCAAGGTCAAAGCCGTCGAGCAAATCCTCCTCGCCAAACTCGCCAAGCGCTCCATCAGCCTCAAAAACATCGATCCCCAGAAGCCCGAAATCTCCAGCGTCGGACGCGCCCGCGAAGAAATCAAAATCAAGAATGGCTTCGAGACCGAGACCGCCAAACAAGTCGTCGGCATCGTCAAAGCCCTTGGCCTGAAAGTCCAGGCCCAGATTCAGGAACAAAAAGTCCGCGTCACCGGCAAAAACCGGGACGACCTCCAGGCCGTCATCGCCCACCTCCGCCAGGCCGATCTGCCCGTCGGTGTTTCCTTCGGCAACTTCCGTGAGTAAGCCGCACGCACGCTCCGCCCTCCGCACGGCCGCCGCCATCTGCGCCGGCTTCTCCCTTTTCTGGGGTGCCTGGCATTGGCTGGAAGAACACCTCGTCCGCGAAAACTTCGTCCCCCCCCTGATGATCGCGGAACTCATCAGCCAGGACTTCCGCCTCCGCCACGGCACCCCAGCCCCTTCCGACCCCCGCATCGTCTTTCTCGGCTTCGACCTCCAGGCCGAGGACCGGCCTTTCGAGGAGGAATTTGCCGCCTCCCGCGCCCTCCAGCTCATGCGCGTCCAATGGCCCTGGTCCCGCCAGGTCTGGGCCGAGGCCATCGACCGCCTGGCCAAGGCCGGTGCCCGCGCCATCGTCATCGACTTGCTCTTCCCCAACCCCGGCCCCGGGGATGATGAACTCGCCGCCGCCCTCCAGCGCCACGCCGATAAAGTCGTCCTCGGCTACAACATGGGCAACACCAACGCCGGCCAGGACAACGCCCTCCGCTCCATCTACCCCTCTGAGACCATCATCGGCGGCGTCCTCGAATCCACCGCCATCCTCGCCTACGTCAACTTTTACCCGGATGCCGATGACGCCATCCGCCGCGCCACCTATCACACCCTCGACCCCACCCTCGGCCCCCAGGGCACCGTCATGCACTCTCTCTCCGCCAAGGCCCTCCTCAAAGCCGGCTGGACGGAACAGCTCCCGGACGATTTCCACCAGCACCGCTTCCGCTACGCCGGCCCGCCCAACTCCGGCTTCCCTTACCGCCCGATTTACGAAATCTTCGCCCCCGGCACCTGGGAGAACAACTACGGCTCCGGCGCCTTCTTCAAGGACAAGATCGTCGTCATCGGCCCCGCCGCCAACTGGACCCAGGACCTTCAGAAAACCCCCTATCACACCCCCATGTTCGGCCCCGAGGTCCATGCCAATGCCCTCAACGCCGCCCTCACCGGCTCCTTCATCCGCGAGCCCGATCCCCGCGCCAGCGTCCTCCTTATCTTCGGCATGGGCGCCCTCGCCTTCGCCCTCATGGCCGCCTCGCCTTCCCCGGCCCTCCGCATCTCCGGCCTCGCCCTCGGCAGCACTCTCTTCCTCGCCGCGGCTTATTTCATCGGCGACCGCACCGGCTGGATGATCGCCCTCATCGCTCCGGTCCTCAACTTCAACTGCTGCGGCGCCGGCGTCCTCTTCCACCAGTTCCTCACCGACCGCCTGGAAAAAGCCCGCACCCGCGCCACCTTCGAGAAATACGTCTCCGCCAACGTCGTCAAAGAAATCCTCGACCGCTCCGAGGACTTCGAACAAACCCTCGGCGGGCGCCGCATGCCCTGCACCATGCTCTTCTCCGACATCCGCGGCTTCACCACTGCCACCGAGAGCGCCGACTCCCAGGCCCTCGTCGCCCAGCTCAATGAATACCTCACCGAGATGGTCGAGGCGGTCTTCCGCCACGGCGGCACCCTGGACAAATTCATCGGGGACGCCGTCATGGCCGTCTGGGGCAACACCACCTCCCTCGGCACCGCACCCGATGCCCGCAACGCCGTCCACACCGCCCTCGACATGCTCACTTCCCTCCGCCAGCTCAACACCCGCTGGATCACCGAGGGCCGCATGGAATTCCACATCGGCATTGGACTCAATCATGGCGAAGTCATCGCCGGCAACATGGGATCACCCCGCCGCAAAGAGTTCACCGTCATCGGCGATGCCGTGAACCTCGCCTCCCGCCTCGAAGGCGTCACCAAGGAATACGGCCTCCAGCTCGTCATTGGCGAAAGTGTCGCCTCCCTCGTCCGCGGCGATTTCCCCCTCCAAACCGTCGATCTCATCCAGGTCAAAGGCAAAACCAAGCCCGTGGACACCTTCACCATCCCTCTCCAGGCACCCGATCCCGCCCTCCTCGCCACCTATGAAGAAGCCGTCCGCGAATACCGCGCCGGCCAGTTCTTCCCTGCGAAGAAAAAATTCGATGCCCTCCGCGAAAACTGGACCGCCAACGACCTCCCCTCCCTCTACAGCGACCGCTGCCGCCACCTCATCGAGGAGCCCCCTCAGGACTGGACCGGCATCTGGATCATGAAGACCAAGTAACTCCTTCTTCCTCTCCTTCCCAGTCTCCCTCGTCGTCGTGCCTTGGCGCCGTCGTGTTTCCCTCTGCTTCTACCCCGGATAAACCCGGAACGCCGAGGATGCCTTCACCACCTCCCGCATCGCCGCCCCCGCCTCCAGCACCCCCAGCCCGTGGAGCTGGACCAGCATGTTCCCCAGCACCGTGGCCTCCTCCGGCCCGGCCAGCACCTCGCGCCCGGTCGCTTGCGCCGTCAGCCGGCACAGCAATCCGCTCCGGCTCCCCCCGCCCAGCAGGCTGATCTGCCGGAAATTCCGCCCCGTCAGGGATTCAAAGGAAACCAATGTCTTGCGATACGCCTCCGCCAGGCTTTCCAGTGCCGCGCGGGTGATGGCCCCATCCCCCTCCGGCACAGGCAGCGCGCGCTCCCGATACCAGGACTGGATGCGCGCGGGCATCGTGTCCTCCGGCGTGCAGATCGGCAGGAAGCGCGCGTCATCGGCATCAAACGGCACCGCCGGCGCAGCGGCCTCCTCTGCCAGCCGCGTCAGCGTGGCATAATCATACTCCCGCCCCGCCTCTTTGAAGGCCTTGCGGCAATTCTGCACCAGCCACAGCCCGATGATGTTCTTCAGCGGACGGAAGCGCCCGTCCCACGCCACCTCATTGCTGATCTGCGCGGCCTCCGCCACCTCACCGGACAGTGGCGCGTCCGCCACCACCCCCATCAGGGACCAGGTCCCGCAGCTGATGAAGCACGCCCCCTCCGGTGCCGCCGGCATCGCCGCCACCGCACTGGCCGTGTCATGGCTGCCTGGCGGGATGATCCGCGGCGCCCGTTCTCCGCGCCAGCCCAGCCTCTGGCACAAGTCCGGCGCCAATTCCCCGGTAATCCGTCCAGACGGCGTCAGCGGCGCAAAAAGCCGCAGCGGCAGCCCCAGCCGCTCCATCAGCTCCCCATCCCATTCCCGCGCCCCCGGACGCACCAGGCCCGTCGTGCTCGCGATCGTCCACTCGCTCCCCCGGGCCCCGCCCAGCCAGGCATGCAGATAATCCGGCATCAGCAGCAGCGCCTCCGCCCGCTCCAGCTCCGCCCCATGATCCCTCACTTCCGCCATCATTTGGAAAACCGTGTTGAACACCATCGGCCTCACCGCGCTGCGCCGGTAAAGCGGTCCCGCTTTCGCCTCCGCCGATTCCGGCAGCCCCTGCGTCCGCAAATCCCGGTAGCAATACGGGTCCCGCAGCGGCTTCCCACCCGGCCCCACCAGCACATAATCCACCCCCCAAGTGTCCACCCCGATCGAGGCCACTTCCCCATGCGCTGTAAAAACCCGCCTCAAGCCCTCTTCAATCGAAGCCTGGATTGCCCCAATGTCCCAGTGCCAGTGTCCGTTCTTCTCAAAATGCACCGTGGGAAACCGGTGGTGCTCCTTCAACTCCACCGCACGCCCATCGAAGGTCCCTGCCATCACCCGCCCGCTCTCCGCCCCCAGATCGATCCCCGCCACAGTCACCGGTGTCTTCATTTTTTTCTCCTTGGATGGGTGATAAACTTGCGGATGGATGCTTCCCGGATTTCTGCGTCCGTGGCTTGGGCGTCCTGCCCAAGTTCCGTCCAGCGCCTTCTGTTATGCCCGCCGCCCCTTCCGATTTGAAATCAAAAATGCCGCAGAATCGCCGGCCAGCGGTGCTCCGGAATCGCCGCCCCCAGCACCTGCACGATCTCCGCCCCCAGGATCGATCCGAACCGTCCGCACTGCGGCATGTCATGGCCCCTCAGCCATCCCGTCAAAAAGCCCGCCGCCCACAAATCCCCTGCCCCCGTCGTGTCCACCGGCTGGTCCACCCACAGCGGCGCGATCTCATGCACCCGCCCCTCCGCCGCCACAAATGCCCCCTTCTTGCCCACCTTCACCGCCGCCACCTGGCACAGCTCCCCCAGCCGCTTCGCCTGCTCCGCGTGCCCGCCGGTCGTGCCAAAAAATGCGTCCGCCTCATCCTCATTGGCAAAGACCACATCCACATCCCGCTCCAAAATTTCCGGCAGAATCTCCCGGGCCGCCTGCACCACCTCAAACGAAGCCAGGTCCAGGCTGACCGTGCAGCCCGCCTCCTTGGCACAATCCAGCACCCGCCGCAGCAGCGTCCGGTTGAACAGCAAATACCCCTCAATGTGCGCATGCCGGCATCCCGCAAAATCCTCCACCCGCACCTCCCCCGGCTCCAGCGTCATCGCCGCCCCCAGGTCCGTCCGCATCGTCCGTTGCGAATCCGGAGTCACCAGCGAGAGACAGCGCCCGTTCGGCCCCTCCCCCCGCTTGAACCGCCCCGTGTCCCCCCCGATCCGCGCAAACTCCCGTGTGTATGCCGCCGCTGTCGCATCCCCACCCAGTTTGCCCAAAAACGTCGCCCTCACCCCCAGCCGCGCCATCGCCGCGATCGTATTCGAAGCCGATCCCCCCGGCACCTGCAAGGGCTGCTCCGGCAGGGCGGAAAGCCAGCCGTCAAGTGTCAGCGCGTCCGCCAGTTCCATCCCCCCTTTCGCACCCCCCACCCGCACCAAAAACGCCTCATCCACCCGGGCGAGAATGTCCATTATCGGCGCCCCCACCCCAATCACGTCAAAACGATGCTCCGTCACAGCACTGTTGTATCCTTTGACACCCCGATGAAAAGGCAAAGATGCAGGGCAGGCCAAACAGGGACAGTTTACTTAGCGGCAAAGTAAACTGTCCCTGTTTGGCCTGTTTGGCGGGAACCCACACCGCCTCGTATTCCCATCAGCCGGCCGCCCGGCGCAGCTCCCGCGCCCGGAGATTCCCCTTCTTGTCCGGATACCGCAAGGCATGCCGGATCAGCCAGCGCCGTTCCGAAGAAGCCCCCTTCAGCCACCGTCCACACACCTCCAACAGCAAGTCCGGATGGTCTTTGCCGATATCCCCCAAGTGATTGGCCACACTGCGCCGCACATACAATTCCGGATCATCCTTCAAAGCCTCCAAAATGGGCAGGCACGGGCGCGGGTCCCGTACGAATGCCGCCAGCCGCAGCCCCCAGGGCAGCCGCGGACGCGTCCCCTCCGAACACCAGCGCCGCACATGCGGGTCCGCATCCTTCGTCCACCCCTTCAGCCGCGCCAGCGTCTCCCGCTGCCGCCGGATCAAAAACGGACGCACGGAAAACTCCGCTGTAAACCGCCGCGTCAGCTCATACTGCGCCTGCATCGAGGCCTCAAAAGGGTCCTCCCCGCCATTGCCTGAGGGGTCCAGCCCGTATTCCGCGATGAAAAAACTGTGCGGCAGATAAAAAAACACTGCCAGCCCATGCCCGCCCGTCTCCTTGTTCGGCGGCGTCAGCGAGTCCACCAGAATGCCCAGCGCCTCCGAGTAGTTCTCCGGCAAATGCGCCCGCAGCACCCGCGCCAGATGCCGGCCCCGGTCCATCAAGCCCAGCGGCTTCAGCCCATCGCACGCCGCCCTTGCAAACGCCACCCGCTTCCACCCCCGGTGGACCTGGCCGATGTTGTGCGCCAGGCACGCCACCGCCTCCTCCCCCAGCACCCCCGCCAGGGACTTCCCCGCCTCAATCCGCTCCGGCGCCTCCGGCAGGCGCAGTTTCATCTCACTCTCCATGCCTCTGCCTCACCGGATGTGGAACTTCTGCGAGACCCAGGCCCGGCCCTTCAACTCCAATTGCTGCCAGCTGGACCGGTCGTTCATCGGTATCCACTGGCGCTCCTCTTTGCGGTAGAACCACTCCTTGTCGATGATGTATTGGATGCGCTTGCCCCGGCGCTCGATCAGGTTGCAGACCTCCCGGTTGTGGTAATTCTGATCGTTGTAATCCGTGATCACCGATTCCGCCAGATGCGAGTAGGACGCATTCAGGTCCCGCAGCAGCCGCTCCACCGTCGGGTCCAGCGCCGTCACCTTCAAGCCCAGCCGTGCCGCCTCCCGCGAGGTGATCGGGTAGCTGTGCGAAGGATAGGCGCTGTTCAGCTGCCGGCTGATCCGCTTGATCTTCCGCGGGTCCTTCAAGTGATAGGAAAGCAGCTCCTCGCAAATCCGGATCGAGAGCGAGCTGGACCGGTCCAGCGCGCCCAGCACCAGCGGATGCAGGTATTTGTACAGCTCGGGGAACGGATTCCCTTCCGTCTTCGCCTCCCGCCACATCCGCAGGATGCGGCTGACCTCATTCTGGCTGACCGAGACCCGGTAGTTGTTCTGGTTGACCGGGGAAAGCTCGTGCTTGAGCGAGGTGTCCACCGCCGTCAGATACGATGTCGGCCCCATCTGGACCTCATTGGCCCCCAGCGCCACCATCGTGGCCGCGGAAGCGCACTCGAACGGCGCAAACAACACCAGGCGCTGGAAATACTGGCGGATCAGGTGCACCAGCCGCAGCGCCGCCTCCGGATTGCCCCCGTCCGACTTGATGAACAACCCGATCGTCCGCGATTGCGGCAGGCCCTTGAGCAAATGGGCCATGGCCATGACGTCGTTCTGGCAGATCGAGCCCGAGGTCGAAATCCAGTAAGCCAGGCAGGGCATGCCCGCGGCGGCTTCGAGTTTTTCCATCAGTTCCTGGGTTTCCCGGATCGTCTCCGGCAGGGGAGGAGGCTGGGGTTTGGCGGAACGGTCGGATTTGGAGGCCATTGCCCCAAACTCAAGCGCCCCCCACCGCCGAATGCAATCCAGCATCCGCCAGGGCTCGCCGCGGAGGCCGCTAACCCCAATGCCTCTGCGGCCTTCGCGCTCTTCGCGGCAAACCCACTGCATCGTTACGGTTCAGGTCCAGAGGATTTTGGCTCTGTAGGGGGCGAATTTGCGGTCGTGGGTGATCAAGGTGAGGTTCTCATGCAGGGCCTGCGCCACCAGCATCCGGTCAAAGGGATCCTGGTGGTGCGGCGGCAGGTCCTGCATGCGCTCGCCATGGACATACTGGAAGGGCAGTTCCAACAAACCGCGCCGCCCGATCTCCCTGGCCAAGCCCGCAGGCGCGGTCAGCTTGCCCAGGGAACGCTTGATCGCGATCTCAACTGCCGAGACCGCACTGACCCGGACGATGTGTTCCGGATTGCGGATAACCTCCCTCGCCTCCGGCGAAAGCCGCTCCGGATCCCCGATCATCCAGAGGAAGACATGCGTATCCAGAAGACAGTTCATGCGCCCGGCCCGCCGAACAATGCCTGGATGCGGGGGTCTTCTTCATCAAAGTCAGGCGCCACCCAGATGCCGCCTTCCAGGCCGCCCAAGGGGCGCGCCTGGGTCTGCGGCGCATACGCCGTGAGCTGGGCCAGGGGCTTGCCGTATTTGCCGATCAGAATAACCTCGCCGGCGGCGGCCTGCTCCAGATAACGCGAAAGATGCGTCTTGGCTTCTTGCACATTCACGACTTTCATAAGATTAAGTCTGGTCTGGTCTGGTTTAATTGTCGAGCGCGCCCTTGTGGCGGTGCGTGTCCGGAGCGCTGATGCACGGGTCATGCTCAAGTTGCCGTGATTTGGAGTGCTCCGATCTTTTCGGAGCTTTGGGATGGAGCGGAGCGGCGGGGAGGAGGCCCATCTGGACAGCCCGGCCCCCATCCCCCGCGCTCCGCGCGTTCCCAGAGCTCCGAAAAGATCGGAGCACTCCAGACTCCCTATCCTGACCCCAGCGCCGGCGGCCTTTTCCGGCCTCCGCGACCCAACGGGATGCCCCCCGCTCGGCGTGCTCCGTGTCCTCTGTGGTGGAACGGCCTTTTCGCGGCCCGCATTTGCCTTTTGTCATTTCCCCCCGCCCTGCTAGCACCGTTCCAGGATGTCCACCGAGCCCCGCACGCTCATCACCGTCATCTCCGGGACCAACCGCCCGGGGAGCCGCACCCGCTCCGTGGCCGAGGCCACCCGCCGCATCTATCACGACCTCGATTGCGAAGTCTGGCTCATCGATCTGGCCGCTTTTGCCGAGGGCAGCTTCGATCCCCAGGCCGAACCCCCCGGCTTCAAGGAGATCGCCGACCTTTTCGTCGCCGCCAAAGGCCTCGTCGTCGTCACCCCGGAGGAAAGCGGGGAAATCCCCAACATCCTCAAATACTTTTTCTCCTGGATCCGCCAGCGCGTCACCCTCCAGGTGCGCCCCGTCTGCTTCATCGGCCTGGCCGATGAGGACAGCAAAGAAGCCGCCGCCAATCCGGTGGACCAGCTCCATGAACTCTTCGGCGGCAAAAAAAACGGCTACATCTATCCCGTGCGCATGCTCATCCCCAACGCCGCCACCCGCGTCCGCGAGGACGGCGCCATCGACGAGTCCGATTTGCTGAAAATCCACAAACACGCCGAGGGCTTCATCGGCTTCTGCCAGCGCATGCGGGGCCAGATGGGCAGGTTCTGAGCTTTGAATTTCTCATGGGAACTCAATACCACTACGCGCGGGACGGCCAAACCAGCGGCCCTGTCCCCGCTTCGGAAATCCAAGCCCGCTTGCAGGACGGGCGCTTGTCCCCGGGCGACCTGATCTGGGCCGAAGATTGGCCGGATTGGAAGCCTGCGGGCGAGGCTTTCCCGGGTGGAAGACCTGATTCCTTCCCTTCACTCCCAGCCGATGCCAGCCTTGCTGGCGCCTTCAAAGCCGCAGTGCAGGACTACTTCCGCTGCTTCGTGCCGCTGGCCTGGATCACCGTGATCGTCTGGCTGCCTTGCTGCCTGTTCACCTCCTGGATGGATTACCACTTCTTTGGCGAGGAAGAATTGGGCAAGTCGTTCCGGATGCATATGCAGGTCGAAAATCTCATCGGCATCATCGCCTCGGCGGGCATTCTGTGCTGGCTGCGTGACCACCACCAAGGAGGTAGCCCCGGTGTGTGGGGCAGCCTGCGCAATGGGCTTCGCCTCTGGGGCCGGATTTTCCTGGCCAATTTTCTCTCGGGCATCTGCTTCGTCCTGGGCCTGCTGGCCCTGGTGCTGCCCGGCATCTGGGTGGCGGTGCGCCTCAGCCTGATCGAGGCCGTGGTGGTCATGGATGGATTGAAGACCACGGAGAGCATCAAGCGTTCCTGGAAACTAACCCACGGCCAGTTCTGGCCGCTGCTGGGCTTGTGGCTGCTGGCCGGCCTGCCCGGGCTGCTCTCCCTGGCCCCTTACCTCATTTTTGCCGGATTGCTCCCGCAATTCGATGTCTGGTGGATCGACGCCCTGGCTTCCCTCGCCGGCGAGTGCGTCTTCATGTTCTGCACAATTTTCATGTTCCAAGCCTGGAAAACCCTCAGCGCATTCCGGCCAGCCTGATTCGACCGATCTTCAATCCGGCGCCCTTTCCCATCCTGCAGCCGTCCCGTTCCAAATCGTCTTTATCCCATCCACGCCCAGGTGCCCCACGGGCGATGCGGCAAAGCTCCCCAGGACCCGGAATTTGCTTCCCCCCCTTGCCAGAGGCTGCAAAAAAAACACATGCAATTGCTCCTCCTGACCGTGGGCAAGCCGCGTCTGGCCTACGCACGCGCCGGAGTGGAAGAATACCTCGGACGCCTCCGCGGCCAGGTGGAATGGAAAACCGTCAAAACCGGAAGTGCCGCCACCGAGGGCGCCGCCCTGCTCGCGGCCAGCACCGGCTGTTTCCGCATCGTTCTGGATGAACACGGAACCTCCCCCGCCAGCCGGGAGCTGGCCGCGCTCTGGACCACCTGGGAAACCCGCGCCATCCGCCGCGCTGCCTTCCTCATCGGCGGTGCCGAGGGCCACAGCCCGGAAGTCAAAGCCTCCGCCGATTACACCTGGTCCCTCAGCTCCCTCACCCTGCAGCATGAACTGGCCGCCGTCGTCGTGCTCGAGCAGCTCTACCGCGCCCACACCCTCCGCACCGGCCACCCTTACCACCGGGATTGATCCCGGCAGGAAGGCAGGCTTCACCGCGAAGGCGCGATGGACGCGAAGACCATCCTCTGGCACGAAAGGCACTGGCCAGACGAACGGCCCCGCCTGCTAGAACAGCGTGCCATTCCCCAATCCGCCGTTATTTTCCAGCCTTCCGTCTTCGCGCCCTTCGCGCCCTTCGCGGTGAAAAATCCCTTCCCCGAGTTCAGGGCTTTTCCGCCAGGCGGCCCACGGCGCGGATCAGATCACTGAAGATTTTCTGGTGCAGTGGATAAATCCCATGCCAGTAAAGAAATCCGCCCAGGCCATCGGGCTGGAAGATCGCCGTCTGCACCAGCAGGGTGCCGCTGCCCTCGGGCACTGCCTCCCACTGAAGCCAAGCGCGCCCGGGCACCTTCATTTCCGCCCGCAGGCGCAGCAGCCGCCCCGGCTCCACCCGCTCCACGCGCCAGAAATCCACGCTCTCCCCCGGCAGCAGTTCCTGCGGGTGGCGCCGGCCGCGCCGCAAGCCGGGGCCGCCCAGAAATTGGTCGATCAAGCCCCGCACCGCCCAGGCCCATTCCCAAACCAGCCAGCCGCGCTCCCCGCCCAGGCTCATGAACGCACGGGCCGCCCGCTCCGGCGGCACCTCCAGATGGAGCGTGCGGGTTTCCTTCACCAGCCCTTCCCAGTCCTGCAGTTCGATCGCCGCCGCCGCGCCCAGCGCCCCGCTCCAGCGCGTCTCCACCACGCCCGCACGGATTTTCTCCAGCGCTCTTTCCACCGCCTCCCGGTAGTCCAGGGGCACGATGCCAGGGAAAAGCGCCCGCGCCCGCGCCACATCCCCCACCAACGGGTGGAGTATCCCGCGGATCAGCGGCACCGCCAGGCGGTTGGAAATCGGCGTCACCAGCCCCACCCACTGCGCCGCCAGCCAGGGTGCCAGCACCGGGACGGCGATGATCCTCCGCCGCCAGCCCCGCACCGCCGCATACCCCACCATCATCTCCCGGAACGTGAGCGGCGGCGCCCCCACGTCCACCACTCCCTGCGGCGGACGCTCCAGCGCCTCCAGGAGATAGGCCAGAATATCCCGCACCGCAATCGGCTGGACCGCATTCTCAATCCACTTCGGCGCCAGCATCACGGGGAGCCGCTCGGTCAAATACCGCACCATCTCAAACGAGGCCGATCCCGATCCGATCACCGGTCCCGCGCGGAATTCCGTCACCGGCAGAGCCGCCCGCAGAATTTCTCCCACCTCCGCACGGCTGGAAAGGTGCTCGGAAGCCTCACCTCCCCGGGGCAGCAATCCCCCCAGATAAACCACCAGGCCCGCCCCCTTCAGCGCCGAGGCGAAATGCCCCGCCGCCCGGCGGTCCAGCGCCGCATAATCCGGGCTTTGATTCAGCGAATGAACCAGATAATAGGCCGCGTCGATCCCCTTGCCCAGTCCGGCCAGGGACTCCGGCTGGAGCAAATCCCCCTCCACCACCTCCACCGCCCCGGCCCAGCTCCTGCCGGCCACCCGGTCACGGTCCCTCACCAGCACCCGCACCGCATGCCCCCGCTCCAGCAGCCGCGGCACCAGCCGCCCGCCGATGTATCCCGTCGCCCCCGTGACCAAGACGCGCATGGCTTATCTTAAACCAAATCCAGCCACAAACCAGAACCCAGTATCCCCGAACACAGCGGTGTCCTTGCAATCGGTCGCAGGGGGAAACCTGTGGCAGGGCGTGCCGGAGATCGGCAAGCGTCCAAAGCTGGGTGCGCGGATCACGCGGGTGTGGCCATTTTCTGGAGTGCTCCGATCTTTTCGGAGCTTTGGGAACGCGCGGAGCGCGGGGGATGGGGGCCGAGCTGCGCCGGCTGGCCTCCTCCCCGTCGCTCCGCTCCATCCCACAGCTCCGAAAAGATCGGAGCACTCCAGATTTCGTCTCCCGCTCCCAGTGCCGCGGGCCGTTCTTTTTGTTCTCTGCGGACCCACCCAATGACCACCCCCTGGCTGCCCGCCATGGCGGATTTCCACTGTCTGCTTTCCCAATTTCTGCTTTTCTTCCCTCCACATGACTTGGGATGATTTAATGCAGGGCAAAGCGTGCGTGGACCTGGGGCCGCGGGCGTTGTGGAAATTGAGCGGACCGGACCGGGTGCGCTTTCTCAACGGCCAGACCACCCAGGACATTGCCTCGCTCCGGCCCGGCCAGGCCGCCCATGCCGCAGTCACCAGCGCCAAGGGGCGCATGGAAGGCGATATCTGGGTCACCCACCGCGGGGACTCGCTCTGGATCGATGCCCCGTTCGAACTGCGCGAAACCCTCGGTCCCCGCCTGGACCGCTACCTCATCGCCGATGACGCCGCACTGGAAGATATCACCGGCAGCCATCACCTCTGGCATGTGCCCGGCACTTTATTGCCAGACTCAGTGGCCGCTGCCCGCTTCCTGATGCCGGGCTGCGACCTCTGGCTGGCTCCGGACCAGACGGTGCCGCTTCCCGTGGCGGCCCCGGAACTGGCCGAGGCCCTGCGCATCCTCCAAGGTGTGCCCCTCTGGGGCCGGGACATCGGCCCCCAGCACCTGCCCCCAGAAGCCGCCTTCGAACGGGACGCCATCAGCTACCGCAAAGGCTGTTACATCGGCCAGGAAGTCATCGCCCGCATCAAGAGCATCGGCCATGTCAACAAGCGGCTGGTGAGGCTCACCACAGCTGCCCCCGGCCCCCTCCCTCCCCTGCCCGCACCCATCCTCCATCTGGACAAAGCCGCAGGGGAAATGACCAGCGCCTGCCTCCACCCGCAGCACGGAACCGGCCACGCCCTCGCCGTCCTGCCCCGCGCCCTGGCGGAAACTCCCTCGGAAGTCGAAATCCACGGCACTCCATGGAAAACCGATCCCCTTGCGGTTTACCTTCCTCACCGCCCGGCGTAGGCCCGGCCTTTCCAGGTGACGCGGCGGGCGGCGTAAAGGCGCCAGGAATTGGCGGCTATGGCAAAAACCACCGCCTGGCCGATCGGATGCAGCAGAACCGTGGTCCAGGGCTGGCGGCAGGCCGAGGCGATCGCCCCCCGCATCGCCAGCACCAGCACAGCCTGCACCCCGGCCAGCATCGCCGCCGGAACATCCTGGCAAACCATTCCCGTTAAGCCCAGCCCGGCCAGCACCAGGAACGGCCACAGCCCCCAGCCGAATTCCACCGCATGGAAGGCCAGGAAAGAGCACGTGGAACCCTCAAAACCCGCCCGCAGGTTCTTGGAAAAGCCCTCCCAAACCCCGGCCGCATTTTCATACATGCGGCAGCGGACCCAGCCGGCCCCATTGCGGTTGCGCAGCGTTTCCCCGTTCTCGCGCAGGGCCCGGGCCAGGGCCACATCGTCCACCAAATGGCTCCGCACCGCGGCATGCCCGCCAACGGCCTCGTAGGCCCGGCGGCGGAAAAGCATGAACTGGCCGTTGGCCGCACCCAGGCTGCGCGTCCGCCCCGGCATCCAGTGCGGCAGGAAAACCAGCAACAGCACCAGCATGAAGGGCACCACCAGCCGCTCACTCCAAGTCCCCAGTTCCTGTCCGGGCCAGAGCGAGACCAGCGCCGCATCTCCGGACACGGCCAGGGCGGCGGCCAAAGCGCCGGGCTCATGCCGGGTGTCCGCGTCGGTAAAGAGCAGCCAATCCCCGCGGGAAGCCTCCGCCAGCTGGGCGCAGGCCCAGGCCTTGCCCGTCCAGCCCTCGGGCAGGGCGGCGCCTTCCAGCACCCGCACCCGCGCATCCCCCGCCGCGGCTTCCCTCACCACATCCGCCGTTCCATCGTCCGAGCGGTCATCCAGCACCAGGATTTCCAGCACCGGCCCCTCCAGCGCGGCGAGCGAGCGGATGCAGGGCGCGATGCGGGCGGCCTCATTGCGCGCCGGCACCAGGATAGAAACCCTGCCTTCCGGCAAGGAACCGCTGCGGGCCGGGCGGGGACGGCGGAAGCAGGCCAGATTGGCCGCCAGATTGGCCGCCAGCAGGACGGTGAGGCCCGCGGTGGCGGCAAGCGTCCAGGCCAGCACACTCATGCCGCTCAATGCTGCGTGCGGAAGCCGCGGAAGTTGAAGCGGAACAGGCGCATCCCCGCCTCCCACCACTTGTTCACCGAAACGCCCGGACGCAGCAGGCTGCGGAAGCCGGACACATCTTCCGTACGGATGGCCTCATCCAGCTCCGCACAAAGGCCGCGCAGCGCCTCCTGGATGCGTGCATCGTCCGCCTCCAGCGCGGGAATGGGCGGCCCGATCTGGATGAGCATTTCCGGACGCTGCTCCCGCAAGAAGGCAAAGCGGAACGCCACCGGCAGGACCAGCGCATGCGGCACACGGGCGCATAAAAACGACGCCCCGGGCCGGACCGTCACCGGCTCCCGGGCGGGCGCCTGGCGCCCCTGGGGGAAAATCCAAAGCATGCTGCGGGAATTCTTCAGCAGATTGAGGCTGTAGCGGACCGCCGCGGCCGCACGCAGGCTGTTGGTCGGATCGACCGAGAAAGCCCCCAGCCAGGTGAAGAACCGATAGTGCTGCAGCTGGGCTTCTTCCATCATGCAGTAGAACGCTTTGCGGGGCTGGAAGCGGGTGAGAAAAAACACCGCCAGTCCATCCCACCAGCAGCTGTGGTTGGCGCAGGCGATCACCGGCGCGCTGACCGGCAGCTGCTCCAGGTGCTCCAGCCCCCGCGCATGCACCGCGTGGAATGAACGCCGCAGGCTCCAGCGCAGGTAGCCATGGTAAAGCACACTGTCCCAAAACGGATCTTTTTGCGCAGTGATCAAGCTCACACGCTAGTTCGGACTGCCTCCCCCGGAAAAGGAAAAAGACACCGGCTCCGGAAGCGACATTCGGCTTGGAGCGAGAGCATGGCCCGGCATGCTCAGCGTGATGAAATCCACAATCATGGAGCTCGCGCTGCGCATCGCCGGACTGGTGGTGGCCTTATGGGGGGGATGGCACCTGCTGGACATCCCCGCCAGCCTTCCCGGTGTCTTCCTGGAAGACAACGACTGGTCCTCCACCCTCTCTTATTGCCTGGAAAGCCTGATCTATGGTGTTCCCGGTGTGGGCTTGGGCATGGCACTGCTTCTTTGGGGAAACACAGCCTCCGACTGGGTCCTCGGCCAGCGGCCTTCCCCGCCTCCGCTCCCTCCCCGAAGCTGATGCCTGATCCCTCATTGGCAGGGTGTAATTGCGTTGGGCAGCATGAGAGAGTGTCTTGGAGCGTAGCACAGGCATTCTTGCCTGTGTCCCAAACCCACAGGCAGGAATGCCTGTGCTACCTTTCTTGATTACAATCCCATCGCCACCCCCCTGGAAATGAACATTGCAATCCACGCCCACTCCGGCAGTATGGTTGCCGAGAAAGGAGTTCGAACCAGGACTTCGCATCTCTGACCGGGGGCGCCCGGGGCCATCGAGGCCCACTGGGAATGACAACTTCCTCCGGCGGAATAACTTACGATGCTTTCCCCTGAATTGGGAAGACGTCCCAAGCGCGGCACAAGCGCGCCGGACGGAAACGACCGGAATGACGGGAGTTCGAACTCAGCCGACTGGACCGTGAATTTGCTGGCACATGAGCAGGCCATGACCGGAGCGCCCGAGGGCGCGCCGGGAATTCCATCGATCCCCGCGTTGCGCTGAGCCGCCCCCCGGAATTTCCCCGCGTCCTGGTTCCAACCACATCCATGGAAGAACAGCACTCATCCCGCGGAGGGCGTGGCCGCCGCCGCGGCCCCCGCCGCACCAACCGCTACGGACGCGGCAGCCAAAGCAGCCCCCGCAGCGAAACCCCCCGCAAGAAAAAGAACCCCATCCTGGCCTTCTTCTCCAAATTGTTTGGCGGAAGCAAGAAAACCAATGGAACTCCCGCCCGCAATGGCGAGCGCGGCCCCCGCACCGAACGCCATGAGCGCTTCGAACGCAGCCGCCCGTCCAGCGACAGCGCCCCCGCCGAGGCCCGCGAGCCCCGCAACACCAGCGCCACCGCCGCCGCACTGGCCGAGGAAAAGCCCGAAGTCACCAACGAGAAGCTCTACATCGGCAACCTCTCCTATGATGCCTCCGAAAGCGACCTCTTCGACCACTTCGCCAAAGTCGGCGGCGTCAACAACGTCGAAATCGTGCGCGACAAATCCGGACGCTCCAAGGGCTTCGGCTTCGTGGTCATGAACACCCTCGAATCCGCCCAGGAAGCCTCGGAAAAATACCACCGCAGCGACTTCATGGGCCGCCAAATCGTCGTCGCTGGCTCCAAGAAGTAAGCACACTTTCCTGATCAACGCCGGAGGCTCCCCGCCTCCGGCGTTTTTTTGTCTCTTCCCCCCTGGGACCGCCGGCTGCCTTTCCTCCTCCCCAAACAATCCAATACCTGCCCGCCCCCCGGGAACCGCTTCCCGGGCGCATTTTTTTTGCCGCCGCTCACGGATGTCCTGTATCCTCCGTGCATGGCACCCGCACTGGAAGACACCTGGAGCGACATCCTGGGCAAAGCCGCCCGCGGCCAGGGCATAGACCTGGGCGCCTATCCCACCCTGGCCGCCGGCACCTGGGACCCGCACGCTGCCGAAAAAGCCTGCCACCAGTTCGGTCTCAGCTTCCCCGCCCTGCGCGATCTGGCCGAAGGCCGCTGGCAGCCCGCCGAACCCCGCCTTCCCGGGGGCCTCACCGCCTTCTCCAGCCCCTTCGGAGACATGACCGTCAATGCCTACCTGGTTTGGGACCCCGCCACCCGCCAGGCCGCCGCCTTCGACACCGGCGCCGACTGCTCCGCGATGCTGCGCGAACTCGAAACCCGGAACCTGAAACTCGAAACCCTTTTTTTGACCCACACCCACGGCGATCACGTCTATGAATTCGACCGCCTCAGGGAAAAAACCGGCGGCCACGCCTTTGTCTGTCATCTGGAGCCCTTCGAGGGGGCCGAGTCCTTCGAGCCTGGGCGCACATTCGCCATGGGCGGCCTCCACATCGAGTCGCGCCTCACCTCCGGCCACTCCCCCGGAGGCACCACCTATCACGTCCACGGCCTCCAGGCCCCGGTGACCATCACCGGGGATGCCCTCTTCGCCGGCTCCGTCGGCGGCATCAAAAAGGACTACGCGGACTCCCTGGCCATGATCCGCCGGGAAATCCTCAGCCGCCAGGAAGAGACCCTCCTCTGCCCCGGCCACGGCCCCATGACCACCGTGGCCCAGGAAAAAAGCCACAATCCCTTCTTCGCATGAAACCGAAAATTGCTTTCACCGGCGTCGGACGCATGGGCGCCAATATGGCCCGCCGCCTCCACGATCTCGCCTATCCCATCACCGCGGTCTTCGATATTCACCGCCCCACCGCCGAAGCCCTGGCTGCTGAAATCCACGCCGCCGCCCCCGCCACCCTGGCGGAAGTCACCGCCGCCGCGGACGTCCACTTCACCGTTGTCACCGATGACGCCGCCATGCGCGCCATCTTCGCCCCGCAGGGCGACTCCCTCCTCGCCGGCGCCCGGAACAAAATCTTCGTCAACTGCGCCACCCTCTCTCCCGGCATCCATGCCGAAGTCGAACGCGCGGCCCGCACCGCCGGCGCCGCCACCCTCGAGGCCTGCATGGCCTCCAGCATTCCCCAGGCGCGGGATGGAACCCTCTACCTCATGTGCGGCGGCGACCGGTCCGCCTTCGAGTGTGTCGAACCCGTCCTCAAAGACCTCTCTGCCTCCCTCCGCTACGTCGGCGAAACCGGGCGCGCCGCCCAGGTCAAAGCCCTGGTCAACATGGTCATGAACATCCACACCGCCGCCCTCGCCGAGGGCCTGGGCTTGGCCGATGCACTGGGCCTGGACCTCGGCCTGGTCCGGGAAGTTTTCAGCCAGACCGGCGCCGCCTCCCGCGTCCTCCAGACCGATGGGGAAGACATGCAAAAGCGCGACCACGCCTGCTTCTTCTCTGCCGCCCATGCCGCCAAAGATTCCGCCATCGCCCTGGACCTCGCCCACCAGTCCGGCCTGCAGCTCCCCCTGGCCGAGGCCACCCTCGCCCAATACCGCCGCCTGGTGGAGCTTGGCCTCGGCGGGCTGGACAAATCCGCCATCGCCGAACTCACCTTCCTTGGACGCTCCCCCCGTTAGGACACCCCAGCCCCTTGCCCACCTGCCATGCGCCTGGCCTTTTTCAACACCAAGCCCTACGACCGGGCCTTCTTCACCGCGGCCAACTCCCCGGCCCGCCATGACATCACCTTCATCGAAAATCCCCTCAACGCGGAAACCGCCCCCCTCGCCTCCGGCTTCCAGGCCGTCTGCGCCTTCGTCAATGACGACCTCTCCGCCCCCGTCCTGGAGGTCCTGGCCTCCCACGGGGTCCGCATCGCCGCCCTGCGCTGCGCCGGCACCAACAACGTGGACCTCGCCGCCGCCGCCCGCCTCGGCCTGGCGGTGGTCCGCGTCCCGGCCTATTCCCCCTATGCCGTTGCCGAGCATGCCGCCGCCCTCCTCCTCACCCTCGTCCGCAAAACCCACAAGGCCTACGCCCGTGTCCGTGATGGCAATTTCTCGCTCGATGGCCTCCTCGGCTACGACATCCACGGCCTCACCGTCGGCATCGTCGGCACCGGCCAGATCGGCGTCCTCTTCGCCCGCATCATGGCCGGCTTCGGCTGCAAACTCCTCGCCCACGACGTGCGCGAACACCCCGATGCCCTCGCCCTCGGGGCCGAATACACCCCCCTCAACTCCCTCCTCGCGCGCAGCGACATCATCAGCCTCCACTGCCCCCTCCTCCCTTCCACCTATCACCTCATCAACGCCTCTTCCGTCGCTGCGATGAAGCCCGGTGCCGTCATCATCAACACCAGCCGCGGCGCCCTCATCGATGCCGAAGCCGTCATTGACGGCATCAAATCCGGACGCCTCGGCGGCCTCGGGCTCGATGTGTATGAAGAGGAAGGCCCCCTCTTCTTCGAGGACAAATCCCACACCATCATCCAGGACGATGTCTTCAGCCGCCTCCTCACCTTCCCCAATGTCGTCATCACCGGCCACCAGGCCTTCTTCACCCAGAACGCCCTCGAAGCCATCGCCCGCACCACCCTGGCCAACCTCGACGACGAAGCCGCCGGGCGCCCCTCCCCCCACCGCGTTGCCCCGGCGGGAACGTGATGGAGTGATGGATATTGAAACACTCAAGCATCTGTGAATTCGTTCTCCACCTCATCACCCGATTTTCCGCTCGCCGGATGACGGATGGCTTTCATGCTCGCTCGATGCGTCTCCACCTCCGGCTTCTGCTTGCGCTCTGCAGCGCCCTGCTGCTCGCCGCCTGCGGCTCCCAGGATGCACCCCCACCCCCTGAGGACGCCCCCCCCGCCAGCGAGGATGCTCCCGCCCCTTCGAAGCCCGAGAGCGGCTTCCTCACCCTCCGCCCCCCCGCCAAGCCCGACCAGCGCCCGGCTGAACCTCCCAAGCCCCTCACCCCCCGCCTTCTCATTCTCCATGGCGGCGACCCCCTCCCCGAAGAATGGCTCAAAGAGTGGAAAGGGGAGCGCAACCTCACCATCCAGCAGCGCCCGCTTTCAGCATCCGAGTCCACGCTGCCCGCCGATGCCGCATTGATCCTCCTCCCCCCGCATCGCCTCGGCCCCCTGGCCGCGCAGCGCCCGCTTTTGCCCCTGAACGTTCATCCGCCCCTGGCCAGCCCGCTCTTCCTCCACCACCCCTACGACCCCGGCCAGCGCGTCTCCCTGCCTTTCCGCTGGTCCCCCTACGTGCTCTACCGCCGCCGGGAAACTGCGGAAGCCGCCTTCCCCCCTTTCTCCATCAGCTGGCAGCCAGAGGAAGGCATTCTTTGGCCGGAACCCCCCGCCCCGGTCCGGGCCTTCTGGCGCAAGTCCCAGGGCGCTTCCGCCAATCTCCCCAGCGAAGAAAAAGACCTTGCCGCCTGGCAGGCCATCGAGTCTGCACTCCTGCCCGCCCTCTTCAGCCCTGCCTCGGCCTGGGCCGCCTTCCTTGAAGGCAAAGCAGCCCGCTGCTGGCTCCCCGCAGCTTACCGCTGCCGCCTCCCCGCTGAAAAACGCCAGGACGGCACCCTCGACTGGATTATCCCCGCCTTCGGCACCCTCATCCACCTCGACCTTCTCGCCATCCCCGCCGATTCTGCCCAAGCCACCGCCGCCGCCGAACTCGCCGCCTTCCTCACATCTCCCGAACTCCAGCAGCGCCTCGCCCCAGAAACCGGCTGGCTCCCTGTCAACCAGCCCCTGGGCAAAGAAACCAAGCCCAGCCCCTGCCCCCTGCCCGGCGGGGACTGGCTCGATAAATCCGAAATCCCCTACCCCGAGCAGCCCTTCCCCATCGCCCCGGAAAGCCCCAAAGAAGCCAGCCCCCAAGCACCAGACCCCGAGCCCCAGGAATCAGAGCCGGACGATAAAGAATCCCCCGCCCCGCTCCTCCCTCCGGAGGCCATCAGCCAGTAAAACCCATACCTCACGCAAAGGGCGCAACGGACGCCAAGGCCTGAGGAACAGAATGTTTGGGAGAAGGGGGTTCCTTCGATTATTGCAAACTTTGCCTTCTTTGCCTCAACCGTTGCAACCTTCGCGCCCGCTTGCTCGCAACCCAAGCACTCCGCCATGGACTGACGCTGGCCGGCTCCAATCTTTCCGAATTCTCCCGCCTGACCGGACTCGCCGCGGCTTCATGGAGAGCTTGAGCAGGCCTCAGTCAGGGCGCGGAATCTCGATTCCGTCCAAAGCCAGCCATTCAAACCTTTGCACTCCCACACCCTTCGCGCCCTTCGCGTGAGATGGCTTTCCGCCTTCAGCGGTAAACTTTGACCAGGCGCTCGCCCTTCTGCAGCTTGCCGCCGCTCGTCCAGCGGATGCCGTTGTAGTTCGAGCGGAAACGCTCGCTGATGTTCCGCGGCGCATCCCCTTTGCCATTCTGGATGGCGGCGGACGCCTTCGTTTTGGTTTCGGTTTTCGGGGCCGTGCAGGCGCTTGCGCTTTTGCCACAGCCGCAGCTTCCGGTATCGCTCATGTCGGGTCTCCTTGAATGCTGAAAGTTGGACCAGCAGGAAGCGGGCCGGAATCCCAGGGACTCCGGCCCGCCATGCGGGCTGATTACAGTTACAATCAGTTGATCTTGACGTCAATCTGCCGCGGCTTGGCTTCTTCAGCCTTCTGCACCCGGACGTGCAGGACCCCGCTCTTGAAGTCCGCCGTCACGTGGTTCGGATCGGCGTCGTCCGGCAGGGTGAATCTCCGGACAAACGATCCATACGACCGCTCGATCCGGTGATACTTCTTGCCCTTCTCCTCCGTCTCCGCCTTCCGTTCGCCGCTGATCGTCAGGACGCCGCGTTCCAGCGTCACCTTGACGTCGTTCTTGTCCACTTCCGGCAACTCGGCCTTGATCAGGTATTCCTTGTCGTCCTCGACGATGTCCACCAGCGGCGCCCACTCCGCGCGGGTCAGCCACTCGTTGGCATCGCTCTTGGCCGGAACGGTCGTGCGCCCGAACAGGGTCGCCAACCGGTTCTGGAATTCGTCAAGTTCCCGGACAGGGTCCCAATGGCTCAATGTTCTCATGGTCGTGATCTCCTTTTTTCGGGCAGAAATTCCATTCACGCCCCCGCGCGCTGCCTGATCCGCGCTTCGGGCGGCGGACCGCTTCTTACGGTCCACACCTTCTTTTTCTGCATCAAAAGTGCCAAGCCTCCGCAGGCGGCGGCCTTGGTCCTTAGTCCCTAGTCATTAGTGACTTGCATCCATTCCGCATTCCCCATTCCGCATTTCGAATTGGGCCATATTGACACATCTATCGACCAAGGGAAATTAATAGCGTCATTTTTACTCAGTAGCCATCTCCCTTCATCCCTCATACCTGATCCATCTTACCTAGTTAATCCCTTCTCACCCAGCTGCTTAGAATCCCCTTTGCACCCAGCGTATCTGGCCCTACTCTGGCATTTCCCTTGCAGGGTCACAGGTATGGATCTGAATAAATTCACCGAACGCGCCCAGTCCGCCCTCGTCGAGGCCCAAAACCACGCCTCCCGCCTCGGCCATCCCAGCGTCGATGTCGAGCACCTCCTCTTCGCCCTCCTCCAGCAGGAAAACGGCCTCGTCCCCCGCCTCCTCGAGCGCGCCCACATTTCCCTCGACCTCGCCCTCTCCAAGCTCGAGGGCGAACTCGGCAAGCTCCCCTCCGTCTCCGGCCCCGGCGCCGGCCTCGGCCAGATCACCGTCACCGCCCGCCTCAACCGCCTCCTCGCCCGCGCCCAGGACGAGGCCCGCAAGCTCAAGGACGACTACGTCTCCGTCGAGCACCTCCTCCTCCCGATGTTCGAGGAAGGCCCCGACACCGGCACCGGCCGCGTCCTCCACGACCTCGACCTCACCCGCGACGCCTTCCTCAAGGCCCTCACCGAAGTCCGCGGCAACCAGCGCGTCACCTCCGCCAACCCCGAGGCCACCTACGAAGCCCTGGAAAAATACGGGCGCGACCTCACCCGCCTCGCCCAGCAGAACAAGCTCGACCCCGTCATCGGGCGCGACGCCGAGATCCGCCGCGCCATCCAGGTCCTCTCCCGCCGGACCAAGAACAATCCCGTCCTCATCGGCGAGCCCGGCGTCGGCAAAACCGCCATCGTCGAAGGCCTCGCCCGCCGCATCGTCGCCGGCGATGTCCCCGAATCCCTCAAGGACAAGAAAATCGTCTCCCTCGACCTCAGCGCCCTCATCGCCGGCGCCAAATACCGCGGCGAGTTCGAGGAACGCCTGAAGGCCGTCCTCCAGGAAGTCACCAAAGCCGCCGGCCAGATCGTCCTCTTCATCGATGAAATCCACACCATGGTCGGCGCTGGGAAGGCCGAGGGCGCCATGGACGCCGGCAACATGCTCAAGCCCATGCTCGCCCGCGGCGAACTCCACTGCATCGGCGCCACCACCCTCGACGAATACCGCAAGCACATCGAGAAAGACGCCGCCCTCGAACGCCGCTTCCAGCCCGTCATGGTCGCCGAACCCACCGTCGAGGACACCATCTCCATCCTCCGCGGCCTCCGCGAGCGCTACGAACTCCACCACGGCGTCCGCATCCAGGACGCCGCCCTCGTCTCCGCCGCCACCCTCTCCCACCGCTACATCTCCGACCGCTTCCTCCCCGACAAGGCCATCGACCTCGTGGACGAATCCGCCGCCAAGCTCCGCACCGAAATGGAGTCCATGCCCGAGGAACTCGAAACCCTCGAACGCCGCACCCTCCAACTCGAGATCGAACGCGAGGCGCTGAAGAAAGAAAAGGACTCCGCGTCCAAAGACCGGCTCGCCGACCTGGAAAAAGAACTCGGCAACCTCAAATCCCAGCGCGACGCCCTCAAGGCCCAATGGCAGGCCGAGAAAGGCCAGATCGACGTGGTGAGAAAACTCCGCGAAGAAGTCGAACTCGTCCGCCACCAAATGGAAGTCGCCCAGCGCAACAACGACCTCCAGCGCGTCGCCGAACTCAAATACGGCAAGCTGCCCGAACTGGAGAAGAAGCTCGCCGGCTTGGAATCCGGCGAGCCTGTAGGGGCGGCGCCCCGCCGCCCGGGCTCCCCCCGCCTCCTCCAGGAAGAAGTCACCGCCGAGGAAATCGCCGAAGTCGTCTCCCGCTGGACCGGCATCCCCGTCTCCAAACTCGTCGAAGGCGAGAAGGAAAAGCTCCTCCGCCTGGATGAAATCCTCCACCAGCGCGTCATCGGCCAGGACGAGGCCGTCCAGGCCGTGGCCGACGCCGTCATTCGTGCGCGTAGCGGCCTGAAAGACCCCAAGCGCCCCATCGGCTCGTTCATCTTCCTCGGCCCCACCGGCGTCGGCAAAACCGAACTCGCCCGCGCCCTCGCCGAAGCCCTCTTCGATTCCGAGGACAACATCGTCCGCGTGGACATGTCGGAATACATGGAGAAACACGCCGTCGCCCGCCTCATCGGCGCTCCTCCCGGCTACGTCGGCTACGACGAGGGCGGCCAGCTCACCGAAGCCGTCCGACGGAAACCCTACGCCGTCCTGCTTTTCGACGAGATCGAGAAAGCCCACCACGACGTCTTCAACGTCATGCTGCAAATCCTCGACGACGGCCGCCTGACCGACAGCCAGGGCCGCACCGTGGATTTCAAGAACACCCTCATCATCATGACGTCGAACATCGGTTCGCCGCTTCTCCTGGAAGCGGCATCTTCCTCTCCCTCTTCGTCATCTTCTTCCTCCGGGGAAATTCCCGAAAAAGTGAAGACGGCGGTCATGAAGGAACTCCGCGGCCACTTCCGTCCCGAGTTCCTCAACCGCGTGGACGACATCGTCCTTTTCAAGCCGCTGACGCCCAAAGAAATCACCCAGATCGTCGATCTCCTCGTCGCCGGCATCCAGAAACGCCTGGCCGACCGCAAGATCACGCTCAAGCTGGCCGACGACGCCAAAGCCCACATCGCCGAACACGGCTACGACCCGGTTTATGGCGCCCGTCCGCTGAAGCGGTATCTGCAAAAAGAAATCGAAACCGGCCTATCGCGGCAAATCCTCGCAGGGACAGTCGAGGACGGCAGCACCGTGACCGTCAGCGTCCACCAGGGCCACCTCGCTTTCGCTTCGAAGAAGGCAATTTAGAGCCTATCCGGATAACTCCCGTAACCCGCGTGATGAGTGCCACCCGCCCGAACCCGAGGCGGAGCAACCGCGCATATCGGGACGAGATACGCAAGGGAGCGACAACGAAGGGGGCGGGCGGGTGCCGCCATCACCCTCTGGGCTGGGGCC
>Ga0209172_10001222_pt1 | contig 57091 bp, 46 predicted proteins | sample LarsenN4metaG_FD_184113 | JGI IMG/M metagenome (GOLD analysis project Ga0209172, IMG submission 184113) | Hot spring sediment bacterial and archeal communities from British Columbia, Canada, to study Microbial Dark Matter (Phase II) - Larsen... ...
AATATTCTTTTAAAGGCAAACTTAGTAGGCAGCGACACGTTAATTCGATGTTTCTTTGCACACCGAAATTTTAGAGGCGCGAAGAGAGGAGCGAGGTACATTTTCAAATTTGATATTTTCAATTTTAGCCAAAATATGCGCAACAGCACCCGCATTTCCCTGTTTGCATTTTTTTCTCTGCTGTTTTCGGCAGTTTCGTTTGCCCAAAACCCCGTAAAATGGTCGTTTTCGACCAAAGACGCGGGCAATTGCCAGGTAGACCTGATTTTTACCGGCACAATTGACGAAGGCTGGTACACTTACTCGCAATATCTTGAAAGCGATGAGGGACCCATCCCGACCACTTTCACGTTCCAGGAAGGTTCGCATTTCAAACTCGTCGGCAAATCGAAAGAGGGGGGTGAAATTATCAAGGTGCACGACAAGGTGTTCGACATGAATCTCACCAAGTTCAAGCACAAAGCCATCATTACCCAGCGCGTGGAAGTGAGCGATGCAAGCAAGCCGATTTCCGGGTACATCACTTTTATGACCTGCAACGACGAGATGTGCCTGCCGCCCAAAGATGTGGACTTCAGCTTTACACTCGGCTCGCTCAGCAACTGCGGAAGCGCAACTCCTGCGAAAGATAACAAGACTGAAACGCCTGAAAATAAAACGCCCGGCAATGGCGGCGATCAGGGAAATGTGACGCCTTTGCCCGGTACCCCGAACGATACTTCGAGTGTAGCGAACACAGATATCCCTGCTGGCTATCAAGGCCTGACGGCTCCGAATGACCCGAATTTCAAAGGATTTTTCTTCTCTAAACGCCCGGATATCAACGCCGCTCAATTCGTGGGCAGCTGTGGCGACGTGACGAATGGCAGCAGTGATGGCGCATCGCTGACGTCGCTTTTTCTGTTTTGTTTCATCGGAGGCCTCATCGCGTTGCTCACGCCCTGCGTGTTCCCGATGATTCCAATGACGGTCAGTTTTTTCGTCAAACGCTCGAAAAATCGCAGCGCCGGATTGCGCAACGCCTTCATTTACGCCGCAAGTATTGTCCTTATTTTTCTTGCTTTGGGTACTGCCGTGACGGCTGCGCTCGGCCCGACGGCCCTGAACGACATGAGCACGAATAAGTGGTTCAATCTCGTCGTGTTTGTCCTGCTCGTTGTGTTCGCATTTTCATTTTTCGGTTTTTATGAAATTACGTTGCCCTCTTCGTGGGTGAATAAAAGTGACCGCATGGCCGACAAAGGAGGCCTGGTCGGTACGTTTTTTATGGCTTTCACGCTCGTGCTGGTGTCCTTTTCCTGCACAGGCCCGATTGTCGGCACCCTGCTCGTAGAGGCTGCCCGCTCGAATGCGGGGGCTTCGCTCATGGGTTTTATCCCGATGAAACCCGCCATCGGTATGCTCGGCTTCGGTTTGGGGCTGGCTTTGCCGTTCGGCCTGTTTGCCATGTTCCCCGGCTGGCTCAATTCGCTTCCGAAATCCGGCGGCTGGATGGACAATTTGAAAATCACCCTCGGCCTCGTCGAACTGGCGCTGGCGTTCAAATTCCTCAGCACTGCCGACATGGTGGAACAGTGGGGTATCCTGCGTTTTGAAACCTTCATGGCCTTGTGGTTCCTCATCGCGCTGGTGCTGGCCTTGTATCAATTCGGCCTGATTCCCTGGAAAGGCAACAAAGGCCGTCCGGGTGTCGGACGCCTGGCACTGGGTCTGGCATCGCTGGCTTTTTCGATTTATGTGGGATGGGGTTTGCTGAAATACGAATCATTGTCGCTCCTGAGCGGGCTTGCGCCGCCGGTGCATTACAGTTACAAATCGGCTGGTGAAAAAGGTGGAAATCATGGCCCCGGCTGTCCGCAAGGTCTGAATTGCTTCCACGACTTCGACGAAGGTTTGGCCGAAGCAAAGCGTCAGAACAAACCTTTGTTTATTGATTTTACCGGACATGGTTGCGTCAATTGCCGCAAAATGGAGGAAAACGTTTGGCCGCTGCCTGGCATCATCGAGCGCCTCCGCGACGACTACGTGGTTGTTTCGCTGTATGTTGACGAAAAAGTGCGGCTTTTCCCGGACAATAATTTCGCTTACCTGCTCGATCCGAAGACAGGTGAAAAACTCCGCACCGTCGGCAGCAAGTGGAGCGCTTTCCAGGTCAATAATTTCGATGTGAGCGCCCAACCTTACTACGTGCTCATGCACAACGACGGCAAAACGCTCCTGAACCGGCCCACCGACTACACCAACGGTCAGGATCCTGTTTTTTACAAATCATTCCTCGACTGCGGACTCGACGCTTTTCAAAGGCTGAAAAATGGCGCGCAGGAAGGCATGATTGGAGCGAAATAATCAGGGTTTTCGGCTTTTTTCGAGCAATTCCCGCGCGCCGTCAGAAAGCGTGGCGGGATCAAATTCAAGGTTCGACAAAATGTCGAGCAAGCAATTGATGCGTGCTTCCGTGTCAAAAAAGCGATTCACCACCGCGATACGCCGGTTTTCCACGAGACAATAACCGCTCTGGAAATTGCCTTTTTCGTAGCGAACCGTGTAATCCAGTTCGCTGAAAATATCCTCGATTTTTTTTAAAGTTGTCTGCGTGTAGCGCATGGTTGTCGCCCGTTGAAGGTTGTTCGCGGATGTTTGTGTTCAAAATTTTACGAATGGACAACAAACAGCAAGCAGCGAACAACTATTTTGCGGCGTAAAAGTATCCAAAATCTTACACCATGCGAATCAACACAAACTTCTTACTCCTGCTGTTCATAGTAATTTTTCTTTTTCCAAATACTGTACAAAGTCAACGTACCCAACGTTTTAAGGCCGGTATCATCGCCGGAGTGACGGCTTCACAAATTGACGGCGACGTATCAGCCGGCTACAACAAGGTCGGTTTGCAGGCGGGTCTGCGTGGCATCGTGGTTTTGAAAGAGAAACAACAGGCGAGCCTCGAAATTCTGTACACCCAGCGCGGCTGTCGCAACGAGCCCAAAACGCCGCCTTTTTTTAGCACGACGCTCGATTACATCGAAATTCCCGTCCAGTGGCACTACTCCGACTGGCTGGTGGAGGCCGGCGATGATGCCGACGATTTTTACCGGGTACAGTTCAACGTCGGCGTTTCTTATGGCCGCCTGATGGGTTATAAAGACAAGTACGACGATGGTTTCGGCATTACGGAAGCATTGCCTGATTTGAACAAAAACAGTTTTTGCGGGATGGTCGGAGCGACTTTTTATGCGACGAAACACCTCGGCTTCAACTTTCGCTGGCACCGGGCTTTCAACCGGCTTTATTCGCCAAGAGACAGCGGCGGTTTTGCCAATTCGCTCAACGAGCATTTTCTCGCCTTTCAGCTGATGTATGTTTTTTAAATGAAATGCGCTGTGCTCGATCTCGGGACCAACACTTTTCACCTGCTCATTGCCGAAAGTGCGGGAGCAGGTGACTGGCGTGTTTTGGTGAAAAACAAAATCTACGTAAAACTCGCCGAAGAGGGCATCCATCACATCGGGGAGGCCGCTTTTGAGCGGGGGCTGAACGCTTTGCGCGTTTTTCGGGCTGAATTATCTGCCGCACAAGTTGTACCCGAAAACGTCCGCGCTTTTGGTACCGCCGCTTTGCGAACGGCTGAAAACGCGCCTGATTTTTTGACCCGGGCTGAAGAAATTCTTGGCATTCGGCCTGAAAAAATTCCTGGCGAGCGCGAGGCCGAATTGATTCACAAAGGCGTCCGCCGCGCCGTGCCTTTCCCCGACAACCGGATTTTAATCATGGACATCGGGGGCGGCAGCACGGAATTTATCATCGCCGACCGCGAGCGGGTTTTTTGGCAAAAAAGTTTTCCCGTCGGTGCGGCCGTGTTGTGGCGAGATTTTCACAGGCATGAGCCCATCGCGCCTGAAGAAATTCAGGAGGTTGAAAATTATCTGGAAACGACGCTCGCCGACCTTTGGCTGGCACTCGAACGCTTTCCCTGTCCGACCCTTGTCGGCGCTTCCGGCACATTCGACGTGATTGATCTTTTCCTGCTCGACCCGGCAGAAAAACCCGAGCGTTACGGACATATTCTCGTTTCGGAATTTTATCCTTTATATGAAAAATTAGTAGCGAGCACGCTCGCCGAACGCCGCGCTATGCCGCTCATGCCCGACGAGCGTGTGGAAATGGTCGTGGTAGCCGTCATTCTGATTCGCAAGGTATTGGAGAAAGCAGGCGTCGGGGAAATTTATACCTCCATGTACGCCATGAAAGAAGGCATGCTGGCGGAGATGCTGGAAAAAGCGGCAGAGAGATAAGTGCTTGTTTATCAAAATTTTCCTTCCAAAAAAGCCTGGACGTCCTGCACGGTTTGCGCCGGATTTTCTTCCTGTGGCCAATGGCCCGTGTTCGGGTAAATTCGGAGATAAGCCCCCCGGATACGCCGGTGGAATTCGTAGGCAAATTCGGGCGACAACCGGGCATCCTCTGCGCCCCATAGAATAAGTGTGGGCGTGCTGATGCGTTCGATGATGTCCACTGGCGGGCGATTTTCACTGACAGAAGCCCGGTCAATAAATGCCTGCCGGTTGCCTGTGCGAAGCAGCAATTCGAAGTGGCGCTGCACGAGCGAATCGGTCACCAGCGCGTGGTCGGCGAAAACTTCTTCGAGCATGATTTTGATAAAGCGCCGCGGGGTGATACGCGTCATCACACCGTTAAGGATGGGCGTCCGGGCAAGCCAGATGATCCAGGGCGTACTTTTGGGCTCGAAGCCGGGCGCATCGAGGAGGACGAGTTTGTTGAGTCGTTGCGGGTGGTCAGCCGCGTAAAACCAGGCGATTTCGGCGCCGAGGCCATTGCCGGCGAGGTGAAATTTTTTCAACTCCAATTTTGCCACAAGGCTATCGAGGAATCCGGCGTACATGAACGCGCTGTAACTCCCGCGCGGATGTGGCCCGGTGAGGCCGAAACCTGGCAAATCCACGCTGATAACCTGGTAGTTGCGCGCAAGTTCGTCTGTCCAGCCAGCCCAGGTGTGGAGCGAACTTTGCGCGTCGTGCAAGAGCAAAAAAGGCTCGCCCTTGCCGGTGGTGCGGCAGTGGACGTTCATGCCATCCACGAACAAAAAACGGGAATCGGGGAGTGTGTATCGCTGCGCGAGTTCCTGCGGCGGGATGTCGTCGTGCCAGTTGCAATATATCCAATAAAAAACGTAGAGAAAAATCACCCAGCGAATAAGGCCCGAAATGCCCAGTTTGCCGAGCCATTTTCGGGCGGTTTCGAGGCGGTCAGGGTCTTGTAGATTTTCTTCCATAAGCGAGGGGTTGGCCGGTGACGCGTGTCCGGGTTGTCAAAAAAACGTTTTAAGATTTCATGTTTTTGAGAATGGCTGCGATGCCCAGCGACAGTGCGAAGCCACCCAAAGCACCGATGCCCATTTGCAAAAAAACAGCGCCCATCGTGAGCGAAAGCCCTTCTTTTTCAAGTAGTTGAATCTGTTCTCTGACCCGGTTGGCTTGCTGCGGATCACCGGGGCCGGCCGTAAGTTGTTGTTGCAAATAATCCATTTGCAAGGTCGCTTCCATTTTCAGCAGTTCCGGATCGGCCAGGTGCAGGGTGTACCAAAACAGCCAAAAAAGCAGATTTGTGAGCAAAAAAACGGTAAACGGGGTGCGCAGGATTTCCCGGAAATCACGCGCTACACCTTTTTCAGCGCAATCTTCCTGTGCCGCGCGCCACATAAAAACGAGATAAATGGCCAGGCTCGCCCAGTAAAGCCATGTATTCAGAAACAGTTCTTTTTTTACAAAATAGAGGATGGCGAAGTAGAAAACGACCACTATGCCGCCGAGCAAACCATATTTGACGCCGGGATTTTTCATTTCAAATCCTTTTTAAATTTTTCGGTTTTGGAGTTGAGTATGAAAAAACGCCTTGCCGAAGGCTCAGCAAGGCGTTTTGGCAAGGCAAAATTAGGCAAAGGTTTTTGCCCGGCGAAATCACATAATCGGGCGTTCGCGTTTCATCACCAGGCCCGCGATAAGACCGACGATAAGACCGAGCAAAGCGCCACCCAGTATGCCCCAAATTGCCAACATAGTAGGACTGGTGAACGACGACGACATATTCAGCGCCATTTCGATTTGCTCTTCGCTCATGCCTTGCTCCTCCCACTGCGCCACCATCATTTCTTTCAACTGGTCGTTGAAACCCGGATTGATGACGGTCATGTAAATCAGGGTAAATACCCCGCTGATAAGGCCGGCAATGGCGCCTGTGAGTGCGCCGATACCTACACAGCGTCCCAAACCGATATAGCCGCCCAGTTGTTGGTCGCGGTCGGTTTTGATGGCGGTGGTGATAGCCCAGATGGCGACGCCGATGCCAATCAATGTCCAAACCCACTTCATGGGGCCGGCGTCGGGCATGGAGCCGTCCGTGTTGGTCAGGTAACCGATGAGAGAGGTGACGATGCTTACGCCACCCCAGATGGCGCCGTAACGAACGGCAATTTGACGGAAAGGAACGGTGGCAGGGTCAGGAGAAGAGGGACGATCGAGTGTGTCCATTGTATTTTCGTTTTGTGAAAGATTGTAATTGATTTTCAGCACGAAACTACATTTCCCCGACATTTACTTGTCTCAAATAGGGTAAAAAAAAATTGAAAAAACCCTGCCGGGTAAAATGGCAGGGCTTTTTCGGTCAAATGAAAATCAGTGAAAACGCATTTAGCGCATCGAAACCTGCGGTTGTTTTTTCATAAACGCGGCGGTAATCAATCCCACAATGAGGCCGAAGATAATACCGCCTGTCAGCCCTTGCTTTAAAATACTAAACAAATCACCCGCTTTGTCGAAACCTGCAAGGGCTTCTTCCAGTGCCTCGGCGGGCATCTGACCGCCCCATGCTTCCTCGAATTGCACTTTCAAGTTGTTCACATAATTGGGGTCAATAAAATTGACCAACACATAGCCCCACAGGCTGGAGATGAACATTCCAATCAAAATGGTCAGCAAGCCCACGAGCAAGGCCTTACCGTAAGTAATGTAGCCGCCATCGAGTTGGTCGCGTTGGTAACGCGTGGCCATCGAAGCAAAAATAGCGGACACGGCAATCGAGCAGCCATAATAAATGGCCATGCCGCTGATAGTCATCATATTGAAATTGACCAGGTACATCAGCAGGGACATTACAATAAAAGCGCCACTGCAATAGAGGCCGTAGCGCAGTACGGTGTTCCAAATCGGAGTGTTGGGAGTTTGTGGGGTAGTGGAATCGAGCGTATCCATGTGCGTTGTTTTAAAAAGAAAGATTGATGGTTTGATTGATGGCGTAAAACTATGCCCGGACACGTCCCGGTTCGCTGATAGTTCCGACCATATTTTCTTTTTTACCGACCAAATACCTTTTATCGCGGTGCCTTTTCCCGAACTTTGTCAGCGAAAATTGGTTTCTTAGGACTCCGATGCGCGACCCTGCCGAATGTTTTGGCAAGCGGCATTTTTTCATTTTACTTTTCGCGGCCTTTCAAATTTTACTCTTAAAAAAAGCCGTCAACCGTGCACCGTTTACCATAAATGTCTGATTCTCAAAAATTCAATTATTCCCTGTTCCGCCGCGTGATGGCGATGGTAAAACCCTATAAACGGATTTTTTACCTCACTACCGCGCTCACAATCATCCTTGCCCCTTTGGCTGTGTTACGCCCGAAGTTGGTGGAAAAGATGGTGGACGATTACATCACACGGGGCGACATCGGGGGACTGACTATCCTTGCCTGTATCATCGCCGGCGTTTTGATTCTGGAAGTTGTGTTGCGGTATTTTTTCCTTTTCTGGGCAGATTGGCTCGGCCAGGCGACTATCCGGGATTTGCGGGTGAAGGTGTTTAATCATGTTACCAGCCTGAATCTCAACTATTTCGACAAAACGCCTATCGGCCAAAGCACGACACGCACCATCAACGATATCGAGGCTATCAACACTGTTTTTTCGGAAGGCAGTATCACCATTTTGGCTGACCTGATGACTCTGAGTGCTGTGTTGTTCATCATGTTTTACACTTCCTGGAAACTGACGCTTGTGGTACTCGTTGTGTTTCCGCTCCTGATTTGGGGCAGTTATCAGTTCAAGGAAAGTGTGCGCAAGAGTTATGAAAAGGTGCGCAACCACATCGCCACGATGAATTCTTTTTTGCAGGAACGTATCAGCGGGATGCGTATCGTGCAGATTTTCAATGCTGAAGCGCGTGAGGCCGAGAAATTCCGCCAGATAAACCGCGACTACACGTCTGCCAACCTTCGGGCGATTTTCGCCTACGCCGTTTTTTTCCCGGTAGTGGATATTATCTCGGCGCTGTCGCTCGGCCTCATGGTTTGGTACGGCGCTCGTGGTGTTTTGTCCGAGGAGGTAACCGTCGGGATGCTCGTGACATTCCCGCTGTATATTTCGATGTTGTATCGCCCGATTCGGATGCTGGCGGACAAATTCAACACCCTGCAAATGGGAATGATTGCTGCCGAACGTGTATTTAAGTTGCTGGAAAACAATGATAAAGTCCAAAACAGCGGCGATCTTGCTCCTGAAAAACTGCGCGGGAAAGTCGAGTTTGACAACGTTCATTTTTCTTATAGCGACGACCTCGCGGACGATCCGATTTTGCGCGGTGTATCTTTTGAAATAAAACCCGGCGAAACGCTCGCCATTGTAGGTAGCACAGGTAGCGGCAAAACGACGATTATCAGTCTGATTAGCCGTTTTTATGAAATTCAAAAAGGACAAATCCGCATTGACGACCATGACCTGCGCGAATACGACGTGTTCGCTTTGCGCCGCCGCATCGCCGTCGTGTTGCAGGATGTTTTTCTTTTTTCAGGCACTGTTTTGGAAAATATCACCTTGCGCGACCCGAACATTACGGAAGAACAAGTCGTGAAAGCCGCGAAAATGATCGGCGCGCACAAGTTTATCCAGAAATTGCCGGGCGGCTACCACTACCAGGTGATGGAGCGCGGCGCCACGCTCTCGATGGGGCAGCGGCAGTTGATTTCGTTCGTTCGGGCACTCGTTTTCAATCCCGATATTTTGATTTTGGACGAAGCCACTTCGTCTATTGACCCTGAAAGCGAGTCAGTTATCCAACATGCCATCGAAACGCTCATCGCCAAACGCACAAGTATCATCATCGCGCACCGGCTTTCGACCATCCGGCACGCGACCAATATTTTGGTGTTGGAAAAAGGAGAAGTCAAGGAAATCGGATCGCACGCCGAACTACTCGAACGCGAAGACGGCAAATACCGGGAACTCTACGAAAAACAGTTTTTACAGGCGAGTGAGGCGTGAGAAACGGTTTCTCACATTCTCGCTTTCTCACCTTCTCTCACTCTCTCGCCTTCTTATACACAGGCACGGTCGAGCAAGGCTCGCCGAACATGATGCTCAGCGCCACCGGCTGCAAACGGCGCGTGATTTCGAGGTAGGCGGAAGGCGGCACGGGTTTGTCGCTGCAACCTTTGATGACGAGGCGTTTGCCTTCGTAGTCGCTGATATTCAGCGTACTGAGTTTTTTCAAAAAAGCCGTTTCAGCAAAAAGTTCGGGTGTCGTCTGAGCAATATCGGCGACGAAAGGTGCGGCATAAGTCGCCACGAGCATGTAAGCCCACATCGGGATGATGGCGTCGGCGGAACAAAAAACGGCGAGGTTTTTTCCCTGATATTGCGACCAGTCGTGGGCTTTCAAGGCTTCTCGGAAGTCTTTTTCCTTCAAAATCAGCCCCATAAAAAGGTAATCTTTCAGGTCGAAAGGCACGATTTCGCCTGCGGGATAAAGTTCTTCCAAATCAATCGTCACTAAGCCGCTTTGGGCGACGCGATTGACGAGCGGTTGTTCGAGCGTAGTTTCCACGAATCAAAAATGACTTTTTTTAATGACTTCAATTAGCCCCAATTACTTCTTCAGCAGCGGGCAATTCGCCGATTGAATTTTCCACCTCTTTGAAATCTTTTGGCTTTGGCAAATCATTCAAACTATTGATTCCCAGATAGTCCATGAATTTTTCGGAAGTGGCGTACAAAAGCGGGCGACCGGGGCCTTCGCTGCGACCGGCGATTGTAACAAGTTCTTTGTCCAAAAGTTTCTGCAAGGCATAGTCGCAGTTGACCCCCCGGATTTCTTCGAGTTCGGATTTGGTCACGGGTTGTTTGTAAGCGATGAGGGCGAGGGTTTCGAGTGCGGCTTGCGAAAGGCGTTTTTTCGTTGTTTGTTTGAGGTGAATGGCGACGGTGTTGTGGTAGGCGCCTTTGGTGAGAAACTGCCAGCCGCCCGCGATTTCCACCAGTTCGAAGGCAAAATCTTCCTGAGAAAATTGCTCCCGAATAAATCTGATTGTTTCCAAAATTTCTGCTTCCGACACTTCCGTCTGCAAGGCTTCTTCCAAAACCGACTTGATGTCCTCTGTCGAAATCGCCTGTGGCGAAGCAAAAATGAGGGCTTCGATGTGCTGTTTCATGGGGCAAATGTAAAAAATGGCGGTGGGTTGAATCGCGAATGGTTGGCTGAGAAAAATGACGGCGGTCATTCCGACTCTGGAATGACCGCCGGAGTATTTATCTCAAAACGGGCACCCCTCGCAAGGTCCCGCTTTAGGGTTGGGCTTGGGCTGCGAGCTGGTGACGCCTGTGCCGGTAATCCGGAATTCGGTGCGACGGTTGAGTTGATGCTCGGCTTCGGTACATTCCACGCCGTCGTCGCAGCGGTTGACGAGTTTGGTTTCGCCGTAGCCGCGTCCTGTGAGGCGTTGCGGGGCGATGCCGTTGCGCGCGAGCCAGTTCACGACCCAATCGGCGCGGCCTTGCGAGAGGTAAAGATTGTAGTCGTCGGAGCCGCGCGAATCCGTGTGCGACGATATTTCGACCTGCAAATCAGGGTTTTCCTGCAAGGTCTTGAGCAGTTTTTCCAGTTCCGGCAGGGAAGCGTCGTTCACGCTGCTTCGGTCGAACTCGTAGTAGAGATGTACGAGAAAGCCTTCGGAACCGCGTTCCCAGACGCCTTTTTCAGGCTTGTTAGGCGCGCCGTTGTCCAGCAAAATGCCATCTTTTACTTCCAGGCCGTTCCCGATTTCAAAATTGGCCGGCGAACCATCGGAGTTTTTGTAAAGCCCGCTTTGAGGGTCGAATGCCGGGTTTTTCGTGTCGCCGCCGACGATAAATCCTTCACCGTCGAGGTAGGGTTGGAGGCTGAGATTGGCTTTCAGGGTAGCGTTTTTTATCAAACCTTTGGTACAAAGATTCGTGGAAGTGGCGGCAATAAAGCCATCTTTCACGGCCTTCACGGTGTAGCAACATTCTTTGTCCAACTTGAATTTGTAACGTCCGTCCGTGCCGGTTACGACCGTTTCGGGCAATGCTTTGCCACAATCATTTGTCAACATCACGCGGGCGCCTTCCGCCGGAAAGCCGTCGGTCATGTCGAACACGATGCCTTGCAACACGAAGTTTGTCTGTTTCGTCAGGGGGATTTCGATGCGGGTGATGACGCTGGAATTTGTTTTTTCGGCGCAACCCGTTTTTGTAACCGACTCGTAATTCTTTTTTTCAACCACAAAATCAGCACATTCGGCAGAGCGCATATCGAAGGCGATTTTGCCGTCGGGGCCGGTCGTCATCGTCAGGCCCGACGTTTTATTCGCGACCGAAGCGCCACTCAAGGGCAATTTCGTGTAGGCGTCGAAAACAAAAATCTCGACCGGCGAGGCGCTTTTTTGAAAGCCGTACACGTCGTCGCGGCCTGCTCCGCCGTCGCGGTCGGAGGTGAAAAAACCCCAGGAAAGGTCGCCGCCGAACGTCATGCCGAAGTCGTCGGCGTTGGTGTTGACGGGATAGCCGAGGTTGACCGGGAAATTCCAGGAGTCGCCGCCTTTGGACGCGGGGGTCGTGTAATAAATGTCCAGCCCGCCCAGCCCGATGTGGCCGTTGGAGGCGAAGTAGAGGCGGTTGTTCGGGTCAATGAAAGGGAAAATTTCGTTGCCTTCCGTGTTCACGACAGGGCCGAGATTGACGGGTTGTCCCCAGCGGCCGTTTTCTAACGTGCTGACATACAAATCCATACCGCCATAGCCGCCGGGCATGTTGCTGGCAAAATAAAGTTGCTGACCGTCGGCGCTCAGGCTTGGGTGCGCCACGCTGTACTCGTCCGAGTTGAAGGGCAAACCCGTTTCGTTAATCCACCCACCTTGCCCGTCCGACTGCGCGGCGTAGATTTTCAGTTTCACCAAACCTTCTTCGCTTTTGCCGGTAGCGCCTTCGGAAAAGTTGTTTCGGGTAAAATAAATCGTCTTTCCGTCGGGCGAAAGAGCCGCCGCCGCTTCGTGCAGTTTGGTGTTGATATTTTTGGAAAATTTCTCCGCAGCGCCGTAGGAAAAATCGCCTGGAGTTGTGCCTTTGACAGCGAAAGGCACGGCGTACAGTTCGGCGAACGGATTGCCGGTCCACATGCTCGTGCGTTTGACAGGGCCGGTCTGTGTGCGGTCGCTGGCAAAAACAATTTTATCGCCCATCACGACCGGGCTGAAATCGTCGAGATTGGAATTGAACGGCATCGGGTTGATGCTGTACACGCCCCTGCTTTTATTCAGCAGTTCCTCCTCGATTTCGCAGGCACGCGCCTGGTATTGGCCGCGTGCATCGTCGGGAGCGTCTTTCACGTACTGGTTGAGCCAGGCTTTGGCGATGTCGCATTTGCCGTTGGCCTGGAGCATCATGCCGTAGTACAGTTTGTGGATGGGCTTCGCGTTGGGCAGTTGCACCACTTTGTTGTACCAAAACTCGGCGTTTTCCTTGTCGTTGATTTTGCGGTAGCACTCGGCGATGTTCACAGTGGCCTCCGGGTTGTTTTCTTTTTCCAACACTTGTTGGTACAACACGATGGCCGTCATGTAGTCGAGTTCGCGCATGGCGTCGTTGGCTTGTTTGAGCAGCAAGGACTGGGCGGGAAGGGCGAGACTCCCGAAAAGGAGCACGAAAGCGGTTAAAATGTTTTTGTAGTTCATGGTATCGGTCGTTGGTTGTTAGTTCCTGATTCTTAGTTCTTGGTTGCTGGCTTCCGATAAAAAATTTGACAACCAGGAACACACAACCAACAACCAGAAACTTTTTAAAAATATCGGGGCGAGGCGACACGCTTGATTTTCACATCGAATTCGTAGCCTGCCATGATCTCAAACGAGCCGTTGCTGACTTTATTTAATTTACTCAAAGTCAAATCATAAGCAGCGCCGAGTCGGAGGCCGTTGCGAAACGAAAACGCTACCCAAAAATCGGCAGAATCGTTCGACGAATCCCCCAGTTCGAGCGCCGTGCGATAAGCCGCGCCCACCCAAAAAAATTGTTGAAAAAAGAAGGCGGCATCCACGTCCAGCTCCGTCGGAGAGCCAACTTGCTGCGGCGTAGCGTTTTTGCGCAAACTGCTGAATAGCCCCGTGCTTTTTAACAACAACGACGGGCGAAACACGACCAACTCGCTGCCGAGCGGGAACGCCGCGCCAACAATCGAGTAGTAGTGACGGTAGTTTTTAGCATAAAAAGGCGTGCTGCCATCGTTGTTGCGAAGGTCATATTCGAGGATACGCGGGCAGCCGGCCCCCGCAAAAAAACGCTCGCTGTGCAGGTAAATGCCGGCTCCGAAATTGGGCAACCACTGGTTCAAATTTTCGCTAAACACCTCGTCGGTGCCATCTTCGAGGGTCAGTTTCGACCAATTGCCGCGCCAGTTGCTCACGCCTGCTTGCACACCGACCGACAGTTTCAATTTTTTTCCAACCGGAAAACGGTAGGCGTAGGCCGTACTAAAATCGAAACTCCCACTTGCGCCGATTTTGTCGTTCACGAGGCTCAAACCCAGCCCGATGCGTTCGTTTTTCAGAGGGGTATGAACGCTCAGCGACTGCGTCGTCGGCGCGCCTTCCACCCCGAACCACTGCGAGCGATGAATCAAATTGGCCGTCAGGTGATTGTTGCTGCCGGCTACGGCGGGATTGAAAATCAGGCTGTTGAAAAAATATTTGGTAAAAGCAGGGTCTTGCTGGCCGAACGCGCCGTTGGCTAAAACGAGGTGGAGCAAAAAAGAAAGCAGTAGAAATTTCCGCATGGTTTTGAATCACTTTTGAATGGCGACCGAGGGAGGGGCGGGTAAGGATTAAAACAACCTTGATTAGCCAAACGCTTGCCAAAAGTGGCTGTTGGGCAAAGTTAAGGGAAAAAATTCAGCGCCAATGTGGGGCGGGCTCTCCGATTTTAAACTGGCAGGATTGAAATACCTTTGGCTCCATGAATTTGCATAGACAATTCGAGTCGTTTGTACGCACGAACCGGCTGCTTCCCGCCAACAACCCGACGTTGCTGGCTGTCAGCGGCGGCGTGGATTCCGTCGTGATGGCGCACTTGTTTCGGACGGCGGGATTTTCGTTCGGTGTGGCGCACTGCAATTTTCAGTTGCGCGGCGACGAGTCGGACGGCGATGAGTTGTTTGTGCAACAACTCGCCGACTTCTGGGGTGTTCCCTTTTTTGTAAAACGTTTTGAGACAAAAACTTACGCCGAACAAAACGGACTTTCCATTCAAATGGCCGCGCGCGAATTGCGCTACGTGTGGTTTCGCGAAATTGCAGAAGAGCACGGTTTTGAACGGATTGCGACCGCTCACAACCTGAACGATTCGGTCGAAACGGCGCTGTTGAATTTTGTGCGCGGCACCGGATTGAGTGGGCTGAAAGGTATCGCGCCGCTTTCGGGCGGCATCGTGCGCCCGCTCGTTTTTGCCACCCGCGCCGATATCGAACGCTACGCAACGGCTCAAAATATTGCCTGGCGCGACGACAGCAGCAACGCTTCGGACGATTATGCCCGCAATTTTTTGCGCCATCGTGTCGTGCCTTTGCTGGAAGAACTGAATCCGAATTTTTTGCAGACAGCAGCGCGTAATCTTGCCCGTTTGCGGGAGACCGACGAGAATCTGCATTTTTTGCTGAAATATTTTTTTCGAGAAAATTCTGAGTCGCAACTTTCCGAAAGTTATCAACTTTCGGAAGGTTTATCCATTGATAAACAAAAACTTGCACAACTCCCCGCGCCACGCCGTGCCTTGCGCGAATTGCTCAAAAATTACGATTTCACAGAAGAGCAGGCGCGCCAAATGGCCGAAAATCTTGATCACGTCGGCCTCGAACTTCGCTCCAATGCTGGCTGGCGATTGCTGAATGACCGGGAAAAAATCCTGCTCGCGGCACCGCATTCCGCAACACTCAAAGCACATAAAATTCATGCCGACGACCTGATGTTGACCTTGCCCGAGGGAGGAAAAATATTTTTGATACACGCCGACGTCGCGCCCTCGTTTCCCGATGGGCGCGAGGCTGTTTTGGTGGATGCTGCGAAACTTCGTTTTCCCTTACTTTTGCGCGCCTGGCAGCCGGGCGATTGGTTCCAGCCTTTCGGATTAAACGGCCACAGCCAAAAATTGCAGGATTTTTTCACCAACCTGAAATTGTCGCGGCTTGAAAAAGAAAAAGTTCAGGTGCTGGAAAACAGCGATGGCGCCATCATTTGGGTGCTGGGCTACCGGCCCGACGAACGTTTCAAAGTGACATCCGAAACGAAAAAGTTTTTGAAAATCAGTTATTTGTAAAGCGAATCTCCAAATTCGCAAATGGCGAATCCGGAGGTTCGCTCTACTCGAAATGAAATCTGTATTCATTTTTCCGCTGCGTTTGCTGGCTTACTGGCTGGCTTTTTTCGCTGTTTTTCGGATATGGTTTGTAGCGTGGTTTCACGCCGAATGGCAGCCCGGCAATTCATTTTCGACTTGGCAGTCGCTGTGGCGCGCGCTACCGCTCGATTTGAGCACGGCGGCTTACCTGATGGCTGCGCCGCTGCTGTTGTGGTTTCTCGGATTGGCGATAGGGGAGCGGTCGTTCAGATTTTTCGGTAAAGCCATTTCTATTCTCAATGTCCTTTTAATGAGCGTTTTAGTGCTCATTTTCGGCGCCAATATTTTCATTTATGAAGAATGGCACACGCTGCTGAACAACCGCGCGCTGGAATATTTGAGCACGCCGCGCGCTTTGCTCGACTCGATGTCGCTGCCATTCAAAATGATGAGCGTGGCCTTGTACGGCATCTTCGTTTGGCTCATGTGGCGGATTTATCGCCTCGTAGTTGGCACAAATATTTTCCCTAAAAATACTTCCCGATGGAACGTTTGGGCATTTCCCGTGCAAGCGAGTTTGTTGTTTTTAGCGATTCGTGGTGGCTTGGGCGTGATTCCCATCAACGAAAGCGCCGTGTACTATTCCTCACATTTGTTCAATAATCACGCTGCCACCAACGCCGCCTGGAACCTGATTCACAGCCTCCTGGAAGTTCGCTCGACAGAAAATCACTACTGTTTTTTGGATGAAAAAGAGGCGAAAAACCGCAAAGGCTGTTTGCTTGGAGAATGTAATACTTTAATTGAACTCGAATATGATTTCTTTGAAAATCAGGATAGTAGCCAAAAACTGAACATCGTTTTTCTCATCATGGAAAGCCACACGGCGCAGGTGGTGGAAGAACTCGGCGGCGAACCGGGCGTTTGTCCCAATCTGAGTCGCCTCATTCGCGAGGGAATTTTGTTTGAAAGCATTTACAGCAGCGGCTACCGCACCGATCAGGGCCTCGTGTCCATTCTCGGTGGCTACCCGGCACAGCCCGACCAGTCCATCGTGCTGCAAATAGACAAGGCGGCAAAACTCAATTCGCTTCCCAGGATTTTACACGAACGAGGTTACGCTACGGCCTTTTTTTACGGCGGCGAACTGACCTTCGCCAACATCGGTGTGTGGCTCACCAATCAGCGTTTTGAAAAAATATTTTCGGAAAAAGACTTCTCGCGTGCCGAAAAAACGCAGCGCTGGGGCGTGGATGACCACATTCTCCTGCAACGCGCCGCCCTGGAAATCAGTCAGTTGAAAGAGCCATTTTTCGCGACGGCGATGACTTTGAGCCTGCATCCGCCGTTCGACGTACCTTTTCAGAGCAAGTGGCAAGGGCAAAGCGAGCGCGAAAAATTCCTGAACAGCGCGGCGTTCGCCGATTATGCGATGGGCGAATTTTTCAAAACTGCCGAACAACAGCCCTGGTACGACAACACCTTGTTCGTGTTGGTGGCCGATCACGGTTCTTCCAACCCGAACGGCTACGGCCTCGACAACCCCAAATCGCGACACGTTCCCTTGATTTTTTTCGGGAAACAACTGAACAAAAAATGGCACGGCGCACGCGTCCCGGTATTTGGAAATCACCACGATATTCCAGCCACAACATTGGGAATGTGGAAATTGCATGCTCCTGATTTAGGCTGGAGTCGCAATCTATGGGATTTTAACGCACTGGTTTATGATTTCCCCAACCCCGCCAATAAGCGTTTGGAATTCGCCTATTTCACCAACGAAAGCGGGCTCGGCTGGGCGAACAGCCGGGGCAAGGGTTTTTATTCATTCGGCAGTAAAAACTGGCACATCTGGGAAGGGCAATTGGACTCAACCGCTCGCGACGACGCGAAGGCATATTTGCAGGTTTTGTACGGCGATTTTTTGGCGAAATAAATTGACTATCGGTTGCTGGTTCCCGATTATCAGTAGTCGAAACACTACCAAGAACCATGAACCAACAACCGATGTTCGTCTTTAATTCATTGAGTACAAACCCACTACATTTCCTTCAGAGTCGTTGAAGAAAGCGAAATCGCCCATGCCGGGCGCGATTTCCGTTTTGGGCAGGATGACTTTTCCGCCGGCGCCTTCCACGCGGCCCAGCACGGTGTTGAGGTCTTTGCCGCAGTTGAGGTACAACTTAGGGCCGCCGCCTCCGGCAGGTTGGTAGCCTTCGCCGAAACAGATGGCGCCACCCACGCCACCGCCGTCGCGATCGTACAGGAAAACGCCCATTTTGATGCCGCCCATATCCATTTCGGGCATTTCGAAGTCGAAGATTTTTTGGTAAAAATTTTTGGCGCGGGCGAAATCACTGACCGGGATTTCGAACCAACTGATGGCGTCTTTGACCATTTCCATAGCGTAAAAATTTAGGTAGGTGAGTGAATGATTGTTTCGGCCGCAAGGTAAATACTTTTTGTTTTAAAATGGCGAGACAAAAAGTTTATTTCTGTGTGAATTTTCTTTTTCTACATTTGCCCGTAAACAAACTTTCAAAATGAATCGAGAAATCCACCAATGGTTCAGCCCCCGCCTGAACAAGAACATGGAAATTGCCATGTACGGCCACTTCGGCTTCGCACTTCTTCTTTTACCGACTGCCGCCGCCGACTATCTTGAATACGAGCGTTTTCACCTCATCGGCTCGCTCGAACCTTACATCAACGCCGGGAAAGTCAAGGTTTTTAGCATCAACAGCATCAACTCTGAAGCATGGCTGAACAACCGGATGCACCCGCGCCACAAAGCGATTCGCCACCAGCAGTTCAACGCTTACGTCGAAAATGAGGTGATTCCGTTTATCAAAACGCACACGAGCGCCGACACGCCGATTTACACAAGTGGCGCTTCGCTGGGCGCGCTTCATGCGGCCAATATGTTTTTCCGCCGCCCTGATTTGATTCGTGGCACCATCGCGATGTCGGGTGTGTACGACCTCACCGCTTACACGAAAGGTTACTACGACGAAGACGTTTATTTCAATTCTCCCTGTCACTACCTGCCCAATCTGAACGATGAGCACATGCTGCATCTCCTTCGCACCAGCGGACACATCCACATTTTGAGCGGCTCCGGCGATTACGAAGACCCTGATGCGTCGCGCAACTTGTCCCACGTGCTTTCTGCCAAAGGCATCGGTCACGACCTCGACATTTGGGGCGGCGATATGCGCCACGACTGGCCGACCTGGCGCGCCATGTTACCGTACGTAATTGATCAGAAGTTTTGACGTCGAAGAAGGTTGAGAAGGGTTTAGTGTAGTTGAGAATGGTTTAGTATTTCTCAACTACACTAAACCCTTCCCAACTTCCTCAACCTGATTTATGAAACTCACCTTTCTCATTGTCAGCCTGCTCATGGCCAATGCAGCCTATGCCGGTCGTGTGGACTCTGTGGAAATCTACAGCCCGTCTATGCGGAAAAACATCAAATGCCTCGTGGTCACGCCCGATAATTATTCGGTGATGGGCAAGCCTTACCCGGTGCTGTATTTGCTGCACGGCTGGAGCGGTAACTTCGCAGGCTGGCTCGGCGATGCACCCCAACTTCGCCAACATGCCGATACCTACCAGATGCTCATCGTCTGCCCCGACGGCGGCTACGACAGTTGGTATCTCGACAGCCCGGTGGATTCGACGGTGCGCTACGAAACGCACCTCACGAAGGAGGTCGTGCCTTATATTGACTACTACTATCATACCCGGAAAGAGCGAACAGGCCGAGCCATTTCAGGTTTGAGCATGGGCGGGCACGGGGCTATGTCGTTGGCAATCAGGCATTCAGATATTTTCGGGGCAGCCGGAAGTATGGCTGGCGGCCTGGATTTACGGGATTTCAGAAAAAACAACTGGGACTTGGAAGGCGTGTTGGGCAATCCTTCCTCGCATTGGGAAAACTGGGAAAAATACTCGGTCGTCAATCTCGTGCCGCGACTCAAAGGCGTTGATTTGCCGATGATTATTGACTGCGGCGCGGGCGATTTTTTCCTGCCAGCCAACCAGGAAATGCACCGCCGTTTGGTTGAGGCAAAATTCCCGCACGAATACACCGAGCGCCCCGGCGAACACAATGGCGACTACTGGGGCAGCGCGGTGGATTTTCAGGTGGTGTTTTTTCATAAATTTTTCAATCGCACCTAACGATGAAACGCCGGCTCATCTTCATTTTATTTTCTCTGGTTTTGCTGACGAGTTGCCAAAACTCCAAGAGCAAAATTCCTTTTGAAAAAGAAAAATGGGAACAGGCCGACCTCCGAATACGAGGCCGAATGGTGGACGATTTGTTCAAACAAAACTTGCTTGTTGGAAAGACGAAACGTGAAGTGAAAAACCTTCTCGGCGAGCCGGATTACGAAGAAGATTTTTACCTGAGTTACAAAGTTGACCTCGGCAAAATGTACGTTTACGACCTGATTGTCAAGTTGGATAGCACGAGCCGAAAAACCGCAGAAGTTTTACTGGATGATTGAATCGTTTTCAATTTTTCGAGATAAATCGCCTCACATCCACTTCTTCATCCAGCAATTTTCCCGATAAAAGATGTTCTGCAAAATGCTCTGCCCAAAACGGCCCGAGCAAGGCTCCTTTGGTGCCTAAGCCATTGAAAATAAAAACGTTGGGACGAACAAGACTTTGCCCGATAAACGGTCTTCTGTCTTTTACCGTAGGGCGAACGCCTGCGACATGGCCCACAATTTCAAACGGCGCAGCGAGCATTTCGGTCAAATGATGCAGGATAAAATTTTTCTCCCCTTCGCTTGGCAACAAGTCTGGGAAATGCCATTGATACGAGCCGCCGGCCCAAAACACACCATCGCCCTGCGGCACGAGCGTCATGGTTTTTTTCAACATTTGACCGATTTGCCTGACTGATTTTTCCTCTTGAAAACGAAGGAGCAAAGCCTCGCCTTTGGCGATTTGCCAGGGCAGGTTTGGGAAAAAAGGATTTTCCTGGCCGCGCCAGCCTTCGCAAAAAACGACGGCGTCATAGTCAGCCGCCCATTTTTCAACTTCCTCGTATCCAACGTTTTTTTCAAAAAAAATCTCCTCTGAAATGGCTTTTTGCCGGAAAGCAGAAGTCAAAACCGGGAAATTGACACGCGCTGCGCGGTGGATTTTGCCAAAACGAAAACCGGGTTTTGCCAATCCCGCCCAATCGCCTGCATCGCCGGACTCGGAGAGATAATCGGCGTAATCGGGCAAGGCGCACCGCGCCGACCAGTCGTTGGCTTCTTCGGCCGTAGCCAGCAGGCGAACGATGGGTTGTTCCAACCAAATGGAGATATCCAGTTCTTTTTCAAGAAGTTGGTAGGCCGATTTTGCCGCCGGAAAAAACTCCTCGAACCGCCAGGACTTGACGAATCGCTTGCCTGTAACTGAATTGATGATGCCTGCCGCTACTTGTGATGAATTGCCGGGCAAACTCCCATCGGCGATATGCACACGAGCGCCACGCCGTCGCAGCGACCACGCCAACAACGTCCCGGCAATGCCCTGACCAATGAGGAGGAGTTTCATTTTTCGTTGAGAAAGTTGAGAAGGTTGAGGCGTTTGAGCGTGTGATTTTGTGTGAAACTCAACCTCTCTCAACTTTCTCAACCTTTCTCAACCAGAGTTATTTATAGCGCCGGCGTACCAGTTTGATAAATTTTTTGGCTTCGTCCACGCGCTTTTTATCGAGCCACATGTACCGGGTGACACAGTGTTCGAGCAGGTAGGCTTTGGCTTCGTTCATGTTGGAAAAACTGTTGAGCGAAGCAATGACAGACTCGAAGGCTTTGCCGTCGCCGGCGAATAATTCGCGGGTGAGCAGCAATCGGTCGTTGAGGGCGATGGCCTTTTTGAGGTCGGAGATAGGTTGTTCTGCCAGTTTTTCAGAGAGTTCTTTGGCTTGTTTTTCCTCAAATAACATCTCTGCTTCGCTATGGTGGTGCGAAGCGTGGTGATGTTTGGCCGGTGCAGGCGGTGGCGGCGGTGCAGGTTTTTCCTCTTCATAAACCGGCGGTGCGGCGGGCGGGATTTCTTCGTAAACCGGCGCCGGCGCCGCTGGGGGCGCTACGGGTGGCGGTGGAGGCGGCGGTGTAAAGACCGGCGGCGGCGGCGGATCTGCTACAACTGGCCGGGCGGGAGCATGTTTGCGTGGTGTTGGTGTGGCAATGGGTTCGGATTTTGCGACGGGCGCTTCGTGCGAGTGCAATGCATTGTACAACTCGCGCACATAGGAAGCCATGATGTCCACATCAATGCGCGCGATGTTTTCAGGATCCTTGCTCAGGCGGGTGAATTCGCGTTGCAGTTTTTCGAGGTAGATTTTTGTTTTTAGTAAATCCATCGTGTGGCGGGTTTGCAGTTGTACCTATTTTCACCGGCGAATTTCAAAAAATATATTTTTCTAAGCCCTCATAAATCAACATTTTACCAAATTAAAATCAAAAACGTGTTTCTCGAACCACATTTTAAAGGCCAGCGCAGCGGCTGGATCGAAGTGATTTGCGGCTGCATGTTTTCCGGCAAAACGGAAGAACTCATTCGCCGGCTCAAGCGGGCGAAGATTGCCGAGATGAAAGTTGAAGTGTTCAAACCCCGCGTGGATACCCGCTACGACGAAGCTGCTATTGTGTCGCACGACACCACATCGGTGCTGGCTTTGCCGGTGGATGAATCGTCCAGACTGCTAAAAGTCAGTGCGGATACGGCAGTCGTCGGTGTGGACGAGGCGCAGTTTTTCGATGAGGATTTGCCCGGCGTATGTGCGGAACTGGCCTTGCGAGGTATCCGGGTGATTGTGGCCGGACTGGACATGGACTACCGTGGCGTGCCGTTCGGCCCTATGCCTCATTTGCTGGCGATGGCCGAATACGTCACGAAAGTCCACGCGATCTGTGTGCATTGTGGCAATCTGGCGACGCATTCCTACCGCCTGGCAGCGGGCGACGAAGTGGTGCTGTTGGGCGAAAAAGAACAATACGAGCCTCGTTGCCGCTCCTGCTATCAAATGGGCAACATCCTGCGTTTGAAGTAATTGTCTTATTTTTTGAGGATAAATGCGATATAGTCGAGTTGTTTTTTCATGCTGTCCAACTGGGTGTGGAGTTCGGCCAGTTCGTCCTCCAGATGTTCGATTCCAGCCGATTTTCTCGCGAGGCGTTCTTCAATTTCGTGCTCGGCGCGTACTTCGTCCATTGCGTTCATGATAACTCCGATGAAAAGATTGAGCACAATCATCGTTCCCACCAGCACGAAAGAGACAAAATAAATGACCGCCGCCGTGCCGTGCGGTTCGGGTGAAGTGCAACCCGATTCAGGCCCGTAGCCCCATTTGGGGTCGTCGCAGCCGAACATATTGACGTACATGATTTCCGTCCAGCCTTCCAATGTGCTGATTCTGAAGAGTGAAAGCATGGCCGTGCCAAGCGAGCCAAAGTGTAGCGGGTCGTTTTTTCCAAACAAAAAAACGCCCATCGCGCCGTAGATGTAGTAGAGCAAAACGAGCAAAATGCCGACATAACCCATCGAAGGAATGCTTTTGAGCATCGCATTGACGAGCATTTTTAATTGCGGGAGTGCATGCACCAGACGCAATACACGCAGCACCCGCGCCAGTCGGATGACTGCCACGAAACCCGCATTCATGCTCGGCAGGAAATGGGCAAGCCAACAAACTGCTACTACCGTGAAGTCGAACACGTTCCATGGATCGCGGAAATAATTCCAGGGGCGGGAACCTTCGGCAGCGATTTTAATAGCGAATTCCAGGGTGAAAATCAGCAGGATAGCGAGATCGAGGCTTTCCAGCGTACCACGCCAGGGTGAATCTTCCTGATGGTAAGTCTCGATCCCGACCAACACGCCGGCGGCGAGAATGACCCAGAGGATGAATTGATTGAACCAACGGCTCTCGGCGATGTGACGGAAAAAGGCGGCGTTCATGCGTTTTGTCGTTTTGGAGGGGCAAAGGAAAAATTTGATTTCAAAAACAAAAAGCGACCCCAACAAGGAATCGCTTTTGTGTGCCCGGGACGGGACTCGAACCCGTACGACCTCAACGGTCACAGGATTTTAAGTCCTGCGTGTCTACCATTCCACCACCCGGGCAAATGCGCTGCAAAGGTAAAGGCTTGCCGGAAATAAAAAAGCCTTTCCGAGATGATCGAAAAGGCTTTGAGCGGAAAACGAGACTCGAACTGGCGACCTCAACCTTGGTCCCGAGGCTTCGGGACGCTCTTTCAACTAAAGATACTTCGGCATAAAGGGAGCCAAATAAAAAAGCCTTTCCGAGATGATCGAAAAGGCTTTGAGCGGAAAACGAGACTCGAACTGGCGACCTCAACCTTGGTCCCGAGGCTTCGGGACGCTCTTTCAACTAAAGATACTTCGGCATAAAGGGAGCCAAATAAAAAAGCCTTTCCGAGATGATCGAAAAGGCTTTGAGCGGAAAACGAGACTCGAACTCGCGACCTCAACCTTGGCAAGGTTGCGCTCTACCAACTGAGCTACTTCCGCATTTTAACTGTTCCAAAACCGTTGTTCTGGCGTTTAGCGGCGGCAAAGATAACGGCGCTCTTTTCAAACAGACAACCTGTTTTGCAAAAAAAATTATTTTTTGTTTTAACACTCTGAAAATCAGAACGAAAAATCATGTCGTCTCGGCTGCTAAAAGCCTGAATGAGCGTCGTTTGATGGCTACCAGGATGGCTTCGTAGTCAATCGGGACGAGTTCGCCTTCAATGAGCAGCGCGTCGGCACGGCCGGTAATTTTATCGTGAAGCCAGTGCGTGATGTCTTCCACGGAGTCGTCTTCCTCAAAGGTCAGATACACCCGGATGGACTCCACAAAGCCGATTTTGCGGCCAGCATGTTCTTCGTCGGCGATAAGAAACGCCTTGCTGCCGGGGATTTTGAAACGGTCGCCGAGCGTAAGCCAGCGATAAAAAGTGCCGAAAAGGTGATATTTCAAGTCTTTATCGGCGGTGCGGATTTCAATTTTCATCTCGCGATAAGCGAAGCGGGCGCGCGGGTCGTGGATTTGTTGTTCGTTCCCGGTTGTTGATTCGGAGTTGTTCGTTGAAATGCCGGAAAGCCAGTTTTCGATTTTAACGGCGAGGTATTCGATGCGTTGGAATCGCTCGGTGGCGAGTTGGCGCACGATGTCGTCGCCAAATTTTTCAAAATTGTCGGGGTGATATTTTGCGCGGAGTTCGCGCAGTGTTTTTTTGAAGGAATCGGGCGTTAACTGTTCAGGTACGGAGCCGAAAAGTTCGCGGATTTCCTGTTTTTCTTGTTCGCTGAAAGGATTCATAGCTCAAATTTATTCGGAATTTCAATCCGGCGTACTCGATTCCAGTTTTCGTTTGAAATAAAAATAGGTCTCTAGTTGGGCCCGTACGGGGATGTCGGTACTGGTGCGGCGGTATTCGTTTTGGTCGTAGCGGTCAATGATGCGGGCTTTTACGTTGTCGTTCAGTTGGAGGTCGAGCACGGCTTTTATTTCGTGTTTCAGGTCGGGGTCGTACACCGGGAAAGTCGTCTCGATGCGATAACTCAGGTTGCGTTCCATCCAGTCGGCGCTGCTAAGAAAGACGCGTTCATTGCCTTCGTTGTGAAAAATAAACACGCGTGCGTGTTCCAGGAAACGATCAACAATGCTGATAATCTCAATGTTCTCACTGAGCCCTTTCAGCCCCGGCACGAGGCAGCAGATGCCGCGCACGATAAGGCGGATTTTGACCCCTGCGCGAGCAGCCTCGTAGAGTTTGGCGATCATTTCCTTGTCTTCGAGGCTGTTTAGTTTGAGGGTCATGCTGGCCGGTTTGTGGCGCTTTGCGGCGGCTATTTCGTTGTCAATCAGGCGATAAAGCGCAGGGCGCATGTTGAATTTTCCTACCAGCAAATGTTCGAATTCCTGTCTTGGCGGTTTGATGTTTTCCAAAAATGAAAACACGTTGCTTACCTCGCTGGTGAGCCGTTGGTCCGCAGTGAAGACGCCGAAATCCGAATAAATCTTGGCGGTTTCCTCGTGAAAATTCCCGGTAGCGAGGTAGGCGTAAAGACGCGGCTGGCCGTGTTCGATGCGGCGGACCAGTGCGAGTTTGGAGTGAACTTTCACGCCGGGAAACGAATAATGAACGCGTACGCCGGCTTTTTCGAGTTTTTCGCCCCATTCGAGGTTGGTGGCCTCATCGAAACGGGCTTTTATTTCTACAAAAGCCGACACTTGTTTGCCGCTTTGCACGGCGTCCATGAGCGCCTGCAGGATGCGGCTGCTTTTTGCAACCCGGTACTGGATGACTTTTATGTGTGTGACGGCTGGATCTTGGGCGGCTTTTTCAAAAAAATTGACGACGGCATGGTACGACTGGTAGGGCACATGCAGCAGTTGGTCTTTCTGGCCAATGACGCTGAAAGGATTTTCCGTGTCGTGCAGGGTAGGGTGGTGAAGGGGCGGCAGCGATTTGTTTTTGAGGTGGGTCATCCCGAAATCCGGGAATCTGAAAAAGTCGAAATTGTTGTGGTAACGCCCTTCGGGCAACATGTCGTTTTTGCCGAGGTCGAATGTATCTTTCAGATAATCAAGCAGGTGCAAAGGCATTTCGCGGTCGTACACGAAACGGCTCGCCGGGCCGACCTGACGTTTTTGCAGACTCGATTTTATCTTTTGCACCAGGTCGCCGGAGTATTCGTCGTCAATGTATAACTCGGCGTCGCGGGTGAGTTTGATAGAGTAAGTGTCCTGAATTTCATAGCCGGGGAAGAGCCACGAAACCGAGTGGCGCACGATGTCATCGAGCAAAATGAGGTCGTGTCGGTCGCCGGCAGAAGGCAGCTGGATGAAACGCGGCAACTGGTCGGAGGGGATTTTTACCAGCGCGTACTCGCTCTCTGTGAGCGGGCGCTTTTTTTGCCGCAAATGCACGGCGAGATAAAGATGGGCATTGGCCAAAAACGGACGGATGCGGCGTTTGACCAAAAGCACGGGCATCACGAATGGCAGGAGGTTATCCCGGAAATAATTTTCCACAAAACGTTGCTGCTCAGGATTTAAGTCGAGCCGCCGCAGGATATTGATGTGTTGGCGGCGCAATTCGGGGACGATTTGTTGCTCAAATATTTCGGAAAATTCTTCCTGTTGCCGATTGACGATGCGGTGTATTTCGCGCAATACTTCGCGCGGGTCGAAGTCCAGTTGCGCCTTGGTTTTTTTGCCTACTTTTTTCAAATTCCGGATGCTGGCGACACGAATGCGGAAAAACTCATCGAGGTTGGAAGAGTAAATCGCCAGGAATTTCAGCCGTTCGAGCAGCGGCACGGCGGGGTCTTTGGCCTCTTGCAGCACGCGGTAATTGAACGAAAGCCAGGAAATATCGCGGTGGACGTAGGGCAGGGATTCCAAGGAAGTAATGAGTTATGAGTGATGAATGAGGAAGTGGGCAAATGTGCGGGTTTCGGCGGAAAAACGAACGAGTGGCTGCGAAAATGGTGTTCGGGTTACGAAAATTTAATGCACCCCTTCCTTTTAGAGGCGGGCGGGGTGGGTTTAAAACAACGTTCTCTGCTGCCCGCCCACCGGTTTCGGGCCGCGCAGTGTCACGCCGGGCATGTTGGCTGAAAAAACCTTTTCGCAAAACACTGCCAGGTCTGGCGCGAGCAGGTTGTCCGGTTCGTGGGTGAAAAAATAAACCTCGTGCAAACCAGCGTCGAGCCAGTTTTTCAGCCGCCCGGCCCAGTCCTCAATTCTTTGATAGTCAGAAGGATGCAGCGCGTTTCCAACAAAACGGACAAGCACTCGCCGGTTGGAGAGCCGCATGTGGCACACATCGCGCCGCCCCGCCACATCGGTGATAACAGTGGCGATGTTGTGGCTTTGAAGGAGTTGGAAAAAATCCTCCGCCTGAGTCGTTTGTTGAAAAAATGAAGCATGGCGCACCTCCACAGCAAGCGGAATTTCAGAAGGAAAATGTTCTAAAAAACGGACAGCCAAATGCAGGTCGCGGACGCTGAAGTGGGGCGGCAACTGTAAAAAACAACAACCTAATTTTTTTTCCAAACCTGCGATGACCTCACAAAAAAGCGGGAGTTCCCGGCCATTCAGACCCAAATCCCGCGCGTGACTGATGGTCTGCGGGATTTTCGGGCAAAAACGAAAATCAGCTGGCGTCTCCTCGCGCCAACGCTCGACGGTCGCCGTGTCAGGAATGCGGTAGTGTGTCGTGTTGTGCTCGATCGTGTTGAATTGTGCCCCGTAATGGCGCAAAAAATCCCTATCTTTCGCACCGGGCGGGTACCATTGGCCGACCCACGCCTTCATGTTGTAACCCGTGGCGCCGAGATAAATCGTTGGTTTGGTGACTTTTGGCAAAGCCGCCAGTAGCGTCGCGTTTTGAGGCGGCTCGGAGGGGAGCGAAAAATCCACTTTGTCAACAGAGGGGAGCTTGCCGAAATCCATTTAGGCTTACTTTTGGCCGAAAATTAGTTCATTAAAACAAAAATAGTTATGAAAACACTACTGCCCAGCCTTCTGTTCGCGTTCGCGTTTACTGCTTGTTTTCAATATGAAAAAGCCAAGCCGGAAGTCACGCCTGTCCCCGATTTGTACGATCAAATCACAAAATCCGGCGTCGAATACGATTCGGTTTTCGCTTCAAAACTCCGTTCCGACAATTTCGGGATGAAGCCTTACGTCCTGGCTTATTTGAAAAAAGGGCCTAACCGAAACCAGGATTCCGTGACAGCAGCGCAGTTGCAAACGGCTCATTTAGAAAACATTGGGCGCATGGCAAATGAAGGCAAACTCGTTCTCGCAGGGCCTTTCATGGACGATGGCGACGTGCGCGGCATTTATATTTTCGATGTAAAAACGGTGGAAGAAGCCCGCGCTTTGACCGAGACAGACCCCGCTATCAAAGCAGGGCGGCTGGTGATGGAACTCCATCCCTGGTATGGTTCGGCGGCGCTGCCGTTGATAACACCCTTGCACAATCGGCTGGAAAAAACGGTGCCGAAATGACCTGCGATTTATTGGCAGTGTTGTTTCGCGGCGTTGACGATTTCTTTCAGAAACGAAATTTGCGGCTCGATGGGCTTGTATTCAGGCCGTGTTTGATTTTTTTCCAAAGACGTTTGTACTTCCTCGAATTTTCCCTGGCTGATGGCGAGTTCGTAGTTGATTAAATTTTCCCGCTGAAAATGCCGGAAAGCCGCGACCGCCGGTTCTTTCGGTTTCAATTTCAGGTAAACAAAACTCAAAATCAACGCTGTGACGAAACCGCCCAATCCTGAGAGCAATAGCATTTTGAAACCGAAACCGCCTTTTTGTACGCGCAAAGTCTCATAGTCGCGCTGGAGCCGGTGGTTTTCTTCACGGAGGTCGCGGTTCTGGTCGTACAGTGCCGACCAGTCGTCCTCGTACTTTTTGGCGCGGGTTTCCAGTGCGGCAAACGCCTGTTCCAGAGTGTCGAGGCGATTTTTTTGCTCGGCCAGCAACCGTTCCGTATTTTCGTTGTTGGTTGGGTTTTGTTCCATTTTTTAGTTGTTTTTGCTTTGCAAATTTACACGATAACAACGACGAAACGCATGTAAATCATTATGTTACCAAAAATAAAAGTTGACATTCTTGCCATCGGCATTCACCCCGACGATGTGGAATTATGTGTCGCCGGAACGCTCCTCCGGCACGCCGAACAGGGCAAAACCTTCGGTATCCTCGACCTGAGCCGGGGCGAACTCGGCACACGCGGCACCGCCGAAATTCGCCTTCAGGAAGCTGCTGAAGCTGCCAAAATCCTCGGCGCGGCTTTCCGCACGACGCTCGATATTCCCGACGGTTTTTTTACCCACACACCCGAAAACTGGCTCAAAATCGTGCGCGTCATTCGCGCCTGCCGGCCCGACATCGTGCTTTGCAATGCCCCCGACGACCGCCATCCCGATCATGGGCGTTCGGGAAAAATGGAGGTGGATGCGTGTTTTTATGCGGGTTTGGAAAAAATAGAAACACTCGACGACGATGGCAACAAACAACAAAAATGGCGACCCAAATCGGTGTATCATTACATCCAGGATGTGCAGTTGGAAGCGGATTTTGTTGTGGATGTCACGCCGTATTATGCCCGAAAGGTGGAAGCAATGATGGCATTTCGTTCGCAGTTTTACGACCCCGGTAGCGACGCGCCTTCTACGCCGATTTCAGGCAAGGATTTTCTCGATTACATGGAAGCGAAGGCCAAAGTGTATGGTCGCTCGATTCAGGCTCCTTATGCCGAAGGGTTCATTTTTACGCGTACCCCTGCTGTAAACAGCCTCTTCGATTTGCTTTGAAAATGGCGGGGCGTTTTTGCCGGATAAATGTTTTCGCGTAGGTTTGCCTTAAATTACAAAATATTTTGACATGAAACAAATCACCCTTTTCCTCCTCGCAGCAGTGCTGCTGAATGGCTGCGCCAGCGCCACCAAACAATTTTCCAAACGCCTGCGCGGTACCTGGCAAGTGGTCAATTACCAATCCGAACGCCCCGACACACGCTCTGTGACCGGCTCGACAAATTTTGGCACGATTACTTTTAACAAAGACGGCAGCGGCAGCGCTGATAATCCGAGCATTTTCGACAATCTCACCTCTACGTATCGTGGCAGCGGCAGCCGTTACAATTTCCGTTGGAGCAACACAGAAAATATTGTGGTCGTCAAGGCGGAAGGGGCCAACGACTCCAAGTCGTGGATTGTGATGACCAATAAAAAAAGCCAGCAAATCTGGAAATCCACCGACGGCTCGAACAAGGTAACTACGGTCGAATTGAAGCGATAAATCCCTCGTTTATTCCTGTTTTATGAAAAAAATGTCTTTTCTGCTGCTGGCGCTGTGTTGTGCGGGCTCTCTTGCAGCACAAACACGCTTCGGCTTCAAGGCTGGGTTCAACTATGCGACGATGCCCCTCAGCGACGATTATTTTGCGGTGCTTGAACTCGTCGAAAGTGGCGAACTGGAAACTACATGGCTACCAGGTTTTCATGCAGGTGCGGTCGTTGAGTTCGGTTTGGGCAATAATTTTGGCCTCGGTACAGGGCTTTTGTTTCACCTGAAAGGCGGAAAAAGAGAGTTTCGCGGTGTCGTACTTGGCACGCCCTATCTCATCGCCCGGAGCGTCAACTTGATGTACTTGCAAGTTCCGCTTATGCTACATTTTCGCAGCGGAGGCTTTTACGTCGGCGCAGGCCCTTATGCTGGCTATGCGATTGGCGGTACGATGAAATCAAAAGGCACAAGTGCCGGCTCTACGAGTATACGCAAGGAAAAATTCGATTTTGGTAAGGATGAAAACGATGATTTCAGCCGCATAGACTACGGAGCAGGATTCGAGTTGGGTTACGATTTTTTGAACAATCAGGTGCGCGTGTCGGCTTCTTATCAATTAGGTCTGGCCAACATCCTCCCCGCCGATCAGGTGGAGGCAGCTGATGACCTCGGCGGCAACTGGTCGGCGAAGAACAATGCCGCGAGTATTTCGCTGTCTTATTTTTTTAGTGGAAATTGATTCTTCGAGGTTCTAAAAAAAACAAAAATATCCAGCGAGGATAAGCCGCGCTGGATATTTTTGTTTTTTTAACAATACAAATTACCGCTCCACCACTATTTTCCTTACCACCAATTCGTCTTCTGCCAAAATCCGCAGGTGGTACATACCGCAGGGTAAATCTTTTAAATCCAGCGGAATATGTTGCTCGGTCGCGTGATTCACCGTCCAGGTGTGAAGTGTCCGTCCGGTGGCGTCGGCAAGAGAAAGTTGGAGCGTGCGCGGCTCTGGAAAAGCGACGGCAAGTGTGGCAGATTCGCTGGCAGGGTTGGGAAATACCTCGGCATAGAAGACTTCATTCGGGTCGTCGAGGCCGACGGTTTCTGTCAAATTATAGTTGAAAACAGCCGTGCAGCCGTTGGCATCGGTGACTTCCAGGCGATAATTTCCCATCGGAGCATTGGTAAGGTCCTCCGAGCCACTGCCAAATAATACGTTGTTTTTGAACCAAATATAACTTTTGGACCCCGTGCCGCCGGTCACTGTGAGACTAATGGAGCCGTTGCTCTGACCCTGACTCGGAGGCAGAACATTGTCTTGCGTAATTTGAAGTGCGGGCGGGTCGGCAAGCGATTGGCTGATGATTTTTTGGCAGCCATTTTCATCGGTTACGGTCAGAATGAAAACGCCGGCAGCGAGATTGCCGAGATTCGCCGTCGAAGCGCCGTTCGACCATGCGTAATTATAGGGCTCTGTGCCGCCGTCCACATTGGTGTTAATGGAGCCTGTGGCTTCGCCGTTGCATTTCGGGCTTTGGGCAAAAAGAGAAATCGTGACAGGGTCGGGGTCGCTAAGTGTCTGGGTCATTGTGCCTTTGCAACCTTTCGAATCGGTCACGGTAAGCATGTATGTACCGGCTTCCAGATTGCTGACAGTGGGCGTGTTCGCGCTATTTGACCATGAATATTCGTAAGGTTGCGTACCACCGGTGACAGTGGTGCTGATAGAGCCGGTGGCTTCGTCGAAGCATTTGGGCGCTACGCTTGCCGGCGTGATGGCGACGGCTGCCGGCGCCGTCAAAGTCTGGCTCAGCGCAACAGAACAACCTGCTGCGTCGGTTATGGTCACAGAATAAGTACCCGCATTCAGGCCGGTGATAGTGGCCGAAGTTGCGTTGTTCGACCATTTGTACTGGTAAGGCGTGACGCCACCTGTCGGAAGTGCCGTGAGCATGCCGCTGGCTTCGCCAAAACATTTGGGTTGCACGGCGTCGAGCGTAGCAGTGATGGCGCAATTTCCTGTCGTACAGGCCTCTACGATGCCGGTCACGCTGTGCTCGCAGCCGTTTGCATCGGACACGACGACGAGATAATTCGTCCCGCTCTGGAGCAATTCGCCATCGTTATCGCCAGTAAAAGTGTAGGGTTGCACGCCGCCGGTCACGTTCACCTGAAGTTCGGCAGTGTCTTGTCCCACACATTCCTGTTCCACAGCGATGTCGAGCGGAAGAAAATCAGGCGGGTTTGCGCCATTCGTGATTTTGAGGCAAATGTCTCCGGCGTTGTTGTTTCGGGAGGCAATTTGTACGAAATAAGTTTGCCCCGCTTGGAGGCCATTCGCAGTGACAAACCCGTCGCAACGCAACGGATTTTCAGCGCAAAAAACTTGTGTCAAATTGTTGCAACTGCCCTGCCAAATGGCTAGCACATGTTCAAAATCGGCCCCGCTGTTGAGGTGAACAATCCCCGAAGGTGGCGCTGTAAAAGAAAACCACACGTCGCGTGCGACCGATTGGATACAGGCTGGCACGTAAGCGGAAGGAGCGGCGTTGAAGTTGTTGCTGGCGCTGCATTGCGCACCGAGCGAAATGGCAGAAGCCGTCACGCAGTCGTCGTTCGGCGGCGCATCGGCTTGTTTTTTAATAAGTTGCGGGCAAAGGCTACCTTCAATGGTGGCAAAATTTCCGGCGATTTGCACAAAATAATTTTGCCCTGCGGTGAGCGGTGGAAGTTCGAGCATTCCGCCTTTGTGGTTGCTCGCTATTTCCTGCAAACTGCCGCAACCGCCCGAATACAGGGTGATGATGTCGGAGAAAGAGGCATTACTTTGGATTTCTAATTTTTCACCGGTAGCGAGGTTGTCGGCAGTGAACGTGTACCACAAATCGGCGCGGGCGAGCACATTCAGCGACGGCAAAGTGGGCGACATCGTAGCGTTGGCGTTGCTGGTGATGGTGCAATTGCTGTTGGCGGTCAGGGCGGAGGCTGTCGCGCAATCGTCATTAACGGGCGGAACGGGCGCGTTCTCCTGGGTTATTTCGACACAAAGTTCGCCGCGCGGCACTCCAAAACCCCCATCGGCTCCACTGACACGGATGAGATACTGCGTGCCGGATTGTGCGGCAAAATAAGTTGTTTCGCCTGTGAAGCCGTGCTCGTCGCGGTTGTCGCAGGCGAGCCATTGCGGGCTGGTGCAATCGCCTGTGAACACAGCCACCACGTCGTTGAATTTCGCGTGTGTCGTGATCTTTGCAGTTCCTGTAAAATTGGCTTGCCAGCGATACCAAAGGCTCGCTACATTTTTATCAGCGCAAGTTGCAGCCGGGCCGTCGAAGGTTGCGGAAATATTATTTTCGGTAGTGCAGGCCGCGCCGGTCGTGAGTTGAATGGCCTGGCTACAAAGGTCGTGCGCTGTTCCGGAGCCGGTCACTTTCACGTTATCCACACCGGCCCACCAACCCCAGTCATTACCGTCGTCGAACTCAAACGCGATGCGCATTTGCGCCCCGCGATACGGGGAAATATCGAAGGATTCATGCACGTAATCAGGAAAATAAGGCCCGCCGACGTCGCCGTTCGATTCTTTTATGATAAATTCTTCACCCGACGCGTGCACCACGATGACGCGGATTTTTTCCTTGTAAAAACGCAAAATGACGTCGTAGTTCAGGTAAAAATTGGCAAAAGAAGAGCCGTCAATCCAAGGCGTGAGCAAACGAACTTTTGAACTCGCTGCATTGCCGCCGTTGGCGTCATCGTCGAAATAAGCGAAGCAGGTGCCGTCCATCGAATTGCCGCCCTGCAAGGCATTCGAGCCTTGCTGCAGAAGGCCGAATTTCCAGTCTTTCGTGCCTGTGACCATCTGCGTTTCCCAGCCGGCAGGTTTGGCGCAATCGTTGAAAGATTCGCGCACTACATTTGTGCCCGTGCCCGAACCGACGATTTTGATGTTGTCCACGCCAGCCCACCAGGCCCAGGCGCCGTTGCCGTCGTTGTAGCGGATAACGAGGCGAGCGGTAGGCGATTGGGTCAGCAAGGCAAGGTCGGACTTCAGGGAAAAATGGTCGGAAATACTCACGCCGTTTCCGCGAAATTTATCGAATCGCGACACCAATTTTTCCGTCGTGCCATCGGTCACCAGAATTTCCAGGTAATCATTGACGCCATCCCAGTCGCGGTAGTGCACGTCCATCGTTAGCTCGACGGTTGTGTGTTGCGAAGCGTCGAAAGCGGGGGAGGTAAAACTGAGTGTGTACCCCGCCGTGTTGTTGCCTTCCGACTCGTCGTCTATGAACAAAAAGCACGAACCGTCGAGGCTTTGTCCCGGTGCATCGTCATTTTGCGAAATGCCAACCGACCACGTAGGATTCTGATTTCCAGCGGAATTGACCGTCCAGCCAGATGGCAATGCGCATCCGTTGAAATTTTCCGACAGGAGCGTTACCTGGGCATTTAGCCCCGAAAAAACGATTGAAAGGGTAATTAGTAAGAATGTCCGCAGGCGCATAAGCATTTGGTTTGCCAAAAATTAAAGTGAAGGTACTGTGTTCCGAAAAATCACGAACAATACCTTTTTGTTAAATATCCTTTTTGGAAAATGTTTTACAAGAATGCATGTTTAACATGGTCAAATGCACAATCTTCTCTAATCTTGCTTTTTGAAAACCGTTGTAAAACATCATCGCTATGCCTGCCTCCGCAGCCGTTTTTGTTCAAAATAGCCCGAAAACTACTGTCGTGCCACCGCTCAACGACCCGCTCACGCCGTATGTACCCACACCCGACAAACCCTGGAATGCCCGGCGTGTGGCGCACCTCTACCGGCGACTCGGCTTCGGCGCTACCCATGCCCAGATTCAGCAAGGCCTCCTGCTGACGCCCGCCGCGCTCGTGGATTCACTGCTCGATACAGCCGCCTCTTTGCCTGCTCCCACGCCCCCTGCATGGGCCAACTGGACGGCTGACCAGTATGGCGGCGACTTCGCGCTCATGTTCTCGCACATCAAGGAACTCAAAAGGCGCTGGCTGGCCGACATGCTTGGCGAGGGCATCCGCGCAAAAATGGCGTTCTTTTGGTCCGACCATTTTGTCACGCAGTTGTCGGGACACATGTGCGTTTCGTGGCTTTGGAACTATTATTCTTTGCTTCACCAGCACGCTTTTGGCAATTTCAAAGATTTCACACTGGCCATCGGCAAAAGCCCCGCGATGCTTCACTACCTCAATGGAAACCTCAACGTCGTGGGCGAACCCAACGAGAATTACGCCCGCGAACTGATGGAACTCTTCACCATGGGTGAAAGCAATGGGTACACTCAAAATGACATCGTGAACATGGCGCGCGCGCTCACCGGCTGGCAGGCCGACGACGACGATTGCGCGCCCGCGACCTACAATCCGGGCAAACACGATAACGGCCAAAAAACAATCTTCGGGCAAACAGCCAATTTCGGTTTTGACGACGCCCACAACCTGATTTTTACCGCTCGTCCCGACCAGGTATCGCGTTATATTTCCGAAAAAGTTTACAAATATTTCGTCTATCAAAATGCTGATAGCCAGGTCATTGACGGACTGGCGACGACGTTTAAAAACAGCAACTGGGAGCTACTCCCCATGATGAAACAACTCTTCAAAAGCGAGCATTTTTTTGAAGAACAACTGCTGAATGCCCGTATAAAAAGCCCGATGGAAACCTTTGTGCCCATCCTGAAAATGTCGGGTTGCGTTTATCCTACCCAAATTACGGACAACTGGCTCGACGAAGTGCTTTACTACGCCTACATCCTCCACGAAGAACTGTTTGAGCCGCCAAATGTGTCCGGTTGGAAAGAACACCGGCCCTGGATCAACGAAAGCACCCTGTCGCTGCGCTGGGAATATTCGGCCAAAACGATCGACTTGTTTTTTCAAAATGACACGGCGCTCGCCAATCTCGTCCAACTGGCCTTAGACCTGACCAATCAGAGCAACGACCCGGTGGTCGTCACCACCGCCTTGGTCGAGTTTTTCACCGGTCAGACGCTCGATCCCGTGCATTTGCAAGCTGCAGTCGGCTATTTCAAAGCCGGTATTCCCGAAAACTATTTTCTCGACGGCTCCTGGAATCTTCTTTGGGATGAAGTACCCGAACAAATTATCAATTTGCTGAAATACTTGATAAAACTGCCCGAATTTCAGTTGAATTAGCCGCTTTATTTAAAATCCAAACAGAAAAACGATGTGCCAATCTGAACATAAAATCCGCCCCGGCGCTACATTGAACGACCGTGCCGAACACGAAAAAGACCATCGCCTTTGGTCGCGCCGCGACTTCCTCACGGCTACCGGACTTTTCGGTGCAGGCAGTTTCCTGCTCGGAAATTTGCCCGTGCGCACTTTTCAGCCGACACCCTTGATGGCTGCTTTATCTGCCGCAGGCGGTAGCGACCGTTTCCTCGTACTCATCCGCCTCGACGGTGGCAACGACGGTTTGAATACCGTCGTCAAACGCGGCAGTTCCGACTATTACAACATGCGGCCCAGCATTTCTATCAAGGAAAACAACATGTGGGCGTTGAGTACGGAATACGGTATGCCATTGGCAACCAATGCCTTACAGCCTATGTGGACTGATGGCATGATGAAGGTCATTTTCAACGTGGGTTATCCTGAGCCTAACCTGAGCCATTTCCGCTCTTACGACATCCTCGCTTCGGCCAGCGACGCCAACACCGTGTGGGACACGGGTTGGCTGGGTCGTTTTCTTGACACAGAGTACGCTGCTTTTTTGGAAACACCGCCCGTCGTACCGCCAGCCTTGCAAATTGGCTTGCAAAACAACCTCGTATTCAAGTCCGACCAGGCCAATATGTCGCTCGCCATCAGCAGTCCGCAGGAGTTCTATCAAATCGCGCAAAGCGGGCAGTTGTACGAAACCGCATCGCTCGGCAACACGCCCCGCGAACTCGAACTGGCATTTGTGCGCAACACCGCAAACGCGGCATTTCGCTACTCCGGCGCAATTCAGCAGGCTTATTCCAATGGAAAAAATGACGTGACCTATCCCGCTACGCAGGATAATCCGCTTGCGGAGCAACTGGCCATCGTCGCCCGCCTCATAAAAGGCAACCTGGGTACCAAAATTTTTATGGTGGAAATCAGCGGTTTCGACACGCATGCCACCCAATACGACCTGCATCTTGAACTCTTGAACCAGGTGGCAGTGGCAGTCAAAACTTTTTACGACGACCTGGCTTTTGGCAACAGCGGCCTGGGCGAAAAGGTGCTGAGCATGACTTTCAGCGAGTTTGGCCGCGCTATTTTTGAAAATGGCTCTGCCGGAACTGATCACGGCTGGGGTACACACATGTTGCTTTTTGGCGGCGGCATCGGCAATGGCTTTACAGGGCAGTATCAGGACTTGAGTGATCCGAACCCTTACACCGACCCGCCTTTTAGTGTAGATTTCCGCTCCGTGTATGCTACGATTTTGCAGGATTGGCTCGGCAATTCGCCTGAATTGGTCAAATTCGTGATGGGTCAGCAGGATTTTCCAATCATCAACGGCCTCGTGCCGCCGGTCGCTCCTTCCGTCGGCGACAACGATCGTTGCGCTTTACTTGGCCACAACCCGCACGCCACTTTGCCTGCCACCATCGAAATCAAATATTCCATCATGAAAGAAGGCCCGCTGCGGCTGCAAATTCTGGACAAAGCAGGCAACGTGCTGCGTACCCTGCTCGATGAATACAAAATCCCCGGCAGTTATATTTTCAACTTTAAAGCCACCGACTGGTTCCTCCAGCCGGGCACTTACCAGTACCGGCTTCAATCCGGTGGGCAGGCTTTTCAAAGGGAAATCAGGTTTTAAACTCGGGTTTTATTTGGACCTGGCGGCCAAACGCCCGCCTATCCACGCGCCTGCAAAATAAAGCAAAGACGACACCATTGCAAACCAAACCGGGTGTGGAAGGGCGATTAAATTCATTACGCCCATGATAAATAATCCAAAGCCCGTCACCAATGCCGGACGAAAACGAGTCGGCCCGGCTACAAGATTCGTGATCCAACCACCTGCTACCGAGCCGAGAAAATAAGCCAACAACGCAATCGCGAACGCCGAAGTTGGCAGCTTTTTTATCCAGTCTGCGACTTTTGTTTTATCATCGAAATCGAGTTCTGTCGGCGGTTGGTACGGCGAAAAAAGTTGGATCAAAAAAATGACCACTGCGCCGACCAGAATGCCGGCAACCACTGCGAAAATTGACCTGATGCGAGGATTCATCGTTCCGACGTTTTTGATTTTCAAATAATTACAGGCCTGGGTTACGAATTTTCAATGTTGTTTTATCCCACTACATCGTCTTTGTCCTCTACAAATCGCACTGAAGCAGCGGCGATAAGGAAAAATACACCCGCCATGACAATCGCGTAAATCGCCTTGTTTCCAAACAAATATTGTACGATAGGCCGGTTGGCGATGCCGCTTGCAATTTGCGGAATTGTGATGAACAGGTTAAAAATGCCCATGTAAACCCCCATTTTGTTGGCAGGAAGTGCCCCGGCCAAAATCGCATAAGGCATAGCCAGGATACTTGCCCAGGCAATACCAACTCCCACCATCGAAAAAATCAGGAATGTGGGCGAAGTCGCAAAATATATCGAAATCAAGCCCAAACCACCGCACACCAGCGCCATCGCATGGGTTCTTTTCCGCCCGATTCGTTTGGCGATAGTCGGCAGTAGCAGCGCGAAAACTGCCGAAACTGCATTGTAAACCCCGAAAATAACCCCTGTCCAGTTTTGCGCGTCGCTGTAAAGTTGCGATGAAGTATCTTCTATCGCCGCGCCGTACACATGGTTGGCAATAGCCGGCGTCGTGAAAACCCACATGGAAAACAAACCGAACCATGAGAAAAACTGCACGGCTCCCAACTGGCGCATCGTTTTCGGCATGGATGCCAAGTCTTTGAAAATCAAGCCCAGGCCACCTTTTTCATGTCCGGCTTCTTCGCCCATAAACCGCGAATGTTTTTCCGGTGGAAACTCATTCGTCGTCAACACCGTCCACAAAATGGCAAAAAGGAATACCAAAGCGCCGAGATAAAAAGACCATTTCACGTTGTCAGGAACAAGACCTTCGGGGGCCGTATCGGCCACACCGGCCTTGTTAGCCAAAAACCAGGGCAACCATGATCCGACGACAGCCCCGATTCCTATCAAGGCAGTTTGTACGGAAAAACCGAGCGTCCGTTGTTGCGATGGTAATTTGTCGGCTACTAAGGCCCGGAAGGGTTCCATCGCGACATTGAAAGAGGCGTCCATAATCATCAAAATTCCTGCGCCCATAAGCACCGGCGGGAGCGCGGCACTCAGAGCGCCTGCATTCGGCATCAGCATCAGGCCGAAACAAGCAGCGATTGCACCGGCTAAAAAATAGGGTTTTCGACGGCCAAAACGATTCCAGGTGCGGTCAGAGTAATAACCAATGATTGGTTGCACAATCATCCCGATAATAGGAGCCACCAGCCAAAAATTGGGCAGTTCGTGCACGTCGGCGCCATAGCGCTGAAGAATTCCGCTGGCATTGCCGTTTTGCAGGGCAAAACCGGCCTGAATGCCGAGAAAACCAAAACTCATGTTCCAAATGGCGCGGGTGGAAAGCAGCGGTTTTTCGTCCGTGCCGCCAGTGTTTGTTGTTGTAGAAAAAGCCATACTGTGTGTTGTGTTCGGAATGGAAGATTTGTCTGCGAAATATTTTTCAGAAAAAATATAATTCCTGAAAGTTGGAGGCAAAGATGAAAAAAATGGGAATGGTCGCCTCCAAATAGCAAAAAAAGAACCCGAAATGCAGTCAAGCATTTCGGGCTCCAAAAAAAGACGCCTTTCCGAACGGAATCAATATTCCGTGTCGTCGGCGATATCTTCTTCTTCATCGCGGCGGCGCGTCACGATGATGTGGTCATCCTCGTCGGAAGTACCGTCGGTCATTTCATCATCATCTTCGCCTTGACCATCAAATTCCTCATCCACTTCCACGTCGGCGAAATCTTCGCGCAGCACGCCATCTTCATCGAAGTCTTCGTCCTCTTTTACAAGGCGTTTGGCCTCGAGAACGGTCATACGGATGAGGTAATAAGTGTCATCGGTCTCAAACGGCAGCGCGGAGACTTTTTTCCCTTCCTTATCATTGTAGGATAAAAGGTGATCAGCATACCCGGTCGGGTATTTCATTTTTACGAGACGAACGATGTCTTCCGGGAGGGCATCGTAATCTTTGACAACGCGTTTTTTAGCCAAGGTCTGGGTGTAATTTGGTTTTGATAATCAAGGCGCTACGTCGAACGCCCGGTTTCTGCTTGCGGCAAATTTAAACGAATGGCATTTGAAACGGCAAAATTTTTTTTTGTCACGCCGTTTCCGCCCTCTATATCAAAAAAGTCGGGAAAAAGTTGAGCAGTAAAATCAAAAAAGGCTTACGATGGGTTGTTTTACCTGTCCTGTTCCCTGATTTCAACGATTTCTACACGCCGTTCGCGGGCAGCATCGGGGTGATAAATGGAATTGCGCTCGTCCGACAGATCGTCGCTGATATCGGCACGGGCTGTCGTTTCGCCAAAACTCGTTTCCGTTATTTTTAATTGTCCCGAACGCAAATAGGGCTGAAGCGCACCATCGGCAAAGGCGGCGAATTGATTTTTCACGCTGCTGACGCGGCGTTTGCCCAGATTCAGGTTGTAGTCGGTCTGCGCGCGCGGGCTGGTAAAACCTTTTACCAAAACTTCGACGGATTCGCCGTTTTGCAGGCGCGTGAGCAATAAGTCGCACAATTGTCCGAGCCGGTCGAAGCCGCGCCGCACTTCATTTTCAAAAAAATCGTCTATCATCGTCTCGGCCTCGTCGGCTCTCGTGTCGGGAAGCCCGGCGGAGAAACGGTCGCGGTATTCGCGCTGGCGAGCCAGGTAGGATTGTACCGTTTCCTCGTAAGTCTTCTGCGTAGTGGTGCGACGGGTGCGTTTGTCGGGCTCGTCGTTATCAAAATACAGCGGCAAACCGACGAAATCCTGCAGTTCAGGTGGCTCCGGCAGAGACGGCGTCGGCGTTGGCGACTCCACTTGGGTAGGTGGCGCTTTGGCCGAAAGAGTAGGAATCGTGTCTTTTTCCTGCTTGTCAACGTTCACCGAGCGAGGCAGTTTGAATGACCAGAGGTCGTTGCAGCAGGCTTTGTTCATCTCATCGAGATAGAGCGAGCCGGGCCGATTGCTGCTGAGATAGCCGTTTTGTCCGTCGGCTTTCAGATAAAAGTAGGTGTCGTTGTAGCTGCTGTTCAATCCAGGGCCTGCATTTTCGGGTCGGCCAAAAAGCGTACTGTCTTTTTTTACTGAAAAAATATCCCAGCCACCCAAGCCTGGCCAACCTTCCGAACTAAAATAGAGGCGTTTGGTTGGCGCGAAGAAAAAAGGCATGCCTTCGTTTTCCGGCGTGTTCACTTCGTCGGCGTTTATCGGCGTTTCGAAGCGTGGCAATCGGGTGATTTTTTTACCCGGCAAAGGCAGCGCGCAGGGGCAGAAAAAAACGGTATCGAGCGGGACGTACCAAAGGTCCATTTTGCCTCGCCCGCCGGGCCGGTCGCTGGCAAACCACAGCACCGGACCTTGATAATAAGAATCGTACCCGATGCTCGGCTGGGTGGTGGTGTAGCCCGGCATATTGATGGGTTCGGGCAGGCGCACCGGCGGGAGCCAGCGATTGCGGCGGTCAACGACCGTGAGCCAGAGTTCGCAGCGAATGTCGTAGGCATTGATGTTTTTACACACAGAAAATACGACGTAGTGGCCGTCGGGCGAAAATGCCGTGTGTGCGATGTGCGCCGTGTCGGCAGTGGGGAAGCCACGCCCGGGTTCGCGGGCACGACCGCCTTTGGACGAAATCATCACTTTTGTGATTTTGGCTTTCGGCTTGCTGCGGTCGTTCTTTTTGTCGAAACGGTAGGAGGAGAAAAACAGCGTATCGCCCACGACGACCGGTGCAAAATCGCTGTACGGGCTGTTGATGGCTTTGCCCAGATTTTTGACTTCAACCCGTTGGCTTTCAGCGATCATCTCCTGCGCCGCGCGGCAAACGTCTATTTCGCCGAGGGCTTTTTCGAAATAGGCGGGTTCCGCTTTGGCCGGCTTTTCTTTTAAAAATTGCTCGAAAAATTCGATGGCGGTGGCATAGTCGCCCTGCCCTTTTTTGATTTCTCCCAAACGATAATGAAGCAAGGGATAATCCTTCAGGTAACGTTTGGACGCGGCAATTTTTTTGAAAGATTTTTCGGCCTCGCCGTAGGCAAAAAACAGGCGGGCGCATTCGCCGTATTTCCAAAGGACGGAAAGATTGTCGTCGTCGCGCTTAAGAACGGTGGCATAATGCTGCACGGCGGCGCCGTAATCTTTTTTCTTAAACGCGTCGTCGCCGGCGCGTTCGTAGGAGCGGAGCGATTGACCCTGGGCGGTGGAAAAAACGAGTAAACAAAAGATTAAAATCGGAAGGCTGGTGACTGACTTCATAAAATATGGATTCAGTTTTTGGATGCAGGATTTTTGGATGGGTTAAGGGTTGAACGCAAAATGCGTTGGTTAAAGTCTGTGAGTTAGATGTAGCGGCAAATAAATGACAATTTTTTACAAACCGTGAACGTCATTTTTTGAGACCATGACCTGAAATTTAAAAAATCGGACAGGACTTGAACGCTTTTACTGGCAATACGGGCAATGTGCGGTACACGACAGCGATTTCAAAGCCGCCACGCCCGTTGGTCGCGACGTCAAAATCGGAGATGTTAAAATCATAACTCAACCCTGCCGTCCAGTTCAGCCAATCCACCTGAAAGGCCGGAATGATGGCATCGCCGAGGCGGTTGGCGAGGGTTAGTTGCACCGCAACATCGGGAGAAACGACGCGCCGGACACCGCCGCCAAAAAGAATTTCGCGGGATTTTGTCATTTGTTGCGCTGCGCCAAATGCCACAATATCAGTGAATTCGCCCGTTTGCAAAGCGCCATCGAGCATCAGGGTGAAGCGGGTCGGGAGGCGTTGGTCCGTGTCGTCGCGGAAGTTGATTTTGGGTTTGTTCAGGTGAAAAGCCCCAATGCCCGCGTTAAGACGCGTGCGCGAGTCGGCGGGTTCGTAGTGCCAGTTCAGACCTGCCGAAAGCGTCGGCGCAAGGGCGGAATTATTGTCAAAATTTTCGCCCGTCGGCAATGATGAATCAAAGAGATCGCCCGACCATTGGTTTTTGAATGTTAACTTTGAAATATCGAATGCCCGCTGTGCAAAAGAAAATCCGAAACCTGCCGACAGTGCCTGATTTTCGCCCAAAGCGTGAGCGATACTCGCCATTGCGCCCACTTGTGTCCATTTCAAAACGGCGTCGCCGGCACGGTCGTGTTGCACCTGAAACCCGACGGACAACAGGTTCGCGTCGCGTCTCAAAATTTTCCAATCCACTGTGCCTGAGAAGGTTTGATACGAGACCGGCACACTTTTCCACTGGCTTCGGTAGGAAGCGGCAGCCCGCAAATCGCCGCGAAAAACGCCTGTTTGCGCAGGATTAAGATGCGTTGGATTGAGGTAAAACTGCGAGTAATGGAGATCTTGCGCAGCCATTTTTACCGAAAACAAAATTGTCAAAAGAGGAAGTACAAAAAAACGCATACGAGACAAATTTGGACTGATGGCCGAAGGTAAATGAAAAGGGTTATTTGTTGAATTGGTGATTCGGTTATTCGTTGCTTTGCTGTTCAAAACTGTCACATTTCTTTGCGTCAAACAACCAAATCAACACATCACCAAATAGACAATTCCACATGAAATTTGAAATCTGTGCCGTCAACATCCAGTCCTGCCTTGCCGCCGAACGCGCCGGAGCGCATCGTATCGAACTTTGCTCGGCGCTCGACGTGGGCGGCCTCACCCCATCGCAAGGCCTCATCCGGGCGGCAGTGCACCAACTGACGATTCCCGTCATCGTGCTCATTCGTCCGCGCGAAGGGCATTTTTGTTATTCGGAAAACGAGTTGGATATCATGCTCGACGATATTCGTTTTTGCCACGAAGCAGGCGTGCATGGCGTCGTCGTCGGCGCTTTAACTGCTGATAATCAACTGGATTTGACTAAAATGGAAGCCATGAAGAAAATGGCGGGCGATATGGAAATCGTGTGTCACCGGGCGTTCGATTTCACGGCTGACCCGACAGTTGCGTTGGAACAACTTGTGGAACTGGGATTCAAAAGAGTGTTGAGTTCGGGTCAGGCGGCTTCGGCCTACGAGGGGCGTTTTTTGCTAAAAAAGTTGGTGGAACAAGCGGCGGGGCGCATCAGCGTGATGCCGGGTTCGGGTATTTCGGCGGAAAATATTCAGGCAATTGCTACCGCAACGGAAGCGCAGGAATTTCATTTCACCGGCAAAAAGAAAGTCGAAGGCAAGGCCGATATTCCGGGTTTGGAAAGTTGGTACTGGGAGAGTGATGTTGTTGTTATTCAGGAAATTATGAACGCCGCGACGAGTGCCGCCAGGTAACCCAGGTACCATTTTACATCCAGCCAGTCTGCTGTTCGCAAGCCGTGTTTTTTCTGCAAAAACCAAATTAACCCCAGTTTTTCGACCCAAAAAGCCAGCATTGCCGACCACGCCACACCCGCCAAACCCCACCAATGGATGAACAAAAAACCCAGCACAACTTTTGCCGCCAACTCGACAATGCCGACCCAAAAAATCGCTCTCGGCTCGCCCTTAGCCAGCACGATGGCATTTGGCAGCAAAATCCGGCTGGCAGTGATTAAAAGGTAAATATTGAACAATGGCGCGCTGGCAGCGAAGTCAGGGTTGAAAACGACAGGAAAAAGCGGTTTGGAGAGAAACAACAGCAAGATTGTCAGGGGGAAAAGCAAGTGCATCAGCCGCCGGGTTTTAGTTTTTAACTCGGCAAGTCCGGCCGAAAAATGGGATGTGAGTCGCGGAATCATGGCCGTGCCAAGCGCCGTAGCGAGCGCCGTCGCCAGCGGAAATTCCCGCGAACCGTAGCGGAAAATAGCGAATGTCGCCTCGTCCCCGAAATACCAACCGACCAGCCAGGCGTCGAACAGGATGACGAAATTTCCCACCAACACATTGAGCATCAGGGGGGAGGAAAAAATCAGATATTGACGGATGAGGTCGTTGCGCAGCCCAATTTCCCCAAATTTGAATGCCAGCCCTGCTGTCCACATGAATTTTACAACGCTCAAAACGATCAGTGCTTTGAAGCCTCCTTCCAGCCCGTAGCCCATTTTCACCGGCAAAAACAACGCTGCCACGTACAGCCCGAAAGTCGCGATACCCCAACCGGTGATGTGCCGGGGTTTTTCTTTCAAAAGATAAAAATACTCGACGGGAAAAGTCGGAAGATTGAACAGCAGAAAGATGCAAAACAGCCTGAAATGCGGTACTTCAGCCCGTCCTGTCAGGAGCGGTGTCACGATTTTTTCTCCGAAAAAAAGCAGCAAAAACAGCCCCGTAGCGATACCGCAAAAGATGAGAAAGTTATTGAAAATAAAGGCTTTGCGGTCGTCATTGTCGAGTTTGGAATAGACGGTCGGTATCCCCATCAACAGGCCGTTGACCCAAAAAAAGGTCATTGTAGTGCCGACGTACAGGAGCATTTCATACGTCCCGATGTCGGCAGTGGAGAGTCCGCTTTTGGCGAGCAGGATGCTCGCGAGGATGACCGAACCGAGGCGCATGACCTGGAAAAATTGCAGCGCCTGCGTCGTGGATATTTTGCCGGAAAACGAGAACCCCATAGGTCGCGCAAACCTATGGGGTTTTGGTGAGAGCAATTCCAACTTCTTAAATCTGCGCCAGCAATCGCCCTTTCAACTGCTTGAATTCCTCTTCGGTCAGGATGCCGGCCTCTTTCATTTCGGCCATTTTACGCAGTTTTTCGAGTGTTTCGTCGGTGCCGGACTGGGTGCGCGGCTCGGTTCGGCTGAGTTCTTCGGCCACACGTTTGCCGTTTTCCATCTCGGACTCGTAGCCTTTGCGGGCTTTTTTCAGGTCAAAATCTTCGAGGGTGCCGCCTTTGTGAAAATGGCTGGCGACCACGCGCCCCAGCGCATAAGTGGAGGCGCCAGACAAAGCAGGCATGCTCAGTTCGCCGATGACGGTGCCTACGCCGGGAATGGCTTTCACGAGACTGGCGCCCAAACGCGCCGCACTGCTGCCCGCCACTGCCGAGATGATGTTTTTGCCGAAAGAATCCAGAAAACTGACGCCGTAAATTTTTGCCAGCGAGCGCAACATGTTGAGTTGCACGGCACTCACGGCCAGCAAATCGGCTCCCGGCATCGGGATAAGCGCTGCGCCCAGCGAAAAACCGACGTGATTTTTGATGATTTCAGAGGCTTTCGCCTTTTTTTCTTCCTGTGTCATAGTTTTGGAAAGGTATTTTTCCTGCTCGATGAGGTCGAGTAAAGTGAGCAGAAAAGTAAATTTTGAGGGAACAATAGCGGGCATCTGCGTTTGATTTGACCGCACAAAAGAGCTCGCGAAAAACGGGTATTCGCTCAAATAACCGACAAATGAAAAGGAAGAGAGGATGAAAAGGGCTACGACGCGGGAATATTCCCGACCATGAACACTTCGGTGGGCGCGGCGTTGCCAAGCGGATTGTCTTCCAGCGAAATAGCGAGTGCTACCGCATTTTCCCGGCAGGGAATCGTCTGCCAGCCGCCGGTCGCTTGCAAATCCACCATGCCCATGCTGACAGGTTTGCCGTCCACGATGGACCAGAATTGATAATGTTTGCCGGGCGCAGGCGCAGGCAGGGTGCCGAGGTCAATAGCGACTTCGCAGCGGCGGGAATTCAGATAGGCGTAGGCGACACCTGCTTCACCGCTGGCTTTGCCGAGCGGGACGGGACGGGTGGTTTCGCGGTCGCGCAAAAGCAGGTTGACCTGCTCCAGTTTTGTTCGCAAAGAATCTCGCCGGCTGCAATCGTCAAGTTGTTTTTGCAAATCCTCGAGCCGGTTTTCCAAGGCTGTTTTTTCTGTAACGAGATTGTTTTTCTGAAAAAAGAAAAAGGCTGCGAGCAAAGCGAGCGCCAACGCGATTAGCCCGAAAATCCACGATGACCGGCTGCTGCCCGACGCAGGGGGCGGCGCTTCGGGCACAGAGGGAGAAGAAGAAAGGGGCTCATTTTCAAGGCGTTCGAGGATACGACCTTTCATCCAGCCGGGCGGCGGCACCGCATTGGCGGCGGCGTAGCCTTCGAGCGCCATCTCGATAATAGCCAGCTCGGTACGCACTTCGGCGTGTTCGGCGGCCATGCGCTCCACGAGCGCGCGCTCTTCGGCTGTACATTGCCCGAGCACGTAGGCCTCGAGCAAACCCGATTGGATGAACGATTGAATATCCATTTTTTATAACCCGAATTTTCCAAAAAGAAGCCTTTTCGGAAAATTGACTTTTCGTAACGCAGTGGTTTTCAGACTATATTTCAAGTTTTCGGAAAACGGACGTTTCCCAAAAACTCGTTTTTTTCATTTCAAAAGTGCCGTCATAAGCAGGATTATGGCAGCGAAATTTTCTCCAAACAACTTCCGCAATTCGCCAATGGCGTACCGCAGGCGCGTCTTGACGGTACCAAGCGGAATACCTGTTTCTTCGGCTACTTCTTCCTGCGTGTAGCCTTTGAAATACACCAGGTCAATCAGCGATTTATATTTCTCGTCGAGGCGGCTCACCACTTCTTTCACGCCGAGATGGTCGGGATTTACACTTTCGCCGCCGGGGGTATGTACGAGATTATCGAGCGAATCGGTTTTTTGATAGTGTCGAAAATGTGCCGTTCGCGTCGCGTCTATGGCCGTATTCCGGGCGATATTCAGGAGCCAGGTAAACAGGCGGCCTTTCGAAGCATCGTAACTCGCGCCGTTGCGCCAGGCTTTCACGAAGGTGTCTTGCAAAACCTGTTCGGCCAATTCACGCGACTGGACGATGCGCAACACCACGCCAAACAGCGCACCGCCGTAGGCATCGTACAGTTCGCCGATGGCTGCGCGGTCTTGTTGTTTTAAACGGTTGATGAGCTGGTCTTGCATCCAATTTTGCCTTGCGCCAGATTGCGTGGCGCACTTGACGGGGGCAAAAGTGAAGGTTTTTCCGATGCCTGCAAACGGTTTTGGATTATTTGAACAAACATAGCGGATTGTTCAAATTCTGTCCACGAATTTGAACAAGACTTGAGCAGACATTGAGCTTGCCGGCGAATAATATACGAGCGGACTTTTGTCCCGGTTTTCAGACAGAACGATTGAAGTTTATTTTTTCACGTCAGCCGCAAGGCCGCGCCGTTTAATCAAAATACCTAAAAACCGACAACGAATTTTCAGGACGGGTGAAAAGGACAGGACGTACCTGCCATGAAATCTGGCAGGCGTCCTGTTGTTTTTTTACTTTATGTGTTAAAATTCGACACAAATATTGTGTTGTTTCGCAGAAGCGTTTACTTTTGTCCCGCCCAAGATTTTTATCGAAAATTCTTAATCCGCACCAAGATGACAAACAATCTTCGACCGATTTATTACCTGCATTCTCATTCCCCCTATCCGGCAGTTCCGCCGTTGATGTTTTCAACTCAGTAAAGCCGTTTTCCCCTCGATCCTCTGCGCTTCTTCCCGGCGCGGCGCGGCTTCATTTTCACTCCAACTTCCCTGCGACGGGCGCTTCAAGTGTATGAGCGTCAGGTGTTTTAATCATTTCTTGTCACCTACATCCCTCTCCTGTTCCGATGAAAAAACTGCCTGCCGAATACAGGTTTTTACTCCGAAAAAAAGAAAGGCAAAAAGAGGGCGACTTGGAATCTGTTTCCAAAGAAGCCGTTGTTCCCGACGAGGTGAATATCGAGTTCGAGTTTCGCGACAGCCTCGAGCCATTAAAGGCGTTAGGCCTGAAAGTGGGTTCGCAAGATGGGTTCTTTGCCGATGGCGTCATTGCGCTCGACCGTTTGGAGGCGCTTGCGGCACATCCCAACATCGTGCGTATTTCGCGACCGCCACAGCGCAAAAAGTTTTTGGACAAAAGCATTCCCGACATTCAGGCCAACCAGTTGTGGAGCCGCAGCGGCGACACCTGGAGTGGCAATACCGGCAAAGATGTCATCATCGGCATTGTGGACACAGGTATTGATTACCAGCATAAAACTTTTCGCAAAGCCGATAATACCTCCCGCATCCTTTTTATTTGGGACCAAACCCTCGACGCAGACGATGACGATGCCGCATTCGGCGAAGATGTTCCGGGTACGATTTCGACGCCGGGTGGCGATGTTGACCTCGAATACGGGGTAGAATTTGTGCGGGAAGACCCTGCCGACGACGAGCGCCCCACTATCAACAAGGCTTTGGCCAGTTCCGACCCTTACTCCATCGTGCGACACAAAGACGCCGACGGACATGGCACACATGTAGCGGGCATTGCAGGTGGCGACGGCTCTCAAAGCGACGCCTGCTGCGGCGCTTATACTTATGTAGGTGTAGCGCCCGAAGCAGAGTTTATCATCGTGCGGCTTATCGGTCTGACGGACGGCGACCCCGACGCGCCGGCGGGTTCGGGTAATTCCAAAGTAAATGCTATTCGCTACATCCTCGCTCGCGCCAACGGTCGTCCTTGCGTCATCAATCTCAGTCTCGGCAGTGATTTGGGGGCGAGAGACGGGTCGGGCATCGAAGAGCAAAGGGTGGAAACCATTGTCGGTCAGCATCTTAATCGCATGGCAATCATTCAGGCTGCCAGCAACGACGGCAATAAAAAACGCCACGTACAAGGCGCTGTTCCTGCGAACGGGACTGCCGATGTTATTTTTAAAATGCCGACCGATAGCAAATCCACGTTGAGCGTGGAAATTCGCTACGCAGGCAATCACCTCGATGCCGCACTCAAACCACCCGGACGGACTTTCAACGCAGGCGACTGGCAATGGCTGACGCCGGGCAATTCCGACGATACCCTCGACTACAATGACCCTGGTTCTCTTTCGCTCGATAACGGCGATAGCGAGACCAGCGTCATCACCGTCACTTTTTCTCCACCTGCCGACGGCAGCAATGTGAACGGCGACTGGACACTTCGCCTTCGCAACAATACCGCTTCCGCGACGAACATACACGGCTGGTGCAATGAAGGGCTCAAGTTCAAAGCCGCCGGAGACGCCGCGCCGATACAAGTGAGCGCGCGCTCTACCATCAGCCCCGATGCTTCCGGCAAAAACGTCATTGTCGTCGGTGCTTACGCCACCGAAGGCTCGACCAATGGCAAACTCGCCGGATTTTCCAGTCGCGGCCCGGCGCTCGATTCGACAGCGACTGATGAGCAAAATATTCGCCCGCACATTTCCGCTCCCGGCGTAGCCATCACCTCCGCCGCTACCGACAAATATCGCAACGACAGCCTCTGGGATACAATTTGTTGCTGCGATTGCTGTCAGGATTTTTATGTGAACCTCAACGGAACAAGCATGGCCACTCCTCACGTGGCAGGCGCTGCGGCGCTTATGTTTCAAAAAAACAACGACCTGGATTGGACGCAAATCCTCGACGCGCTCAAAGATTCGGCCCGCGACGATGTCCCCGACGACGAAAACGACGACGACCCGCTTCCGAACAACGACTGGGGTTGGGGTAAACTCGATGCCAAAGGAGCTGTAGAAGCCGTTCCCGACCCGCCCGGCGGGCCGCGTGTCGTTGCTCCGCCCCCCGGCGAAACAGTAGCAGTTCGCTTCGGCGCCAATTCCGCCGATTTACTGGCCTTGCGCAACGAGTTTTTCTCCGCCCCGAAAGCCCGTTTTTACAAAGACCTCGTCGCCAAACATTTTCAGGAAGTTCGGAATCTTATTAACACGAATAAGCGAGTCGCCACCGTGTGGCACCGCAACGGCGGCCCGGCTATGATTCGTGCAGGAATGCAGGCGGCATTTCAGCCACAACAACCTTTGCCTGTTGAAATCGAAGGAGTTAGTATCGCTGAACGCCTCGAACGCATCGCGGCAATTTTGAAAAAATACGGTAGCGAACTCCTCCTCCGCGACATCGAAGAACATGTGAAAGACAACATGTGGATTTTGAAAGAAGGATTCAGCATCAGGCAATTGCTCGATTTTTTCAAAGAACAGGATTTAGAAATGGAGGTCATTAAAAGTCATTGAGGTAATTACGGTAGTTGCCTCTAATTACTCTTAATGACTCCTGATGCAAATCACGGGTTAGGAAAAACGAATTTTTGCAGTTATTTCCCGCAAATTATCGCAGAAAAATGCCGCAGATGCAAATTAAAATCAGCGCTGATCCGCGTAAGTCATCAGCGAAAATCAGCGGGAAAATATCACAACAGGTTAAAACCATTTTAACCCGTGATTCGCATTCCTGATTATTCTTAACAATCTCACGCCTCTTGATATGCCCAGCGCACCGGGAACAATCGAAATCATCGCCCGCGAAATCGGCAAAGCGCTCGAGCCGCTCGCCGAAATTCTCGGCCCCGATATAGTGGAACGCCTCGGCCTCACCTTGCCGTCGGCGCTCACGCAACACCAGTCGGTCATCGCGGCGTTCGGGTCGCCTGCCGGCATTATTGCCGATTTGCCGCCTATCGTCGAAGCGTTGGCTACCGCCATTGACGACGAAGACGAATCTGGTATTCTGACTTCGGGAAAAAATCTGGTTGAAAAAATAATTCAACTGATAAATGCCCTCAGCAACCTCGGCAATGCCATCAAAAACGCCTCGGGCGGCATGGGTTTCACGTCCGATCAAATAGCTGAAATCAATAAATTCGGTGAGGATTTGGCCATTAAAATCCTCCACTACATGGCGGTCGAGTACATGGACAAGCGACTGCCGACCCTGGCTTCGACGCTGAATGTGATGGGGATTTTGGAAAATGACCTCATTCCCGAAGACCCCGCGAAGTTGCGAGCCGAATACCAGCACCGGGAAATTCATTTCACCAACTTTATTGACCTTTTTACCGACCCGGTTCAATACCTCCGCGACCAGTACAAATTTGGCCAAAATGACTTTGACGGAAAACTGCTTTTGGAACGCCTGAAAGGAATGTTGGAGCGTTTTCAGTTTCCCGTCGAACTCTATAAAGTTGGCAGTCAGCCCTATACGCTCGAAGCCTACTATTTCAGCCTGCAAGCCGACACGGCGGTGCCGCCGAATTTAAGCCTCGATTTGCGTATTCCTGCTGCCTTTGAAGCCAATCAGGAACTTACGCTCGTTGGCCCTTGGAAAGCCACTTTGTCGTCGAAGGGCACTTTTAACGCAGGCATTCAGGGAAAAATAAAAGCGCCGTTCGAGGCCGAATTGACGCCGCCGAGCGGTCAGTTATCGTTTGAAGTGCTGGCTGGCCTTAAAGCCGAACACGCAGGCGACCGGCGCGTGATGTTCATCGGCACGACGGGCGGCAGTCGTTTGGAAAGCAAATCTATCGGCGCCGCGATGGGGTTTAAGGCCAACTGGAATTCTTCGAGCGGAAAAGCCGAGGCCGAACCGAGTGTCGAGCTCGAGATTAAAGAAGGTAAATTGGTCATTGACCTGAGCCAGGGCGACGGTTTTTTGACGCAGATTCTCTCTGGTTTTGGCCTCGAAGCAGGTTTCGACTTGATTGGGACATGGTCGCCGTCCACCGGCTTGCAACTCGTCGGCAGCGGGGCTATCGAGATTTTGCTGCCGATTCACATTAATCTGGGGATAGCCGAAATAAAAGGCGTTTATGTCATCGTCGGCTTCGGCACCGACGCGCCATTGAAAACGGATTTGGCCGTTTTGTTAAACGCTAATTTAGGCCCGCTCAAGGCTGTCGTGGACAAAATCGGCGTGTCCATCCCGATGAAATTTCCCGAAGACGGGAAGGGGAATCTCGGCCCGCTCGACATCGGTTTCGGCTTTCGCCCGCCCAATGGAGTCGGCCTTTCGATAGACCTGGCAGTAGTGAAAGGCGGCGGTTATCTCTACTTCGATTTCGACCGCGAAGAGTACGCCGGCGTGCTCGAACTCTCTATTTTAGAGATAGTTACGGTAAAAGCCATTGGTCTCATCACCACCAAAATGCCCGACGGCTCCAAAGGTTTTTCGCTGCTGCTCATCATCACGGCGGAATTCGGAACAGGCATCCAACTCGGCTTTGGTTTCACGCTCATTGGGGTAGGAGGCTTGGTCGGTTTGAACCGCACGATGAACCTGCCGCCGCTCGCGGAAGGGGTGCGCACGGGGGCGATTAACAGCATCATGTTCCCCGAAAACCCGGTAGAAAACGCGCCGCGTATCATCAGTGATTTGCGCACGATTTTCCCGCCTTACAAGGGCAAATTCCTCATCGGCCCGATGGCGAAAATAGGGTGGGGGACGCCGACTCTGATTAGCCTGTCGCTGGGCGTCATCATCGAAATTCCGGGAAATATTGCCATCGTCGGCGTGTTGAAAGTCGCTTTGCCAACCGACGAAGCCGCGCTCATCGTGCTGCAAGTCAACTTTGTCGGCGCCATCGAATTCGACAAGAGCCGCCTGTGGTTTTTCGCCAGCATTTTCGAGTCGCGCATTTTGTTCATCACCATTGAAGGCGAGATGGGCTTGCTCGTGGCCTGGGGCGAGGACTCGAATTTTGTCGTTTCGGTCGGCGGTTTCCACCCGCGTTTCAACCCGCCGCCGCTGCCCTTCCCCAGCCCGAGACGTGTGGCTGTCAACATTTTAGATACCGATATTGCCCGGATTCGGGTGGAAGGATATTTCGCTGTCACGTCCAACACCGTACAGTTGGGCGCGCGGGCGGATTTGAAAATTGACGTAGGCGTGGCGCAAGTGGAAGGCTATTTTTCTTTCGACGCGCTGTTTCAGTTTTCGCCGTTCTATTTCATCATCGAAATCTCGGCGGGCGTTTCCCTCAAAGTCTTCGGCATCGGGCTGTTCAGCATCCGGCTGCGCTTCTCGCTCGAAGGCCCGACCCCCTGGCGCGCACACGGCACGGGTTCACTCAGCCTGCTCTTCTTCGATGTGGAGGCCGACTTCGACATTACCTGGGGCGAAAGCGAAGACACGACTTTGCCGCCGGTGCCAGTGATGCCGAAAATCCGCGCCGAACTCGAAAAACTGGACAACTGGAAAGCGGATTTGCCGGTTGGGAACAACCTGCTCGTGTCGCTTCGCCCGCTTTCAGAGGCAGAAACTGCGCTGCTCGTCCTGCACCCGCTGGGCACTTTGCGTATCAGCCAACGTGCCGTGCCGTTGGATATGAAAATTGACAAAGTTGGCAGTCAAAAACCTTCCGATGCCAACGATTTTACTTTAAAAGTGGTGGAAGGCCTCGAAAAAGCGGACGACTCGAACGAACAGTTTGCGAAGGCGCAATACCTCAATATGAGCGATGCCGACAAGATTTCGCAACGGGCATTTGACCCCTTGCATGGCGGCGTATTGCTCTCGGCGGGGGCGCAGCAACTGGGCGCGACGAAGTTGGCAAAACGCCGTGTCCGCTACGAGCAAATTATTATTGACAACAATTTTAAGCGATTCCAGCGGCGCTTCTGGCGATTCACCGACAAGTTCTTCGGCCATTTCCTCAATGGCGCAGCCGTCACAAAATCGGATTTGTCGAAACACTACAAGTCGCAACTCGACCCCTTCATGGACGAGCCGAAAGTGAAAGTGAAAGACACGGGTTTCACGGTAGCATTTACAGAAAACAACAAGGCATTTAATTCACAATCAATGCGTTTTGCCAACGAGACGCTGGCGAACCAGTTCATTCAGCAACAAGTGGCAGCGAATCCTGCATTGCACGAGGCGCTGCATGTGATACCGAATTATGAAATGGGAAATTAGAGGTTATTAAGGGTCATTATAGTCATTAGGGAAATTGCTTCAATGACCCTTAATGACTATAATGACTCCTAATGACCCCAATTTCCCTTAATTACCCTCAATCATGGACAAACCCATCGGCACATACTCCTTCCTTCCCTACCTGCGCACAGGTCTGGCGAACAAAACGCAACAGGCCGATCAGGACGCGGCGATAAAACTGCGCGCCACTTTTCACCTCAAACTGACGCTCGAAGGCAAGGCCGTCGAAGGCGGCGGCACGCTCACCGAACCCGTCCCCAAAGACGTGGAACTCTACGGCCCCGGCGACGTGGTGGGCATTGACCCGCGCGCCATTATCAAAAATGAACCGCGCAACTGGATTACCAATTTTGAGGCGAACTACTTGCCCTATATTGACTTCTACGACGAAGATTTCCCCTGGCGCTACACGCCGAGCAAAGCCGCCGAACCGGCTCACCGCCTGCGCCCCTGGCTGGCGCTTGTCGTGTTGGAAGAGGGAGAGTTTACCGATGGTAAAAATTTGAAAGACAAGCCTTTGCCCTTCATTCACGTCGAAAATGCGGCTGCTAAATTTCTCCCGCCCGAACAACTCTGGGCCTGGGCGCACGTCCATGTCAACCGCGATTTGGCGGCAACGCACGAGGAAGTTTTTTCGGAAAATATGAGCGTCGTACTGCCGAAGTTGGATGCGGCCTTGAAACAAAATCCCGACTTTGGCTACTCGCGCATCCTTTGTCCGCGCAAGTTGAAACCCTCCGCCGCCTACCACGCATTTTTGATTCCGTCGTTTGAAAGCGGGCGGCAAGCGGGGCTTGGAATTGAGGTAAATCCCGATTTTGCCTCGCAATATTCATGGGGGCAAAAGCCCGACCAAACGGATTTTCCTTACTATCACCGCTGGTATTTTCGCACAGGCACGGTCGGCGATTTCGAGTATCTCGTCCGACTTTTGAAAGCCCAGCCCGCCGACGAGCGCGTCGGTCGCCGCGACATGGACGTGCAGGAACCCGGCTGGAATTTGCCCGGCCTCGACCCTGACGGCGAACTCGGCGGCATCCTCAAACTCGGCGGCGCCCTCCGTGTCCCCGACGAAGTGTTGAGCGACCCGGCGGAATTTTACAAATACGAAGACTGGCTCAAAACCAATTATCCGCAGCCCATCAACGAGGGCATCGCTACTTTCCTCAACCTCGCTGACGACTATCAAAAACCAGGCGCGAATCCGCAGCCTGTTCCCGACCCCGACAATCCGCCCGACCCTGACCCGCTCATCACGCCGCCGCTCTACGGACGCTGGCACGCCGCCGTTGACCGCCTTTTGACAAATGCCAACGGAACACCCGCCGCCAACAACAAAAACTGGATTCACGAACTCAACCTCGACCCGCGTTTTCGCGTCCCGGCGGGTTTTGGTACAAAAGTCATTCAGGAAAAACAAGAGGAATACATGAACGCCGCGTGGCAACAGGTCGGCGACGTAGTAAAAGCCAACCACTTCATCCGGCTGGCGCAACTGAGCCAGGAAGCCCTTTATCAGTGGCACGTCAAGACTTTTCAGCCGATGATGGCGAGCCAACCCGACAAACTCATGTTGCTCAGCGCGCCCGTTCAAAAGCGGATTTTGGTACAAAACGCGACCGTTTTTCACCAAATAAAAATGAGTGTGGTGCCGCCCGTCGCCGTTTCGCCTCAAATGCG
>Ga0209172_10001224_pt1 | contig 56997 bp, 44 predicted proteins | sample LarsenN4metaG_FD_184113 | JGI IMG/M metagenome (GOLD analysis project Ga0209172, IMG submission 184113) | Hot spring sediment bacterial and archeal communities from British Columbia, Canada, to study Microbial Dark Matter (Phase II) - Larsen... ...
ACCTTTGGCATCAAAGCTTCAAACAGCGGCCAAGGGGTCTCGGGGCCTCCGTACTCTTTGCGAGCAATGACCACTAGGCTGCCGATGAGGACTGTGGCCGAGATCGGGGAGTCGGCCATCACCTGCAGACCACTGATGAGTGCGGCGCGGCGCGCCTCACCGCAGTCTGGCCACGCTTCTAGCACGCCTTGGTATGCAGCTTCGGTGACGGAAGGGTGCTGCTCATTGAAGATACGCTGCAACAGCAGGTGATCGCCGTCTCGAGGGGAACCGAGCCAGAGGCGAGCAACAGGCGCACGGACCATGGAGATGTCAAAGCTTAGAAGTCGAGATGCCATCTGGAGCGTCAGCCGCCTGGGTGACTCCTGAAGGAACATCACAGCTCTTGCCGCATCGTGTGCGGAAAGGGTTTCCGGCCGTTCACTGTCCAAGAGGGCCAACGCACCCTCGACCTCTGCCAGAGGAACAGATGCTGGGAACGGATCGATTTCCAGGGAGTCCCCGCACGTGGCCGATGGGATGCGTGGCTGACCATCCTCTGTCCACTCTACGTATGAAAGCTTCATGAAGGTCACGCTATGTACCCAGTCAGGCACCTTTGCCTGATCTTCGACGGACAGTGTTTGCAGCCTGCGCGCGAGAAACTCGAAACACAAGTCACGTACCGCTGGGAAGATCGAATGCAGTCCTCGAACCGCTAGGCTAAAGACTCCTTGCCGACCGTCCTCTGTATTCAGATTACGGTACACCCAGCCGAGATTGGTGGCCGCCGCACGGGATACATCAGCATCGAGTGTGAACAGCGCACGCTCCAAAGTGGACAGCGCCGACTCCATTGACCGGGTGGTTGCAGCATCCACAAGCGACTCGGCACTGGCCCGGTAGAACGGGTGGCTGAAGGTGTAGCGCTTGGATGCCCGGCTCACCATCCTTCGAAGCTCAAGGCGTTCCAAGTCATCGAGCTGCTGGGTAGACAAAGCCGGGAGTGGCACATAGCTTGGCGGCGGCGCCGGCGGCGTGGTCGAAACTTGGCTAGGCCATGAGGACATGGTTCCCTTGACGTTGGACTCACCGGGGCAGTCGCTTCGCTTGTCGTCCAGCACGAATGCCAGCTCCAGCTCAGCGCTTCGCAGGGAAGGTGTCGATGCAATCGCGAGCGCGCTCATCAGAGGTGAGAGTTGCTCCTCGCGCAGCGCGTCGCCCAGAGATCTCGAGTCCTGACGCGCGTGGCTGATAACGTCGGCGAGCTGAGCGTCCGCACCGATACGTTCGTGGTTGGCCGCAAGGTAGGCGAGGCAGCCAGGCTCCAAGTCAAGTTGTCCGGCCTCGATGGCCTCTGCAACCAACGTCCTCAGAGCCGGCGGGACGGAATAGTCGGCGGTCAGTGCTCTCCAGAGGCCGCCCAGGAAACCGTTGGTACCAATGCTCATCTCCACCCAGGGCAAGTTGCCCGTACGGACGACGGAGACTGACTGACATCGAGAGATTTGCAGGAGGCGGTCCTGCGCTTGAGAGACGATGAGCCGCCTGCCGTTGGCAAGTTTGGGGATCAGGGCGCCCAGTAGCATCAGCTCGCGTGCCGCGTTGTCCGCCGCGTGCGCTCCTCCAAGTGGGTCGTCGACGAGAGCGGCCCGGTTGCCTGTGACAGGCTCGGTCAGATAGCGTTCTGCTTCTGAAATATCGGTACAGATTCGAACTCTGTAGCCCTGGCTTTGTAGCGAGTACGCCAGGTTGCGAGCGCAGAAAGTCTTTCCCACGCGAGGGGCGCCAGTGAGGAGGAGCGCAGAGTCGAGCGACAGGCGGTCCAGCAAGGCCTGCTCCTCCCCTCTGGAAACGTAGGACGCCGCCACCAGCGGGTCTACCGCCGAGCCCCAGGAGATGACCGTGTCCACCTGTGGCAGTACGTTCACGCCGGTCTTTTTCTCACTCACGACGATGTCTGTGATGCGTCTTGTCGCCTCCTCAACCCGATCTGGAACCACGCGGTGAACAGTTTCAAGGGTGTCTCGAATGCGCCTTAGAACCGCGGGCTCGTCAACCAGCTCAGCGATGAGGACCCTCTGAAGTGCTGCCTTCAGTGAAGCAGCAGGTGTGGCCGCAAGCAGTGCCCCGATGTTCGCTCGACGTCGTTTGACCAAGTTCGAGTCAGTTGATGACGTGCCGGTCTCGTAGTTGTGCAGGCCCTCCCGCATCCCGTGCTCCACGGCGTTTGTCACCACCCCCTTTGGAACTTGCGTTGTGTGGACCGACAGGGGCACCGCATGGGGTGCGACGGCATCGTTGCAACGGCCGCTGGCAACAAAAAATACGGATCTGCTGGAATCGCTCGAAATCCGCTCTAGCAGCGATCCGCTGTCACCGTAGGCCGGATAGTGGGCAAGCCAGTCCGCCAATACATCATGCGTGATGCGGGCGGTTGCGCCCTTCACCTGCACTTCCACCGTTCTTGCAACGCCGCTTTCTGTGGTTTGCAGAAGTGCATCTTCGCCGTCCTTGGGCTCGATCTGCAGCGAGGCCCCCGGATTTCCGGACGCAAGCACAGCTAGAAGTACGCATACGTGGTCCTGAAAGCGGTACTTTTGTTGGCCGATAATCTCAATTGACATACATCTTCGTCGAAACGAAGCCTCCCTCTTTGCTATCTAGTTAGATGATTTGAGTATCCATCGGTATGCGCCGCTATGGCCACCGGCTCACCCGAGGACGTTGCGAGTCCAGAGAGCGAATTCGGCGGTAGCGCTGCTCGGCCGAGTGATGGACATCGTTATCGCGCCGCGGCGCAGTTCTACATGCAAGTCAGCACCCGCCGACTTCGATTTGATGGGCGGTCCCGGCGATAGAGCCATCGTCAGAGGCAACGCGATGAACTCGCCTGTCTTCGTGGCCGCCTTGGCGTCACCGCCTCGGGCCAGCTTGCGCCTACAATGAACGACGTTGGCTTAATACCGTTTGCTATGGCGATCTTGGCGACCGACGAGCCGAACTCGGCGCAATACGCCACCACCTGCACCTTCGTCATCGTGCTGTACCGCCGCGTGTCCGCCTTCTCGCTTGTCATCGTGTCCAGCTGAAACTAGATGCACACGATCCTTACCGCCGCGCGGCCCGTAATCAAGATGACAGGGCTGGACGCATACGGAGAACGGCCGCACTCTCAGATTTGACGCGCAGGGGTTCGATGCCCAATGGTTATCGCGGCTTACACTGAAGTCAAGACAGAACAACTGGCGATCTGCTCTGGGCGTGGCTAGCCAATGGCAGAGAAATGTGGTGGAGCTGCCGTTGAGCAAGTCGGGCCGACCGGCGGGAGACGCTGCCAAGCGGTCGTTCATGGAATATAACTTCACTGTCTGCTCAGGCCGACAATCTGCCGCAGATCCCTCCCGGTGACTGCAGTTCGGCCAAAGCAGACAGTAATGCCAATGTGATAGCGTGACTGCTATCGGGCTAGGTGCGGTCAGTCGTCGTTGTCTACTTTTGGGGGAGCTTTAAACCTACAGCAGTATGAAAGCCCCTGCCGTGCGAGACTTTCGGGACTAACACCGCCCCCAAGGCGAGTCGCAATATGTGCAGTGAGGGAAGAGCGCATTAATATGTCATTGATATGGTGGTGACAACGATGCTGCTCTGTACGTGCCACAGTTGCTTCACCAGCGCCCTTGAACCCCTTCAGCTATTCCCAAAATTAGATCACCCTATGAATCCTGCAGGCATCGACACTAGCGCACTACTCACCATGCTGGGCTTGATTGCTGCGGTGTGGGCGGTCGTGCCAAGCACAGCTAGGCTCAGCTTCCGATTGAGCCTGAACTGGTTTGACTGGCTGGTCATCTGGGCCGTTTTGCTCATCATCCATGGGCTTTTCTTCGAGCCCCTACTCACCACTCTTGGATTCCCTACCTTTGGACCCTGGTTGTGGGGTTTCGACAAGAGCGCCACTCAGTATCTGCTGTTCATGCTCCTCGCCGCGTTCGTCTACTGGCGGTCGCGCAGGACTAGGCTGACACGGTGGAACCTCGGACTCTTCGATGATCTGACCACGTCGCTCTTGCACGCTGGGAAGCTCGAGGAACTCGCCGACTTGCTGCATCGCCATCTCGCATCGGCACTGAACCTGGCAGCGTCGAAGAGCGTGAGAAGTCGCTTGGCCAACGCCATTCGCCTTCCGCGTCCCGGCTTCCAAGTTGTCTTCCGAGACGACGGGTCCATCTCGTTGGGAGAGGAGGCTCCGACGAACTGGCTATTCCGCAAATGGTTTAGCTTTCGCGAATGGCTTGCCGACCTGGTTGGCCCTTCGCAGCGGGTGCAGCGCCGTGCTGCCATCGTTGTGAAGCGACTGCTGTCATCCCACCACCTAGTCGGACATCTCGCCATCGCTCGACCATACCTCTGCATGGAGGTCATGGAGCGCGCAACGCGCTTTGTGGAAGGCTTCCAAGACGAGTTCTTCGACGCACTATTGGCCAATGAGGCCAGCGTCTTCTATAGCGAGCTCAAGAACAACGACAACTTCGGCAAGGGCGGGCACCGCCTAGCGCTGCCTGATGAGAACCGCCTCTTGCGGTTCTACTGTGTCGATGTCGATGTGGCCGCCCGTCTCGGGGTTTACCGGTCTGTCGGCGAGGCCGTACTCACGCGGATTGATGCGGATGAAGGTCTCGAAAAGAAGCTCAATGGGCGGCTGCTGACCTTTCAAGCTGTTGGAAAGCACCACGACCCGGTTTATGCCGGCATCTGGTTCTTCAGGATCATGGTCCTAGAGGGCCTGCATCAGCGTGTCGCCGACCACTTGTGGCTCCACTACATGCCTCATTTCGCCAGCCGCCTAGTCGACCGCGCTCGCGAAGTTCGGCAGGAAGACGAAAACCACGAGTTCCCAACACCGCTGGGATACCTGCTGTATGAAGTCGTTGACGCTACTTCGGTGTGGGTGAGGGATGCCGAAGCTCTGACGAAGCCTGGCGACGTGCTGCTGTCCGACCAGCTCGAAGGCAATCACATTCACATTTCCTTCGAGGCCGCGGAAGCCATTGGCCGTGTTATCCAGGCCATCCTGATGTCGCCGCGCGTGCCACGCCAACTCAAGGACGAATTGCTTGGTGTGGTGCTCTCCACTCTGCGGGATCTGGAACAGCTTGCGCACCTGGCACCGTTGGCCAGGGTGATGCGGGCGCACCTCATCGAACCTTATGGCTTCAGGGAACAGAGCAACTATCTGTATATCCTGAAGCAATGCTTCGATGAACAGGACCATGTGCTTCGGGCTCACCTGGGGCGCTTTAGTGAGGAGCTCGATGCTGCTCGGGAAACGGCGCTCTGAGAACTACGCTGCGTTCAGAACGTGAGCAAAATCGACGCACTCCCTACGGCTGCTTGGCGGCTCCAGATCCGAGGCTCCGAATGTCGCAAATTGCGTCGGCTACAGTCATAAGGGTAGTAACGGTGTAACGTCCAGTCGAAAGTACGCGTTCTGGCCGTCCAAAAACCGATGTTTGGCATAGGTTTCAATGAAATGGGGCCTAGTGACTGGTGCATCATGATCAAACTTGGTCGACCAGGCTGTAATTGCCTGCTGATCTAGCTAAAGCTACCAACATTAGTGACACCAAGACCAAGCAGATACGGGCATTGCCAGAGTGCAGGCTTGGAACAGATCGTGGCTTCTACGAACGTACTCCCCATGATCGATGATCACTCGTAATTCACTTCAAGTGCATGGTGTTCTGCGTTAAGATTATGCCATTGCTGTAGCCAAAAATGACTTGGGGCCAAGAAATATGATCGAGTTTATCCATAAGAAAAACCATGAAAATGTCGTGCTTTTTGTTCATGGATTTACCGGTGGTACGGATACATGGAAACATCCTGAGCACGGATATTTTTTCAACCAGCTCCTCGAAAATGAAACTATTCGAGAGAATTTTGATCTTGCTTCATTTGAATACTATACCCGCTTGACTAATTTGTTTGCCGGAGTTGATTCAGGTGTTGGCAGGTTGCTTTCACTTTTCAAGACTATTCAACCGAAGTCAAAGAAAAATATTAGCGTTGAAGAAATATCTGAGATGCTTCGCACAAGAATAAGGTTTGATCTAGCCGACTACCGAAATGTAATTATCGTGGCCCACAGCATGGGGGGATTAATTGCCAAGGCAGCGATAATAAAAGATCTCCGGAAAAACTATCAGACGAAAGTGTCTTTGGTTATTTCCCTTGCCGTTCCGCACTTGGGTGCCAATTTGGCGACGTATGGGAAGTTGTTGTCCAACAATAAACAGATAGAAGACTTGGCCCCGTTAAGCGAACTATGCCCAGCTCTGAATAGCGAGTGGATTAACTTCAGCATAAAACCTGAGATAAAGTATTTATACGGAACCTATGACAGTATAGTGGTTAAAGATAGTGCTGTTGGTATGGAGGTAGGGGAGCGCGATGTAGTCGCATGCGACGAAGATCATTTATCGATATCCAAGCCGGCAGGTCCTGCGAGCCTCGTCATAACTGCAACCGCAACGTTTTTGAAAGACTTCCTGAAAAGCAACTTGGCAGGCAATCCGTTGCCGGTAAAACGGCTAGATAATCCGGATCAATACAATGATGAAGTCTTTGTGCTGAAGCTGGTGCTCGCGGATGTCCATAATGCGACCGTAAAACAATCAAAGGAGCACTTTCTAAACGCTGAGTACGCGAGAAAACTATTCAGTAGTGCAGCTGACCAAGAAAAGCTCCGAGTGTTATACGACAAGGTGCGTACAATTTACCAGAATTGCTACAGTAAGCACCTTGGTGAATCTGGAGCTAACTCAACAAAATTCGTCGCTGACGTTCACCAAAAAATTGTCTCCGAAGATGCTAATTATCTTAAGTCTGCACTCCCTTTGATTCATGGGCTGCACAAAATTGGAATGCTGCATCAGCTTGCAAACGATCTTCAGGATGATGTTTGGTGGGGAGATGACCAGTCACTAGAAGCACTTGAGTCATTGAAGCAAGCGCTTGATAAAGATCCAGCCTAAAATGAAAAGCCTACCTTATATCATACCTGACGATGATGCATTCCTTAATGCAGGGCTGTTGTTGCTGATAATTAATTATTTAAGTAAAACCACTCGTGGCAAGCTGCTGTTGAATAACGAAAAGATACTGATATTTATGTATCTTATTAAAAATCCGTCATTGCTTGTAGAAGTCCTTCAGCGATTAGGTAGACCGGCACCACGACTAACTCAGGAGGAGATCTACTCCGTGTCGAGTATATCCGTCAATCTAGATCCGCTATTTGATCATGGCTGGCTTAAAGGTCTATTGATGCATGTTTCTTCATTAGGATTTCTAAGGGCAGACTATCGTAAAGGTGAGGGGTTTATGTATTCTCTTTCTGATGAGGCAGTTGCTGTCGCAGATAATTTAATGGGTGATTATTTTTCCCGTGTTCGAGAATATATAACTTATCTTGATTCAATAAAGGGTGAGTCGGTTTCATCTCTGAATGCTCTATTGAATACTATTTTTAAGCGGTGATGCCATGAGCGCAAAGAAGCCAAGTATTAATATTGGTCGGTTGGTTTTAGTTGGTGCTAGAAAAGACTACGAAGTATATTTTTCTAAAGGCGTCAACATCGTATATGGCGACTCTGCCACCGGTAAGTCTAGTATTCTTGAGTGCATTAATTATGCTTTTGGATCTAAGAAACTTGACTATGATCGGGAAATTGAATCAGCTGTCGATTATGTGCAACTTGAAGTTGAATTTAACGGTAAACCCTACGTAATCAGAAGAAATGTATTTCGGCCTGCTGACTTTATAGAAGTTTATGCTGCTGATTTGGCTTCAATGAAAGCAGTTTTCCCCAAGAAATACACTCCGTTTTTCAATACTGATGCAGGACCGGATGGCTACTATTCCGATTTCTTGATGGACGCTTTGAATTTGCCAAGTGTAAGAATGCGTCAGGCTCCGTCAAGAGCGGACTCCATCATGGTCCGCCTGAGTTTTCGTGATCTTTTTAAATATTGTTATCTAAAGCAGGACGACGTTGGAGGTAAAGGGCTTCTAGGTGCTGGTACAGTTGTAGAGACCAAAAACAAAGAGACGTTCAAGTATATATTTAATCTACTTGATACAAACGTCTCTGATGCTCAAGCTGCTTTATCTGCCCTCGTGAGTGAGCATGCAAAGCTTATTGAGAAATATAAGCTAGTGTCAGATTTTCTTCGAGAGACTGAGTTTGACTCTGAGACGACTCTTGTTGACTCTGATCTTGAGCTGGCCGACCAGGAAGTTGCATTGAGGTTACAGCTTAACTTATTGAATAAAAGTATGGTCGCGGATAGTGACAACTACAAGACTCTAAGAATTGCTCTCGATGATATTTCTACAAAAATAAAATATGTTGAGAAGCAGAAAAACGATGCTAAAACTTCTGTTGATCGCTATGTGCGGTTAAAAAACGATTATCAGAATGACATATCAAAATTAAAATCTGCTAGACATGCCAAGTCTGTAATTGGAAGACCTGAAGAGTCTTTTTCTTGTCCGGTATGTGATAGTTCTGTAAGCCTAGCGATTATAAAGCAAAATTTTTCCATAACTGACGAAGATCGGGTGGCTCAAGAGGTAAATTCCCTAGTTCGACGTATTCGTGAGTTGGATGATCTTGTTCGTTTTGAAAAAGAGAAAATAGTTGCTCTTGAGCGAGAGCTTAGGGAATTGAGCGCGGATCGTGATAAAGCGCGCCGACTAATAGACGACGAAATGTCTCAAATGGTTACTCCCTATCTTTCCGAGCGAGATGGTATCGCGTCTGAGCTTGCTAAAACTGAAGAGCGTAGGCGGCGAGTATTTCATTTGCTAAAGGTCCGTAATCAGCAAAAGCAAATATTGGCTTCTGTATCTGATTATGCAGAAAAAATTGAGCGAATGGAGGAGAAGTTGTCTAATTTAAAGGCGGCGGCTCCTTCCTTGGCAACTACGTTGTCTAGTCTAGGTGATTTTCTAGGTGAGTATTTGCGCCATGTTAAAGTAAAAGATCAGAGAGACGTTTCTATAAGTACTAGAAGTTTTCTTCCTGTATTTAGAGGGCGAGATTATAGAGATATAACGTCGGGCGGACTTCGTACAGTCCTTTCTATTGGACACTTCCTAGGACTAGCAAAGTCAGCCATCTCGTCTGAGATAAACTTGCCATCTTTTCTGATGATCGATACTGTAGGGAAGTATTTGGGTAAAACTCAAGCAAGGTACACTGAGACAAGCAGCGTTGAAGACACGATGGAAGAGTTATCTGACCCCCAAAAATACATGAACATGTACGAGTACATGTTTTTGCTGGCAGAATCAGCAGAAAAGAACGGCGAAATTTGTCAGATAATTTTAGTTGATAACGATTTACCGCCAGATATCCAAGCCAAGTACGACACCTCTGTTGTTGCCCACTTTAGTAAGGTCGGTTCGGATGGGTTGCCGCGCGGTTTGATAGACGACGCTTATCTTTACTAGAGCTGATTTTTCGTTGTTTCTTCAACTGTAGAAACCAGCAACTTCATTGGCACTGTCGTTTTTTTGTTCAAAAGTTAGTGAATCGTTTTGATTTCAATCAAGGTTAAAGATATTGCGACCGTTCCGGTCATAACCATGTTTTGAAGCGCCCGTCTGGTTATCAATGCACTGCGGACGAACCGGCCGCAGTGCATATACGGCAGCTTTCGCCGATGAGGGCACTGTTGGCAGCGAACATTCGCTGCCAACTTCCTTGTGGCTACCTAGATTTCAATCTGCTCTGAAATTTCCAGAGCATCATCGACTTCGATACCTAGGTACCGAACCGTGCTCTCCAGCTTGGTGTGGCCAAGTAAGATTTGTACAGCACGCAGATTTTTTGTCTTTTTGTAGATCAATGTTGCCTTGGTCCGACGTAATGAGTGTGTGCCATAAATGGATGAGTCCAGCCCAGCTGTCGAGACCCACATATGCACTATCCGTGCGTATTGACGAGTGGATAGGTGTGGAGAGTCCGCCAGCCGACTAGGAAACAGATACTGATCGCTTCGTAGGTGCGCTTTTTCTAGCCATGCTGACACGGCCAGCCTTGTCGGCTCCGTCAGTTCAAATTGCACAGGCCGTTGAGTCTTGCGCTGAATAACAATCGCACGGGGCAGAATCTGGTTTCCATGTGTCACGTCACTAACCCGTAGGTTAACGAGATCACATCCACGAAGTTTGCTGTCGATAGCTAAGTTGAATATCGCCAGGTCACGCACCGCATGCTTGTTCTGAAGATGGATACGGATAGCCCAGATATCCTTTGGCTTGAGTGGTGGCTTTTGGCCAATCATCTTGCCCTTGTTCCAGGCTTCGCGTTTTTGTGCAGTGTCCATGTCAGACTCCTTTTCAGTGAGAAGGAATCTGAGTATTGGCTGTCATGAACAGCATGGCAGGAAGAGCTTGAGTTCGGCCAAAGCGGCCTGTCAACGATCCAGTGTCCCATGACTGCTACTTTTCAAGAAGCTGCCATTTTGACTTTTGAGGCATCTTGGGATGTCAAAGCTATTCTGTTCCATCACCGCCATTGATGACGCTGTGCTCCACGGATGAGCTCCCCATTCGGCAATACTCGTTCAAACTTGGTATTTCGCCAATCCGTTTTAGATCCTCCTAGTGCACCACAACCCTCGAATTTTTGTCCTCGATAGTAGGCTCCTTGGGGGAGAACTACTCCAATATGTCGCGAAGTGGATTTACATCCAATATTTACGAGCTGGATTGCTCCACCTGAATAAATGTCATTGCCGCTTAGTACTGATTCGCAAAACCCAGAAAAGAAAGCTCGGCTAAAATCACCTGCAACAGCAGTTGTCGTAGATATGGCCTGTTTCACGAATGACTCCCCTGATCCAGACAGTTCAATCACCGAAGAACGATGGACTTCAGTTGACAACTCACGAACTAATACATCTGTGCTACCCGCCTTGATGAGGTAGCTCGTTAAGTAGAACACTGCTTGGGGGCCCCATCTATAGCGGGTACCGTAAAGAATAGTCGTAGTGTGCGAAAGTCCGATATGGGTTGCTAGTAACTTTGAACGTAAATTTTTTTCGATCCATTCCGCACGACCGTGGGGGGACGTTTTCAAATTATATGGCACTTTATCAGCCTCAATTACCGAGCAGGTGCTTGATAGGAAATCTTGAGCAAATCCGACATCCCCTGAGAAGGCAAAAATGTCTTGACTCCCTTCTACTGCATAAAGCTTGATACAGTCATCAAAGAACTCCCCACTCGCAAAGCTGCGCCGACTATCACTCGCAAAGTAAAGTCCTGTTGGCTGACGCGAATCAACGGCTAGCCAAGCAATTACTGAGGTCAATATTTGCCTTTCGAAAGATTGGTGTGAGAGACTAAAGGCTGCAACTCCCTGACTCCCTCGCCAAGTGCATTTGCTTTTTGGAGTGTGCTTCAAGAGGGGGGCGGCTGAAGATAGAGACCACCCCCGGGTTCCAACCCCGGGGACGCAGGGGGAATGCAAAACTGCCCTAGTTCAGTTTTGCCAAGCGAAGATATCGTCGTCCAAATGCCTCTTCTCCGCCCTCCATCACTTGACACACCTCCTTGCGCATTGCCTGCTCCTGTAGAGAGCCAGTCTGCTTGATGTGGCACTGGTGATTGAAGTCCAGCACATGAATCAGCTCCGCATCGCCATTGACCACGATGTTAGGGTTATGCGTCACAATGATAAGCTGACGATGCAGTTTGTTAGTACGAATCTGCTGAACCACCAATCCGTAGATCAAGTGGTTATCCAAGTCATCCTCAGGCTGGTCGAGCACCAGCGGATCGCTGCCATGCGCCAGAAGGAAAGCCAGCATGGCTGCAGCACGCTGCCCGGCAGAAGCCTGTCCGATGGACTGGAAGTCTTGACCGTCTCCCTTACGACTATACTCAACCTGCAATCCATCCTCGGGAAACCAGCACAGGATGTGATCGGTGAACTCTGGTCGCTTGTCCGCTTCTGCTTTCAAGAACTTATTGAACCAGCCCCCAAATTCCGCATTGCCACGACATGCCTGTACCAGACGCCGCTTCTGGGCCAGTAACCCCTGCTGGATGGCTGATGTGTCCCATTTCCCCGGTTGTTCAACAAGATCTACTGCGCCCAGCAGCTCTGCCACAAGCCCCTTAGGGGACTCGCCCTCTTGTTCTTGGTAAAGGTCGTCTACATATTTACCGTCAGCAGCCCCAAGTACTTCCCGTAATGAGCGCTCGATGCTTTGCGCATCACGGCTATAGGGGATCAACTCGATACGTACAAAGAGGTTGCCCTGAAGCGTTTCCTGCAAAAACGTGGCACGCTGCATGCTGATACTTTGACGCGCTGACTGTACCTGCTCAAATTGAGCTTTGGCTTGTTCGCGTAAGTCTGCGAGCTGTTTCTGTAGCGCGTCTAGGCGCTTTAGCTCTGTTTCTAGCCGCTGCTTTTCCTGCACCAGACGGCCATATTCGCTAGGGTCACTGACTCCTTGCTGTTGCAAATCGGCCTTGAGCAAATCGTAAGCCGTCTTTGCTGCGTCGATTCGCGCAAACCATGGGGATACTTCAAGTTCCCTCCTCAGTACTTGCCCCTGCTCCTTCAGCGCAGAAGCAGCACTCTCGACTTCCTGCCGCGCTTTGTTGATAGCGGAATGCAGAGCCTGTACCTGACTCAGTGCCGGGCCATCTTCCGCGGTATTAAATAGTTCTTCCGGCAAGTCTTCCGCCAGTAAGTCAGCAGCAACGCCCTTCAATCGGTCAGCTAATGCGGTGGAGGCCTCAAACTGGCGCGCTAACTCTCGAATTTGTCGGCTGGTACGCTGATAGTTTTTCAAGATGGCCGCATGATCAGCCCCCTCGAAACGAGCCAGCTTGCGCTGAATATCCTGCTGGGCCAATGTCAACGCTTCTCGGCCTTGCAACTTGCCTTCCAATTCACGCATCTGCGTACGAGAAGTAAAAAATGCACGCTTGGCCTCTTCGAAGGTGGCTTGCTGAGACTGGGTGCCAGCAGCATCGTCGATCACTTTTAGCAGGGACTGCTGGCTGTCGCCAGCCAGAGCTGCGATCTGCCCTTGACTGAACAGGCGTACTGGAAAGCGTTGCTCGGTGACAGCTTGGCTGGCCGAGGGTTTGAAACTGGCTGTGGCTGCATCCCATTCTTCCACCGCGTGACCTTGGCCATCTTGCCGCCAGATCAGCCGATAGGATGTGCCATCGCGCTGCACTTGCACGTAGATAGCCGTATCCGTCCGCAAACCACCCTCGTCATTGCGATTTTTGGCAACCTTGTTGAAGCGGTTGAAGGTCTGGCCGGCTTCTGAGGTGGACGGCAGCTCTCGCTCTCGCCTATAAGCTAGGCGCAGGGCATGCACGATGGTCGACTTACCGGTACCGCGACCACCGATCAAAGCATTGAAATAAGGATTGAGCGGCAAACTGGCAGGTTGTCTGCCACGGCCCATATAACGTGCGTCCCGGATTTCGATCGACTCGATGAAATGTTCAGGCGTGTTGAACGGTGCAAAACCACCACTCTCATCGCTACGCCGAACGGAGACATCTTGTCCATCCAGCAGTGCGAGGCGCAAGCCTTCTTGGCTGGGCTTGGCCATCTTGATCCAGGTGTAGCGTGAGCCCGGAACAGCCGCCCCTTGAAAGCTGTGGCAGTCGCTGCCCACAACGCTGGCGAAACGCAGCTTCAGTTCATCCAGCACCATGGGAGTAGGGCTGGTGGAGGCTGTCCATTCCAGCGCCAGGATGCCGGGCTCCTGTAAGATCTGCTTGATCGTTGTAGTATCCAGCAGACATTTGCGTGTACCGGGCTCGACCTGTAATAACCCTTTGTCGCCCTCGGCATGTGCTGGAATTGCAAGACCACCCGCGTCCAGAATGCGCGCCACCACCTTGGCGGCCCCTTCGCGGGTTACGCCATCGCTGTCGCCTCGCGTACCGTCGTAGTCCACCCTTGCCAGCAGATCGCTGATAGTCTGGCTAGTGGCCGATGGATCGAAGATTGCCAGTAAATGGAAACCGCCTTGCACCGAAATCTCCACGCCGGGGAACAAGTGCAGTTCGCGGAAACCGGCAGGCGGAGTTCCTGCATCGGCTGCGTGCTTCATCTCTGTGTAGGCAGCCTTGAGCTTGTCGATCCACTCGCCCGTGTTGTGGTCGGTGACTGCCACGCAGTCGATGTCGGCGGCCATGTACTTGAGCAGCCATTTTTGCGGCGTCAGCTCATTAGGCTTGCCGATGGCGACCTGCCAGGCACCCGTGTCTTTGGAAGCAGGGGTGTGCGTGTGGAAATCGAACTTCCACCAGCGTGCACCAGGGTAAGGCCAGGATTGGCTCATGTTTTTCTCCTGATTGCGGCCATCATTCTTCCGCCTTGGTCTTTAGGACTTGCATCAGAGCAGAAGTCGGATAAGACCTATGGCACGATATGCTCAACCGTAGGTTGAACCAATCAGGCCGAGGTCTGAATGTCCGCTATCTGACCGATAGTAGACATGTTATCACAATGGCATTGGTGGCCGCTTTGGCCGAACTGTTGTCCTTAAGCTTCTGTCCTGGACGACGGCTATCCCTGGAAAACGGCCATTTTGGTCTGCAGGACATCGGGGTCCGGATGGGTCGATTGCTGAAGCCACTTGCTCGTCTAAGTATGTCTGCTCTCTGCTCTCTGCTGGCCAGCGGGCACCAGCGCTCTGGTCAGGTACAACTGGCGCGGAGGTCAACGACCACCAGTGCCCGCAGGGACAGTCCATCCACCGTAAGTTAGTGTCCACGAGGAGCGGGACAGGCCACTTCGCATGTTTTTCCGCCCGGCCCATTTACCTCTATTTGCTCTTTGGCTGGCGCAAGGATATCTGTAAGGCGGTCAAGGAAAGGCTGCAATTCTTTCGGTAGGTGCTTTCCGGACGATTCGAGTTCATATTTGAGTTGAAGGGCGTCCATAAATAGCTGGTCGAACGCGTGGAGTCTTGCTAACGCCTTGTCCGTGCTGGCCCAGACGCCAAGTTCCTCCCAGGCCAGATCGATGTAATGCCAAAGGCTCTGTACCGATCCGTGGCCGGTCTTGTCAGCGACGCGCTTCAGGATGGATTCGTAATCAATGTCGGTCATCATCTGGCGCGACTTGCCTGACTTCTCGATAAATTCCTTCAGGTGAACTGTGACCTCATAGGTGATGAACCTATGACGGAACATACTCAGACAAGCTTGAACATCGTTGTAGCCCGCCAACACGACCAATCGCTGAAAGTCTTTTTCAAGGGACGTTTTTTTGAGTGGCTTACCTTCGACGGTGAGGAAGAAGGCTGTTCCAGGTTCAGGCTCGATTCCCGCTCGCTTGAGCGCTCCGCAGTAAGCGGTTCGGGACAGCAGGTAGCGGTATATGACAGTTGCGGCATCAAGCAAGATCGGGAAGTGTCGGATAGGGGCCTTTACCTTGCGCCGTTTCTTGGTCGGGATCTTCAGGGTTCTAGTCGTAAGGATATTTACGTGATCCTTGACGCTCATCTCACTCAATTCGGATGGTCGCAAGCCGGTTCGCATCATCATCCAGATCATAAACATGCGGCGAGCTCGGATGTATTCGAGTTGCTCCCGCAACAGATCGAGGTTGTTGGCATAGCGCCGTATGAATGGCTCACTCCGTCCTTCAAGGACACTTTGTCGATAGATGGCCCGTTGTATGTCCTCGATGAGGGGGCGTGCGATGGGACGCTTTGGCTCGCGACTTTCCGGAGGCGGCATGGCCGCGTGCGTGTAGTAATACCCGCCGTGGCTCCCTTTGATATGCGTAGGATTATTCTTGACTCGCTTGACAATGATCTGCGGAGAAACGGATTGCTCGCCAATAAGCGGGGTAAGCAGGTGCGGCATGATCGTCTTCTGATACCACAGCAGGAACTGGATCGCTCGACTCAGGATTGTGCGAACGGTGTTATTGTTGCGAGCCCGTTCAAGCGGATGCTGGGGAGCGCGTTCCACTTGCAGTTGCTTGGACAGTGTATGGAAGTGGGCATTGTTCAAGTGTTCAATCCCCACGTTGTTCTCCCCGCAGTACCTTACTAGGTGGCTCAGATCGGACGCATAGGTCTTGAGCGAGTGCCCGGTGACTCCATGGGCAATGTCGAGGAGGTACATGTTGACCGGCTCGCATGGCTTGTTGCTTGGCCAGTACATGAATGGGAAGTCAGGGATGATCTGGGTCGTGATATGCGTGCCTGCATCGTGCCTGATGGCGGAAACGGGCAGCTCCATTTTTGGCAGAACGTGAAACAGTTGCCTGTTCATTGCGACTTGCCCAGCCCGTTGAGAGCCTGCTCAACCTGGGGATCGGGGGCGTTGGGATCGAAGAGGTCCGCAAACGCCGCATGGTGGTTTTCAAGGATGTAATACAGCCGCTGCTGCGCCTCTACAGGCATGTGTCTATCCTTGATCAGCCCATTGAGCGCCGTGTATAAGCTGAGATAGGCTCGCTGCCGCTTCACGCCCTGTAATTCTGCGGCGGTGAGCCGCGCCTGCAATTGCTCAGTCTTGTTCTCGACACGCTCTGTCTTGGCCGCGGAGGTCCGGGCCACCGCCCCGCCCGCCAGAGACTTGTTTAGTCGTATGCGCAGTGCATTCAGGTATTCGAAACCCGTGCGCCCCTCATCGTCCGGCTGAGTGAAGGTTTCGTTTGAGAGGCTCTTGATGGTATTGAGGGCCATTGGCGTAATCTTGAGCCGGGGGAGGTCAAGCGCGGCAAATGCTCGCTGCCCGATCAGCGCGTCACGAGCGGCTTTGTCGACGTTGGCGGGTGCCTGAATGCCATCGAGCAAAAATTTCTCTCGTGTTTTGAGATTCTGGCGGTTTTGCTCCTTCTTCTGGTATGCGCCGCGTCCTGCCATTATGACTGCTCCCGCATGACAAAACTGACATTGATCCCGACCACCAAGCCTTCTTCATCGCGGATCGAGTGTGGTTCAAGATGAAACGAGCCTGCCTCTCGGATTTCGCGCACGTAGCCGATCCACTCGGCGTCGGGGATCATGGTCAGAGAGTTCACGTTGAAATGCTTCAATACCGTCTCGTACAGGGCGTTGGCACCGTCTTCAGCTCCGGACTGCCCTTGCTCCAACCGGCGCAGGCGCTCCTCAGAGTATTGCGCCTCAATTTGCGGTAGCGACTCCCCCGGGAATTCCCTTTCGATGTAGGCGTAGATATGAGCGGCATCGGTGTGGCCGGCGATCCAGCGAGCGGCGTCGAGTACGTCAAAGCGGCCGGACCAGAAGAGCAGCAGCAAAAACCATTTACGCATTTCGTGGATGCGGACATACCAGCGCCGACCTTCACTGTCGGGGGGTAAGCCCACGAAGTCACAGAAGTCGTCAAGATGGGTGTTGAGGAGGTCGGTTCCCATGCTTAAAGCGCTTTTCCCGGCCATTGTGGGCAGGTAAAACAGATTGTCGGCATGCTTTGTTGTTCCGCCAAAAACGCCGCACAAGCCTGCCCCCAGGCGCTGCAGCAGCTGGATGGCCCTTGCAGTGATGACCGGGACCGGGCGATCCATTTCCTGCCACGCTTCAACACCTTCCACGTTACTCTTTCCGAGCTGGAAATTCAGCCAGAAGCCGTTGCGCTCAGTCCGGAGACAGTTGCGTTTCAGGTAGGTCAACTCATCTTCTCGTGAGGGTTTCAGGATCGCCATACAGACGATGCAGGATCCAATCAGCACCCGAAGCACCTCGTCCAGTGTCGGATTCGCGCGATAGCGATGGAAGTCACATCTAGTCTGCCTTCCTGCCCCTGCAAACTGTGTAACGTTGAGTGTGGTCGTGATCGGCACTCCGGACGCGACACACCAATGCTGGGCATACCTCTTTAGAGTGGTGTTTAGGGCGTTGGGCCTGTCCCTACCTTTCACATGAGTGTCGGACACCACATCCAGATACAGACCCACTATAGCTTCGCCATAGAGATGGACAAAGCGCATTGCCGCATTGAGGTAGGCTAGCCCCGTATTGATAGGAATTAAGGGTGTATGACTATCTGGACAGGTGACGCGTTGCGCAAGGCGAATTGTGCGACGTAGGGAAAGACCTGCAGGGTCTGGTATCGAGGCTGGCAGGTGGCGGTGTGCATCCAGAATTGGTTTAAAAATGCCACAGAACTGATAGACCGATTGTTCAGTGGGACTGTCAGATTCTTCACTTGCGAGAATGGTGCGATGGCTGGGAAATTCTGTATCTTGCTTTAACGAAATGAGTAGCGAATGCCCTGCTAACTCCAACTCGAACTGACGGCAGAAGCGACTCACTCTCCAACCTTGTAAGGTGCGGGGATCATCGCGGATAAGACTAGCCAGCCATTTACGGTTCAGCATCGCCTTTCCCGAATACTGCCCCTTCCTTAATTTTGTGTATCCCCCTTGGTTTTCGATCCAGCAAACTAGGGGGGCAATCTCTGAGGAGGGTAGCGCGTAGGGATTCACCAGTAGCGGTTCCGGGCAGAGCACCCCATGTGTTCCAAGGTAAAAGGCAGTCAGAGCCCGTTGCGGAATCTGAAGCAAATTCGTAGCACCGCCTTGCGCGTATTCGCCAATGATCCAGTCCAGTGCAGCTTGGTCAATCAGGCGCAAGTCATGTGTTTCAGGCTTAAATCGGTTCTCATGTAAAACCATTAAGCGTGCAATGATAATTAGATGATTTAAATCAGTGGCCCAAGCCTTGGGTGCCGACTTACCGCGAATCAAACCATTGCGCATCAAGAAAGTGACCTTCTTGATGGTGGTCAGAAGCGTTACGTAGCAGGCATCGGTCAGCAAGCGTCCATTGGGGAGCTGAACTCGCCAATCTACCGCGATCGTGTTTTTCCATGCCCCATTGATCAACTCTTCCCGCCCGCGGTTCGTCGTATGCCAGATATCATTATCAAATGGAACCAGTAGCCACACTGCCTCGTAATTGCCGGAGTAGGGGCGCATCTGCTGCCGTGCGGATTCGATAAGCAACTGAGTCAATTGCCGGTCTGTCGGATTCAATGATGCTGGAATTTCCGGTAGTGGCAGGCTGTCGATCAATGCGGCCAAGTCTCTCATGTCGCCTCCCATTTGCGTTTCAGCGTCAGCTTGGAGAACTGCATGTCGATCTCACCCTTCAGCGCCAAGGCTCGATCGTGATTTTCGATCAACTGTGTCACATCCAGACTATCGCGCAGGGCAGGATGGAGTTCGGTGTTTTCTGCCGCATGCATGAGAAGTTTTGCCATATCGATGAACTGTCTAGGGGACAGGCCACTTAGGGTATCCACCTTGTCTTGCTGCACGGTAGAGAGTGTCTTAAGTGCCAAGTCGTGGAACGCGTAAAGGTAGGCCAGACTTTTGGGGGACAGTCTGACGTTGAGGAGGCTTGGTGCGGATGCGGGCGTGGCGGACGGTGACGCACCTCTCAGACGCCGGTGTACTTCGTCGGCCAAGGGGCTTGTGTTGGCGGGATAGTCGAGAATCAGTTGGGCAATAAAATGCTGGAGATCGGCGAGGTCCGAGAAGTCCGTGACATCTAGTAGGTAAGGCTCATCATGAGCTGCCAACACAATAAGGGTGTTCTGAAAGCGGCGGATGATGCGTGTGTTCCAGGCGTGCAGCAGCGCTGCCGGCAGATAATGCTTCAAGGCGACCTTGCGCGTATTGCCGAGTGTGCGGCTCATTTCAAGGATTGATCCCGTTTCGAACCATTTCAAGACCCCAAGGGTGTTGCGCAGGCGCCGGAAATCAAGCGTGCCCGACTGAAGGTTATTCTGCGTGAGCAGTGGATAGAGTCGTGACAAACTGATCACGGTAGAGGTGCCATTCAGCAACGAGGGACGTACATTCAGTACCGATAAAATGCCTACTCGGGATGTCCTATGATCGTTCAGCGCACCGAGAAACAAGTAACGCCATCGTTTGTCTCCGGAACGCTTGAGCACTTCCCTGACCGGTGCCGTGGCGCGGATGATGTCTTGAACGATTTCCTGCGCCAGCTCCGACAGGGCCGCCGACTTGAGCCTGCCTGCGCGCGGTTTGTCGATCATAAGAATTGAGCGTTCGTCGTGGTCCGTCACGAGCAGACGCGACTTGCCACGGACGTTAAGGAGCATTGCGTCTTGCAGCGACTCAGACGAGAACTGTGGGTGCTCGATGGTCAGCAGAGCGCACGCGGCCGCCGCATCTAGCCCGCATAGCAGTCCAGCGAACCGGTAAAAACGTGCAGGGCCGACGAAATTTCCCCACTGTTCGGTTGTCAGTACTGTGAGTCCATCAAGGATCGAATAATTGTTATCGCGCGCCCCCGTGAAAGGCCGCGCGTTGAAGAGCGGAGACTGCCGCATTGTCGATGCACTAACACAGTCCCGTGAGTTGCCTCGCTTCAAGCTGTGCCGTGCCCATGCAAGAGCCCACGCGATGCCTTGAGGATGACTCGGGCTGGCGTACTTGATAAATTGTCCACGGCTCGACTTCAACATCTCCCCGTAGCGCTCTTCTGCTAGAGCCCGGTCGATCATGTCATCGCTCACCTGGGAAGCTAGCTTGCGGCCAGTTTCAGCATCCTGCATCGCTCCCCACCAATGCTGCAGGCAAACCTTTTTAATGACGCCGACCAAATGGCGGCACTGCTCCTCAATGGTATCGAGATAGTCGGTGTCGGTCATACCAAAGGACACATCAACCAGTAACTTTTGGGCGGATACCGCAGGATCGGTGATGCACCGGCGTCCCTGGCCTAGGAGGTGCTTCACACCTCCATCAAGACTTGCCAGTTTTTTGATATGCACGCAGGGGATGACCACATCCAGAGGAATGATCTCGGCGTCTTTGAGGTAGCCAAGCCATGGTACAAAAATGCTGCTCCATGTCTTTGCACGAGTGCCTGTTCTAGAACCCGATTCAGTGTTGGTGAAAAACCACTGGAAGAAGTGCAGCACAAAGAGCGTCCAGTTCTGTGAATGGGTCGGCCATGGCTCCCCAAACGCACGGAATCCTGCAAAGAAGTCCGCTAACATGCTTGTTGCAGTATTTTGTGTGTCCAGACTCTTGCCACGTCTCCAATCTACCGTCGCCTCCAGCATGGGTATGACTTGTGCGGGAGTCAGCCCGGCCCCCTCGAACGAGACCCGGCGGGTATCCGGATTGTCCCGCTTCGGATTGTCGAGGTAGAAGGTCACCACTTCGCCATCAATCTCATACCGCATAGGGGCCTCCTTAGCGTAGTCACAGGCAAGATAGAGCACATGCAACAGCAGTACCTTGACGCCCGGTGAACATCTGTAGCAATCCAAGGGCAGGTCATTACCCCTTTGGCATTGAGACTCTCCCGCCAATTTCCTCTCCATTTACTTCACAAGTATGGATGTCAATTTAATAGTGTCAATAAAATGATTGGTATGTGACTGCTATGCCTATCTTGTCAGTGCATTGATCGTGCGTTTACTTAATTTGACATCATTTGTCTGTCGATAAAAACTCTGCAACCGCCACTTCGTCAGCCTGCTCGGCGGCGTGCCGCAGACGGTGCCGGTCGGCGCGGCGACGCGTTACCAGTTGCTGGCCGACGAGCTGGACGCCAACTGGCAGCCGAACACGGTGGCGGCGATGGTGGCCACGCCGGCCAACCCGACCGGCACCGTGCTCAGCCGCGACGAGATCGCCGCGCTGGCCGAATGCTGTCGCGAACACGACGGCGCGCTGATCGTGGACGAGATCTACCAGGGGCTGACCTACGGCGCCGATTCGTTCTCGGCCTTGCAGCTGGCGGACGACGCCTTCGTGATCAACAGTTTCTCCAAGTACTTCCAGATGACAGGCTGGCGGCTGGGCTGGCTGGTGGTGCCGCCGGCCTATGTCGAGCCGGCGATCCGGCTGGCGCAGAACCTGTTCCTGTGCCCGCCGGCGGCGGCGCAGCACGCTGCGCTGGCGGCATTCCAGCCGGCGGTACTGGATGTGCTGGAAAGCCGCCGCGCCGAGTTTGGCCGGCGGCGGGATTTCCTGCTACAGGTGTTGCCGACGCTGGGCTGGCGCATCGACGCGGTGCCGGACGGCGCCTTCTACGTCTACGCCGACGTGTCGGCGGTGACCAATGACAGTTTTGCCTACTGCCAGCGCATGCTGGACGAGGTCAAGGTGGCGATTACACCCGGGGCGGACTTTGGCAGCAACCGCGCCGGCAGCTATGTGCGCGTCGCCTACACCACCGGCATCGACCGTCTGGCCGAGGCGGTGGCGCGCATGAAGACGGTGCGCTAGCCGCTGCGCGCCAGCCACAGCGTCGCCAGCAGCGCGCAGGCGGCGTGGCTCCACGCCAGCCGGCGCAGTGCACCGGCGGTGTCCTGTGGCGAGCGCCAGCTGATGATGAAGGGGTGGCGGTCGGCGGGGCGTTGCAGGTGATGGCTGAGCGGGATGGCGGCCAGTGCGCGGTGATTGCGGCCAACCTCGCCGTGGGCGGTCTGGCGCGCGTGTTCCCACTCCTCGCTGCTGAGCGTGCCGTCGCCGTTCTGGTCGAAGCGGCGCAGCAGTTGCGCCGGGTCTTGTTTCCATTCGTTCAGCGTCAGTTGCAGGTCGTCACGGAAGGCTTGCCGGTCCGGCTGGCCGCCGAGGCTGCGCAGCTCGCCCAGCGCGTACAGCGGGTCGCCGATGGCGATCCAGCGCTCGCTCAGTACGTCGTCGCCGTCATGCCAGCTGCGCTGGTGGCGGGCCTCGATGCTGGCGCCGGCCGGTTGCACGATGATCTCGCCGCGCCGGTCCAGCAGCCGGAACGAGTCGTCGCTGCACAGGCGTTCGCTGCGCTGCGGGCGTTGCTGGCGACCGTTTGGACGCCGTTCCGCCTGGTACCACACGCAACGCATGCCGCCAAACGGGGTCACCAGCGGCGGGCCGTCCAGCGCCGCGGCCTCGCCAAAGCATTCGCAATAGCCCTGTGCCGCCGCCTGCGAGGTGGTGGTCGGGGTGTCGGCCACATGGCGGTACTGGCGGTAGAAGTGCAGCCACAGCGCCACGCCGAGCAGGGCGCCGGCCGCCGGCAGTAGCCGCGGCGGCAGTTCGTCCAGTTGCCAGGCCAGCAGGGGTAGCAACAGGTAGGGCAGCAGCGAGGCGTAGCGCTGTTGCAGCGCCGCGAGCAGGGTCATGGTGGCGTGGCTCAGCGTTCGAACAGCGCCTTGACGTCGACGTCGCGTTTTTCCGCTTCGGCAAAACGCAGCGCGCGCGCAGTGCGGAAGCCGAACAGGTTGGCGACGAACACGTCGGGGAATTGCTCGATGCGCACGTTGTTGTTGTTGACCGCTTCGTTGTAGAGTTCGCGGCGATCGGCAATGCCGTCTTCCAGCTGGCTGATGCGCTGCGCCAGGTGGCTGAACTGCACGTCGGCCTTCAGTTCCGGATAGGCTTCGGCCACCGCGAAGATCTGGCCGAGCAGGCCGCGCAGCTGGCCTTCCAGCTCGCCGATGCGGCCAACGTTACCGGCGCGGGCGGCCTCCGACATCGCGGCGCGCGCTTCCATCACCTGCGTCAGGGTGTCCTGCTCGAACTGGCTGTAGTGGCGGCAGACATCGACCAGCTTGGGGATCTCGTCGTGGCGCTGTTTCAGCAACACGTCGATATTGGCCCAGCTCTTGCTGACCTCGTGCTTCAGGCGCACCAGGCCGTTGTAGAGCAGGATGCCGTAGAAAAGCAGCACCACGAATGCAGAAACGAACAGGAAAAATGGCATGGGCGGGTATCCTTTGAAATTCGATGCCATCGTCACCGCAGCGCTGGCGGGTGTCAAGAAAGGGGCGAGATGACTTCTCTCAATATTGTCGGCGGCGGGCGTCTGGGCAAGAGCGTGGCGCGGCTGGCGCACGACAGCGGCCGCTACCGCATCGGTGCGCTGCTGTGCCGCAGCCAGGCGTCGGCGTTGACGGCGCGGGACTTTGTCGGTGCCGGTGTGGCGCTGACGACGCTGGTGGCCCTGCCGGCGGCCGACATCACCCTGCTGGCGGTGCCGGATGGCGAGATTGCCGGCGTGGCGGCCGATCTGGCGGCGGCGCGGGTGATTGCCGCCGGCAGCGTGGTGTGCCACGCCAGCGGTGTCGGCGAGGCGGCCTTGCTGGCGCCGCTGGCGGCGCAGGGCGTGCACTGCGCCAGCCTGCATCCGGCGTTTTCCTTTGCCGATCCGGCGCGCGCGGTGGCCGGTTTTGCCGGTACCCGCTGCGCGCTGGAGGGCGACGCGGCGGCGTTGCCGTTGTTGCAAAGCTTGGCCGCAGACATCGGCGGCGTGCCCTTCGTGCTGGCGCCGGGCGGCAAGGCGGCCTACCACGCCGCACTGTCGATTGCCTCCAACTACCTGGTCACGTTGCACGATCTGGCGGCGCGGGTGGCGGCGCAGGCCGGCATGACGGACGAGGTGGCTGCCGCGGTGCTGGGCGGGCTGATGCGACAAACGCTGGAAAACACGCTGGCGCTGGGGCCGGCGGCGGCGCTGACCGGCCCGATCGCACGTGGCGATGTCGGCACCGTGGCGCGCCACCGGCAGGTGCTGTCGGCGACGGACGACGCGCTGTACTGCGCCTTGGGCGCGGCGACGGCAAGATTGGCCGCAGATCGGCTGACGGCGGCACAGCAGCAGGCGCTGGCAGCGGCGCTGGGGACGTCAGCCATTTAGCGCTGGCGGCGTGGCGGGTGTCGGACAATGGGGGTGCGATGACGGAAGGCAGCTTGCAAGCGGTGGTGCTGGCGGCACTGCAGCACGAATTGCGGCGCCAGGGCGAGAGTGACGACTATCCGGGCAGTTCCGCCGCGGTCGGGGCGCCGGAGCGGGCTGCCTTGTGCGGGGTGTTTGATCTGGAGGAGCTGGCCGAGGCGGTGTGTCGGGAACTGCAACGGCACGGCGGCGGGCCCGGTTAAGGGACGCTGGTGCTGCTTGTTGTCGCGTCTGAACAAAGGTTGGCCGCAGGCGTTGCGGCCAACCTTTTGTTATCAGGCAGCGTGGATCACGAAGATCGCCGGCCGCTTGTGGAAGTCCGGCGCCTCCTTCGGCCAGTCCTTCACCGGCCGGCTGACGATGGTCTGCGTCGGCGCGGTCAGGTCGGCGGCCACGCACAGGCGGGTGGCCGGCGCCAGCGTGTCGCGCAGTTGTTGTAGCAGCGCGTTGTTGCGGTACGGCGTCTCGATGAACAGCTGGGTTTCGTTGTTCTGCCGGGAGCGCGCTTCCAGCGCCTTGATTGCCTTGCCGCGCTCGGCGACGTCCACCGGCAGGTAGCCGTGGAAGGCGAAGCACTGGCCGTTGGCGCCGCTGGCCATCATCGCCAGCAGGATCGACGACGGCCCGATCAGCGGCTCGACGCGATAGCCTTTCTCGTGCGCCAGCGCCACCAGCTGCGCGCCGGGGTCGGCCACTGCCGGGCAGCCGGCTTCCGATACCAGACCCACATCCAGCCCGGCGGCCAGCGGTGCCAGCAGCGCGGCGACTTCGGCCGGCTTGGTGTGCTCGTTCAGCGTGTTCATCACCAGCTCGCGAATCGGCGTACTCACACCCAGCTGCTTCAGGTGCTTGCGGGCGGTTTTTTCCGCTTCCACCACGAAATGGCTGATGTGGGTGACGCGCTCGCGCTCGCCCTCCGGCAGCCACGGGGTGTCGCCTTCGCCCAGCGGGGTGGGGATTAGATACAGGGTGCCGGCCATCACAGGATCTCCACACCTTCGTTTTGCAGCATGCTTACCAGTGCGAACAGCGGCACGCCGATCAGCGCGTTGGGGTCGTCGGCTTCCACTTTTTGCAGCAGCGCGCCGCCCAGGGTTTCGCTCTTGGCGCTGCCGGCACAGTTGAGCGCGTCCGGCTCACGCGTCAGGTAGTTGCGGATCTGCTGTTCGGTGAGCTGGCGCAGGGTGACGCGGGTGATGCCGACGTCTTCCTGGATGTGGCCGCTCTTGCTGTTGTACAGCGCCAGCGCCGAGTGAAACACCACGGTGCGGCCGCTCATCCACTGCAGCATCGCCACGCCGTTTTCGAAGCTGCCGGGCTTGCCGATTTGCTGGCCATCGAGCAGTGCCACTTGGTCGCCGCCGATGATCAGCGCCTTCGGAAAGCGCTCGGCCAGCGACATCGCCTTGTTGCGTGCCAGGCGCACGGCGGTGTCGAGTGCGGTTTCGCCCGCTAGCGGGGTTTCGTCGCACACCGGCGCCACGGCGGTAACCGGCAGGCCGAGGCGTTCCACGATTTCGCGGCGGTAAGGAGAGGTAGAGGCAAGCACGATCTGCATGTCGGTCATCCGTGGTAAAGAGGGCGCAGGCTGCCTGTTGCATCAATGGCTTGTTGCCGCCGCTGCCGCAGTCAGTATGCTGGTTTGTTTTGACAAAGTGATGGCGCTGATAATATCATGCCGGGTTTATGTCTAACCCGATTTTGATTGATCCGCTCGCGTTTGCCCGCGATGGCGCTTCGTTGCAAAACGAACGGCCGGTTGCGACGCTCGCCGAGCGCGTACATGAGCTGCTGGCATCCGATGCTGGCGTGGTGAAATTCGAGGTGGAAGGTTTTCAGGACCGTCTGCTGCGACCCTCGCTGCGTTACCGTCTGTCTGCCACGCTCAGCGTTGAATGTCAGCGTTGCCTGACGCCGATGCCGTTCGAACTGGAAGCAGGGGGTGTGATTACCCTGTTCTCCCGCGAGGACAAGCTGGAAGCAGCGGTAGAGGCCGATGACGAACTGGACGCCATTCTGGCGGAAGAAACTTTCGACGTTATCGCACTGATCGAAGACGAAATTATCATGGGCTTGCCGCTGTCGTTGATGCACGACGACTGCGACACGGAAGAACTGAAGCGCGCCAAGGCTGACAAGCCTAATCCGTTTGCGGTATTGGCGGTGTTGAAGCAATCCAAGTCCTGAACGTTTAACTTGAATCCTTAGGAGTCGACCATGGCTGTTCAACAGAACAAAAAGTCCCCGTCCAAGCGTGGCATGCACCGCGCACACGATTTTCTGACCGCTCCGTCGCTCGCTAAAGAGCCGACTACCGGTGAAACCCACCTGCGTCACCACATCAGCCCGAACGGCTTCTACCGTGGTCGTCAGGTTGTGAAGGCCAAGGGCGAGTAATCGTTCCTTACTATTATCCTTACCTTCATAACAACAGGTAGGTTAACTACCGTGTCACGTTGATGACTATCACCGTAGCGGTCGATGCAATGGGCGGTGACGTTGGCCTCAAGGTCACTGTCCCTGCATCTGTCCAGTTCCTTAGCGACACTCCCGATGTCAATCTTGTACTGGTGGGCGATCAGGCGGCAATCGAAGCCGAGCTGATGGCACTGCCGGCTTCCGTGCGCGCGCGCATTACGGTTCGTCATGCCTCCGAAGTGGTGGGGATGGACGAGTCGCCGCAGCTGGCACTGAAGAACAAGAAAGACTCGTCGATGCGGGTGTCGATCAATTTGGTCAAGGAAGGCCTGGCGCAGGCAGCGGTTTCCGCAGGGAACACCGGCGCGCTGATGGCGACGGCCAAATTCGTCCTGAAAACCATTCCCGGTATTGACCGCCCCGCCATCGCCAAGATGATGCCCGGCATCAAGGGCAATACCTGCGTGCTGGATCTGGGTGCCAACATCGATTGCTCGCCGGAGCAGTTGTTGCAGTTCGGCATCATGGGTTCCGAACTGGTGGCCAGCCTCGAACACCGGACGAATCCAAGCGTCGGCTTGTTGAATATCGGTTCCGAGGACATCAAGGGCACCGAGTCGATCAAGCGTGCGGCAGAGCTGCTGCGCGAGTCCGGCCTGAATTTCTACGGTAACGTCGAAGGCAACGACATCTTCAAATCGACGGTAGATGTGGTAGTCTGCGACGGATTTACCGGTAATGTTGCGCTGAAAGCCTCCGAGGGGTTGGCGCACATGATTTCTACGTTCCTGCGCGAAGAGTTTGCCCGCACGTGGTGGACCAAGCTGTGTGCCCTGGCCGCGATGCCGGTGCTCAAGCTGTTCAAGGCCCGTGTGGATCCCCGTCGTTACAATGGCGCCAGTTTTCTGGGGCTGCGGGGAATCGTGGTGAAAAGCCACGGTGGAACTGACGCGCTGGGATTCCGTATCGCGCTGGAGCAGGCTTGCGAGGAAGTTCGCGCCAACGTGATTGGTCACATTGCAGACCGGGTTGCCGTTCAATTACAAAATATCAAGCAATCCGAGTCAGAAGCTAAAGACAGCGCATGACCTATTCCCGCATTCTCGGTACCGGCAGCTACCTGCCGGAACTACTGATGACGAATGCGATGCTGGCTGAACGTGTCGAAACCAGTGACGAGTGGATTGTCTCTCGCACTGGCATTCGTGCGCGCCACATCGCTGCCGATGACCAGAAGACCAGTGACCTGGCCTATCTGGCGTCGCTCAAGGCTATTGAAAGCGCCGGTATCGAGGCCAGCGAGCTGGACCTGATCATCGTCGCCACCACCACGCCGGACATGGTGTTCCCCAGTACCGCCTGCATTCTGCAGGAAAAGCTCGGCGTGCCGGGCATTCCTGCGTTTGACGTGCAGGCCGTGTGCGCCGGCTTCATGTATGCGCTGGTGACCGCCAACAACTACATCAAGGCCGGCATGGCCAAGAAGGTGCTGGTGGTTGGTGCCGAGCTGATGAGCCGCATTCTGGACTGGGACGACCGCCGTACCTGCGTGCTGTTTGGCGATGGCGCTGGCGCCATGGTGCTGGAAGCGTCGGACGAACCGGGCCTGCTGCACGCCAAGCTGGCCGCCGACGGCCGCTACCAGGGCATCCTGAATACCCCGGCGCAGATCGCCGGCGGCAAGATCCAGGGCATGCCTTACCTGCACATGGACGGCCCGGCCGTGTTCAAGTTCGCGGTCAAGGCACTGTCCGATATCGCGGAAAAAACGCTGGACGAAGCCGGCGTGGCGCAAGCCGATGTCGACTGGCTGGTGCCGCATCAGGCCAACCTGCGCATCATCGAATCCACCGCCAAGCATCTGAAGCTGTCGATGGACAAGGTGATCGTCACCTTGCCGGAGCAGGGCAATACCTCGGCGGCCTCCATTCCGCTGGCGTTTGACTGCGCGGTGCGCGATGGTCGCATCCAGCGCGGCCAGACTGTGCTGCTGGAAGGTATCGGTGGCGGCTTTGCCTGGGGCGCGGTGCTGCTGCGCTTCTAAGGTGTTGTGCGCGACAGGTGATCGCCTGTCGCGCGCCTTGCGCGATGAAACTGTCAAAACATCGTCCAGCTGCAGTGAACTGCGGCGATCATACGAGCGTTTGACGGTTTCTTTTGCATAAATCGCAGCAAGCGGTCATCATTCACCCCGTTTCAAAAGGAGACCCCGAGATGGCGTTTGCCTTTCTTTTTCCCGGTCAGGGCTCGCAGAGCCTGAAAATGATGGACGGCTTTGCCGACCTGCCGGTAGTAAAACAGACATTTGACGAAGCCTCGGCCGCCCTGGGTGAAGACCTGTGGGCAATGCTGCAGGCGGAGACGCCGGAGGCGATCAACGCCACGGTCAATACCCAGCCGCTGATGCTGGCCGCCGGTGTGGCCACTTACCGTGCCTGGCTGGCGCAAGGTGGTGTCTTGCCGGTTGCCCTCGCCGGGCACAGCCTGGGCGAGTACAGCGCGCTGGTGGCTGCCGGGGCGCTGGACTTTGCCGATGCGGTGAAGCTGGTGCGCTTGCGCGCCGAAGCGATGCAGGACGCGGTGCCGGCCGGTGAGGGCGCGATGGCTGCGATCCTCAATCTGTCCGACGACGACATCCGCGCCGCCTGTGCCGAGGCGGCGCAGGGCGAAGTGGTGGAACCGGTGAATTTCAATTCGCCGGGGCAGGTGGTGATTGCCGGCAACAAGGCTGCAGTGGAACGCGCCATGGAGCTGTGCAAGGCCAAGGGTGCCAAGCGTGCGCTGCCATTGCCGGTATCGGTGCCGTCGCACTGCTCGCTGATGAAGCCTGCCGCTGACAAGCTGGCCGCGGCACTGGCCACGATCCAGATCAACTCGCCGCAGATTCCGGTGCTGCATAATGCCGACGTTGCCGCCTATGGTGACGCCGACCAGATTCGCGACGCGCTGACGCGTCAGCTGTACCGTCCGGTGCGCTGGACCGAAACCATCCAGCAGCTGGCTGCCGGTGGCATCGTGCTAATGGCCGAATGCGGTCCGGGCAAGGTGCTGGCCGGTCTCGCCAAGCGTATCGACGGCAACGTGAACTGCCACGCGCTGACCGATGCCGCCAAGCTGGAAGCCGCTCGCGCCGAGCTGGCGTAAAGACACAAGGTTGGCCGCATGCGGCCGGCCGGGCAGGAGAGAGACAATGAGTTTGCAAGGTAAAGTTGCGCTGGTCACCGGCGCCTCGCGCGGCATTGGTGCTGCCATCGCCGATACGCTGGCTGCCGCCGGCGCCAAGGTGATCGGTACCGCCACCTCCGAAGGCGGCGCCGCCGCCATCGGCGAGCGCTTGGCGCAGTGGGGCGGTGTCGGCATGGTGCTGAACGTCGGTGAAGACGGTGCCATCGACGCGCTAGTCGACACCATCAGCAAGGAATACGGCGATGTGGCGATTCTGGTGAACAACGCCGGCATCACCCGCGACGGCCTGCTGATGCGCATGAAGGACGAAGACTGGGATGCAATCATGGATACCAACCTGAAGTCGGTATTCAAGACGTCCAAGGCGGTGATGCGCGGCATGATGAAGGCACGCTGGGGCCGCATCATCAACATCGCGTCGGTGGTTGGCGCGATGGGCAACGCCGGTCAGGCCAACTATGCGGCCGCCAAGGCCGGCATCATGGGCTTCACCAAGTCGATGGCACGCGAAGTCGGCAGTCGCGGTATTACCGTCAACTGCGTGGCACCGGGCTTCATCGATACCGACATGACCCGCGCGCTGCCGGAAGCGCAGCGTGAGGCGTTGGTACAACAGATTGCACTGGGTCGCCTGGGCGCGGCACAGGACATCGCCGATGCTGTCGATTTCCTGGCATCCAGCCGTGCGGCTTACGTGACAGGCCAGACCCTGCACGTGAACGGCGGCATGCTGATGCCGTAAGCGGCAACGGCAACGAATAGTTTTGTGGTTTTTGCCAGTGCAGCATGAGCATGCTGGCGGGTCAAAAGCCGGACTGACTGCCGATTCGTGGCCAATATCATGGCAATGATGTGACTGCGGTAGGCTTGGGCAGGTTTTTTTTGTAGAATGGCGGGGTTTTGTTGTCCCGTACACAGAAAGGTAAAGGATTTAAACAAATGGAAAACATCGAAGCGCGCGTTAAAAAGATCGTTGCCGAGCAACTGGGCGTGAACGAAGCCGAAGTTAAAATCGACTCTTCGTTTGTTGACGATCTGGGCGCCGACTCCCTGGATACCGTTGAACTGGTAATGGCACTGGAAGAAGAGTTCGAGTGCGAAATCCCGGATGAAGAAGCCGAGAAGATCACCACCGTTCAGCAAGCAGTAGACTACGTTACGGCTCACCTGAACAAGTAATCCCCCCGGGGCTTACCAGGACCTCTGCCGGTGTAGCCTAGGCTCGCCTGCAGAGGTCTTTTGCTGTAGTGGCTCTGAAACGTTCGTTTGATTTAATGGCCTGCCATTAAGCGCCGTCCGTTCAGGACTATCGGGAGATTCCCTCCCTTTTTTCGCGGAGATACCCTGTGTCAAAACGCAGAGTAGTAGTGACCGGCCTGGGCCATGTGTCCCCGGTCGGCAACGATGTGAGCAGTGGCTGGGCCAATCTCCTGGCCGGCAAGAGTGGTATCACCACCATTACCCGCTTCGATGCCAGTGATATTGCCTGCCAGGTCGCGGGCGAAGTCAAAGGCTTCGACATTACCCAGTACATTTCGGCGAAAGACGCGCGCCGCATGGATGTGTTCATCCATTACGGCATCGCGGCTGCGCTGCAGGCGGTGGCTGATTCCGGCCTCGACGACGTGCCGGGCCTGGACAAGACCCGCGTCGGCGTGAACATCGGTTCCGGTATTGGCGGCCTGCCGCTGATCGAGGAAACCGGCGTTGCCCGCCACGAAGGCGGCATCCGCAAGATCGGCCCGTTCTTCATTCCCGGCTCGCTGATCAACATGGTTGCCGGTCACGTATCCATTCTCAAGGGCTATCAGGGTCCGAGCTATGGCATCGTGTCCGCCTGCACCACCGGTGCCCACTGCATTGGCGACGCCGCGCGCGTGATCCAGTACGGTGACGCCGACGTGATGGTGGCCGGTGGCGCCGAAGGCACCATCTCCAGCCTGGCGGTGGGCGGCTTTGCCGCGATGAAGGCACTGTCGACCCGCAACGACGATCCGGCGACCGCCTCGCGGCCGTGGGACAAGGGCCGTGACGGCTTCGTGATGGGCGAGGGCGCCGGGGTGCTGGTGCTGGAAGAGTACGAGCACGCCGTCAAGCGTGGCGCCAAGATCTACGCCGAGCTGGTTGGCTTCGGTATGAGCTCCGACGCGCACCACATCACCGCGCCGAGCGCGGAAGGCCCGGCCCGCGGCGTGCTGAACGCGCTGCGTGACGCCAAGCTGAATCCGGAGGACGTGCACTACGTCAACGCGCACGGCACCTCCACGCCGCTGGGCGATGCCAACGAAACCAACGCGCTGAAGATCGCGTTTGGCGACCACGCCAAGAAGCTGGTAGTGAACTCCACCAAGTCGATGACCGGCCACCTGCTGGGCGGTGCCGGCGGTGTGGAAGCGATCTACTCGATTCTGGCGGTGCACAACCAGGTGTCGCCACCGACCATCAACCTGCACGATCAGGATATCGAAGGCGGCTGCGATCTGGACTACTGCGCCAATACCGCGCGCGACATGAAAATCGACGTGGCGATCTCCAACTCCTTCGGGTTTGGCGGTACCAACGGTACGCTGGTATTCAAGCGCGTGTAAGCCACGGCAAACGGTGTCGAAACCGTTGACAGCCAAGACCGCTGCGATAAACTCGCGCGGTCTTTTCTTTTTGCGGCCAACATGACGTTGCTGTTGCCGCAAGAGGGTGGGTAGCGCCGGCGGCCACAGTCGTGCTGGCAAGGCATGGCCGCGGATATATAGTCCTATTAGGTGGCGGTCGGCGGGAGTTAATCACCGCCGTCCGCGCCCGGCCGGCCACCCCGCCATTCTTGTCGCAACCGAACCTCGGGCCCTGCTGCCATGCACTGTGAACTGCTGAGCTTTACCCCCGATCTGCTGGCGTTGCATGCCCATGATCGCGCCCGTTTCCCCTACCTGATGCAGTCGTCGGGTGACAGCGGCTGGGACATCCTGATGGCCCTGCCGCAGCACACCCGCATCTATCGCGAAGGCGAGGGTGCGCTGTTCCTCGACGACGTGCGCGCACTGCCGCTGCCGCAGGCGGTGGCCAATCCGCACCGGCTGCCGTTCAGTGGCGGCTGGTTTGTCTATCTCGGTTACGACCTGCTGTCCGAGTTCGAACCCAGCGTGCCGCAGGCGATCAGCGACAGCTTTCCGCTGGCGGTGCTCAGCCGCATTCCCGCCGCGCTGCTCTACGACCGCGTGAAGCAGGAAAGCTGGCTGCTGGCGGAAACGCCGGCGCAGCTGGACACGCTGAAACAGGCGCTGGTGGAGTCGGAACCGTTTGCGGCCAAGCCTGTGGTGCTGCAGGCGCTGGAAGAAGACCCGCCGCACTGGTATACCGACGCGGTGGTCAAGCTCAAGGACTACATCTACGAAGGCGACGTGTTCCAGGTCAACATCTCGCGCGGCTGGCGTGCCACGCTGAGTGAGGAAGTACGGCCGGTGGACCTGTACGCCGCGCTGCGCCGCGCCAACCCGGCGCCGTTCTCGGCGCTGGCCGATTTTGGTGACGCGCACATTGTCAGCTCCTCGCCGGAGCGGCTGGTGCGCGTGCACGACGGCTGGGTCGACACCCGCCCCATCGCCGGCACCCATCCGCGCTCGCTCGATGCCGCCGAGGACGCCGCGCTGAAGCAGCGACTGATCTCCAGCATCAAGGAGCGTGCCGAGCACGTGATGCTGATCGACCTGGAGCGCAACGACCTCGGCCGCATCTGCCAGCCCGGCAGCGTGGAGGTCAACGAGCTGATGGCGGTGGCCAGCTACGCCTACGTGCATCACATCGAATCCAATGTCCGCGGCCGCATCCGTGATGGCGTGGGCACCGTCGACGTGTTCCGTGCGCTGTTCCCCGGCGGCACCATCACCGGCTGCCCGAAGGTGCGCACCATGCAGATCATCCGCGAGCTGGAAAACAGCGCGCGCCGCGCCTACACCGGCAGCCTCGGCTACCTCAACCGCGACGGCACGCTGGATCTCAATATCCTGATCCGCACCTTCATGCAACAGGGGCAGCAGCTGCGCTTCCGCGCTGGTGGCGGCATCGTCGCCGATTCCGATCCGCAGCGTGAATTGCAGGAAACCCGCCACAAGGCGCGCGGCCTGTTGCGGGCGCTGGGCGTGGAGCAGGCGTGATGCTGATCAACGGCCAGCCGGGCACCCAGATCAGCGCCAGCGACCGTGGTCTGGCCTATGGCGACGGACTCTATCGCACGCTGGAAGCGCGGCACGGCACGCCGCTGCTGTGGCACTGGCAATGGCAAAGGTTGGCCGCAGATTGTGCCGCGCTGCGCCTGCCGTGTCCGGACGAGGTGCTGTTGTTAAGCGAGATCGCCACCGTTGCGGCCAAGCTTGAGCGCGCGGTCATCAAGATCGTGCTCACCCGTGGCGCTGGCCAGCGCGGTTATGCCATGCCGGCTCACAGCACCCCGACCCGTATTGTCAGTGCCGCCGCTTGGGCCGGCTATCCGCCGGATCGCGCCGCGCAGGGGGTTGTCGCCCGCTGGTGCGACACGCGGCTGGCGATTCAGCCGCGACTGGCCGGTATCAAGCACCTCAACCGCCTGGAAAACGTGCTGGCGCGCAGCGAATGGACGGACCCGGCCATCGCCGAAGGGCTGATGCTGGACATGGACGGCACGGTGGTGGAGGGCACCATGAGCAACCTGTTCATCGTGCGTGCCGGCGAGTTGATCACCCCGCTGCTGGACCGTTGCGGCGTGTCCGGTGCCATGCGCGCCTGCGTGATCGACACTGCGTCCAACCTTGGCCTGCACGTGCGCGAGGTGCGGCTGTCACCGGATGAAGTGCTGGCGGCGGACGAGGCCTTCGTCTGCAACAGCCTGGCCGGTATCTGGCCGCTGCGGCAGCTGGAGACGCGGCAGTGGCAGCCCGGTGCGCTGACCCGCCGCCTGCAGCAACTGCTCTGATCCATCGCTGGCGGTCACGCCCGCATTGTCACGCTATGGGTGATGGCGGCTAGCGCAGGCCGGCACTCGCCATCCTCCCCTGAACTGAGCCTTGTGCCACGGCTGTTCGCCGCTGACGGCACCGGCTCAGCGTCATCCCGCCAGTGCGCGCCACGCCAGCAGCAGCGCAAAGCCGATCAGCAGCACGCCGCAGGCCTTGTCGACCATCAGTTGCCCGCGTGCACCCAGCCGCGACAGCAGCCGGCCACCGCCGTAGGCCAGCAGCAGCCACCATAGTGCCGAGCCGGCAAACACGCCCACCACCATCAGCACGCTGTCGGCCAGCGACGGCGTGCGCGCGCCAGCCAGCCCGGCGAAGATGGCGATGAAGGACAGGATGGTCATCGGGTTGGTCAGCGTCAGCGCCAGCGCGCTGCTGTAGGCGCGCGGCAGGCTGTGTACGCTGGCGGTACGGGCGGCGTGGCTGGCCGCGTCGCGGCGCAGGGTGGTGATGCCCAGGTACAGCAGTAGCACGCAGCCAGCCAGCGCCAGCGGTGTCGCCAGCCGCGTCAGTAGCGCGATCAGCGTGCCGAGGCCGGCGGCGCCGATGGCGGCGTAGATGGCATCGGCGGTGGCGGCGCCCAGCCCGGTGACAAAGCCGGTAGCCGCGCCCTGGCGCAGGGTGCGCTCGATGCACAACAAACCCACCGGTCCGACCGGTGCGGCAATCGCCAGCCCGATAAGGGCGGCCTCGACAAACAGGTGGCTGCTTTGCATGGCGTCTTGCTCCTCGATGTGATGGCCTAGTGTGCGACGGCAGCGCCGCGGGCGCCATGAGGTATCTTCGCCAGAATGCGATGTCGGGTTTATATTCTTAGGTCAAACAGCAGAAAGGCTTGCAAATGGAAGTGGATGGCAAATCGTGGCTGATCCTGCAGGCGTTGCAGGACAATGCGCGGCAATCGCTGACCGAACTGGCGCAGACGGTGGGGCTGTCCGTGCCGGCGGTATCGGAGCGGGTGAAACGGCTGGAAGAGGCGGGGGTGATCAGCGGCTACCACGCCGCGGTGGCGCCGCTGAAGGCCGGCTTCGCGCTGTCGGCGCTGGTCGGCATCACCGTGCCGCAACCGGCGAAGAAGGTGCTGCTGGAAAGGTTGGCCGCAATGGCGGAAGTGCAGGAGTGCCACCACGTGACCGGGGTCGATTCCTACGTTTTCCGCGTGCTGGCGCGCGACGTGTCGCATCTGGAGCTGCTGGTATCGCGGCTGAACGATCTGGGCGAGACGCGCACCAGCATCATCCTGTCGACCCCGCTCAGCAACCGCCCGGTGCTGCCGCCGAGGTAGGAGGGTGGAGCTGGCGATCTTTCCTGGGAGGAGGGATGCCAGCTACCGACCCGAAGCAGCAGTTGCGAAAGTCATCAGTATTCGGCAGAAATTCACCTTTTTCCCGTCGTCTGTACATCAACCCGGGGGCGCCGAAAATTGCGTTCTATTGTGGCTTTTGAGCCTGTGACTGCTGCGCTTTGATGATACTTGGCAGGTTGTGTTCAATCCAGTCAGTTAGTGCTGCAACATGAAGACCTATGCCATCGCCCAGAGGGGTCAACGAATACTCCACATGCGGGGGCACCACCGGATACGACACGCGACTGACGAACCCATCCTGTTCCAATTGCTGCAGCGTCTGCGCCAACATCTTTTCACTCACCCCGCCTATTTTGCGGCGCAATTCGCTAAAACGATGCGTTCCTTCCATTAGCGCCATGAGCACCAGGATTCCCCACTGACTGGTCACGTGTTTGAGGATTTCACGCGAAGGGCATTGGGCTGCAAGCACGTCTCCACGACGCATGGCCGCCGCAAGTTTGCCGGTATCTGTTTCAAGCATATAACTTACCTTTTGGTGCGTACTTACGAATGGTTAGTATGGCGGGTATTCTACATTCACCCTATCAAGCCACGAAAGTAAAGGTAGCCACGATGATTGCAATTACTGGAGCCACCGGCCAACTCGGCCGCCTCGTTATCAGTTCTTTACTCAAGAAAATTCCAGCAGATGACATTATCGCCATCGTGCGCAGTGTGGAAAAAGCGAAGGATATCTCCGCGCTGGGCGTGAAAGTTCGTCAGGCAGACTACAACCAGCCCGCCAGTTGGGATGCTGCACTGCAAGGAGCAGAAAAAGTCTTACTTATCTCCTCTAGCGAAATCGGACAGCGCGTCCAGCAACATCGTGCAGTTATCAATGCAGCACAACGCGTAGGTGTAAAGCTGCTGGCTTACACCAGTGTTTTGCATGCCGACACATCCGTACTCGGACTTGCCGACGAACATCGGGAAACAGAAGCGGCCATCAATGCGTCTGGCGTGCCATTTACTCTTTTGCGAAATGGCTGGTACACCGAAAACTATGCAATGGGGATTGGTGCAGCGCTGTCGCTAGGCGCGGTATATGGTTGCGGAAGCGACGGACGAATCTCTTCCGCCAGTCGTGCTGATTACGCAGAGGCTGCAGCCGTCGTGCTGACCAGCGACCATCAGGCTGGAAAGGTGTACGAGCTCGCAGGAGATGCCTCCTACACGCTGAGTGAATTTGCCACAGAGATTTCACAGCAAAGTGGCAAATCAATTCCGTACATCAACCTAGCTGAAGCGGAGTACAAAAAAGCACTGTTAGGCGCAGGCTTGCCTGAATCGCTTGCCGAACTTCTGGCGAACTCCGATACCGGCGTATCCAAGGGGGCGCTCTTTGATAATGGTCAGCAATTAAGCGGGCTCATCGGCAGGTCGACATCGCCATGGCAAGTAGCCGTAAGAGATGCGCTGAATTAAGACCCATGCCGAGGGGCCGATGATAGTCGGCCCCAGTTGCACAAGCTGTACGCGTATTCGCTACATGCGAAAGCTCGCACAAACTGGCAATTCGGTCATTGGAGGCTACTAATATCGATTCGTTGCCCCCGTCCGTCAGCGCCAAAACTAACTTCAGCCATTCGGAAGGCGTATAGCAGCTGGCAGCTCATGGCCGACAGCAGTCATGCCGGCACATGGGCATGGCTCACCACTCCAGCCGACAACTCGCCCCCAAAACGATGCGGCCAACCTTTTTCAAGGTTGGCCGCATCGTTTTCAAGCCAGCCGGCAGGCTATTGCAGCTTCTGCCGCAGCCAGCGGCTGAAGCCCTCCACCGCCCACGACAGCAGCAGCATGGCCAGGATCAGCGTGGCGGCGTTGGACAACTGGAACAGCGACAGCGCCAGATACAGTTGCTGGCCGAGGCCTCCGGCGCCGACCAGGCCGAGGATGGCGGCGATGCGGATATTGTTTTCCCAGCGGTACAGGGTGTAGGCCAGCCACTGCGGCAGCGCCTGTGGCAGCAGGCCATAGCACAGGCAGGCAAGGCGCCCGGCGCCGCTGTGGCGCAGCGCGGCTTCCGCGTCCGGCGGCGTGTTTTCCAGCGTCTGCGCGAACAGCCGGCCCAGCACGCCGCTGGTGTGCACCGCCAGTGCCAGCACGCCGGCGGCGGGGCCGAGGCCGAGCGCCAGTACTGCCAGCGCGCCCCATAGCAGATCCGGTGTGCCGCGCAGGAAATTGAGCAGCAATTGCACCGGCGCGCGCAGCCAGCGCGGGCCGCGGTTGCTGGCCGGCAACGCCAGCAGCGCGCCGCCGATGAAGGCCAGCGCGCTGCCCAGTGCCGAGACCAGCAGCGTTTCCAGCACGCCGAAGCCGACCTGGACGAGGAAATCGCCGCGCAAGGTTGGCCGCAGGAATTCCTGGGCGAAGCGCCACAGCCCGGCGACATCGAACGGTGCCTCGCGCCATTGCGGCCATAGCCACAGCAGCGACAGGGTCAGCAGCAGCAGCGTGCCGGCGGCCAGTCCGGCGCCACCGGCGCGGCTGTGGATGGCGGCGCGGCTGACGCGGCTGACGCCCTCGGTCAGCGCCACCAGCGCGGCGAACAGCAGCAGCAGGCTGCCGACTTCGCCGCCGTTCAGCATCCGCATCGAGGTATCTAGCAGCAGGCCGAGGCCGCCGGCGCCGACAAAGCCCATCACCGCCGAGGCGCGGATCGCGCATTCCCAGCGGTAGACGCTATAGCTGATCAGCTCGGTCGCCGCCTGCGGCAGCAGTGCGTAGCCGAAGATGGCCAGCCGCGATGCGCCGCTGGCGGCCAGTGCCGCCGCGGCCTGCGGCGGCTGCGATTCCAGGATTTCGGCGTAGACCTTGCCCAGCATGCCGCCGTAGGCCAGCCCCAGCGCCAGCACCGCCGGCAGGCTGCCAAGACCCGCGGCGCGCACCAGCAGCAGCGCCCACACCAGGTCCGGCACGCCTCGCAGCACGATCAAGACGCCGCGCAGCAGGCGTTGCAAGGCCTGCCAGCCACGGGCCGGCGCCTCGCCGCACAGCGTGTCGCGGTCCAGCGCGCGGCTGGTCAGCAGCGCCAGCGGCAGGCCGAGCAGCACTGCCAGCGCGAGGCCGCTGCTGGCAATCGCCAGCGTGGTGGCGGTTTCGCGCAGCAGGTCGTGCAGGAAGGCGCCGTCACGGCTGGGCGGGAAGAAGTCGGCGACAAAGCGCCACAGCGTGCCGGCGGTGTCGCCATCGGCCAGCAGCAGCGGGTTGAAACCGGTGTAGACCATCGCCGCCAGCAGCAACAGCGGCGTGGCGATGAGGCCGGCCAGCCGCGACGCGCGGGCCGGGTCGTGCAGGCTGGCGCTCAGCATGGCGCGATCCGGATGCCGCTGCCCAGCGCCGGCTCGTCGGCGGTGGCCGGTTGTTCGCCGGCGTACAGCGCCGTCAGCAGCGACGGGGTGACCTCGGCACGCGGCAGGTCGAAGGCGATCTGGCCGTCACGCAGGCCGATCAGGCGCGGGAAGTGGGCGAGCGCGAGCTCCACCGAGTGCAGGCTGACCAGCAGCGTGGCACCGCGCTGACGGGCGTCGGCGCACAGCAGCGCGACGGTGTCGTCGGCCAGGCGCGGGTCGAGCGCCGATACCGGCTCGTCGGCCAGCAGCAGCTCGGGTTGCTGGTACAGCACGCGGGCGATGCCGACGCGCTGGCGCTGGCCGCCGGACAGGCGGTCGCAGCGCTGCCACAGCTTGTCGCCCAGTTGCACCCGCTGTAGCGCGTCGCGGATGGCGGCGACATCCTGCGGCCACAGCAGACGGCGCAGTGCGGCCAACGTGGACAGCTGGCCGAGCTGGCCGGCGCCGATGGCGGTGACCACCCGCTGCAGCGCCGGCAGCGGCGGATGCTGGTACACGCTGCCGATGCGGCTGCGCAGCCGGCGCAGTGCCGGCGCGCCCAGCTGCCACGGGTCCTGACCCAGCAGCTGCACGCTGCCACCGTCGGGACGGTGGCAGGTATTGGCCAGCAGCAGCAGCGACGATTTGCCGGCGCCGGACGGACCGATCAGCGCCACCTGCTCGCCCTGCGCCAGCTGCAGCGACAGCGGCTGCAGGATGCGGCTGCCGCCCAGGCTCAGGCTGGCCGCGTCAAAACGCAGACTCATTGCAGCAGGCCGGCTTCCTTGGCAGCGGTTTCGATGCCCTTGTAGTTGGCGGCCTTGGTCGGAATGAACTTGCTGGCGCGTTGCAGATCGAGAATGGCTTTGTGCTCGGGGTTGGCCGCGTTCAGCTTCAGGAATGCGCTCTGGATGCGCTGCTGCAGTTTTTTATCCAGGCTGCCGCGCACCGTCCAGTTGTAGTCGAAGTACGGCGGGGTGGTGCCCAGCAGCTTGACCTTGCTCTGGTCGACCTTGCCGGCCTCGACCAGCTTGTCCCACACCGAGGCGTTCAGTACGCCGGCGTCGACCTTGCCGGAGGCAACCCAGGCCACGGTGGCATCATGCGCACCGGAGTAGCCGACGCTCTTGAAGAAGGTTTCCGGTTTGATGTGCTGCTTTTGCAGGAAGTAGCGCGGCATCAGGTGGCCGGAGGTGGACGAGGCGGAGCCGAAGGCAAAGCTCTTGCCCTTCAGCTGCTGCAGCTTGCTGATGCCGCTGTCGGCATTGACGATGTATTTGGAGGTGAAGCGCGAGTCTTCCTCGCGCTGTACCAGCGGCACCACCTTGCCGCGCTGGCTGGCCTGCACGAAAGTGAAGCCGCCCAGCCACGCCATGTCGATCTGGTCGGCGTTGAGCGCGGTGACCACCGCGGCGTAGTCGCTGACCGGCACGAACTGCACCTTCATGCCCAGCTCTTTTTCCAGGTACTGGCCCAGCGGCGCGAACTTGCGTTGCAGCTCGGTCGGGGCTTCGTCCGGAATGGCGGAGACTTTCAGCAGCGCTTCGGCGTGGGACAGGGTAGCGGCGGCCAGCAGTAGGCCTGCCACGGACAGTTTGGCGATTTTCATGGACGGATTATCTTTCGGGTTAGGCGGGCAACAGGCCGCCACCATCAAAAAAGCAGTCGCGCGGACTGCTCGGTGCAGGCGGACGATAGGCCGCCAAAGTGGCCGTATTTTATGCCAGATCGGCGCGCGCGCCTAATCGCGTCAGCATAAAACGGGGGGTGGCACGCCGGCATTGCCGGCCGTACGCGGCGCTTGCGGCCAACCTTGTCGCGGGCAAGGCCACGACGGCGCGGTCGGAGGCGGGGCGGGCGTCAGTCGACGCGGTAGCGGATCCAGCCGCGTGCCTGCAGGCAGCTGCGGTACAGGTCGTCGCGCGCGCGCTCGTTGATGTCGTAGCTCTCGGTTTCGGCGTCCTGCCAGTACGGCAGCGTGCGGCTGCAGCGGGTGCCGACGGGCGAGCAGAACCAGGACGGGCCGAAGCGCGGCGGTCGGGTGACGCGCTCGCCGGCCAGCGGCGGGAAGGCCTGCGCCGCTTCCTTCTTGCACTGGAAGCTGTCTTCGTCAAAGTTGGCGTCGTAGCGGGTGGCGTGGCGCCACTGGTAGGTGGCACAGCCGGCCAGCAGCAGCGCGGCCGCCACTCCGAGCAGAACGGATTTCATGCTCGCACTCCTTGCCGCACGCTGCGGCTCAGTGTTGCTGCGCCGTGTCGCGCCTCGCGGCCCAGCGGTACAGCGCGAGGCCGGCGACGATCATCGGCACGCTCAGCCACTGCCCCATGCTGATGATGTCGGACTGGCCGAAGATGCCGGCGTCCGGGGTACGGAAGAATTCGGCGATGAAGCGGAAGCTGCCGTAGCCGATCAGGAACACCGCCGACACCTGGCCCAGCGGCCGGCGCCGCGCCGAGAACAGCCACAGGATCACGAACAGCGCCAGGCCTTCCAGCGCCGCCTGGTACAGCTGCGACGGGTGGCGCGGCATGGCGTCGACATGCGGGAAGATCATCGCCCACGGCAGATCGTGGCTGGCGATGCGGCCCCACAGCTCGCCGTTGATGAAGTTGCCGATGCGGCCGGCGGCCAACCCTGTCGGCACCAGCGGCGCGACGAAGTCGCTGATCTGCCAGAAGCTGACGCCTTTCTTGCGCGCGAACAGCAGCATCGCCGCCAGCACGCCGATAAAGCCGCCGTGAAAGCTCATGCCGCCTTTCCACACCATCAGGATCTCGGCCGGGTGCGCCAGATAGTAGCCGGGCTGGTAGAACAGCACCTCGCCCAGCCGCCCGCCGACGATGACGCCGAGCACCGCCCAGGTCAGGAAATCGTCGAGATCCTTGCCGTTCCAGCCGCAATCGGGCTGCTGTTTGATACGGACATGGCCCAGCCACAGGAACAGGCCGAAACCGACGAGGTACATCAGGCCGTACCAGTGGATGGCCAGCGGGCCAAGCTGGATGGCGACAGGGTCAAACTGGGGATGGATCAGCATTTGTCAGGTATGTGCGTTTGCGGTAAAAGGATAACTATAAATTATACGGAAAGCGTTACCGGTCGTCGCGCTGCTACCCGCCGCGCGACGCCTTATGTGTAGAACATGCCGGCACCCGCAAGTTCTACCGGCCGGGCAATATCCCGCCCGGCCCGCGACGCGCCGCCAGATCAAAGCGACAAAGCCATTACTGCATTCAAGGACACATCATGCCTCAATACCGTTCCAAGACCTCGACTTCCGGCCGCAACATGGCGGGTGCCCGCGCCCTGTGGCGCGCCACCGGCATGAAGGACGAGGATTTCCAGAAACCGATCATCGCCATCGCCAACTCCTTCACCCAGTTCGTACCCGGCCACGTGCACCTGCACAATATGGGCCAGCTGGTGGCGCGCGAGATCGAAAAGGCCGGTGGCGTGGCCAAGGAATTCAACACCATCGCCGTCGATGACGGCATCGCCATGGGCCACGGCGGCATGCTGTACTCGCTGCCATCGCGCGACCTGATCGCCGACAGCGTGGAATACATGGTCAACGCCCACTGCGCCGACGCGCTGGTGTGCATCTCCAACTGCGACAAGATCACTCCCGGCATGCTGATGGCCGCGCTGCGGTTGAACATCCCGGTGGTGTTTGTGTCCGGCGGCCCGATGGAGGCCGGCAAGGTCAACTGGCGCGGCACCGAGCGCAAGCTGGACCTGGTCGACGCGATGGTGGAAGCCGCCAACGACAAGATCAGCGACGAGGACGTGGACAAGGTGGAGCGTTCCGCCTGTCCGACTTGCGGCTCCTGCTCCGGCATGTTCACCGCCAACTCGATGAACTGCCTGACCGAGGCGCTGGGGCTGTCGCTGCCGGGTAACGGCTCGATGCTGGCCACCCATGCTGACCGCAAGGAACTGTTCCTGCGCGCCGGCCGCCTGATCGTCGAGATCACCAAGCGTCACTACGAGCAGGACGATTACAGCGTGCTGCCGCGCAGCATCGCCACCAAGGCCGCGTTCGAGAACGCGATGAGCCTGGACGTGGCGATGGGCGGCTCCACCAACACTGTGCTGCACTTGCTGGCCGCCGCCAGCGAAGCCGGTGTCGACTTCAAGATGACCGACATCGATCGCATCTCACGCAGCGTGCCGTGCCTGTCCAAGGTGGCGCCGGCGACGCAGAAGTACCACATGGAAGACGTGCACCGCGCCGGTGGCGTGGTCGCCATCCTGTCCGAGCTGGACCGCGCCGGCCTGATCCAGCGCGAGGTGCCGACCATCCACAGCGCCACCCTGGGCGCCGGTCTGGAAGCGTGGGACATCCGCCGCCATGGCGCCGACAGCGAGGTGCACCGCTTCTACCGTGCCGCGCCGGGCGGGGTGCCGACCACCATCGCCTTCAGCCAGAGCATGCGCTACCCGACGCTGGACGACGACCGTGCCGAGGGCTGCATCCGTGACAAGGAACACGCGTACTCGCAGGACGGCGGCCTCGCCGTGCTGTACGGCAACATCGCCGAGCGCGGCTGCATCGTGAAGACAGCCGGCGTCGACGACTCCATCCTCAAGTTCACCGGCCGCGCCCGCGTGTTCGAAAGCCAGGATGACGCGGTGGCGGCGATTCTGGCCGACAGCGTGGTGGCCGGCGACGTGGTGGTGATCCGCTACGAAGGCCCCAAAGGCGGCCCGGCGATGCAGGAAATGCTGTATCCGACCTCGTACCTGAAGTCCAAGGGTCTGGGCAAGGAATGCGCACTGCTGACCGACGGCCGTTTCTCCGGCGGGACCTCCGGCCTGTCCATCGGCCACGTGTCGCCGGAAGCGGCGGAAGGTGGCGCCATCGGCCTGGTGGAAGAGGGCGATCGCATCGAGATCGACATCCCCAACCGCGGCATCCGCCTGGCGGTATCCGACGAAACCCTGGCCGCACGCCGCGCGGCGATGGAAGCCCGTGGTGCGCTGGCATGGAAACCGGTCGACCGCCAGCGCGTGGTCAGCCCGGCGCTGCGCGCCTACGCCGCGATGACCACCAGTGCCGACACTGGCGCGGTGCGTGACGTGTCGCAGGTCGAGCGCAAGTAAGCCATCCCTATTGCGGCCAACGTTGGCCGCGTCCCGTCAAAACGGCAGCCCCTGCGGGCTGCCGTTTTTCATGGGCGTCGCGGCGCTGGTTACGATTGGTCACAGTTTGCCGGGCGCGCTGCCGCTACCATGCTGTCGCCACAGGCTTAAACAGACAATCGCGGTTTTTGATCGTGTTTCGATACAAAAGCGGACGGTCTGCGCCGGCTCAGACACTCGCGTCATGAGCCGGTAACAAGCGTGGCAGGGCTGGCGCCAGTACCGGATTTTGAGGTGCGGGCGGCCGGCCCGCGACAGACAGCATGACCTTGACCATAACAAGCAGCGGCCAAAAAAACACGCTGCACACGGCAACGAAGAGCAAACAGCAAACGGGAGAGATAGATGTTCAAAACGGTAAAAGCCCAATTCATGGCCATGGTGGGCGCAGCGGCCATCGGCATCGTGCTGATGACCATCTGGGCGTTGTTCAACCTTGGCCAGACCCTGACCGAGCAGGCGGTGCGCGATACCCGCCAGCTGGCACAAAGCGCGGCCAGGCTGGTGGAAAGTTACGAGGCCCAGGCGGCGACGCTGGGCGAGGACGAGGCACAAAAGCAGGCGATGGCGGCGGTGATGGCGATGCGCTTCGGCGAGGACGGTTACTTCTTCGTCACCGACGAGCGCTTCACCTATCTGGGCCACCCGATCCGCCGCAACCTGGTCGGCACCAGCATGACGACACAGGTCGACCCCAACGGCGTCAACCTCGGCGACGCCTTCCGCCAGGCGCTGGCCGGCGGCGGCGTGGCCGAGTATCACTGGGCCAAGCCCGGCTTTGCGCAGCCGGTGGGCAAGATCGCGGTGGTGCAGAAAACGGCGCGCTGGGGCTGGGTGATCGGCACCGGCATCTACGTCGACCATATCGACAACGCGGTGTGGCGCCAGGCGCTATTCCTCGGCGCCGGCTTGGTCGGCCTGCTGCTGCTGCTCCTGGCCATCGGCTACGTGATCGGCCGTCGCCTGATCGGCCAGCTCGGCGGTGAGCCGGCCTACGCGGTGGAAGTGGTGGCGGCGATTTCGGCCGGGCGGCTGGATACCGCGGTCGATGTCAGCAAGGCCGAGCAGGGCAGCCTGTTGCTCAGCATCGCCGAAATGCAGCAACACTTGCGCGAGATGGTGGGGCAGGTGATCACCAACGCCGATTACCTGGTGTCGGTGGCCGACGGCCTGATGGACAACGTCGACCGCGTCGCCGGCGGTTCCGACCGTCAGAGCGGGGCGGCCACCGCGATGGCGGCCTCGGTGGAGCAGATGACGGTCGGCATCAACCATATCGCCGCCAATGCCGAACACGCACACGAGCTGGGGCGCAACTCCGGCCAGCTGTCGCGTGATGGCGCGGCGGTGGTGCGCAAGGCGGTGGACGAGATGCGGGTGATCAGCGACGTGGTCGGCACCGCGTCGCAAAGCCTGCAGCGGCTGGTGGAAGATGTCGGCAATATTTCCTCCATCGTCGGCGTGATCCGCGATGTCGCCGACCAGACCAACTTGCTGGCGCTGAACGCGGCGATCGAGGCTGCACGTGCCGGCGAGCTGGGCCGCGGCTTTGCCGTGGTCGCCGACGAGGTGCGCAAGCTGGCGGAGCGCACCGCGCAGGCCACCGGCGACATCGTCGACAAGATCGAGCAGATCCGCCGCCTGTCGGCCGATACCAGCCAGGCGATGGTGGAGACGGTGGCGCGCGTCGCCGCCGGTCGCGCGCTGGCCGACGAGGGCGGCGACGCCATCGCCAGCATCGAGGCGGCGTCGGCGGCGGTGCTGCGCGCGGTGGAGGACATCTCGCTGGCGCTGAAGGAGCAGAGCGTGGCCAGCAACGACATCGCCGTCAACGTCGAGGGCATCGCCGGTAGCGCCAGCGACAACGCCGCCGCCGCGCGTGCCGCCGCCGACGCGACGCAGAGCATGCACGGCCTCGCCGGCGAGCTGCACCAGTCGGTGACCAAGTTCCACCTCGGCTAAGCGCTGCCTGTTCGTGCCCGCCGCCGGCCAAGGTGGCGGGCACGGCTTTGACGGCAGCGCTTGCGGCCAACCTTGGCAGCGGCCGGGGAGTGTGTTCTCCTTGCGCCTTTGCCGCCGGAGTCTCCGATGACCACACCTTCCCCGCTTGACGCCGCGCTGGCGCAGTATTTCGGTTTTGACGGCTTCCGCGACGGCCAGCGCGAGGTGGTGCAGGCGCTGCTGGACGGCCATTCCGCGATGGCGATCTTCCCCACCGGTTCCGGCAAGTCGCTGTGCTACCAGCTGGCGGCGACGCAGCTGCCGCACCTGACGCTGGTGATCTCGCCGCTGTTGGCACTGATGCGCGACCAGCTGGCGTTCCTGCAGCAGAAGGGCATCGCCGCGGCGGCGATCGACTCCAGCCAGAGCCGCGACGAGGCGCAGCAGGTGATGGCCGACGTGCGCGCCGGACGCATCAAGGTGCTGATGGTGTCGGTGGAGCGGCTGAAGAACGAGCGCTTCCGCCGTTTTATCGCCGAGGTGCCGCTGTCGTTGCTGGTGGTGGACGAAGCGCACTGCATTTCCGAGTGGGGCCACAACTTCCGCCCGGATTACCTCAAGCTGCCGCAGTACCGCGAGCAGCTGGCCATTCCGCAGGTGCTGCTGCTGACCGCCACCGCCACCCCGGCGGTGATGCAGGACATGGCGCGCCGCTTCGATATCGCGCCCGAGCACATCACCGTCACCGGCTTCTATCGTCCCAATCTGCACCTGCACGTGCGCGCGGTGGCGCAGGCGGACAAGGACGCGATGCTGCTGAAGCTGCTGGCGCGCACACCGGGCGCCGCCTGCGTGGTGTACGTCACCCAGCAGCAGACCGCGGAAACGTTGGCCGCACGGCTGCATGCGCAGGGTGTCGGCGCCGCCGCCTACCACGCCGGGCTGGACAGCGCGCTGCGTGAGCAGATCCAGGACGAGTTCATGCGTGGCGACACGCCGGTGATCGTCGCCACCATTGCTTTCGGGATGGGCATCGACAAGGGCAATATCCGCCAGGTGATCCACTACGACCTGCCGAAATCGGTGGAGAACTACAGCCAGGAAATCGGCCGTGCCGGCCGCGACGGCGAGGTGTCGCTGTGCACGCTGCTGGGCAACCGCGACGGCCTGCACGTGCTGGAGAACTTCGTCTACGGCGACACGCCGCAGCAGGCGTCGATCGCGCTGGTGTTGCAGCGCATCCGCGACGAGGCGCAGCACGGGCAGTGGGAAATGACGTTGTACGGCTTGTCGGCGGACAGCAATATCCGCCAGCTGCCGCTGAAGACGCTGCTGGTGTATCTGGAGGTGCAGGGCATCCTGCAGGCGCAGTACAGCTACTACAGCGAGTACCGCTTCCAGCTGCGCGAGGACGAAGCTGCGCTGCTGGCGCACTTCAAGGACGAGCGCCGCGACTTTGTCGCCGCGTTGCTGGCGCACAGCAAGCTGGGGCGCAGCTGGTACGCCTTCGACTTCGACAGCTTCCTGCAGGCCTTTCCCGGCCAGCGCCAGCGCGCGGTGATGGCGCTGGAATTCATGGACGAACGAGGCTGGCTGACGCTGGAAACCAAGCAGATGACCGAGGTGTACGCGGTGAACGACGCCGCGTTCGATGTCGCCACGCTGGCCGCCAGCCTCTATCGCCAGTTCCAGGCGCGCGAGGACAGCGAACTGGCGCGCTTGCAGCAGATGCTGCGCCTGTTCGAAACGGAAAGCTGTCTGAGCTTCGCGCTGGCCAGCTACTTCGGCGACAGCGCGGCGCCGCGCGAGTGCGGCCATTGCCTGGTGTGTCGCGGCAAGCCGGCACGGTTGCCGGCGGCTCCGGCGCTGACAGCGCTGGACGCTACCACGCTGCACGGCGCGCTGGCGGTACTGCACGACAAGCTGGGCGCGGCGCCGGCGCCGCATCTGGCGGCCTGCTTCTTGTGCGGCATCACCCTGCCACGGCTGACGGCGCTGCGCGCGGCACGGCTACCCGGCTTCGGCCGCTTTGCCGGCTATCCGTTTGCCAGCGTGCGTGAGCTGTTGTCGGTGGAAATGGCGTAAGAACCTGTTCAATGTCTGCTGCAACTGATCTCAACATGAGGCGATACCGCGTTGAAAACGCCTTCGGCATGCTTGTCTATATCCAGCTCAACGCCGCTTCCTCAGCCGTTTTCGCCTTGTCTCGCGTGAGCTCGCGAGACTTTGAGCAGGCTCTAAGGGGAGGCGTTGCGGCCAACCTTGGCCGCAACGTTTGAATGCTCAGTAGAAGCCGAGTGCGCCGAGCAGGCTGAAGATCAGTACGAAGCAGGTGATGCCGGTCAGCAGCAGATTGGTCTGCTTTTCCTTGTGCAGCGAGGTTTCCAGCGAGCGCTCCTGCGACTGTAGGCCGTGCAGCTTGTGCTGCAGCTCGGCGCGTTCCTCGTCGTGGCGCGACAGCGTGGTCAGCAGCGCGTTGAGCGATACCTCGGCCACTTTTTCGTTGTCCCAGCCACTGATCAGCTGCCGCACGCGGGCCTTGTGATAGCGGCCGTGTACCTGGCTGCCGTCATCCCACTCGAAATCGAAGCCGTGCGCCGCCAGCCGGCTGTTGCGGTGCGCGCGCGCCTCTTCGCCGTCCGCCTCCGGTGCCGGCAGCACGCTGGGCAGCACGCGGTAGTCTGGGTAGCGCTGTTTCAGCCAGCTGATCGCCTGCGAGTAGGCGTAGCCGGACAGGCCGAGGCCGGAGATTTCCGGGCTGAGGCTGAAGCCGGATTTCGGCCCGAACGACACCGTGTGCGACGGGTGATCGACCGCCACCTGCAGGCAGTTGCGGGTGTTCATCCATTCCGACGCCTCGCCGCGCAGCGGCAGCCACTGGCTGCCCTCGGCGCGGGCGAAGGTGACGAACTGGATGCGGAAAAAATCGGACTGGAAGGTATGGCCGCTGCTGATGCGGCTGAACAGGTAGATCGGCACCCCGTTGTCGAGCAGCGCGATCAGCTGCTCCGCCTGCGGCGTGCTGCGGCCGGCAAGATGGCTCTCGTCTTCCGGTGACGGCAACGGGATCGCCTCCGGCTCGCTGGCGGTTTTATCGATTTTCGGTGGCGTTTTCAGGCTTCGGTTGGACATGGCGGCATGGTTTCAATCGTGCGTGGCGGCTAGCGTACACCATTGCCTGCCACTCGTCAGGAAACGAGGGCGGCTGAGGTAGTGGATAAGCAAGAGTCACCTTTCGGGTGGTATGCGGCTTCTTCTGCGCCAGCAGGCAACGGTCGCTCACGAGCGGGCGGTCGCGCACCATCTCTAGGATGGTTTCTTGCACGGATGTTCTCTACAGCAACTCGCTGAGAGTGGCCACGGTCCGAGTGGTCGGATTGGGCTATATCTTGGTCAATAGCCAAAGAGTCATCCGGTGGCGAGGAGCTTCTTTGGTCTGATGAACCAGATCAGGAGGGCATGAGATCATGTTCAACAAGGATCGTTTTATCCAGGATTGCTTGAGCGCTATTTCCGGGGGCCATGAGGCGATTAGTGAGCTGGTGGCCGAAGCGGTGTCGGATAGCGCCGGGGTGATGGCCGAGCTTGGCGAGCCGCAACATGCCGGCCTTACGCCGCTATTCAGGTCGCCTGAGCTTACCGTCATCAGCTTTGTCTGGGCGCCGTGCATGAGCCTGATGCCGCACAATCACCAGATGTTTTCGGTGGTCGGCATCTATACCGGGCGCGAGGACAACGTCTTCTGGAAGCGGACGGGGACGACGATAGAGGCAGTCGGTGCCAGGTCGCTGGGGGCTGGCGATGTTGCCACGCTCGATAGTGACGTTATCCATTCCGTGCTGAATCCGATCGGGAAGATGACTTGTGCGATCCACGTTTATGGCGGGGATTTCTTCGCACCCCCCGTACCGCGCAGTGAATGGGACCACGAAACGCTCATCGAAGCGCCATGGAATGTCGAGCACGCCAAGTCGCTGTTTCGGGAGGCCGAGGCACGCTTCCGCGCTGGCCTCGGCTAGCCAGGCGATTCAAGCTGCCTCCGCCCTAATTGCGGCCAACCTTTGCATGCCGGCCAAGCACCAAGCGGCACCGCAATGAAAAATGGCTGCTTCCGTCACAGGAAGCAGCCATTTGCCTTGTCAGACCGGGCCGGCTTGCCACGCCTGCCGAGCCTGCCGCTTAGGTCAGATCGAAACGGTCCAGGTTCATCACCTTGTTCCATGCTGCCACGAAGTCAGTGACGAACTTCTGCTGCGCGTCGCTGCAGGCGTACACCTCGGCCAGTGCCCGCAGCTGCGAGTTGGAGCCGAACACCAGGTCTACGGTGGTGGCGGTCCATTTCGGCGCGCCGCTGGCGCGGTCGCGGCCTTCCAGGACGCCGTCGGTGGCGGATTTCTGCCACTTGGTGCCCATGTCGAGCAGGTTGACGAAGAAGTCGTTGCTCAGGGTTCCGGGGCGCTGGGTGAACACGCCGTGCTGTGCCTGGCCGGTGTTGGCACCCAGCACGCGCAGACCGCCGATCAGCACCGTCATTTCTGGCGCGCTCAGCGTCAGCAACTGTGCCTTGTCGATCAGCAGCTCGGCGGCGGCGCCCTCCAGCCCCGGCTGCACGTAGTTGCGGAAGCCGTCCGCACGTGGTTCCAGCACCGCGAACGAGGCGACATCGGTCTGGTCCTGCGTGGCATCGGTACGACCCGGCGCAAACGGCACGGTCACCTGCTGGCCGGCTTGCTTGGCCGCGGCTTCGATGGCGGCACCACCGGCGAGTACGATCAGGTCGGCCAGCGAGATCTGCTTGCCGCCGGCGGCGCTGGCGTTGAAGTCCTGCTGGATCGCGGCCAACGTTTGCAGTACCTGCGCCAGTTGCGCCGGCTGGTTGACCGCCCAGTCCTTCTGCGGCGCCAGGCGGATGCGCGCACCGTTGGCGCCGCCGCGCTTGTCGCTGCCGCGGAAGGTGGCGGCGGAGGCCCAGGCGGTGCTGACCAGTTGTGCCACGGACAGGCCGGAGGCGAGCACCTTGGCCTTCAGCGCGGCGATGTCCTGCGCGTCGACCAGCGGGTGGTCCACGGCCGGCACCGGGTCCTGCCAGATCAGCTCTTCTGCCGGTACCAGCTTGCCGAGGTAGCGGGCGCGCGGGCCCATGTCGCGGTGGGTGAGCTTGAACCAGGCGCGGGCGAAGGCATCGGCAAACGCCTGCGGATCCTGATGGAAGCGGCGCGCAATCGGTTCGTAGATCGGGTCGAGGCGCAGCGACAGGTCGGCGGTGGTCATCATCGGCGGATGCTTCTTGCTCGGGTCGTGCGCGTCCGGAATCATGTCTTCCGGCTTCACGTCCTTGGCCACCCACTGGTGCGCGCCGGCCGGGCTCTTGGTCAGCTCCCACTCGTAGCCGAACAGGGTGTTGAAGTAGCCGTGGTCCCACGTGGTGGGGTTGGGTTTCCACGCGCCTTCGATGCCGCTGGTGGTGGCGTGCACGCCCTTGCCGCTGCCGAACTGGTTGATCCAGCCCAGGCCCATTTCCTCGAGCGGCGCGCCTTCCGGTTCCGGGCCGACCAGTGCCGGGTCGCCGGCGCCGTGTGCCTTGCCGAAGGTGTGGCCGCCGGCGACCAGCGCCACGGTTTCCTCGTCGTCCATCGCCATGCGGGCGAAGGTTTCGCGTACGTCACGGCCGGAGGCGACCGGGTCCGGGTTGCCGCTGGGGCCTTCCGGGTTCACGTAGATCAGGCCCATCTGCACCGCGGCCAGCGGGTTGGCCAGCTCGCGGTCGCCGCTGTAGCGCTTGTCGCCCAGCCAGGTGCTCTCCGGTCCCCAGTAGATGTCTTCTTCCGGCGCCCAGATGTCCGGGCGGCCGCCGCCGAAGCCGAAGGTTTTGAAGCCCATCGATTCCAGTGCCACGTTGCCGGCGAGGATGAACAGGTCGGCCCACGACAGCTTGCGGCCGTATTTCTGCTTGATCGGCCACAGCAGGCGGCGCGCCTTGTCGAGGTTGCCGTTGTCCGGCCAGCTGTTGAGCGGGGCGAAGCGCTGGTTGCCGGTGCCGGCGCCGCCGCGGCCGTCGGCGATGCGGTAGGTACCGGCGGCGTGCCAGGCCATGCGGATCATCAGGCCGCCGTAGTGGCCCCAGTCCGCCGGCCACCAGTCCTGTGAATCGGTCATCAGCGCGTGCAGGTCCTGCACCACGGCGTCCAGATCCAGGGTCTTGAATTCGGCGGCATAGTCGAACGCCTCGCCCATCGGGTCGGACTTGGCGGAGTGCTGGTGCAGGATGCCCAGCTTCAGCTGATTGGGCCACCAGTCACCGTTGGAGGGGCCGCCGGCTACGGTGTGCGGGGCGGCGCTACCCGAAAACGGGCACTTGGCTTCTGTCGACATGGTTATCTCCTGTTGCTTTTGATTGCCAGCGGATCACGCCAGGTGGCGGGTCCGCTGCGGTTGGCTGGGGTTGACTTGACTGCTGATCTGAGCGGCATCGCCGGCGCCGGCCACCCGGCTGGTTGCCGGGCACTGGCCATCACGCGGGTTGCGGCCAACGTGGTGGCTTACTGTATCCACACCAGGTTGGCCCACATCTCGTCGAGGGTGATGTGCTGGCGGAAGAAACGTTTCATGGCCTTGCTCCTTGCAGATCGGTTGATGACTGGATTATGGATACCGGTTGTGCATTTGTTAAATTGATTGTTGTTTTTTGTTTGTTAGCTTTTTGCTATTTATCTGCCATGCCGCACGCATCGGGTGCCATTTGCGCCGTGCTGGTGCACGCGCCATGTCGTGGTGATTCTTTTTATAGCGGCAAAGTGGCCAATTGGCAGCGCCGGCGGCGTTTTTTGCTGGCACGGCAATTGCTGAAGTAATAGCGAGGGTAGCCGTGGTGGCTGCGCCTCGCTTGAGAGTCTGTCCCGTTGCTTCGGTCTGCATACTGCTAGACACGCCCGCTCCCGCCTTGGGGGCGGGCGATTTTTTTGCGCCGCCCGCGCGCCGAGGCGGTTAAGCAATGCCGCGCAACGCGCTATACTCGCCGCTTCGATCACCGGGGGTGTCTGCCGCAGGCAGACTGAGAGATACCCCAGAACCTGATCTGGGTCATGCCAGCGGAGGGAGCGTGATGCGCGGCCAGTCCGCGTCCCGCTTCTTCTTTTGGTCGGTACCATTACCAAAAGAGGATGTCTGCAATGTTCAAGAAGTCCGTACTGCTGCTGGCGCTGGCCGGCGTTTCCCTGAGCACCCTGGCCGCCGAGCTGCGGGTGATGACGCACAGCTCGTTCAGCCTGCCCAAAGAGCGCATCGCCGAGTTCGAGAAGCAAAGCGGCGCCAAGCTGGCCATCATCAAGGGCGGCGACGCCGGCGAGATGCTCAACAAGCTGATCCTGACCCGTGCCAATCCGGTGGCCGACGTGGTGTACGGCATCGACAACACCCTGATCGGCAAGGCCAACGCCGCCGGCGTACTGGAGGCCACCAGCAGCAAGGTTGGCCGCAACGTGGCGGTGGCCAGCCTGCCGGGCGCGGTGGCCATCGACTACGGCTACGTCACCCTCAATATCGACAAGGCCTGGTTTGCGGGCAGCAAACTGCCGCTGCCGGCAACGCTGGACGACCTGGCCAAGCCGGCCTACAAGGACCTGCTGGTGGTGGAAAACCCGGCGACCTCCAGCCCCGGTCTCGCCTTCCTGCTGGCGACCATCGCCGGCAAGGGCGAAGAGGGTGCCTTCCAGTGGTGGGGCAAGCTGCGCGACAACGGCCTGAAGGTGGCCAAGGGCTGGAGCGAGGCCTACTACACCGACTTCACCCGCAACGGCGGCGCGCGCCCGATCGTGGTCAGCTACGCCACCAGCCCGGCGGCGGAAGTGTTCTACAGCAAGGAAAAACTGGCCGAATCGCCGACCGCCAACCTGTTGCTGAAAGGCGGCGTGTTCATGCAGGTGGAGGGCGTGGCCCGCGTCAAGGGCGGGCAGCAGCCTGCGCTCGCGCAGCAGTTCGTCGATTTCCTGCGCGGCGAGGCGGTGCAGAAAGAGCTGCAGACCAGCATGTGGATGTACCCGGCGGTCGCCGGCGTGGCGCTGGCGCCGGTGTTCAAGCACGCCGCGCAGCCGGCCAGCTTCAGCAACCCGGACCTGAAGGCGATGCAGCACAAGACCGCCGCCTGGGTCAGCCGCTGGACGCGACTGGTGATCAAGAACGCGCCGTGATGCGGCGGGCTGCCGGCGCTGGCCGGCAGCAGGGTGTTTTCGCGACGGTAACGGCGGCAGCCGTTACCGTTTTCCATTGTCGTGATGCAGAAAGTGTTGCCGTTGCCTAATTTCCGCTGGCTGGCCTTGCCGCCGCTGTTATTCCTGCTGCTGCTGGTCGGGCTGCCGCTGTCGCGCCTGCTGTACGAGGGCGGGCTGGCGTTCAGCCCGGCGCTGCTGAGTGATGCCTACCTGCAGTGGCGCCTCGGCTGGTCGCTGCTGCAGGCGGCGGCCACCTGCGTGCTAACTCTATTACTCGGCCTGCCGCTGGCGTGGGTGCTGGCGCACTTCGAGTTTCGCGGCCGCACGCTGCTGTTGCGGGTGCTGATGCTGCCCTTCGTGATGCCGACGCTGGTCGCCGGCCTCGGCGTGCTGGCGCTGTTCGGCCCGCACGGCGTCAGCGGGCTGAACCTGCAGGACACGCCGTGGCTGCTGCTGTACGGCAACCTGTTCTACAACCTGCCGCTCTTGATCCGCGCCGCGGTGGACGGCTTCGACCACGTGCCGGCCAGCCGGCTGATGGTGGCGCGCACGCTGGGCGCCTCGCGCTGGCGCGCGTTCTGGCGCGTGGAGTGGCCGGTGGTGCGGCCGTGGCTGGCGTCGGCGCTGTGCCTGATCTTCTTGTACTGCTTCTCCGGCTTCGGCCTCGCACTGTTGCTAGGCGGCCAGCGGTACGCCACGGTGGAGGTCGAGATCTACTCGCTGGTCGCCTACGAGCTGAACCTGGCCGATGCCGGCGCACTGGCGCTGCTGATGCTGCTGCTCGGCGCCGTCATCGCGCTGCTGTACGCGCTGATCGAGCGCCGCCTGGCGCGGCCGGACAAGCGCAGCCCGCCGCTGCGCCAGCCGGTGCAAGGTTGGCCGCAACGGCTGCTGCTCTTGGCCAGCCTGCTGCTGTTGGCGCTGTTTGCCGCCGCGCCGCTGCTGGCGGTGCTGCTGCGCGCGCTGCTGGCTGATGCCGCGGCGTGGCGGGTGCTGCTGCAGGACGACACCCTGCTGGCGCTGGGCAACACGCTGCGCTTTTCGCTGCTGGCGCTGCTGCTGGCGACGGCCCTGGGCCTGCTGCACGGGCTGGCGGCGCAGCGCAGCGCCGGCCTGCGCGCGCTGATGTTCCTGCCCTTCATGGTGTCGCCGGTGTGCGTCGCCTTCGGCCTGCTGCTGGCCTATCCCGCCTACAGCGCGACGCTGGCGCTGCTGGTGGCCGCCTATGCGCTCTTGGCCTACCCGTTTGTCGCCAAGGCGGTGGTCAGCGCCCGCGACGCCTTGCCGGCGGCGCTGCCCAATGCCGCGCGCACGCTGGGCGCGTCGCCGTGGCGCGTGTTCTGGCGCGTCAGCCTGCCGCTGATGCGCCCGGCGCTGCGCCGTGGCATGGCGTTTGCCGCCGCCACCGCCGTCGGCGAGTTCGCGGTCAGCCTGTTCCTGTCGCGCCCGGAATGGCTGACGCTGACCACGCTGATCTACCAGCATCTGGGCCGCCCCGGCGCGGCCAACCTTGAGGCGGCGCTGGTGTTGTCCAGCGTGCTGCTGCTGCTGGCGCTGCTGGCATTCATGGCCATCGAGTGGCCGGAGAAAACCCATGCTCGAACTTCGTGACCTGGCGCTGGCGTTTGCCGGCCGCCGCGTGCTGGACGGCCTGTCGCTGCAGGTGGCCGCCGGCGAAACCGTGGCCCTGCTCGGCCCCTCCGGCGAGGGCA
>Ga0209172_10001225_pt1 | contig 56975 bp, 41 predicted proteins | sample LarsenN4metaG_FD_184113 | JGI IMG/M metagenome (GOLD analysis project Ga0209172, IMG submission 184113) | Hot spring sediment bacterial and archeal communities from British Columbia, Canada, to study Microbial Dark Matter (Phase II) - Larsen... ...
GCGACGACGAGGCCCTCCTGGGGCTTCTCCTTCGCGGTGTCGGGAATGATGATGCCGCCCTTGGTCTTCTCCTCGCTCTCGAGGCGCTTGACCAGGATGCGGTCGTGCAGCGGTCGGATCTTCATGCTCACGGTCTCCTTGCCTGGGTGCCTGCCTGCGTTGCCGCCCGGCCCGGGCCAGGGCCGAAGGCGGAAGGCGTCCGGATCGGCGCGGGCCCCTCGGCCACGGCGCCGAGCCCGGCCGGCCCCTCGGATAAGCACCGCGGGCGGGCGGTCAAGGGCGTCCCTGCCGGCGACGACGGCGTGCCGCACCGGGCACCACCCGTCGGCCGTTCGCCGCGCGGCCGCCCGGTCGCCGTCGCCGCGGGGTCCTCGCGCCTTCGTGCGCGAGCCCCGCGGGTGCGGCGCGGGTCGCCGCGCGTCCTCTCTGCGCGCGCGGCGCCGCTACACTCGCGGCCCGGCGGGGGACGGGATGCGCGGACGGCCGGTCGGGCTCGCGGCGGGGGTGTTGGCCGCCCTGGTGGGCGCCGTCCTCCTGGGCGGGGCCTGCGCGGTGGACCGCGCGCTGAATCGGGTCACGGAGCGGGCGGGGGAGCCCGTGCCGGACGAGGTTCGGCGCCTGCACGCGGGGCTCGTCGTCGTCGACCTCCACGCCGACCCGCTGATCTGGGACCGCGATCTCGGCCGCCGCGCCCGGCACGGCCACGTCGACCTCCCCCGGCTCCGCGAGGGCGGGGTCGCCGTCCAGGTCTTCGGGGTCGCGACCAAGACGCCTTGGGGGCTCAACTTCGAGCGCAACGAGAGCGACGCCCCCGACATGATGACGCCGCTCGTCGTCCTCCAGCGCCGGCCGCGCGCGACCTGGGGCAGCCTCTACGAGCGCGCGCTCGACCAGGCGGCGCGCCTCCACGACGCGGCGCGGGCGTCGGGCGGCCGCTTCCGCGTGCTGCGCTCGCGCGGGGACCTCGACCGCTTCCTCGCGGACCGCGCCGCCGACCCCTCGCTCGTGGCGGGCCTCCTCACGATCGAGGGGCTCCACGCGCTCGAGGGCCGCCTCGAGCACGTCGACGGCCTCTTCGAGGCGGGCTTCCGCATGATGGGGCTCGCGCACTTCTTCGACAACGAGGTCGCCGGCTCGGCGCACGGGGCGGAGAAGGGCGGCCTCACCGAGCTCGGCGTCCAGACGCTCGGGCGGATGGAGGCGCTCGGAATCGCGCTCGACCTGGCGCACGCCTCGCCCCGCGCGATCGACGACGCGCTGGCGCGCGCCCGGAAGCCGGTGGTCGTCTCCCACACGGGCGTCCAGGGGAGCTGCCCCGGGCCGCGCAACCTGAGCGACGACCAGCTGCGCCGCATCGCCGCGCAGGGCGGCGTCGTCGGAATCGGGTTCTTCCCGGGCGCCGTGTGCGGGGACGACGTGGCGGCGGTCGCGCGCGCGTTCGCCCACGCGCGCCGCGTCGTCGGCGCGGACGCGCTCGCCTTCGGCTCGGACTGGGACGGGGCCACGACGACGCCCTTCGACGCGGCCGGCCTCCCGCGCCTCACGGCCGCGCTCGGGAGCGCCGGCTTCTCTCCCGACGAGCTGCGCCGCGTGGCCGGCGAGAACGCGCTGCGCGTCCTGCGCGCGACCCTTCCCGACTGAGCGGCGTGGCGCCTCCCGACCCGATCCGGGCGGAGCGCCTGGAGCGCCGCGTCCGCGTCGCGATCCTCGCGGTCGCCGCGCTCCTCATGCTGCTCGGGATCCACTGGGGCCTCCCGCACGTCGAGTCGTGGAACGGGGACGACGTCTCGCCCGGAAAGCCGCTCCGCGTCGTGCACGACTGGCTCTACGGCTGGCACAAGTACCCGTACTTCCACTCGTGGCTGAACGCGTTCCTCTACGCGCCCTACGTGGTGGCTCTCGCCGCGCTCGGCCAGGTGGACCTCGGCTGCTTCCCGCGCATCGTCCCGCACTGCTTCGCGGCGCCCGAGCGCGACCTCACGGTGTTGATGGCGCTCTCCCGGCTCCTCAGCGTCGCGATGGGGCTCGGCGTCGTGCTCGGGACGGAGCGGCTCGCGCGCGCGCTCCACGGCGACCGCGCGGCGGCGCTCGCGGCGGCGGCGATCTGCGCCGGCTCCGCGGGCCTCGCCGCGCTCTCGCACACCGCGAACCTCGACGTCCCCGTCGCGTTCTGGTTCACGCTCTCGATGGTCGCCGCCGCCCGCGTCTGGAAGCGCGGGGCGCCGCTCGACCACCTCGCGTTCGGCGCCGCGGCGGGCTGCGCGCTCGCGACGAAGGACGCGATCGCGGGCGCCTACGTCCTTCCCGGCTTCGCCCTCGCGGTCCTCCACGTCCGGCGCGTGGCGCGCGAGCGCGGGCTGCGCGGCGCGGCGCTCGCGCGCGGCGCGCTCTTCGACCGCCGCCTCGCCGCGCTCGCCGCGCTCCCGCTCGCGATCTACGCGCTGGTCGAGAACGCGATCGGGAACCCGGCGGGCCTCGTCGAGCACGCGCGCTTCTGGATCGACGGGAGCGAGGTGATGCAGCGTTACCGCGCCAACCCGCGCGGGCCGCTGCACCAGCTCTGGCGCACCTGGCTGAGCCTCGAAGCCGTCCTCGGCGCCGCGGCGGCGGCGCTCTGCCTGGCCGCGGCCGCGCTCGCCCCGCTCCGCCGCCGCGCTCTGCTCGCGCTCTGGGTGCCGGCCACCTCCTACGCCGCGCTCGGGCTCGCGCCGAACTTCGTGGAGCCGCGGCTCCTCGTCCCGATGCTGCCGCTCCTCGCCGCGGCGGGCGGCGCCTTCGCCGTGGACCTCGTGCGGCGCGCCGGTCGGCTGCGCCTCCTCGCGACGGCGCTCCTCGCCGCCGCGCTCGTCCACGAGCTCGGGACGGCGCTGAACGCGGACCTCCACCTGCTGCGCGACCCGCGCTACGCCGCCGAGCGCTGGATCGCGGCGCACGTCCCGCGCGGCGCGCGCATCGCCGCGCTCGGCGGTCGCAGCTTCCTGCCGCGGCTCGAGCGCCTCGGGCACGCGCCCGTCTGGCTCGAGCCCGCGCAGATTCGCCCCGGCGCCTTCGACGGGGCCGGCTACGACTACGCGGTCCTCACCGAGCCGATCCATCCCTCGTCGGACAAGGCGTGGCAGCAGGCAGTCCGCGACGGCCGCACCGACGCGGTCGTGGTCTTCGACCGCGCGCCCCGCACGCCGCTCGACCCCTGGTTCGGGACGCGCCTCCTCCCGGGCCTCACGCGGCCGCGCGTGACGGTCGTGCGCCCGGCGGCCCCGGCCGCGCGCTAGCGCCGCGCAGCCGCCCGGCCGCCGCGTGCGCCGCAGCCGCGCCGCGGTCCGCGCGGCGTCGCGCCGCTACCGCGGCGCGGGCACCCCGAAGCAGCGGTCGAGCCCCTCGCGGATCCCGATCGGCCGGTAGCCGATGTCGTCGCGCGCCTCGGACCAGTCCGGATTCGCGTCCTGGGTGAGGCCGGCGATCGCGTTCCAGGTGAGGGGCGGCTTCTGCATCGTGGCGCCCATCGCCGCGGCGAGGACCTTGCAGAGCCAGACCGGGATCGGGACGAACGGCTTGGAGATGCCCTGGTGGCGGAGCATCTCCTTTCCGAGGTCCCAGATCGTGATCTCCTCGCTGCCCGAGAACGCGTAGGTCTTCCCGTACGTCTTCGGGTTGTTCGCGATCGCGAGGAACCCGCGCATCAGGTCGTCGACGTGGACGGGGTTCTTGAGCGCCTTCCCGCGCCCGATGAAGGGGACCACCGGGAAGCGCTTCAGGTAGTCGAGGTACATCATGAACTCTTCGCCGCCGAACTCGTTGTAGGCGAGCGTCGGCCGCACGATCGTCCAGCGCATCGCATGCTGGTCCTTCACGATGCGCTCGCACTCGCGCTTCGAGAGCGAGTACGGCGTCGTGTAGGGGTACGTGACCGAGATCGACGACACGAGGACGAAGTGCTGCACGCCGGCCTTCACGGAGAGGTCGACGAGGTTCTTGGTGCCGTTCACGTTCACGCGCTGGAACACGGCCGGATCGCGCGAGAGGAGGACGGCGGCGAGGTGGTAGACCGTGGTCACGCCCTCGCAGAGCGTCTCGATGCCGGCGCGGTCCGAGACGTCGCCGTAGCGGATGTCGACGTCGAGCCCGTCCAGCCGGCTCACGAACGGGTCGTGGGGAAGGGTCAGGACGCGGACCCGGTTGCCCGCCTCCACGAGTCCGCGCACCAGACGCGAGCCCATCACGCCCGCGCCACCGGTCACCAGGATCATGCTCTCGCCCCCCTGCGGCGCTCCGGCCCGTGACTCTCGGTCACCAGAGGCGCTGCCCATCGATGAAGATCGCGTACCAGAGCTCGAGGATGACGAGCGAGACCACCTGCTTCAAGTAGAGGAACTCGCCCGTCTCCATCTGCTCCACGAGACGGCGTACGTACGCCGGATCGAACCACCCCCGCTTCGCGACGCGCTCGGCATCCAGCGTCCAGCGGATGAGCTCCCGGATCTCCGAGTGCTCGTGGAAGTACTCGAGCGGGAGGTAGAAGGGGTTCTTGCTGCGCTTCACGTTCTCGGGCGGCAGCCATTTGCGCCCGAGCGCGCGCTCGATCCACTTGTCGCGCAGCCCGCGCACCTTCGCGCGGTCGGGCAGGCGGAAGGCCTGCTCGATCACGCGGTGGTCGAGGAAGGGGCAGCGCAGCTCGAGCGAGTGCGCCATGGTGCTCTTGTCCTGGCGCAGCAGCAGGTTGTCCTGCAGCCAGTCGTCGAACTGGAGCTTCAGCAGCCGGTCGAGGAAGCTGCCGCCCTCGCCGCGCGCGCGCTGGAGCCAGGCGTCGCCCACCTGCGCGCGCAAGGCGGGCGCGTAGAGCTCGCGGCGCTCGTCCTCGTCCCAGAGCGCCTTCAGCGCGACGTAGTTCTGCGCGAGGTCGCGCTCGTGGTAGCGGCGCAGGTAGTCGACGGTCTTCGCCTTGCCGCGCTCGCCCAGGTAGGCGGGGTAGACGAACAGCTTGTCGAGCCAGGCGACCGGGAGGGCGTCGACGGCGGGGACGGCGAGCGCGCGGTGCAGCCCGCGCGGGACGAGCGTCCGGTAGCGCTCCGTCCACTGGATGATCTTGTGGAACGAGTAGCCCGCGTAGCTCTCGTCGGCGCCCTCGCCCGAGAGCACGACCTTCAGGTGCTTCGAGGTCTCCCGCGCGAGCTCGTAGTAGGCGAGGATCAGGGCGTCGCCGATCGGGCGCTCGAGGTGCCAGATGGCCTTCGGCAGCTCGCGGAAGTGCTCCGGGCGCAGGTGGATCTCGTGGTGGCGCGTGCCCAGCTTCTCGGCGAGCGCCGCCGCCTCGTGCGTCTCGTCGATCGGTGAGCGGAAGCCGATGGAGAACGTCTCGATCTTGTCGCTGAAGCGCGTCATCGCGGCGACGACGAGGCTCGAGTCGATTCCGCCCGAGAGGTAGGCGCCGACCGGGACGTCGCTGCGCAGCGTGAGGCGCACGGCGTCGAGGAAGAGCGCCTCGAAGGCCTCGAGCTGCTCCGCGTCGCCCCCCGCCTTGCCGCGCGGGTCCACGAGCGGCACGTCCCAGTACCGGCCCGTCGTGAGCTCGTTCCCGCGCACGCGCAGCTTGAGCCAGTGGCCCGCCGGGAGGACGCGGATCCCGTCGAAGAGCGTCTCCGGCTGGGGCACGTAGCGGAGCGCGAGGTAGCCGTCGATCGCCGCGACGTTGGGCCGGCGCTCGACCGCGTCGCACTCCAGGATCGCCTTGATCTCGGAGGCGAACAGGAAGCGGCCGCCCTCGTGGAGGTAGTAGAGCGGCTTCTGGCCCGCGCGATCGCGCGCGACGAACAGCTCCTCGCGCGCCTTGTCGTAGAGCGCGAACGCGAACATCCCGTTGAAGCGCTGCAGGCACTCCTCGCCCCACTGCTCGTACGCGTGGACGATGACCTCGGTGTCGGCGTGCGTGCGGAAGCGGTGGCCCTTCTCCTCGAGCTCGCGCTTCAGCTCCACGTAGTTGTAGATCTCGCCGTTGAAGCAGACGGCGAGGTTGTGCGCCTCGTCGTAGATGGGCTGGCCGCCGCCCTCGAGGTCGATGATCGAGAGCCGGCGCATGCCCATCGCGAAGCGCCCGTGCCGGAAGAAGCCTTCGCCGTCGGGCCCGCGGTGGCGGAGCACGTCCGCCATCCGGCGCAAGAGGTCCGGGTGCTCGAAGCCGGCGAAGCCGAAGATCCCGCACATTGGGCGGCGGTCGCGCTCCCGGGGCGCGGGACGTGCGCCCCGACCCCCCTGTCGCGCGCGCAGGGTAGCAGCCCACCGGGGCGTCGCTCGGGGCGCCGGGCTCAGTCCGGCGTCTCCGCCTCGCCCGTGCGAAGGGCGACGCGCGGCACGCCGTCGGGGCCGATCCAGCCGCGCGCGAAGAGGGGCGCCGTGGAGGGGAGCGCCAGGCGACCCGCGCGGTCGACCGCGACGCAGGCGCCGGTCGCGCCGAGCGCGGCCGCGCGCGCGAGCGCGTCGCGGCAGGCCGCATCGAGCGGCGCGCCGAGGAGCCGCACGCGCGCGTCGACCTCGTGCGCGACGGCGGCTCGCACGAAGCCCTCGCCGTGACCCGTGCCCGACACCGCGCAGGTGTCGTCGTCGGCCCACGTGCCGGCCCCGGCGATCGGCGTGTCGCCGACGCGGCCCGGGAGCTGCCCGGTGAGGCCGCCCGTGGAGGTCGCCGCGGCGAGGCGGCCGGAGCCGTCGCAGGCGACCGCGCCCACCGTGCCCGCCGCCTCCGCGCGGCCCGCGCGCGCCGCGAGGACGCGCGCGAGGTCGGCGCGACGCCGCTCGGTGACGAGCGAGGCGGGGTCGACGCGCGGCACGCCCTGCGCGTCGGCGAAGGCCTCCGCGCCGGGCCCGGCGAGGAGGACGTGCGGCGTGCGCTCGAGCACGAGGCGCGCGAGCGAGACCGGGTTCGCGACGCCGCGCACCGCGGCGACGGCCCCGACGCGCCGGCCGCGGCCGTCCATCACCGCCGCGTCGAGCTCCGCCTCGCCCGCGCTCGTGAGCGCCGCCCCGCGCCCGGCGTTGAAGAGCGGGCAGTCCTCGAGGACGCGCACCGCGCGCTCCACGGCGTCGAGCGCGGCGCCGCCCGAAGCGAGGACGGCGAAGCCCGCGCGCAAGGCGGCCGCGAGCGCCGCGCGCGCCGCGGCGTCCTCCTCGGCGGCCTCGCGCTCGCCGCGCCGCGGGGCGCCCGCGCCCCCGTGCACCGCGAGCACGGGCCGCATCTACGGCTCCGGCGCGAGGAGGCGGAGCGCGGCGTCCCGCGTCCGGGCGACGTCCACGGGAAGGCGCAGGTCCGCAGCGGCGCGCACGCCGAGCGCGAGGAGGACGAGCAGGGAGGCGAGCTCCGCGGGCGGGAGGTCGGGGCGCACGCGCCCCGCGCGCTGGTCCGACCGCGCGAGCGCCGCGAGGCGCTCGGCCGCGCGGCGCAGGAGCGACACCATCTTCTGGCGCGTCGGCTCCGCGCGCCGGCACGCCGCGAGGACCTGGTGGAACGGCACGGCCTCCGGGATCGCGGGCGTTCCGCCCGCGCGCTCCCGCCCGACGTCGTCGAGGCCGTGGGCGGCGAGGGCTGTGTAGCGCGCGATGCTCGAGGCGAGGTCGCGCGCCGCCCCTTCGCCTCCGATCACGGCTTCGAGGAGGAGGCCGAGGACGCGCTCCATCACGGCCGCGACCAGGTCGTCGCGGTCGCGGAAGTGGACGTAGAAGGCGCCGCGCGTGAACCCCGCCCGCGCGCAGATCGCGTCGAGGCTCGGGACGTCGAGCCCCTTCTCCGCGAACTCCGCCATGGCGGCGGCGAGGAGCGCCTCCCGGGTCTGCGCCTTCCCGGCGTCGCGGGGTCGAGCGGGCGAGGGCGAGGAGCCGGCGGCCATCCCCTTGACATACCGGTTCGTACGTGGATACTCAAGCATCACATACGGGTCGGTATGCGCCCGCCGCCCCGGGAGAGTCGCCATGGCCGCCGCCCCCGCGCCCGCTACGCCGTCCGCGCTGCCCTCCGGCTCCGGATCGCCCGCCGCGCCCGGCGCGCGCGAGGTCGCCCGCCGCTTCGCGCCGCACCTTCTCGCGTTCTGGTTCCCCGGCAACGCGTTCCTCTTCCTCGCGACCGGGCCCCACCCCTGGTGGGGCGCGCTCCTCTTCGTGGTCCCCCTCGTGGTCGGGCACTGGCTCGACACGCAGCCCTGGACCGAGCGCCGCGAGCCCCCCGTGCGGCTCCCCGCCTGGCCGTTCGACCTGCTCGTCTACGCGCTCTCCGCGCTCCAGCTCGTCAACGTGGCGCTCCTCGCGCGCCTCTTCGCGGGCCAGGGCGTCCTCTCGCTCGACTTCGTCCTCTCGGTGCTCGTGGTCGGCGCGAGCTCGGGCTACCAGATCATCACCGCGCACGAGCTCATCCACCGGCGCTCCCGCGGCGAGCAGCTGCTCGGGCGCGCGCTCCTCTGCAGCGTGCTCTACGAGCACTTCTTCACCGAGCACCTGCGCGGCCACCACGCGCGCGTCGGCACCGCCGAGGACCCCGCGACGGCGCGCTTCGGCGAGAGCTTCTTCCGCTTCTACCGGCGCACCGTCCCCGCGCAGTTCCGCAGCGCCTGGCGCCTCGAGAAGCAGCGCCTCGGCGACGCCTCGATGTCGAACCTCGACCCGCGCCTCCTGCGCAGCCGCGTGCTCCACGGGCTCGTCGTCGAGTGGGGCGTCGCGGCCGCCATCGCCGTCGTCGCGGGCCCGGTCGCGTTCGTCGCGTTCCTGCTGCAGGCGGCCTTCGCCACGCGCCTCCTCGAGGTCGTGAACTACTTCGAGCACTGGGGCCTCGAGCGGCGCGGCCCGCGCGTGACGCCCGCCGATTCCTGGGACACGCACTCGTGGTTCACGTACTACGCGCTGATCGGCCTCTCGCGCCACGCCGACCACCACGCGCACGGGACGCGCCCGTACCAGGCGCTGCGCGTGCGCGAGGAGGCGCCCATCCTCCCGCGCGGGTACATCGGGATGATCCCGCTCGTCCTCGCGCTGAACCGCCGCTTCCAGCGGCTCGCGACCGAGGAGCTCCAGCGCCGCAAGCTGGGGCCGTTCCGCGAGGCGGCGTAAGCGCGACGGCTGAGGGGTGTCCCCTTCGTCAGCCCCGTGGAACGTCCCCTTCGTCAGCGCACCGTGCGGGGGACCTTGAGGTAGGCGTCGGCTGCGCGGACCGCGGCGGGGTGGGTGAAGAGGTGGCGCAGCCGCCAGAGCGGAGAGTGCCACTCGGGCTCGGGGAGCGTCCCGTCGAGGAGCTCGCCGACCAGCGCGGCCGCGTGACCCGCGAGCGTGTCGAGAATCCGCTCCCCGAGCTCGGCCGACGCCTGGGCCGGCGCGCCCGCGTACGTCTCCTCCCCGAAGAAGCGGATGCCCGCGCGGAAGGCCGCGAGCATGTCGCCGAGCGCCGCGAGCTTTCCGCGCTGCGCCTTCGGGCGCGTCTCGCCGCGCTCCTCCAGCCAGAGGTCGACGGTGCGCCGCGGGAGGCTCTTGTAGTCGGGGTCGACCCAGTCGGGGTGGAGCGCGAGCAGCTGCGACGTCTCGACGAGCCCGCCGTGCGTGTCGCCTTCGAAGTCCGCCTTCGCGACCCCGGGGAGGTGGCCCAGCACGTCGCCGAGCTCGGAGCCGCCCCCGTTCAGGCGCGAGAGCATCGCCGAGAAGACGCACAGCATCGCGATACCGCGCGCGCGCGCGACGCGGTCGCACGCCACCTCGAGGGCCAGGAAGTGGCGCGGGCTGCCGTGGAAGTTGGAGACCAGCACCGTGCGGAAGCCCTGCGCGGCGAGCGAGTGCCCGAGGTCCTCCACGAAGGCCATCGTCGTCGACGGCCGGAACGCCAGCGAGCCCGGCTGGGGCACCGGGTCGGAGGCGGCGTAGACGAACGGGAGCTCGAGGAACGTCCGGCCGCGGTGGCGCTCCGGCAGGAAGCGCAGCATGCGGCGCGCGAGCCCCTCGCCCTCGAGCGCGTCCGCTCCGAGCGGGAGGTGCGGCCCGTGCACCTCGAGCGGCGAGCAGGTGACGAGCACCACCGCCTGCGCGCGGTCGATGGCGTCGAACTGGCGCTTCGTGAGGCTCTCCCAGCGGAGCGGGGCGGGGGTCGGCGAGTCCACGGCGTCTCCTCGCGCGGGCGGACGGGCGAGTGTAGCCCGGACGCCGCGCGCGGGGGCGCCGGCGCCCGCTCGGGGTCCGCGCGGCCGCCGCGGGCCGAGCGCGGCGCTCAGCGCCGCCGGCTCGACGGCTCGCGCAGCCGCATGAGCGCCTGCGTCACGACGGCGAGGGCGCTCGCGGAGGCGCGCGTCAGCGCCGGCTGCTGGAGCGTCTCGACGCGCGCGATGGTCTCGGCGTGGGCGGCGAGGAAGGCGTCCGCCGCCTCCTTCGCGTCCCGCGGCCCGGGCGCGAGCACGGCCTCCGTGAGCTCGCGCTGCAGCGCGAGGAGCTGGATGCGGAGGTCGGCGAGGACGATGCGGTCCCAGGCGTCGCCCGGCTCCGCGGCGGCGAGCCGCTGGTACACGCCGTTCAGGCCGGTGCCCTCGCCGATCCGCGCGTAGACGCGTCCGACCTCGACGGGGCCGCGCGGCACGGCCTCGAGCACGCGGACCGCGTTCACGCCGCGGTCGGCGAGCGGGAAGGTGGCGACCTCGGCCGCGAGATCGTCCGGAAGCCCGGCCGCGGCGAGGAGGCGGCGGCGCTCCTCGCGCTGCGATGCCTCGCCCGCGGAGAGGAACTCCCCGAGGTGCGCGCGCAGCTCGTCGAGCGCGGCGCGCAGGCGGCCGGCGCGGCCCTCGGCGAGGACGTCGAGGTCGCCCGCGAGGAGGTAGCGCGCGACGTCGTGGACCGCGCCCTCGAGCGCGAGGAGGCCGGTGTAGAGCGCCTCGCGCGGCGCCGGCGCCGCGAGGAGGCGCGCGCGCCTGCGCGGGGCGTCGAGGATCTCCTCCGCGCCGAGGAGCGCCGCCGCGGCCGCGCCCACCGTGAGCCCGCGCCCCGCGACCAGAGAGGGGATCGCCGTCACGCCGCCCGCGTCGACGAGCCGATTCGCGAGCGCGAGCGCGGTGATCTCGCGGCGGAGGCGGTGCGACGACAGCGCCTCCGGCCAGCGCGCGCGGAAGGCGGGCGGGAAGTAGAGCTCGTAGAGCGGCGCGAGGGCGGGCCGGTCGAGCAGCGGGTCGCCCGCGAGGGCGCCGCGTACGTAGAGCTTCGCGAGCCCGAGGAGCACGGCGAGCTCGGGTCGCGTGAGGCCGCGCCCGAGCGCGCGCCGCGACTGCAGCGCGGCGGCGTCGGGGAGCCCGAGCTCGCGCGCGTCCGCGCTCTGCGCCTCGACGAGGTGCTCCATCGCGAACAGGAATGCCTGCGGGTCGGCGCGCGAGCGGCGCTCGTCGAGCGAGAGGCAGAGCCCCTGCGCGCGGTTGTGCGCGAGCACGCTCTCGCAGGCGTCGTCGGTGGCGGCGAGGAGCGCCTCGCGGCGCGCCTCCGGCGACAGCCGGCCCGTGCGGAGCAGCGGCGCCAGCAGGATCTTGTAGTTCACCTCGTGGTCCGAGAGGTCGACGCCACCCGAGTTGTGGATCGCGTCCGTGTCGAGCCGGACGCCGCCGAGCGCCGCCTCGACCCGCGCCGCCTGCGTGAGGCCGAGGTTGCCGCCCTCGCCCACGACGCGCGCGCGCAGCGACGGGGCGTCGATGCGGACGGCGTCGTTCGCGCGGTCGCCCGCGTCGGCGTGGCTCTCGCTGCTGGCCTTCACGTACGTCCCGATGCCGCCGTTCCAGAGCAGGTCGACCGGCATCGCGAGGATCGCGCGCACCATCTCCTGACCGGTCACGACGGTGCGTTCCACGCCGAGGCGCGCCCGCGCGCGCGGGTCGAGCTCGATGCGCTTCGCGCTCCGCGGCCAGACGCCGCCGCCGGGCGAGAGCCGCTTCGGGTCGTAGTCCGCCCAGCTCGACCCGGGCAGCTCGAACAGCCGGCGCCGTTCCTCCCACGACGCCTCCGGGTCGGGATCCGGGTCGACGAACACGTGGCGGTGGTCGAACGCCGCCACGAGCTTCGCGCGCCGCATGAGGAGGAGCCCGTTGCCGAACACGTCGCCCGACATGTCGCCGATCCCGGCCACGGTGAAGACGGCGCGCTCGGGGTCCAGGCCCAGCTCGGCGAAGTGCAGCTTCACGCACTCGAACGCCCCGCGCGCCGTGATCCCGACCTTCTTGTGGTCGTAGCCTTCGGAGCCGCCCGACGCGAAGGCGTCGCCGAGCCAGAAGCCGCGCGCGACCGCGATCTCGTTCGCGGCGTCGGAGAGGTGCGCGGTGCCCTTGTCCGCCGCGACCACGAGGTACGGGTCCTCCCCGTCGCGCCGGTGGACGCCGGCGGGCGCGACCGCGCTCCCGTCGGCGTCGAGGTCGTCGGTCAGGTCGAGGAGGCCCGAGACGAAGACGCGGTACTGGCGGTCGGCCGCGACGCGCGCCTCGCGCGGCGTGAGCCCCCCGCGGCGCAGCACGAAGCCGCCCTTCGCGCCCACCGGGACGATCAGCCCGTTCTTGAGCGTCTGCGTCCGCATGAGGCCGTAGACCTCGGTGCGGAAGTCGTCGAGCCGGTCGCTCCAGCGGATCCCGCCGCGCGCGACCGGGCCGCCGCGCAGGTGCACGCCGTCCATCTCCGCCGCGTGCACGAAGATCTCGCGCCACGGCTTCGGCGGGCGCAGCTCGGCGATCCGGCGCGGGTCGAGCTTGAAGGAGACGCGCCAGTCCCCGTCCCGCGGGCGCCAGAAGCTGGTCCGCACGGTGGCGTCGACGAGCTCGTACAGGCCGCCGAGCGCGCGGTCCTCGTTCAGCGCCGCGATCCGGTCGCGGTAGCTCTGGAAGCTGCGGCGCAGCCGCGCCTCGGCCTCGGCGCGCGCCGCGGCGTCGAGCCCGGGCCGCAGGCGCGCCTCGTGGTACTGGACGAGGATGCGCACGGCGAGCGGGTTCTCGAGCAGGACGGAGCACACGAAGGCGCGCGCGAGGGCGCCCTGGATCTGGGTGAAGTACTCGACGTACGCCCGCACGAGGTCGGCCTGGCGCCAGTCCAGCCCCGCGTGCAGCACGAGCCCGTTGAGGGCGTCGTCGGGCACGACGCCCCGGAGCGCCGCGCCGATCGCCTCGGTGAGCCGCGGCGCCACGGCGTCGAGGTCCGCCTGATCCGCCCCGAGCGCGAGCACGCGCAGCGTCGCGATCACGCTCTCCGGGCGATCGGCCGGGGCCACGGGCGTCTGGCGCGCGTCGACGACGCGGATGCCGAAGTGGTCCACGACCGGAAGGAGGTCCGAGAGCAGCCACGGCCGCGCGAGGTAGACGCGCAGGGTCGACGTCTCGCGCGCCGCGTCGCCGCGCTCGAAGTAGAGGGCGAACTGCGGCTCGCCGTGCGCGTAGAGCGCCTCGAGGCCGGCCACGTCGCGCACCGCGTCCTCGGGGTGCGTCGTGACGCGCAGCGCCTCGGGGATCGAGGGCCCGTAGCGGGCGGCGAGCGCCACGCCCTCGGCCTCGCCGAAGCGGGCGAGGAGCGCGTCGAGGAGGCGCTCCTCCCACGGCGCGGTCAGCCGCTCGACCTCCGCTTCGAGGACGTCCTCGTCGAGCGCGGCGGGATCCGGCCCGGTCGTGCAGAAGTAGTGGAGGTTCGCGCCCCCGTCCTCGCGGAAGCTGGCGCGCTCGTCCACGTGGACGGCGCCCGCGCGCTCCTCGAGCAGCGCGCGCAGCCGCTCGCGCACGGTCTCGCTGTAGCGGTCGCGCGGCAGGATCGCGGCCGCGTAGAAGGAGCGCGCGTCAGGGTCGGCGCGCAGGACGAGCCGGGCGTCCTCGCTGCCCTCCGCGTCCACGACCTCGCGGATCAGCGCGGCGTTGGCGTCGACGTCGGTCGCGAGCAGGAACTCGACGGGGGCCGCGTCGAACGCCGCGACGAGCGCCTTGTGGCGGTGCGAGCCGGGCGCGGCGCCCTCGCGCGCGAGGATCGCGTCGAGCCGCTCGGCGAGGAGCGGGATCTCCGAGGCGGGCGTGCGGAGCGCCCGGAACGTGAAGAGGCCCCCCACGATCGCGAAGCCCGCGACGCGGCCGTCGGCGCCGTACCGCTTCACGAGCACGCGGTCGAGACGGGCGGCCCGGTGGATGCGCGACTCCGCGCGCGCCTTCCCGATCTGGACGATGCGCGGGTCCGCGAGGATGCGGAGCAGCTCGCCGGGGACGTCGGCGCCGCGCTGCGGCGTCGCGAAGCGGCTCGTCTCGGGGCTGCGCCACATGCCGAGCCCGGAGCCGGGGCGCAGCGCGACGGTGGGCCCGCCCTCCTCCTGCGTCACGTCGTAGGCGCGCACGCCCATGAAGACGAAGTGCCGGTCGATCAGCCAGTCGAGGAAGCGGACGATCTTCGCCGCGCGCTCGGCGCCGTCGGCCACGTACGGCGCGGAGGCCTGCACGTGGGCCTGGAGCTCGCGCACCGCCTCGGCCATGCGGCCGTGGTCGTCGGTCACCGCCGCCACGATCGCGAGCGACTCGTCGAGCTCGCGCTCGAGCGAGGCGCGCGCCTCCGCGCCGGCGAGGCGCGGGAAGAACTCGACGTGGATCAGCGACTCGCGGGCTCCGCCCGGGCCGCCGACGGCGCGCAGGGCGCCGTCCTTGCCGCGCTCCACGGCGAGGATCGGGTGGAGCAGCAGCTGCTCCGCGAGCCCGCGGCGGCGCAGCGCGAGGCGCACGGTGTCGACGAGGAACGGGCGGTCGTCCTGCACGACCTCGAGCACGCCGCGCCCCGGCCGGTCGGCCGGCGACTCGACGCGGATGCGCCGCGCACCGGGGGCGCGCGGCGCGCGCAGCGTCTCGAACGCCTCGCGCGCGAGCGCCGCCAGGGCGTCCGGCCCGCGCGTGCGCAGGACGCGCGCGTCCACCCCCGAAAGAAGGACCGCCGCGAAGGGCGGGAAGGCCGCCCGCGCGGGGTCCCCGAGCCCGCTCGCCGCCGCCTCGATCGCGGCCGCGAGGGCGGGTGCGGGCGCCTCGCTCGCCGTCGCCATGCGCGCCAGCGTAGTCGAAGGCCGTGTCGCGCGCGCCCGGATCGGGTGCGCACAGGGCGGCGCGCAGCCGCCGACCCGCTCCACCGGAGCACGAGGAGCGCTGCGCCCGGCCGATCCACTACCCTGGCGCGGCTGCGGAGGAGCCACGCATGACGCCCGCCGACCTCGTCGAGATCGAGGCCATCAAGCAGGTGAAGTACCGCTACATGCGCTGCCTGGACCAGAAGCTCTGGGACGAGCTCGTCGCGTGCTTCACCGAGGACGCCGTCGCCGAGTACAGCGGCGGGAAGTACGCGTACGAGGGACGCGACGCGATCGTCGCCTTCCTGCGCCGGTCGATGGGCGCCGACACCTTCCACTCGAGCCATCGCGTCCACCACCCGGAGATCGCGCTGCTCTCGCCGACGGAGGCGACCGGCGTCTGGGCGCTGGAGGACGTCGTGATCGAGACGAAGTGGGACGTCACGATCCGCGGCGCCGCCTTCTACACGGACGCGTACGCGAAGCAGGACGGCGTCTGGCGGATCCGCCGCACGGGCTACAAGCGCACGTACGAGGAGATCCAGCCGCGCAAGGACGTCCCGGGTCTGCGCCTCACGGCGAGCTGGTGGGCGACCGGCGGCCGCAGCGAGCTCCCGGCCGGCTGATCGCCCGCCCGTGGCGGCCCGGGACGTCGGCGCGCGCTTCGAGCCGAGCGGCGCGGCGGCGCGGCCGTGAGCGTGCGGGTGGCGCCGTTCGGGCGCACGGCGGGCGGCGAGCCGGTCGCGGCGGTCTCCTTCGAGGGCGGCGGTCTGCGCGCGACGGTGCTCGCGTACGGCGCCACGCTGGCCCGGCTGGAGGCGCCGGACCGCGGCGGCCGCCTCGCGGACGTCGTCCTCGGCTTCGAGCGCCTCGAGGCGTACGAGGCGAGCCCGGCGCACGTGGGCGGCGTCGTGGGGCGCTGGGCCAACCGCATCGCCGGCGCCCGCTTCGTCCTCGACGGCCGCGAGCGCCGGCTCGCCGCGAACGAGGGCGCGAACCAGCTCCACGGGGGACCCGTCGGCTTCGACCGCCGCGTCTGGCAGCGCTCGGCGCTCCCGGGCGGGGAGCCGGGGGCGGCGTTCGAGCTCGAGAGCGCGGACGGGGACCAGGGGTTTCCCGGCACGCTCCGGTGTCGCGCGGTGTACCGCGTGGAGGGCGAGCGCACGCTCTCGCTCGTCCTCGAGGCGCGCACCGACGCCCCGACGCCCGTCGGCCTCACGCAGCACGCGTACTGGAACCTGGGCGGCGCCGGCGCCGGGCCGGTGCTCGACCACGAGCTCGAGATCGCGGCGGATCGCTACCTCGCCGTCGACGCGCAGCACCTCCTCGTCGGCGGCCTGCGCGACGTGGCGGGAACCCCGTTCGACTTCCGCACACCGAAGCCCGTGGGGCGGGACCTCGATCTCGCGCATCCCGATCTCGCGCCCGTGGGCGGCTACGACCATCCCTTCGCGCTGCGGGGCGGGGAGGGCCCGCTGCGCGAGGTGGCGCGCCTCGCGCACCCGCCGAGCGGGCGTGCCTTCGCGCTCTCGACCACCGCGCCCTCCCTCCAGCTCTACGGGGGGCAGCTGCTCGCGCGCGGGCCCGGCAAGGCGGGCTTCGCGCACGGCCCGCACGCGGGCCTCTGCCTCGAGCCGCAGCGCTTCCCCGACGCCCCCAACCGCCCCGACCTCGGCCCCGCGATCCTGCGCCCGGGCGAGCTCTACCGCTGGGAGACCCGCTGGCGGTTCGCCTGACACTTCGGGGACGTTCCACGAAGGAGACGAAGGGGACGCTCCTGCGCGGGCCACGAGCCCGCGACGGCCCGGCTCCGCACGTCCCGCGCGGTCCTCCGGTACCGTTCCGCGCCATGGCGCCTGCCGCCCCGCTCGCGCGACGCATCGACGCCCTCGCGCGCGCGCGCGGCGACGCGCTCGCCGTCGCGGGCGGCGAGGCGCGCATGACGTGGGCCTCCTACGCGCGCCGCGCCGACCGCCTCGCGCAGGCGCTTCTCGGCCTCGGGCTCGCGCGGGGCGAGCGCGTCGCCGTGTGGCTCCCCGACGGCCCGGGCGTCCACGCGGCCTACCTGGGCTGCGAGAAGGCGGGTCTCGTCGTCGTGGGCGTCGGGCCGCGCGCGGGCGAGCGCGAGCTGCGCCACCTGCTCGATGCCTCCGGCGCGCGCGCGCTCGTCTCGCGCGCGTCGCACCGCGGCGTCGCGCCCGCCGCGCTCGCCGCCGAGGCGCGCGCGGCGGGCGGCCCGCTCGCGCACCACGTGCTCGTCGAGGGCGAGCTCGAGGAGGACGCGCCGATCCGCGTCGACGGCCGGGCGGTGGACGCGTCCGGCGCGCCGCCTCCCGCGCGCGCGCTCGCGGCCGACGAGGTCTTCCTCCTCAACTCGACCTCCGGCACGACCGGCCTCCCGAAGTGCGTCGCGCACGACCAGGCGCGCTGGCTCGCGTTCCACGATTACGCGGTGGAGGCGGGCGCGCTGACCCCGGGCGACGTGTTCCTCTCCGCGCTCCCGACGCCCTTCGGCTTCGGCCTCTGGACGGCTCACTTCACGCCCGCCCTCCTCGGCGCCCCGGTCGTCGTGATGCCGCGCTTCGACGCGGCCGAGGCGCTGCGCGAGATCGAGCGCCACCGCGTCACGGTGCTCGCGGCGGTGACGACGCAGTTCCTGCTCGTGCTCGCGTCGCCCGCGCTCGGCGAGGTGGATCTCTCCTCGCTGCGCGTTCTCTTCACCGGCGGCGAGGCCGTGCCGCCCGAGCGCGCGGCGCGCTTCGAGGAGGCGACCGGCGCGCGCGTCCTCCAGTTCTACGGCTCGAACGAGACCGGCGCGCTCTCGCGCACGACGCTCGCCGACCCGCCCGACGTCCGCCTGCGCACCGCGGGCCGCGTGATCCCCGCGATGAACGTGCGGCTCTTCGACGACGACGGCCGCGACGTGACCGCGAGCGGGCGCGGCCAGCCCGGCTGCCGCGGGCCGCTCGCGAGCCGGGGCTACTGGAACGACCCGGAGGCCAACCGCGCGCTCTACACCGACGACGGTTGGATGCGGACCGGCGACGTCGTGGAGCTCGACGCGGACGGCGTGCTGCGCGTCGTCGGCCGCAAGGCGGACTTCGTGATCCGCGGCGGGAAGAACGTGAGCGCGGCGCAGGTGGAGGCGGAGGTCGCGACGCACCCGGCGGTCGCGCTCGCGGCCGCCGTGGCGATGCCCGATCCGATCTTCGGCGAGCGCGTCTGCGTGTACGTCGAGCTGCGGCCGGGGCAGGGCATCACGCTCGAGGCGCTGTGCGCGCACCTCGCCGCGCGCGGCGTCGGCCGCGAGCTCCACCCCGAGCGGCTCGTGGTCGTGCCCGCGCTGCCGCGCGCCTCGGGCGGGAAGATCGCGAAGGCGGCGCTGCGCGAGGACGTGCGCCGCCGGCTGGCGGACGAAGCGGCGGCGCCGGCGCCCCGCGCAGCGGAGCCCGCGGGCGAAGGGCCCGCCGCGGGACCGCCCTCCTCCCCCAAGACCTCCTAGAGCAGGGCCGGCCGCGCTCCGATCTCCACGGACGCGACGTAGCCGTAGTCGACCATCAGGTTCACGCCGGAGACGAAGCGGGCGGCGTCGGAGTTCAGTAGGACGAGCGGCTCCGCCATCTCCTCGGGCGTCGCGTTGCGGCCGATCGGCGCGAGGAAGTGGGTGTCGATGAAGTCCTTCGAGGCTTGCTGGTGGAAGCTGGGAAGCATCGGCGTGTCGGTCGGCGCCGGCGAGAGGCAGTTCACGCGGATCCTGCGCGGCACGAGCTCGATCGCCTTCGCCTTCGTGTAGTAGACGATGCACTGCTTCGAGAAGATGTAGCCGTTGTTCTCCTTCGGATGGGCCTCCAGCCACGCGCGCGCCTCGGCGAAGTCGCGCGTCGCGACCAGCGCCTTCACGTTCTCGAGGTTCTTCTGCCAGCCCATGCCGGCGACGGAGGTGATGCTCGCGATCGCGCCGCCCTCCGGAATGCGCGGGAGCAGCCGCTCGGTGAGGTGGCGCAGGCCGACGAAGTTGACGAGCGTCGTGTCGAGCAGCGGGAAGGGCGGCCCGGGAAGGCCCGCGCAGTGGAACAGGCGGTCGACGCGCGCGGGCAGCGAGGCCAGCGCCGCGTCGATCGACTCCTGCCTCGCGAGGTCGCAGGCCAGCGCCTGCTTCACGGGCGCCTCGATCGGCTTCAGGTCGAGCGCGTGGACCTCGGCGCCGAGTTCGACCAGGGTGCGCGCCGCGGCGGCCCCCATGCCCGACGCGGCGCCCGTCACGACGACGCAGCTGCCCTGGTAGCCGAGGATGTCGCGCATGGACCGCCCTCCTCCGAGCGGGGGATTCAAGCAGATCCGCGCGGCGCGCGCAGGGCCTCGACGAGCGCCGCGCGCGCGGGGCCGACGAGGTCGCCCGCGTCGCGGCCGGTCGCGCCGGCGAGCGCGAGCGCCTCGCGGAGGGTGATCGACGCGGCGGCGTCGCAGCGCCGCGGGCTGCCGGCCGCCTCGTAGAAGCGGTTCACGGCCGCGCTCGCCTCCGCGAGGTCGAGGTCGACGAGGAGCGCCGCGTGGCAGAGGACAGCCCCGGCGGCCGTCCCGCTGCCGGGACGCGCCCGCCAGCGCTGCGCGGTGCCGGCGATCTTGCGCCCGAAGGCGAGGAGGTCGAAGCGCCCGTCGCAGAAGGAGCGCGGCGCGTGGCCCAGCGCGCACGGGACGCCGAGGCGCGCGAGCGCGCGAGCGAGGGGAGCGGCGAGCGCCGCGTACGCGTCCTCGAGGGTGAACGGCGCGCCCTCCGGCGGGCGGAAGGCGAGGCTCAGGAGCACGACGCCCGGCCCGTGCGGCACCGCGCCGCCGCCCGACTCGCGCACGACGACCGGCCAGCCCTCGCGCGCGAGCGCGTCGCAGGCGGAGGCGAAGCGCGGGAGGCGCGCGTCCGCGCGCGCCACGACGAGCGCGCGCGCGCCGTCCCAGACGCGCGCCGTCGCGGGGGCGTCGCCGCGCCGCACCGCCTCGAGGAGCGCCGCGTCCGCGCCGACGCGCTCCGCGGGCGTCCCGGCGCCGCGCTCCTCCACGATCCGCCAGCCCCCACCGGGCCGCGGAGCGTCCGGCGCGGCGGGCGCGGCGTCCGCGCCCCGCGGCGCGGCGCCGCTCAAGGCGCGCCGAGCGCGGCGCGCAGCGCGGCCCCCGCCGCGGCGATCGCCGCGCGGCCGTCGTCGACGGCGTCGAACATGCTGAAGAAGCCGTGGATCTGACCGTCGAAGCGGCGCAGCTCCGTCGCGACGCCGGCGGCGCGCAGGCGGGCGGCGTACGCCTCGCCTTCGTCGCGGAGCGGGTCGTACTCCGCGGTCACCACGAGCGCGGGCGGGAGCCCGCCGAGGTCCGCCGCGCGGAGCGGTGAGGCGAGCGGATCGGCGCCCTGCGCCGGGTCGAGCAGATACTGGCTCCAGAACCAGCGCATCATCGCGGCGGTGAGGAAGTAGCCCTCGCCGTTCTCGCGGTACGACGGCGTGTCGAACGCGTGGTCGGTCACCGGGTAGACGAGTACCTGGTGACGCAAGGCCGGCCCGCGCTCGCGGGCGAGGAGGGCGGTCACCGCGGCGAGGTTCCCGCCCGCGCTGTCGCCCGCGACGGCGAGCCGCGCGGGATCCAACCCGAGCCGAGGCGCCTCGCCGGCCAGCCACTCGAGCGCCGTCCAACAGTCCTCCGGCGCGGCCGGGAAGCGGTGCTCGGGCGCGAGCCGGTACTCGACCGACAGGACGGCGCAGCCGCTCGCGTTCGCGAGCGCGCGGCAGGTGCCGTCGTGCGTCTCGAGGCTCCCGATCACGAAGCCGCCGCCGTGGAAGTATGCGATGGCCGGGAGCGGCTGCGCGTCCGACGGCCGGTACAGGCGCACGGCGATCGGTCCGGCCGGACCGGACGCGACGAGGTCGCGCACCTCGTGCACGGGCTCGACCGCGCGCGGCTTCGACATCTGCTCGAACCACGCGCGCACCGCGGTCGCGGGCAGCGCCGAGAAGTCGATCGCGGGCGCGTCCGCGAACTGGTCGAGGACCGCGCGGGCCTGCGGGTGGATCGGCACGGGTCACCTCCTCGCCGCGGCGCGGGCGAGCGCGGGGCGCGCGCCGCAGCGCTCGAGCCACGCCTTCGCGTTCGGGTACGCGGACACGTCGGTGCGTCCCCAGGTCGTCGCCCACGCGAGGATCGAGTGGACGTTCAGGTCGGCCGCGGTGAACGCGTCGCCGAGCAGGTAGGGCGTCTTCGCCAGGGAGCCGTCGAGGACGCGCAGCGGCTTCTGCAGCTCGCGCTCCCCTTCCTCGGCGAGCTCGGCCTTGCGCTGCGCCTCGGGGAGGAAGACGCGGTGCATGAGCACCTTCAGCGCCGGCCCCTCGACCTCCGTGACCGCCCAGAAGCTCCACATCACGGTGCGCGACTGGTCCGCCGACGCCGCGGGCCAGAGCCCGCCCGCGGCCCCGTACGTGCGCGCGAGGTGCAGGTTGATCGCCATCGACTCCCACAGCACGAGCCCGTCGTCGTCGAGCGTCGGGATGTGGCCGTTCGGATTGAGCGCCAGGTACTCGGGCTTCTGCACCTCGCCGAGGAAGTGCACCGGCACGCTCTCGTAGGGCACGCCGAGCTCCTCGAGCATCCACAGGCAGCGCATCGCCCGCGACATGGGGATTCCGTAGAGCTTGATCACGGGGCACCTCCGGGCGGGCATGATAGCCCGGGGGCGGGAGCGCGAGCGGGCGCGGTCGGCGTGGAGGCGTCACTCCGCGACGAACGGGCTCTCCCCGCCTTCCGTGAGCACCGACTTCAGCACCTTCCCGGTGGCGTTGCGCGGGAGCGGGTCCGTGCGGATCTCGAAGTGCGCCGGCACCTTGAAGGAGGCGAGCGCGGCGCCGACCCAGGCGGCGAGCGCGGCGGGGTCGAGGCGCCGTCCCGCGCGCGGGACGACGAAAGCCTTCACCTCCTGGCCGAGCTCCTCGTGGTCGACGCCGACGACCGCGGCCTCCTCGACGTCGGGGTGGGCCTCGAGCCGCTGCTCGATCTCGACCGGGTAGACGTTCTCGCCGCCGCGCAGGATGAGATCGCGCGCTCGCGCGTTCACGTAGAGGCGGCCGTCGACGAGCCGGCCGACGTCGCCGGTCGCGAGCCAGCGGCCTGGACGCAGCGCCTCCTTCGTCGCCTCGGGCTTGCGCCAGTAGCCCCGCATCACGAGCGGGCTGCGGATGTGGATCTCGCCCTCCTCGCCCTCGGGAAGCGCGCGTCCGTCCGCGCCCCGGATCTGGAGCTCGACCGTCGGCAGCGGGCGGCCCACCGAGGTGGGGTGCTGGAGCAGCTCCTCGCCGGAGCAGACGGTGGCGAGGGCACAGCACTCGGTGAGGCCGTAGCCGATGCCGACGCTGCGCCGCGCGTTCGGGAACGTCTCCCGCATGCGCGCCTGGAGGTCCGGGTGCATCGGCGCGCCGCCGGAGCCGATCTGGACGACGCTCGAGAGGTCGTAGCGGCCGACGTCGGGGTGGTGCACGACGCGCCAGGCCATCGTGCCCATCGGCCCCCACGTCGTGACCTGCTCGCGCTCGATGAGGCGCATCGCGTCGACGGGGTCGAAGCGTCCGCTGCGCAGCACCACCTTCGCGCCGACGGAGAGCATCATCACGGCCCCCGTGTAGAGCCCCGACACGTGGAAGAAGGGCGTCGTGACGAGCGCGCACGGCGGGCGCGGCGGCGCCGGCGCCGCGGCCGGCGCGGCCCCGGCGCGCGCGGCGGCCCGCATGGCGCGCACCCCGTTCAGCGTGTTGAGCTGGACCAGCGCGACGATCGCGCGGTGCGAGTTGACGGCGCCCTTCGGGCGCCCGGTCGTCCCGCTCGTGTAGAGGATGCAGGCGGGGTCGTCCTCGTCGATCGGGGTCGCCGCGAGCGGCGCGTCCGCCGCGTGCGCGAGGAGCCGGTCGAAGTCGCGCTCGATCTCGACGACCGGCACGCCGGGGTCCGCGCCTTCGAGGCGCGCGAGGCGCTTGCGGTCCGCCACGAGAACGGCCGGCTCCGAATCCGCGAGGCCGTAGCGGATCTCCTCGCCCGCCCACCAGCCGTTGAGCCCGACGACGACCGCGCCGAGGCTCTGCGCGGCCCAGAACGTCTGCACCCAGGCGGGGCAGTTCGCCGCCAGGATCGCGACGCGGTCGCCGCGCCGCACGCGGTAGAGCTCCTCGAGCGCGCGCGCGAGCGAGGCGACCTCGCGCAGGTGCCGCGCGTAGGAGATCCGGCGGTCCTCGTACACCAGGTACTCGCGGTCGCCGAAGGCCGCGGAGCGCTCCAGCAGCTCGCGCAGGGAGCGCGCGCGGTGGCGGAAGACGCGCATCCGCTCGCCGAGCACGTCCTCCTCGGCCAGCTCGAACGGCGCGCCGGGCGCGGTGAGCTCGGCCTCGACCTCGCGCAGGAGATCGCTCACGCCGAGAGCTCCGCGAGCAGGACGTCGAGCGCCGCGAGCGCCTCGCTCGGGTCGTGCCCGACGAGGAGGCCGCGCAGCCCGAGCGCGCGAGCGGCCTCGACGTTGGCGGCGAAGTCGTCGAGGAAGATCGCGCGGCGGGGATCGGCGATGCCGAGGCGGTCGAGCGCGATCCGAAAGATGGCGGGGTCGGGCTTGCGCACCCCGACCTCGCAGGAGTCGACCACGAGCTCGAACAGCTCGTCCGTCGGGATCAGCGCGCGCCAGCGCTCGCGGAACTCGAGCGCGTTGTTCGTGACGAGCGCCGTGCGCACGCCGGCCTGCCGCAGCCGGCGCACGCGCTCGACGAAGGCGGGCCGCACCCCGGCGTCCGCCCCCATCCGCTGGAACACCGTGATCGGATCGGCGTCGAAGCCGGCCGCGCGGCCGAGGGCGACGATCGCCTCCCGCGCCTCGGCGAAGCCGATCTCGCCGCGCTCGAGCCGGTGCCACGGGTGGTCGGTGTCCTCGGCGTAGGGCCCGAACACGAGCTCCAGCAGGCGGCCCGGCGCCGCGCCGCACTCCGCCCCCACCGCCTCCACGGCCGCGAAGGGCGACGCCGTGAAGACGCCGCCGAAGTCGAAGAGCGCCGCCTCGAGCCGCGGTGACGCCGCCACGGCGGCAGCGTACCGGGGGCCGCTCCGCGGGGCTACGGGCCGGCCGCCCGGGTGCGGTGCAGCGGGAGCCGCACGGCGAAGGACGCCCCGGGGCCCGCCTGGCTCTCGAGCTCGAGCGCGCCGTCGTGCTCGCGCACGATGTCGTAGGCGATCGCGAGGCCGAGCCCGGTGCCCTCGCCGGGCTGGCGCGTCGTGAAGAACGGGTCGAAGATGCGGTCGCGCAGCGCCGCGGGGACGCCCGGGCCGTTGTCGCGCACGCGCAGCACGACCTCGTCCCCCTCGCGCGCGGTCTCGATGCAGAGCGCCCCGCCGGGCCGGTCGGCGAGCGCCTGCTTCGCGTTCAGGACGAGGTTGAGCGCCACCTGGACGAGCCGGTCTTCGGACGCCTCCACGCGCGGGAGGTCGGGGTCGAGCTTCGTCTCGACGTGGACGCTGCGCCCGCCGCGGTGGAGCCCCGCGAACCGCAGCGCCTCGGCGGCGACCTGGTTCAGCGAGACCTCGCGGCGCTGCTCGGACGGCGGGCGCGCGAAGCGCAGCAGGCTGTCGACGATGCGACCGATCCGGTCGAGCCCCTCGAGCGTCTCCGCGACGACGTCGGGCAGCTCGACCAGCTCGCGCGCGTCGCGGTCCCCCTCCGCGAGCGCCTTCGGGAGGCGCGCGGCGATCTCCTGCACGTGGGTGAGGTTGGCGCGCACGAAGGCGAGCGGGTTGTTCACCTCGTGCGCGACGCCCGCGGCCAGGACGCCCACGCTCTCGAGCCGCTGGCGCTGCTGGAGCGTGCGCTCCTCGCGCCACTGGTCGGTGCGGTCGCGCAGCACGAGGAAGCGGCCGGCGGGCTGGTCGGCGAGCGCGTGCACGGAGCCCATGCAGAGCTCCAGGCGCCTTCCGTCCCGCGTCTCGATCTCGACCTCGCGGCCGTCCTCGAGCGGGAGGGCGCCCTCGCGCCCACCGGGGATCAGCGCGGCGACCAGCTGCTCGAGGCGCCGCCCGCGGAGCGCCTCGCGCGCGGCGCCGACGAGGCGCTCGCCCGCCCGGTTCGCGTCGATCACGACGCCGTTCGCGTCCGCCAGGACGAGCCCGTCGTGGAGGTGCTCGACGACGTCGCGCTGGACGACCGGCTGCGCCTCGAGGAGCGCGAGCCGGTCCATTCCGACGACGACGAGGAGCGCCGTGAGGCCGAGCGCCGCGGTCGTCACCGGGAAGCCGAACGGGAACCAGCCGAACAGCTGCACCGTGTGCGCGAGGAACGGGGCCAGCGTCGCGAGCACGATGAGCGCGGCGCGCCGGCGGTCGTCGCGCGTGGGCCCGCGGACCACGCGGTGCCCGACGAACGCGAGCCCGGTGAGGATGTAGCCGAACGTCCACATCTCGAACGCCCAGAAGCCAGGGCCGGCCCACGCGCGCGCCGGAACGTCGGTTCCCGGGACGTCGCGGATCACGAGCCCGTGGAGCGGGTTCGTCGCGGCGAGGACGGCGAGCGCCGCGAAGGGCGCGCACGTCGCGAGGCAGAGCGCGCGGCTCTTCTCGAAGGCCGCCACGCGGCTGTGGAAGGCGATGGTGAGGATGTAGAGCGGCGGCACCGCGGTCGCGGCGAGGATGGGAAGCGTGCCGCCCGCGCCGCGCGCGCGCGCGATCCCGGCGGCCACCCCCCAGCACGCGATCGAGGTGAGCAGGCCCGCGAGGAGCCAGTGCACCGGGCGCTTGTCCTCGCGCAGGAGGACGCGCGTCGCGAGGCCCAGGATCAGCGGGACGACGGCGCACGTCTGCAGGACGACCGGGTCCACCGAGGGCTGATCGGCCCGCCCGCGGGTCCCCCTGAGGACGCGCGCGGCTACCCTTGCCGCCGCGCGGCCGCTCGCGGACGCGCAGGAGCGCGCGCAACGCCGCGAGCGGACGGGCGCGGGACGGGCGGCGTGCGCGCGAAAGGACCCGCGAAGGGGAGGGCGGCGGTGGGCGAGCGGCTGGCGTTCCTCGGGCTCGGCGTGATGGGCTTTCCGATGGCGGGCCATCTGGCCCGCGCGGGCCACGAGGTGACGGTCTTCAACCGCACGCGCGCCCGCGCCGAGGCGTTCGTCGCGCGGCACGGCGGCGCGGCGGCGCCGACGCCCGCGGCCGCGTGCCGGGGCGCGCGCGCCGCGTTCGTGTGCGTGGGCCGCGACGACGACGTCCGCGAGGTGGTGCTCGGCCCGCACGGGGCGCTCGCGGGGCTCGCGCCCGGAAGCCTCCTCGTGGATCACACCACCGCGTCCGCCGCGCTCGCGCGCGAGCTCGACGCGGCGGCGCGCGCCCGCGGCGTGGGGTTCGTCGACGCGCCGGTCTCGGGCGGCCAGTCGGGCGCGGAGCAGGGGGTGCTGACCGTGATGGCGGGCGGGTCCGAGGAGGACGTCGAGCGCGCCCGCCCGCTCCTCGGCTGCTACGCGCGCGCGCTGCGCCGCCTCGGCCCGCCCGGGAGCGGCCAGCTCGCGAAGATGGTGAACCAGATCTGCATCGCCGGGCTCCTCGAAGCGCTCGCCGAGGGGCTGCACTTCGCCGAGGCGGTCGGGCTCGACGCGCTCGCCGTCGTCGACGTGATCTCGAAGGGCGCCGCGCAGTCGTGGCAGATGGAGCAGCGCCACCGCACGATGCTCGCGGGCGAGTTCGAGCACGGGTTCGCGGTGGAGTGGATGCGCAAGGACCTCGCGCTCGCCCTCGACGAGGCGCGCCGGGCGGGCGTCGCGCTCCCCGTGACGGCGCTCGTCGACCAGCTCTACGCGGAGGTCGAAGCGCTCGGCGGGCGCCGCTACGACACCTCCAGCCTGATCCTGCGGCTGCGGGAGGCCCGGCGCGTCTCGCCGCGCGCCTGATCGGCTCAGCGCTCGATCAGCGCGATGCTGCTGTGGAGGAGGAGCGTCGTGTCGTGGCGGCGCAGGCGCAGCCCGTGCTTCTTCACGAGGCCCTCCATCCGCTCCGGCGTCATGTCCGAGAAGTCGGGGTTGTCGCGGCCGCGGGGCTTGGTCTTGTCGGCGTACTGGATCACGGCGACGGCGCCCGGCCGCAGCACGCGGCGCAGCTCGCCGAGGTACGCGTCGATGCCGTCCGGGTCGATGTGCACGAACGTGCCGAAGGAGAACGCGAAGTCGATCGAGGCGTCGGCGACGGCGCCGAGCTCGTATCCGCGCGTCCGGTAGAAGCGCATGCGGTCCACGGCCTGCGGGAAGCGCTCGCGCAGGTACTCGAAGAACTCGGGGTTCAGGTCGACGAGGACGATCTCGCGCGCCGGGAGCAGGAACTGCGTCCAGCGCCCGCCGCCGGGGCCGATCTCGAGGCAGACGGCGTCGGGCCGCACGTACGGCTGGATGTAGTCGCGCACGACGCGCGGCAGCTTGCGGAAGCGCGCCCTCCCGAAGAGCGTGCCGAGCGCGCGCCGCCACGCCGGCGCGGCGGGGTCGCCCCATTGCTCGCCGTAGTAGCGCAGCTCGCGCTTGCGGAGCTGATGGCGGAGGTCGGCGCCCCAGCGCCGATTCCAGTCGAGCGACGGCACGCGGGATGGCTAGCGCACGGGGTCGCGCAGGGAAAGCCGCCGCGGCCGCGGCGTCCGCTCCGGCGCTGCGAGCGCGACGTCCTCGCCCCGCGCCTGCGCGCGCCCGCCCTCCGGTATTCTCCGCGCGGTGCGCGTCGCGCTCTTCGTGCCCTGCTACGTCGACCAGCTCTGGCCCGAGGTGGGGCTCGCGACCGTCGAGGTGCTCGAGCGCGCCGGCGTCGAGGTCGCGTTCCCCAAGGCGCCGGCGTGCTGCGGGCAGCCGTTCGCGAACGCCGGCCACGCCGCCGAGGCGGCGCGGCTCGGGCGCCGCTTCGCGGAGGCGTTCGCCGGCTTCGAGCACGTCGTCGGCCCGTCGGCGAGCTGCGTCGCGGCCGTGCGCGAGCTCGCGCACCTGGGCGGCGCGGCGGCGGCGCTCGCACCCCGCGTGCGCGAGCTGTGCGAGTTCCTCGTGGACGTGCTCGGCGTCGCGTCGTGGCCGGGCCGGTTCCCGCGCCGCGTCGGGCTCCACCCGGGCTGCCACGGCCTGCGCGGGCTCGGCCTCGCGCGCCCCTCGGAGCGCATGGACGCGCCCTTCGACAAGGTGGCGGGCCTCCTCGCGTCGCTCGAGGGCGTCGAGCTCGTCGCGCCCGCGCGTCCCGACGAGTGCTGCGGCTTCGGCGGCACGTTCGCGCTGCGCGAGGCGGACGTCTCGGTCCGCATGGGGCTCGACCGCCTCGCGGCGCACGAGGCCGCGGGCGCGGAGGTCGTGACGTCGGTCGACCCGAGCTGCCTCCTCCACCTGCGCGGTCTCGCCGAGCGCCGCGGCTCGCCGCTCCGCGCGATGCACGTGGCCGAGATCCTCGCCGGCCGCGAGCCGCCGCCGTGAGCCATCCCGACGCGGCCGCCGCGTTCCTGGCCGACCCCGCGCGCGCCGCCTGGCACGACGCGGCCCTCTGGCACGTGCGCGAGCGGCGCGACGCCGCGGCGGGCGCCGTGCCGGGCTGGGAGGCGCTGCGCGAGCGCGCCGCCGCGGTCCGCCGCTACGCGCTCGCGCACCTGGCCGACCACCTCGAGGCCTTCGAGCGGCAGGCGACGGCGCTCGGCGCGCGCGTCCACTTCGCCCGCGACGCCGCCGAGCACAACGCGCTCGTGCTCGAGATTCTGCGCGGCGCGGGCGCGAAGCGGGTCGTGAAGAGCAAGTCCATGCTCACGGAGGAGTGCGGGCTCAACGCGCACCTCGCGCGCGCGGGAATCGACGTGGTCGACACCGACCTCGGCGAGCGCATCGTCCAGCTGCGCGAGGAGCCGCCCAGCCACATCGTGATGCCGGCGATCCACCTGCGCCGGGCCGAGGTGGGCGCGCTGTTCCACGAGCGGCTCGGTGCGCCGGCCGGCGCCTCCGATCCCGCGGCGCTGGCCGAGACGGCGCGCAGGCACCTGCGCGCCGCGTTCCTGCGCGCGGACGCGGGGATCACCGGCGCGAACTTCCTCCTCGCCGACACGGGGGGCGTCGTCGTCTGCACCAACGAGGGCAACGCCGACCTCGGGACGGCGCTCCCGCGCCTGCACGTCGTCTGCGCCGGCATCGAGAAGGTGCTCCCGCGCGCGGAGGACCTGCCCGTGTTCCTGCGCCTCCTCGCGCGCTCCGCGACGGGGCAGCCGATCACGGCGTACACCTCGCACTTCCACGGACCGCGCCCCGGCGCGGAGATGCACGTGGTCCTCGTGGACAACGGCCGCAGCGCGCTCCTCGCCGACCCCGCGCTGCGCGACGCGCTCGCCTGCATCCGCTGCGGCGCCTGCCTCAACACCTGCCCCGTCTACCGGCGCAGCGGCGGCCACAGCTACGGGACGCCGGTGGCCGGCCCCATCGGCGCGGTGCTCGCGGCGGCGCGCGACCCCGTGCGCCACGCGAGCCTCCCGTTCGCGTCGACGCTGTGCGGGTCGTGCCGCGACGTCTGTCCGGTGAAGATCGACCTCCCGCGCCAGCTCGTCGCGCTGCGCGAGGCCGTCCGCGCGCGGCGCGGCGACGGCCCGGCGGTGCGGCTCGGGGTGCGCCTCGCCGCGGCACTGCTCGCGAGGCCGCGCCTCGCGGAGGCGGCCGGCGCGCTCGCACGGCGTGCGCTCGCGCTCGTGCCCGAGCCCCTCTGGCGCCGCACGCCGTGGGGCCGAGCGCGCGCTCGCCCGCCGCTCCCGCGCCGGAGCTTCCGCGCGCTCTACCGGGGCCGCCGTGAGTGAGGCCCGCGCCGCGGTGCTCGCGGCGCTGCGCTGCGCGCGTGCGCCGGCCCGCGCGCTGGCGCCCTGGACGCCGCCGCCTGCGCCCGACGCCCTCCCGCTTCGCGAGGCGCTCGCGCGCGCGCTGGAAGGCGTGGGCGGCCGGCTCGCCGTCGCGCCGGGTCCGCACGCCCTCGGCGAGGCGCTGGAATCGCTGCCCTGCTTCGCGGGCGCCCGTCGCGTCGCGTCGGCGCTCCCCGGCGTCGCGCGCGCCAACGTGGACGCGGGCACGCACTGGGATGCGCGCGACCTCGACGGCCTCGACGTCGCCGTCGTCCCGGGGCGCCTCGCCGTGGCGGAGAACGGCGCCGTCTGGGTCGACGGGGCCGCGCTTCCGCACCGGGCGCTGCTCTGGCTCGCGGAGCACCTCGTGCTGGTCGTGCCGGCCGACGCGGTGGTCCCGGACCTGCACGCGGCCTACGCGCGGCTGCGCTTCGACGGCCCCGGCTTCGGGGTGTTCGTCGCGGGCCCTTCGAAGACCGCCGACATCGAGCAGGCGCTCGTCTTCGGCGCGCAGGGCCCACGCACGACGACGCTCGTCCTCGCCGGCACCCCCCCGACCTGACGATTGTGCTCTCCAGATTGGGTCTGACGACCGCGATGGGGAGCCCGGCGCGGTTCGGGGCGTTTGGTTTCAGGCGGCGTACCTCCGGAGGAAGCGCTGCCCGTTGGGGATGCGGCGCGTCTCGACTTCGCGCCGGTAGTACGCGCCCCAGCGCTCGGGGAGCGGGATCCGAGTCGGGAACAAGCGTTCCGCCAAGACGTCGCCGATCCGCAGCCGACGCGGCAAGAGGCCGAGGCGCTGCGCCGGCGTCGCGTCGCGGGCCTTCTCCGAGAACGACTTCATCGCGTTGCGCCAGACCAGGAAGACGAAGATCCGCTCGAGCGCGCTCTGGCGGCGCTTCGAGAATGCGATCGTCTCACGTTTGTGGTTCGCGCTCGAGTGGCGCACCAGCAGGTCGAACAGGTTCACCGGGAAGAGCGGGTTGCGGATGGTGCGAAGCGCTCGTCCGGGCGTCACCCGGTGGTCGAAGCGGCGATCGCCGAGCCGCCGCAACGCGCGCGGATAGGCCGGATGCTCGTCGGTATGGAGCTCGCAGGCCGAGCCGGGCGGAAGGAGCAGGGCGAGGAGCGCCGTGACGTCGCGCTCGAGTGCCTTGGGGTCCGGGCGGCCGTAGCGGGCTTCGAGCGCGGCGCGCCGACGCCTCTGGGCCTCGGTCATGCGGCCCTTGCGGCGCAGCTCGGAGTCCGTGACGCCGTAGACGAAGTGGCTGCCGGCGCCGACGGCCGCGTGCACGTGGATCGGCGTGTACTGGCTGAACTCGAAGGACTCGAAGCCGTCGAGCACGAGCGCCTCGACGGGCGCGGCGTCGAGAACGCGCAGGCGCGCGTGGAACAGGAGGCAGTGGCGGCCGAGGCGAACCGTCTGGCGCAGGACGGTGGTGGGCGAGGTGCCGAGGGCGCGGGCGATCTGGCGATACCCCGCGCAGGCGACGAGCAGCTGGAAGATCGGGGCCTGCAGCTCGGGGCGCCGCAGCCAGTAGGTGGTGGCGAAGGTCTGTGAACTGAAGGACCGGCGGCAGGTCTGACAGACGTACCGCTGGATGCGTCGCGGGGCCGCGTGGCGCTCGTAGAAGCCCTTGCGCTTGCAGCGCCAACCCCGCGGATCGGCGTGGAATCGGCAGCCCGCGTTCGGGCAGAACGGCGGTGTCCACGCGCGCGGCGAAAGCGGCATGCCGCCCCGCGGAGCACGCCGCGTGCCAGACCCAATCGAGGAATCACAACCCGCTACTTGAAGAGGGGGAGGGGGGCGAACGGACCGACGACCGCGTTCGGGTCGCCGCCGAGCCACTGGATCACCGACGCGTAGACCTCGCGGAAATCCACCTGGATCTTCATGTTCCCGTGCTCGTCGGGGTCCGACAGGTCCGGCATCTGCCCGTAGAGCCCGCCGGTCAGGAGCGCGGGGTCGCCCATCACGAACATGCAGCCGGCCGTCCCGTGGTCGGTGCCCGCGTTCTGCCCCACGTCGCTCTGCTCGATGCGCCGGCCGAACTCCGAGTAGACCAGCGTCGCGACCTTGTCCGCGATTCCGAGCGCCTCGAGGTCGCGCTGGAAGCCCGTCATCGCGTCGGAGAGCCAGCGCAGGAGGCTCGGGTGCCAGGCGTTGGGGTCGTCGCGGCCCTGCTGCGAGTGCGTGTCGAAGCCGCCGGTCGCGAGATGGAAGAAGCTGAGGCCGGTGCGGCTGCCGGGATCGGCGGCGAGGTCGTAGCGCAGGATCGACGACACCTGCCGCATGTCGAGCGCGAGGGTTCCTTCCACCCCGTCGAGGTTCGAGCCCCAGCCCTCGACCTCGATCGAGGAGAAGATCTCGGACATGTCGAGGAACGACTTCCCCGACCGCGCGATCCGGGCGGCCATGGCCTCGGCCGCGCGCGGCTCGGCGAAGATCGACTCCCAGGCCGGCCGCCGGTTCTCGAGGTCGCGGTAGTCGGGGTCGTCGGGAAGGCTGAAGCCCTGGATGCTGCGGATCCCGAGCGCGTCGGCCGCGAGGGCGGCGAGCGTCGGGTTCACCTCCGAGCCGAAGGAGACCGCGTGCGTCACGTCGAGCGGGAGCGCCGCGTCGAGGTGCCGCCCGACCCACCCGGTGCCCGCCGGCGTCGGGGTGCCGGCCCACCATGCGGCCTCGGCCTCGAAGTGCGAGAGGGAGCTGTCCGGGTAGCCGACGCCGTTCACGATGGCCAGCTTGCCCTCGCCGAAGAGCGTCGCGAGACCGGTCATCTGGGGGTGCAGCGCGAGCGCCGTGCCCGGGCCCGGGTCGGTCCCGATCTCGGTCGCGCCGAAGCTCGCGAGCGGCAGCGCGAGGTTCGGCCGCGCCGCCTCGTAGGTGCTGCGCTGCGGCGCGCCGACGTCGTCGAGCGGCACGACGGTGTTGAGGAAGTCGTTGCCGCCCGAGAGATTGACGAGCACGAGCGCCTTTCCGTCCGCGGTCGCAGCGGAGGCGCGCCGCGCGGCGAACGCGAGCAGGTGGCTGCTGCCGAGAACGGCCGACGCCGAGGCGCCCTTCAAGAACTGTCGCCGGTTGATCCGCATCGCGGCCTCCTAGTGGACCTGGTACTCCGGAAGCGTGAGGATGAGGACGACGAGGCCGCGGAACTTGACCTCGAGCCACTCCTCGTCGCCGAGGGCGATCCCGCCGTCGACGTAGTCGATCAGCGCTTGCCGCGTCGCGGGCGGGACGGAGACCACGCCGAGGCGGGCGAGGAGCCCGTCGACGAGCTCGGGCGTCGTCGCGGCGGTCGGGTCCAGCAGCTTCTCGGGCTGGAACTTGAACTCCCGCTTCGAGCGGCCCGCGGCGACCGCCTGGGCCAGCCGGAAGCGCTCGCGGTAGCGGCTCGTCGAGAGCCAGGCCTCCGAGTGGTTCCAGCCGTTCACGGAGGGCGGGTCGAAGAGGTTCATGCCCATGCGGTCCAGCAGGCCGGGCAGCTCGTCCATCTTCGTCTGGACGTCGAGCGCCGCGATCATCTGGAGGGCGTAGTCGACGGGCGTCTTCGCCGTCGAGGTCATCGCCTCCTCGGTGTAGAAGGCGTCGTGCGTGAGGATCGCCTGCACGAGCGCGCGGACCTGGTAGCCGGACGCGACGAAGAGGTCGGCGAGCTCGTCCACGAGGGCGAGCGGCGGCGCCGGATGCGCGAACCATTCCCAGAGCTTCTTCGAGAGGAAGCGCGCGGCGGTGGGGCGGCCCTGGCTGTCGGTGTGGGTGAACAGGATGTCGATGACGTTCAGGTGCGCGGGGAACGGCTCGCCGTCGCCGTTCTCCACCCCGAGGTTCCCCGTCGCCTCGAACGGCTTCCCCGCGAAGAGCGTCTTCACGCCCGCGTCGAAGTCCTCCGGGTGGAGGGCGATGGCGTCCGTGCGCCGGTGCCCCCTGTAGACGAAGCCGAAGCCGGTGAGCGCGCGCGCGAGCTCGACGACGTCCTCCTGCGTGTAGTTCGGCACGCCGAGGAGGTCCTCGCGCCCGAGGACGAAGAGCTCCATGAGCTCGCGGGCATAGTTCTCGTTCGGGTTCTCGGCGCGATTTCGCAGCCCGTCGAGGTAGTCGAGCATCGCGGCGTCGCGGGTCACGAGGTACGCGAGATCGCGGAAGCTGCCGAGCCCGTGCTCGCGGAAGAGCGCGTTCTGCGTCGCCATCGCGCGCAGATCGGGCGCCATGCGGAAGTTGCTCGGGAAGTGGTCGTGCCAGAAGAGCGCGAGCTTCTCGTGCAGGCGCCACTTGGGGCTGCGCATCTGCGTCAGCCACCAGCGCTGCATCTTGCGCACGGCGTCGAAGTCCGAGCGGCGGCCCGCAGGCGGCCGCTTGCGCCGCGTCTTCGTCCCGAGGAGCTGCTGCACGGCCTGGAGACGCGTGCGACCGGCGAACGCGGCCACCTCCCCGGGATGGGGGCCGAAGCCGGCGCGCCGCAGCAGGTGGGCCGCGCCCGCCTCACCCAAGAGATCCGTCGCCGCCATGGCGTGCCTCCGCTGCTCCCGCACCTCGGCCTGCGCGGCGGGAGCCGCGGAAGGGGGGTGCTCCCGGCGTATCGGCGCCCCCGCGGGCGCTCTCGTGACGGAAGTCACGCCACGCGGGCCCTCCGATCGCGGCACCGGCCCGGCGCCCCGGAGGTGCGGGCCGCGCCAGGCACCCCGGGCGGTCCGGGTCGAGCGTCCGGGGCGGGTCGCGGCGCGTAGGCGCGCGACGGGTCGAGATCGGGGTGACCGCACGAGGCCGCGCGCGACGGGTCGAGAGGGGGGCGATCGCACGAGGGCCGTGCGCGACGGGTCGAGAGGGGGGCGATCGCACGAGGCCGTGCGCGACGGGTCGAGGGGAGGGCGACCGCGCGAGGGCCGCGCGCGGCGGGTCGGGCTCGGGTCACGGCACGCGGGCGGCGCGCGGCGGGTCGAGCCGCGCGCGCCGGCCCTCAGTCGGCGGGGTCCACCTCGCGCACGCGGCCGTCGAGAGCGAGCTCGAAGCGCGCGGCCGCGCGGCCGCCGGGCGGCCACGGGAACGCGCGCACCTCGAACATCGTGACGAAGAGGCGCGGCTCGGGCCCGGCGCGCACGTCGAGCCGCGCGAAGCCGAGCGACTCCGCGCCGTAGCGGCGCATGCGCTCGGCGCTCTTGCGGCGCGGCAGGCTGCGGACGTCCGAGCCGGCCCCCGAGATCACGTGCAGCGGCGGGGAGGGGGGCTCGCCGAGGAGCACCTGCAGGTTGTGCTCGTGGCCCGCGAGGAAGACGTGGACCGGGACGCGCGCGCGCTCGAGGAGGCGCATCACGGCCTTCTCGTAGGCCACGTCGTGCTCCTCGTCGGCGCGCGCCACGGGGTGGTGCGCCGCGACGATCCGCCAGGGCCCGCGCGCGCGGGCGAGCGCCCGCTCCACCGCGCGCTGCTCGCGCCGGCGCAGGTGCGGCACGCGGTTCGAGTCGAGGAGCACGAGGCTCACGCCGCCCGGGAGCTCGTGCGACTCCACGAGGCCGCGCGGCATGCGCCAGCTCGCGACGTACTCGGGCACGAGCTCGCGCTGCAGCTCCGGGCTCTCGTCGCGCTCGTAGTCGTGGTTCCCGAGCACCGCGTAGATCGGGAGCGGGTGCGTCGCCTCGTCCTCGGGGCACGCGTCGCGCAGGCTGCCGTTCCCGCGCGGCGTGAGCTCGATGAACCGGCAGAAGGGCCCCACGACGTTCTCGCGCAGCCGCTTCTTCACCTCCCTGCGCGGCAGGCCCTCGGGGTAGAAGTTGTCCCCGAGGAGGACGAGGCCGTCGACCGAGCTTCGCGCGTCCTCGCGGGCGAGCGCCGAGGCGACGCGGCGGACGGGGTCGCGGTAGGCGGGGTCGCGCGGCGGCTCGCCGGTGTCGCCCACCGCGAGGAGGGAGAGCGCGAAGTCCTCGGGCGCGCGCGCGCGCGCGTCGCAGCCCGCCGCGAGCGCGAGCGCGAGGGCGAGCAACGCGGGGGCGGCGCGCAGCGGGGCGATCCTCACGCGGCGTTCGAGGCTAGCCGGCGCCCCGAGGCGCGGATGAACGAGACGTGAGGGCGCGCGCGCCGCGCCGGACGCGGGCGCGGCGGGCGCCAGGTTCCGGCGCGCGGGACCATCCACTACTCTCGCGGCGACGCCGGGATCGCCCGGCCGCACTCGGAGGACGCCTGCATGTCGAGGACGACGACGATCCGAACGCTTCCCGCGCGCCGCCTGGCGGGCGCGCTGCTCGCCGCGCTCGTGGCGACCTCGGCGTGCTCGCGTGACGAGGAGACGCCCGCGACGACGACGCCCGCGCCGGCCCCTGCGGCCGACCCGGCGCCGCCCGCGCCGCCGGCGCCCGGCACGCCGCCCGGCGCGGCGCCCTCCCCCCAGGCCGCGCCGCCCGCGCAGGGCATGGCGCCGAACGCCCCGGGCGAGCAGGACGCCGAGACCCTCGCCCAGGCGCTCAACGACCTGCGCAGCTCGGACCCCGCGGTGCGCGCCGACGCGGTGCTCGACATCGAGCCGGAGGGCGTCGGGCTGCGCACGCTCGTCGACACGCTGCGCGACCCCGACAAGGAGGTGCGCCTCGCCGTCGTGAGCCAGCTCGAGGACTCGGAGTCGCCGGACGCCGTCGCCGGCCTCGTGCGCGCGCTCCAGGACTCGGATCCCGAGGTCGTCCTCGAGGCGATCGACGCGCTCGAGTTCGTGGGCGACGCGAACGTCGTCGGCGATCTCCGGCGGCTGCTCGACTCGCCGAACCCCGAGGTGAAGGAAGCCGCGCAGGACGCGATCGAGTACCTCGAGGAGGAGTAGCGCCTCGTCGAGCTGGGCTCGCGCCTAGTCGAGCGGGACCTCGACCCAGGCACCGACCGGCGCCTGGAACGTGAGCAGGCGGCGCGAGGTGCGCACGGTGGCCACGTTCCCGGTGGCCGCGACGCCCTCGACGTCCTCCTCGAGCCGCAGCGGCTGCACGAAGAAGCCGCCGACGAACGGCGAGAGGCCGAGCGCGCGGCGGTCGGTCACGACGACGCCGACCGCGCCGTCGGCGTCGGCGGCGAGCACGCGCTCGCGCGGGCCGAGCGTGCGCTCGACCAGGTTCCCGCTCCCCCCGTCGAAGCCGAGCGCGCGCTTTCCCGTGACGGCGATCGCGACGCGCTCGCCGAGGAGGGCCCCCGGCGGCGGCGGCTCGCCGCGCCGGAAGCGCGCCGCCTGCCACGCGCCCGAGCGCGTCCCCACCGCGAGGAGCCGGCGGTCCGTGATGGCGACGCCGACGCGCCCGCGCGCCTCCGTCCAGAGCACGCGCTCGCCGATCTCGAGCTCGGCGCGCGTGTCCGTCCCTGCGAGCCCGTCGATCGCGACGAGCTCGCGCTCGAGCACCACGATCTGGAGGACGTCCGCGAGCGGCGTCTCGCCCGGCGCGCGGCGCTGCGCCGAGGACGGGGGCGCCGCCACGAGGGCGAGCGCCAGCGCCGCGGCGAGCGCGAGCGCCGGGGCCGCGGCGGCCCCGGCGCGCCGCCGGCGCCGCGTCACCGGCGGCCCCGCTTCGGGGGCAGGAGGTCGGTGATCGACCCGGCGCCGAGCTCCGCCGCGAGGCCCAGCGTCTCGGAGAGCGTCGGGTGCGGGTGGATCGAGAGCGCGAGGTCCTCGGCGTCGGCGCCGAGCTCGAGCGCGACGACGGCCTCGGAGACGAGGTCGCCGGCGTGCGGCCCCACGAGGCCGGCCCCGAGCAGGCGGCCTCCGCCCGGCTCGAACAGCAGCTTCGTGAAGCCCTCCGGGCGGGCGAGGCCGAGCGCGCGCCCGCTCGCGCTCCACGGGAAGACGGCCTTCTCGTAGGCGATCTCGCGCGCCTTCGCCTCGCTCTCCGTGAGGCCCGCCCACGCGATCTCGGGGTCGGTGTACGCCACGTTCGGGACCGCCGCGGGCTCGAACGCCGCCGGGAGGCCGGCGATCACCTCGGCGGCGACCTTCCCCTGGTGCGTCGCGCGGTGTGCGAGGAGGGGCGGCCCGGTGACGTCGCCGATCGCGAAGATGTGCGCCTGGCTCGTCCGCTGCTCGGCGTCGACCGCGAGGTAGCCGCGCGCGTCCGGCTGCAGGCCCGCGCGCTCGGGCGCGACCTCGTCGGCGCGGCCGGTGCGCCCCACGGCGACGAGCGCCCGCTCGAACACCGCTTCGGCCGGCGCCTTCGGGCCCTCCAGCCGGACGTACAGGCCGTCGCGCTCCGCGCGCAGCTCGCGCACCCGCGTGCCGCACCAGATCGCCTCGCAGCGGGGCTCGAACGTCGCGCGCAGCGGGCGCACGAGGTCGGGGTCCACCCCGGGGAGGAGCTCGGGCAGGAGCTCGACGATCGAGACGCGCGCGCCGAGCGCCGCGTAGACGGTCGCCATCTCGAGCCCGATCACGCCGCCGCCGACGACGAGGAGCCGCGCCGGAACGCCGTCGAGCGCGAGCGCCTCGGTCGACGTCCAGATGCGCGGGTCCTTCGGCGCGCCGGGAAGCTCGACCGGACGCGAGCCGACCGCCACGATCGCGTGCTCGAAGGCGACGCTGCGCGCGCCGTCCGGGCCCTCGACGCGCACCGCGTGAGGCGACTCGAAGCGCGCGAACCCGGTGAGCACCTCGACGCCGCGCTGGCGCGCGAGGTGCCCGAGGCCGTCGGCGAGGCGCTTCACCACGCCGTGCTGGTGCGCGCGAAGCCGCGGCAGCTCGACGCGCGGAGCGCCGTAGCGGACGCCCGCGGCCGCGAGCGCGTCCGCGGCCCGCATCACCTCGGCGACGTGGAGGAGCGCCTTCGAAGGGATGCAGCCCACGTGGAGGCAGACGCCGCCCAGGAAGGGGTCGCGCTCGACGAGCGTGACGCGCAGGCCGAGGTCCGCGGCCCGGAACGCGGCGGTGTAGCCGCCCGGTCCGCCGCCGAGGACCACCACGTCGACCCGCTCCGGGCCTGCGGCGCGCGGGCGCGCGGGCCCGTCCGGGCGGGCGGCCGTCTCGCGGGCGCCGGGCGCGATCTCGCCGGCGCGGCGCGTGGGCGCGGAGGCCGCGTGCGCCGCGGCGCCTGCGCACTCCTCCGTGCCGGAGGTCGCGGCCGGGGGCGCGCTCGCTGGCCCCGCCTCGCCCACCGCGTCGGTGGAAGCCGCCGGGTCGATGGAGCGCGTCGCGTCCGCCGGGGGCGCATCCGCGCTCGGCGCGGGTGCGCCGGCCCCGGGCGCGCCGCGTGCGGCCGCGGGCGCGTCGAGCGCGAGCACGAGGAGCGGCGAGCCCTCGCGCACGCGCGCGCCCTCGGCGACGCGCAGCTCGACCACGACCCCGGCGGCGGGCGAGGGCACCTCGAGCGAGGCCTTGTCGCTCTCCAGCGTGACGAGCGACTGCTCCTCCTCGACGCGCTCGCCCGGGACGACGAGCACCTCGATCACGGCGACGTCCTCGAAGTCGCCGATCTTCGGCACGCGCACGAGCAGCCGCTGCGGGTCGTCCACTAGAGCACCAGCAGCCGCAGGTCCGCGAGGAGCGCGCCGAGGCGGCTCGTGAAGCGCGCGGCGTCCGCGCCGTCCACCACGCGGTGGTCGTAGGAGAGCGAGAGCGGGAGGATCCGGCGCGGCACGAAGGCGCCCTCGCGCCAGACCGGCCGCCACTCCATCCGCGAGACGCCCAGGATCGCCACCTCGGGGTGGTTCACGATCGGCGTGAAGGCGGTGCCGCCGATCCCGCCCAGGCTCGAGATGCTGAAGCTCGCGCCCTGGAGGTCCGCGGGCGAGAGCCTGCGGGCGCGCGCGCGCTCCGAGAGCTCCTGGACCTCGCGCGCGAGGTCGAAGATGCCCTTCCGGTCCGCGTCGCGGATCACGGGGACGACGAGGCCGTGCTCGGTGTCGACCGCCACGCCGACGTGGACGTAGCGCTTCAGGATCAGGCTCTCGCCGGTCCGGTCCAGCGAGGCGTTGAACTGCGGGTGCTCGTGCAGCGCGCGGCAGACGGCGGCCACGACGAAGGGGAGGAAGGTCAGCTTGAAGCCGCGCGCCTCCGCCTCCGCGCGCTGCGCCTGGCGGAACGCCTCGAGGTCGGTGACGTCCGCCGTGTCGAACTGCGTGACGTGCGGGACCGTCACCCAGCTGCGGTGCAGGTTCGCCGCGGAGAGGCGCCGGATCTTGTTCAGCGGCTGCACCTCGGTGGGGCCGAACTTCGCGAAGTCGACGTCCGGCGGCGGGGCGACGGCGACGCCCGCGAGCGGGACGCCCGCCGGCGTTCCGCCCGCGAGGACGCCCTTCACGAAGCCCTGGACGTCCTCCTTGCGGATGCGGCCCTTCGGCCCGCTCGGCGGGACGCGCGCGAGCTCGACGCCGAGCTCGCGCGCGAGCCGGCGCACCGACGGGCTCGCGTGCGGCCGCGGCCCGCGCGGCGGCTCGCCCTCGAGGTCCTCGGGGGTGAACGCGTACGAGGGGCGCAGCTCGGCGGCCGGCGCCGGCGCGCCCGGCGCGCGGCGCGGCGGCGCCGGCGCGGAAGTCGGCGGGCGCGCGGGCGGCGCGGGCGGCGCCTCCTGCTGGAGCGCGGCGTCGGGCTCGGGGAGGCGACCGGCGGCGGCCGCCGGCGCGGCGCCGGGTCCGGGCGCCGGGCCGGCCTGCGGCGCGGGCGCGCGCTGCGGCGGCGGCGCTGCGGCCGGCTCACGGGCGGGCGCCGGCTCGGCGGCCTCGCGCGCTGCGGGCGGCGGCGGCGCCTGCGCGGCGGCGGCCTCGTGCCGCGCGTCCCCCTCCGGCGCGCGCGCGCCGCCCGCCGCGGCGGCCTCCGCCTCGGGCGCCGCCTCCAGCTCGATCCGCGCGATCGGCGTCCCCTCGCTCACCTTGTCGCCCACGCGGACGAGGAGCTCCTTCACCACGCCGGCGACGGGGGAGGGGATCTCCATCGTCGCCTTCTCGCTCTCGAGGACGAGGAGCGACGTCTCGACCTCGACGCGGTCGCCCGGCGCGACCAGGAGCTCGATCACGTCGACGTCCTGGAAGTCGCCGATGTCGGGGACCGCGATCTCGCGCTCGGTGCCCACCGCGGCTCCCCCTACGACGTCCGCGGGCTCGGCTTCGACGGATCGATGCCGTACTTGTGGAGGGCCGCCTGGACGCGCGCCGGCTCGACGAAGCCGTCGTCCGCGAGCGCCTCGAGCGCGGCGAGCGCCACGAAGTGGCGGCTCACCTCGAAGAACCAGCGCAGCTTCGAGCGCAGGTCCGAGCGGCCGTAGCCGTCCGTGCCGAGCGTCCTGTAGCGGCGCGGGAGGAACGCGCGGATCTGCTCCGGATACGCGCGGATCCAGTCGGTCGCGGCGACCACGGGCCCGGGCGGCCGCCGCGCGAGACACTGCTCGACGTAGCTCGTGCGGCGGGGCGCCTCGGGATGGAGCCGGTTCCAGCGCTCCGCGTCGGATCCGTCGCGGGCGAGCTCGGTGAAGCTCGTGACGCTCCACACGTCGGCCGCGATCCCGAAGTCGTCGCGGAGGAGATCGGCGGCGGCGAGGACCTCGCGCAGGATCGTTCCGCCGCCGAGGAGCTGCACCCGCGGCCCGTCGCCCTCGCCCTCGCGGAAGAGGTACATGCCGCGCAGGATCCCCGGCTCGGAGCCCGGCACGAGCGGCGGGTGGACGTAGTTCTCGTTCGCGACGGTGACGTAGAAGTAGACGTCCTCCTGGGCGTCCAGCAGGCGCCGCAGGCCGTCGTGCACGATCACGGCGAGCTCGGCGGCGAACGCGGGGTCGTAGGAGACGCAGTTCGGCACGAACGAGGCGGCCACCTGGCTGTGGCCGTCCTGGTGCTGCAAGCCCTCGCCGGCCAGCGTCGTCCGGCCGGACGTCCCGCCGATCAGGAAGCCGCGCGCGCGGCTGTCGCCGGCGGCCCAGAAGAGGTCGCCGACGCGCTGGAAGCCGAACATCGAGTAGTAGAGGTAGAACGGGACGAGCGGGAGGCCGTGGTTGGCGTACGAGGTGGCCGCCGCGATCCACGAGGACGCCGCGCCCGCCTCGGTGATGCCCTCCTGGAGGATCTGGCCCTTCCGGTCCTCGCGGTAGTACATGACCTGGTCGGAGTCGACCGGCTCGTAGCGCTGGCCCTCCGACGCGTAGATGCCGAGCTGGCGGAAGAGCCCGTCCATCCCGAAGGTGCGCGCCTCGTCGGCGACGATCGGCACGATGCGCGGCCCGATGTCCTTGTCGCGCGTCAGCGTCGCGATCATGCGCACCAGCGCCATCGTGGTCGAGACGTCGCGATCGCCCGTGCCCTTCAGGTGCGCCGCGAACGCCTCGAGCGGCGGGACGCGCAGCTTCGGGGCGTCGCCGCGCCGCGCGGGGAGCGAGCCCCCGAGCGCTTCGCGCCGCTCGCGCATGTAGCGCATCTCGGGGCTCGTCTCGGGCGGCTTGTAGAAGGGGACCTGGTCGAGCTCCTCGTCGGAGATCGGGATGCGGTAGCGGTCGCGGAACTTGCGCAGCGCGTCCTCGCCGATCTTCTTCTGCTGGTGCGTGAAGTTCATCCCCTCGCCGGCCTCGCCCATCCCGTAGCCCTTCACGGTCTTGGCGAGGATCACGGTGGGCTGGCCGCGGTGCTTCACGGCGGCGGCGTAGGCGGCGTACACCTTCTGCGGGTCGTGCCCGCCGCGGTCGAGCTGCCAGATGTCGTCGTCGGTCATGTTCGCGACCATCGCGCGCAGCTCGGGGTGCGTGCCGAAGAAGTGCTCGCGCGTGTAGGCGCCGCCGCGGACCTTGTAGTTCTGGTAGTCGCCGTCGACCGCCTGCTCCATGCGGTCCAGCAGCAGGCCCTTGCGGTCCTTGGCGAGGAGCGGATCCCAGCGCCCGCCCCAGATCACCTTGATCACGTTCCAGCCGGAGCCGCGGAAGAGGCCCTCCAGCTCCTGGATGATCTTCGCGTTCCCGCGCACCGGCCCGTCGAGCCGCTGCAGGTTGCAGTTCACGACGAAGATCAGGTTGTCGAGCTTCTCGCTGGCTGCGATCTCGAGGCCGCCCAGCGACTCCGGCTCGTCCATCTCGCCGTCGCCGACGAAGCACCACACCTTGCGGTCCGACGTGTCGAGCAGGCCGCGGTTGTGGAGGTACTTCATCAGCCGCGCCTGGTAGATCGCCATGATGGGCCCGAGGCCCATCGACACGGTCGGGAACTGCCAGAACGCGGGCATGAGCCAGGGGTGCGGGTACGACGAGAGCCCGGCGCGGTCGATCTCGCGCCGGAAGTGGACGAGCTGCTCCTCGCGGAGCCTTCCTTCGAGGAAGGCGCGCGCGTAGATCCCGGGCGCGCTGTGACCCTGCACGTAGAGCAGGTCCCCGCCGCCCTTCGCGCCGGGGCCGCGGAAGAAGTGGTTGAAGCCGACCTCGTACAGCGTCGCCGCGGAGGCGAAGCTCGCGATGTGCCCGCCGAGCTCGCCGTGACGGCGGTTCGCCTGCACGACCATCGCGAGCGCGTTCCAGCGGATCACGGAGCGGATGCGGTGCTCGAGGCCGGGCTCGCCGGGGCTCTTCTCCTCCTCGTGCACGGGGATCGTGTTCACGTACGCCGTGGTGAGGCGGTACGGGAGGTGCGCCCCCGAGCGGCGCGCCTTGTCGATGAGCTGCTCGATCAGGAAGTGGGCGCGCTCCACGCCCTCCTGCTGGAGGACGGAGTCGAGCGCCTCGAGCCACTCCCGGGTCTCGTCCGGGTCGGCGTCCGGAAGACGGTCGACCATGAGCGCTTCTCCTCGTGGCGCGCGGCGGGCGCAACCGGCGCGGCGGGGCCTTCCGGGGAAGCGGCGGGGCTTCCCGCGAGGATCGCCGCTGCCCCCCTCGGCGGCAACCGCCGCATCTCTCTCATCGGACACCGCGGCCCGGGATTGGAGCCCGGTGCGCGGGGTGAGACCCCCTCGGCGCGTGGCGGCGCGCCGCGGCCCGTGATAGGGACGCGCGGTGCTCGCCCTCGCGTTCGCGTCGTTCGTGGCGTTCGGCGTGGCGCTCGTCCTCGTGGGCGCCAACCAGGCGGCGCTCGCGAGCGCGCTCGGGCTCGATCTCGCGCGCTCGGGCCTGCTCGTCTCCAGCCTCTCGCTCGGGATCGGCGCGGGCGTCCTCGTCACGGGCCCGCTCGCCGACCGCGCGCCGCGCCGCCCGCTCTTCGTCGCCGCGTCGCTCGCGTGCGCGGCGTGCCTCGCGGGGGTCGGCCCCGGAGCGGGCTTCGCGCGCGTGCTCGCCTGCCTCTTCGGGCTCGGGGTCGGGCTCGGCGGCTACGAGACGATCCTCAACACCGCCGTCGCCGAGCGGCACGGCGCGCGCGCGGCGCGCCCGCTCACGCTCGTCCACGCGGGCGCCACCGTCGGCGCGGTCGCCGGCGCGCCGCTCGCCGCGCTCGTCGCCGCCCGCGCCGGCTGGGCGGCGAGCTTCCACGCGGCGGCGGTCGGCTTCGCGCTCCTCGGAGTCGCCGGATGCGCCGTCCGCCTCGGCGCCGCGCCGGCGCCAGGGTCCGCGCCGGGCGCGACGCCGCGCGCCGCGTTCTCGCTCGCGCTCGCGCCGTACGCGGCCGTCGCCGCGTGCTACGTGGGGGTCGAGACGGCGGTCACGCTGTTCGCGTCGCCCTACGCTCGCGACGCGCTCGCGCTCGCCCCGGCGCGCGGCGTGCGCGCGATCAGCGCCTTCTGGCTCGGCCTCCTCGCCGGGCGGCTCCTCTTCCTCCTCCACCGCGGCCCGGTCGACGCGCGGCTCCTCGCGGCCGCAGGGCTCGCCGCGACGGCGGTCCTCGCGGGCGGCGCCGCGCTCGGCACGGCGGCGCTCGAGCTCTGGGTGGGGCTCGTGGGCCTCCTCCTCGGGCTCGTCTTCCCGGTCTTCGTGGCGCTCACGGCGCTGCGCTTTCCGGGCGCGCGCGGCACCGCGACCGGCCTCGTGACGGGCGCCGGCGCGGCGGGCGGCTTCGCGGTGCCGTGGGTCACGGGCGCGCTCGGCGACGCCGTCGGCGTGCGGGCCGCGTTCGCGTCCCTCGCGCTCTGGTGCCTCGCGCTCGCGGGCGCCGCCGCGCTCGCGCGCCGCGCCGAGCGCGCTCAGCGCGACCCGGCCCGCGCGTTGAGCGCCCAGTCGTAGTCGAAGTAGCGGAGCTCGACGGCGTCGCCGCGCGCGGCGAGCGCCGCCGCGCTCTCGCGCGGGAGCCGCGCCGCGAGGTACGCGCGCACGCCGCCGTGCGCCGCGAAGTCCTTCGCGAACCACTCGAAGATCGGGCTCACGCGCAGCGCCGCGCCGCCGTCCTCGAGCCGCGCGCCCTTGCGCGGGTCGGCGAGGAAGCGCCGCAGCGCGTCCTCGAGCTGCGCCTCCAGGCGTTCCGCGCGGAACGCCTCGCGGCGAAGCGAGGGGCACGAGACCGAGGCACAGTTGATCGCGGCGTGGACGCGCGGCTCGCCGAGCGGGCGCAGGATGCCGTGCTCGATCTCGTCGAGCGAGACGGCGCGCCCCCCCGCCGTGCCGGCGGGCCGCTTCCAGACCGGCCGCAGCAGGCCGCCGAGGTCGCGGATGGAGTCGACGGGGCCGCCCTGCACGACGAGCGCGATCGCGAGCACGTTGTACGCGTTGATCCAGTAGGCGAGATGCTCGGCGCGCCGAGCCGGCGGCGGCGCCGGCTCCGCCGCGAGACCGGCGAGGAGCGCCGCGAAGCGCGGCTCGGCGCGCAGGCCGCGGTAGTCGACGCGCACGCCCGCCGCGTCCTCCACCTCGCGCGTGTACGCGGCGAGGAGCGCGTCCAGGAGGTCGAGCTCGAAGCCGGCGGCGCGGGCGGGGGCGGCGCTCACGGCGCACAGGATGACGGCCGCCGCGATCGCGGCCAGCGCCGCGCGCGCGCCGGTGTGGATCACGCGGGCCCCCCGCGCGCGCCCGGCGCGCCCGCGCCGCCGCCGCGCGCGCCCGCCGCGCCCGCCGCGCGCGCCCCGGCGGGCGCGGCGAGGCACACCCGCGCCTCGCGCAGCGCGAGGACGACGTGGTACACGCTCGTCGCGTTCTGGTGCTCGACGAGGGGGCGGCCGCCCGCGTCGAGGTGCTCGCGCCAGCCGCCGTCGGGCCGCGCGTAGCGCGCGAACGCCGCGCGCAGCGCCTCGCGCAGGCGCGCGCTCTCGCCGCGCGCGGCGAGCGCCTTCCAGCGCTCGGTCTGCGGCCAGAGCCGCTTCGATGCCGCGACGACCCGCCCGTCGACGTCGACCTGGTCGAAGGCGAGCCCGTCGGCGTCGACGCCGTGACGCTCGGCGAACGCGAACAGCCGCTCGGCGACGTCGCCCGCGTCGAGCCCGGGAATCGCCGCGCGCGCGCGCGCCAGGAGCCAGCTCCACTCGTAGTGGTGACCGGGCTCGGCGAGGTCGCCTGCGGGCGGGGGCGCGGGCGTCCAGTCGGCCGCGAAGAACTCGCGCAGGCAGCCGCGCGCGGCGTCGACGAAGCGGGCGCGCAGCAGCGCGACGAGGCGCCCCACCTCCTCGGCCAGCGCCGCGTCCGGCGCCGCGGCGTGGAGCGCGAGGAGCGCCTCGACCCAGTGCATGTGCGGGTTCTGCCGCCGCGGCAGCTCGCCCAGCGGGCGCCAGGCCGCGTCGGCCGCCTCCGCGTAGCCGCCGTGCGCGCGGTCGCGCAGGCGCTCGAGCGCGAGCGCGGCCGTCTCGCGCGCGGCGGCGAGCGCGGCCGCGTCTCCCGCGGCGGCGCCGTAGTGCGCGAGCGCGAAGACCGCGAAGGCGTGCCCGTAGCAGTCCTTGCGCCGGTCGAGCGGAGCGCCCTCCGTCGTCGCCGTGTGGAAGAAGCCGCCGTGCGCGCGGTCGCGGAAGGCGCGCTCCACGAACTCCACGCCCTCGGCCGCGCGCGCGAGAGCCCAGGCGCCCGCCCCGAGCCGCGCGCCTTCGCTGAAGGCGTAGACCAGCCGGGTCTGGACCAGGAGGCGCTTGGAGCCGTCGGGCAGCGGGCGCCCCGCGGCGTCGAGCCGGTTGTGGAAGCCGCCGTGGCGGCGGTCGACGCCCCGCTCCGCCCAGTAGGGGAGCAGCTCGTCGAGCAGGTGGCGCGCGAGCGCCGTCTCGCTCGGCTCCATCGGACCTCGCCGCGCGCGGGAAGGCGGGAAGAAGAGAAGGGATGGCGCGCGCCGCGAGTCAGGATGACGGCGGCGCGGCGCGGCGGCCAGCCGCGCGCGCGACGGGCCGCGGCGCGCGGCGCGCGGCCGCGAGCCCCGCGAGGCCGAGGAGCACGAGCGCGCGTGGGCTCGGCTCGGGGACCGCCGCCGCGGCCGCCGCGATGCCGACGAGCCGCGGCGCGCCCGTCGCGGCGGAGCCGCCGAGCGGCCACTCGCCGGGCACGCCGAGCAGCGCGCGCAGGAGGAGCGCGGCCACGGCGTCGCGCGCCGCGACGTCGGCGCCGCCCGCGAGCTCGACCACGAGCGCGGCCTCGCCCGCGAGCGGGACGTCGAAGCGGAGCGCCGGCGGCTCGGCGGTGTCGGCGAAGAGCGCCTCGGGCGCGCCCGCGCCGAGGAGCTCCGCGAGCGCGGGGCGCGTGCCCGGCGGCGGGCCGCCCCCTCCGAGCCGCAGCGCCGCGAGCCCGACGCCGAGAGCCACCCCCGCCCACGCCCTCCTGCGCATCGAGCCCCCGGTTCGGTGCCCGCCGCCGCGGACTTGAGGCGGGCCCCTGCCGCCTGCCGCGGACCCGGGCCGGCGCAGGACGCGCCCGCGAGGGCCGCGCGCGGCGCCCCCCGGAGCGCCGCGGACCGGCGGTCCCCCCGGCCGCGCCCTGCGTCAGCGCAGGGCGGGATCGGCGGGCGCGAGGGCGCGGACGGTGCGCGCCGTCACCACGGCGTCGAACGCGCTGCGCACGCGCTTTCGCGCGGCGGCGAGCCGGGCGAGGAGCGCATCGGGCCGCAGGCCGGGCTCGATGAGCTCGGCGACGGCCGGAAGCCGCGCGTCCGTCGCGAGCCGCTCCTCCGCGCGGCCGGCGCACCAGCGCATGCGGCTCTCGACCCGTCGCAGGAACGCGTAGTCCTCGAGCAGCTCCGACACCGCCTCTGCGCCGGCCGTCGCGCGCAGGAGATCCGGCACGCTGGGAAGCGGCGCGCGCTCCGCGCGGCGGCCGAGCTCGAGCACGGCGCCCTCGGCGAGGAACTCGACGTCCATGAGGCCGCCGGGCCCGAGCTTGAGCTCGACGCCGCGCGTCTCGTCCGGGGCGCGCTCGGCCTCGACGCGCCGCCGCATGTCGGCGATCTCCGGCCAGCGCGCGGGGACGCCGCCGAAGACGCGCGCGTGGACGCGCGCGAGCGTCGCGTCCGCGGTCGCGCGCGCGCCGGCGATCGCACGCGCGCGCACGAGGGCGAGGGACTCCCAGGTCGCCGCCTCCTGCGACTGGTACGACTCGAACCCGTCGAACGAGGTGACGAGCATCCCCTGGTTGCCGGAGGGGCGCAGGCGCGAGTCGACCGCGTACGCGACGCCCGCGGTCGTCATCGTGGTCACGTACGAGATGAGCCGCTGCGCGATGCGCGAGGCGCCCGCGACCGCCTCGACGCCGCCCCCGTAGAGGAAGATCAGGTCGAGGTCCGAGTGGTAGGTGAACTCGCGGCCGCCGAGCTTTCCCATCGCGACGACGGCGAGCTCGGTCTCGGCGCCCGCGACGGAGCGCGAGGCGGCGCGCAGCGCGCGGCGCACGACCGCCTCGGCGACGGCCGAAAGGAGGCGCGAGACGTCCTCGAAGGGGGCGAGCCCGCCGAAGTCGGCGCACGCGGCGAGGAACGTCTCGTCGCGGCGCAGGAGCCGCAGCTCGTCGAGGAACGCCTCCAGGTCGTCGGGCTCGGCGCCCGCGTCGCGCGCGAGCTCGTCCGCGCGGCGCGCGGCGAAGGCGCCGTCGAGCTCGGCCAGCCGCCCGGGGAGGCCGCGCCGCCGGAGCGCGAGGCGCGCGCCGTCCGGGCTCGCCGCCGCGGCGCGCGCGACGCCGAGGCACACCGCGTCGGGCGCGCGCGCGAGGACGGCGTCGAGCTCGGGCGTCTCGGCCACGCGCGCCGCGACCGCGCCGGCCGCCTCGGCGAGCGGCGTCCCCACGAGCGCGCGGCGCAGCCGCGCGGCGCCGCTCACCGCCCGGGCCTCGGCCTGCGCGAGCCGCTCACGCCGCCTCCCCGGGCAGCAGCTCCTCGAAGTGCGCGCGCACCTCGGCGCGCACCGCGGTCCACGCGTCGAGGAGGCGCGCGCGCGCCGACTCGGCGTCGAGCTCGCCGTAGCCCATGCGGCGCGCGAACGCGCGCTGGGCGCGCGCGTCGCGCGGAAAGGCGTGCGTCTGCCGCTCCTCGTCGAGCTGCGCCGCGTGCTCGGCGCGGCGCAGCCACAGGTATGCGTCGGCGAGCGCGGCCGCGGTCTCGGCGGGGAGGGCGCCCGCCGCGGCGAGCGCCTCGAGGCCGTCGAGGACGTTCCCGGTGCGCACGCGCGGCTCGCGGCCCCCGACGAAGAGCTGGAGCGCCTGCACGGTGAACTCCACGTCGCGGATGCCGCCCGGCCCTTCCTTCAGGTCGTGCTCGAGGTCTCGTCCCGCATCCCTCCGTTCCCGCTCGATTCGATGCTTCATGTCGCGCACCGCCTGGAGCGCGGCGGGGGAGATCGAGCGCCGCCACACGAAGGGGGTCAGCCCCTCGGCGAGCGCGCGCGCCGGGGCCTCCGGGCCGGCGACCGGGCGCAGCCGGATGAGCGCCTGCCGCTCCCACTCCGCGCCGAAGGACTCGTAGTAGCCGAGCGCCGCGTCCACCGAGTTCGCGAGCGGGCCCGTCTCGCCCTCGGGCCGCAGGTCGAGGTCCACGCGGTAGCCGAAGCCCAGCTCGCCGCGCGCCTCGAGGCCGGCGCGAAAGGCACGCACGACCCGCGCGACCTCCGCGTTGCGGGCGAAGTCGGCGTCCGGGTCGCGGGGTGCCGCGTACACGAACAGGACGTCGACGTCCGAGGAGAAGTTGAGCTCGCAGCCGCCGAGCTTTCCGAGCGCGAGGAGCGCGGGCGGCTCGACGCCCGCCTCGCGGGACGCGCACGCGAGCGCGGCGGCGAGGCAGGCGTCGGCGACGTCGGAGAGCTCGCGCAGCGACGCGCGGAAGGGACGCCCGCCGGCGTCGCGCGCCGCGATGCGCAGGAGCCCGCGGTACTTGGCGGCGCGGATCGCCTCCCACGAGGGCTCGATCGGGCCCGCCGGCGGCGCCGGAAGCGCCTCGGCGGGCGCGGGCTCGAGCTCGGCGGCGAGCGCGGGCCGCGCGGCGACGAGGCGCGCGAGGAAGGCGCTGCCGCCCAGCACCCGCGCGAGGAGGGCGAGCGCGGGCGCCGAGGCCGGCGCGACGCCTTCGGCCGCGCGCCGCTCGGCCAGCGCGAGCAAGGCCTCCGCGGCGGACGCCGGCCGCGGCGACCGCAGCGCCTCGGCGGCCCAGCGCGCGAACGCGGGCGCGAGCGCGGGATGGGCGCGGGCGCGCGCGAAGGCGTCGAGGGCGCGCGCCGGATCCGCTTCGCCGGCCCGCGCCAGCGCGTCCGCGGACGCCTCCCCCGAAGCGAGCGCGCGCGCCAGCCCTTCCATCTCGTCCAACGCGTTCCTCGCCTCGCAACCGGCGGCACCCGGAAGGCCGATAGGATAGGGTCGCCGCCGTGAGTCACCTCCCGGCGACGCCTCGCCCCCGCGCCGGGCCGGCCGCCGAGGGCCGCGCCCTGTGCGTCGACCTCGACGGGACGCTCGTGGCGACGGACACCCTGCACGAGCTCGTCCTCGCGCTCGCGCGCGAGCGCCCGCTCGACCTGCTGCGGCTTCCCGCCTGGCTCGCCGGCGGGCGCGCGGCGCTCAAGGCGCGCCTGTGCGCGCGCGTGCGCCTCGACCCGGCGCGCCTTCCGTACCGCCCCGAGGTGCTGGACGCGCTGCGGGCCGCGCGCGCGGAGGGACGCCCGTGCGCGCTCGTCACGGCCGCGGACTGCGGGCTGGCGCAGGCGATCGCGGCGCACGTCGGCCTCTTCGACGAGGTGATCGCGAGCGACGGCCGCGACAACCTGAAGGGTGCCCGCAAGGCGGCGCGCCTCGCCGCGCGCTTCGGGGCGGGCGGCTTCGAGTACGCGGGCGACGCGGCGGCCGACCTCCCCGTCTGGGAGGCCGCGGGCGCGGCGACGCTCGTCGGCGCGAGCGGGCGACTGCGGCGGCGCGTCGCCGCGCGCGTCCCCGTGGAGCGCGCGCTGGGCGCACGCCTCGGACGGGGCGCGCGGCTGCGCGCCTGGGGCGCGGCGCTTCGCCTCCACCAGTGGCTGAAGAACCTCCTCGTGTTCGTGCCGCTCCTCACGTCGCACCGCCTCGGCGAGCCCGAGCTCGTCGCGCACGCGGTGCAGGCGTTCTTCGCGTTCGGCGCGTGCGCCTCGGGCGTGTACGTGCTCAACGACCTCGCCGACCTCGCCGCCGACCGCGCACACCCCGCGAAGGCGCGCCGGCCGTTCGCGCGCGGCGCGCTGCCGGCGTGGCAGGGCGCGCTCGCCGGGCCCGCGCTCCTCGGCGCGGGCCTCGCGCTCGCGTCCGCGGGCCTTCCGCCCGCGTTCCTCGTCGCGCTGGGCGGCTACCTCGTCGCGAACGCGGCGTACACGCTACGCGTGAAGCGGCTCCCGATCGCGGACGTCGTCGTCCTCGCGGGTCTCTACACGCTGCGGGTGGTGGCAGGCGGCGCCGCCGTCGCGGTCGAGATCTCGCCGTGGCTCCTCGCCTTCAGCCTCTTCTTCTTCCTGAACCTCGCCTTCCTGAAGCGCTACGGCGACGTGCGGCGCGCGGCGGAGCCGGCGGGCGGCCCGGTGCCCGGCCGCGACTACCGCGCGCAGGATCTCCCGCTCCTCGCGACGATGGGCGTGGCGGCCGGCTACCTCGCCGTCCTCGTGCTCGCGCTCTACCTGCAGAGCGACTACGTCGTGCGGCTCTACGAGCGTCCGACGCTCCTCTGGCTCGCGATTCCCCTCGTCGCCTACTGGACGAGCCGCGCCTGGCTGCTCGCCCACCGCGGTGCGCTGCCCGACGACCCGGTCGTGTTCGCGCTGCGCGACCCGGTCACGTGGGGGGTGGGCCTGGCCGGCGTCGCGATCGGGGCGCTGGCGAGCCTCGGCTGAGAGACCCGCGTCCGACGCGGCCCCGGGGACGCGGGCGACGCCCGGGAATCGCGCGGACCCGCCGCGACCTCGGGGAGAACCCTGCCGCCGAAGGCGGCGAACGGGCGTCAGCAGGCGACGATTTCCGAATTTCTTCCGAGGCGCGCCGCACGAGCGCGCGGCCGATCTTGCAGACGGGGGCGACACCGCGGTAGAAGAGGCGCCGCCGCGCGCCGTGCGCGGGCGACGCGAGTCTCGATGCACCGACGGCTGCCCGTTCCCCTCCTGCTCCCGATCGCGCTGACGTTCCTCCTCGGCGAGCCCGCGCGCGCCGGCTGCTGCCGCGTGGTGAAGGTCGACGCGGAGACCGCCACCGAGCGGGTGCGCGTCTGCGCGGACGGCGGAGGGGGCGTCTGTGGCGGCGTCCTCTACGAAGGCCCGCTCCCCCTCGGTTCCGCGCGCGAGGTGTGCACGGATCTTCCCACTCTCGTGTACGAGGAGTGGGACGCGATCCGCGCCGCGTACGGGCCGCCGACGATCGCCGTCTGCGACGGCGGTGACGTCGAGCTCTGAGCGTGTCCCGCGTGGCCCGGCGCACCGCCCGCGCCCGCCGCCCGCCGGCGCGAGTCCTGGTCTCGCTCGCGCTCGGCACCCTGCTCGCGCCCGCCGCCGCGAGCGCCCTCGCGTTCGTCTCGAGCACCCCCATCGCCGGCGATCCGGTCGCCGTGACGGTGGAGGTCGCGGACGCGCCGGGCGGCGGGGCGGTCGACGTCGAGGTCTCCATCGCGCCGGGACAGGGCGATCTCCTCGGCTTCTTCGCGAACGTCGAGCCCGCGGCGCTCCTCGACGCGCTGTCCGTGGTCGACCCGAGCGGCCTCGTGACGCAGTGGCAGGTCGCGGCCGACGCCGTGACGAAGGTCGGTGCGGGCAACGCCATGGCGCCCGTGCGGACCTGGGACGTCGGGGTCCGTTTCGCCGAGGCGGGAAGCGGCAGCGGGGCGGTGACCCGGGCCGGCTTCCGCCTCGCGGCGCCCGGGCTCACCGCGGCCTCCCTCGCGAACGCCTCGACGCAGGGGCTCCGCTTCGGCGTGCGCGTCCAGGCGACGCCCGGCCCCGAGGGCTCCGCGAAGATCGGCTTCGCCGCCGGCGACCCTCCCCTCGGCGAGCCACCCACCGTAGCGATCGCCGCGCCGGCGAACGGGGCGCTCCTCGGCGAGCCCACCGTCGTCGTCTCGGGCACGGTGACGGGCTCCGCGCCCCTTTCCGTGCGCGTGAACGGCGTCGAGGCCGTGCTCGCCGGCTCGGGCTTCAGCGCGACGCTGAGCCTCGCCGACGGAAGCCACACGCTGACGGCGGTCGCTTCCAACGCGCACGGCTCGGCGACGTCCGCGGTCTCGGTCGTCGTCGACACTGCGCCGCCCGTCGTGGCGATCGCGGCGCCGGCCGACGGGATGCTCACGGTCGCCGAGAGCGCCGCCGTGTCGGGCACGGTCGCCGACGCGAGCCCGATCGCGAGCTTCGCGATCGGAGGCGAGAGCGTTCCGCTCTCCGGCGGGAGCTTCGCGGCCGTGCGCCCGCTCGCGCTCGGCGAGAACGCGATCACCGCGACCGCGACCGACGCGGCCGGCCACACGGGGTCCGCGACCGTGCGCGTCGTGCGCGGCGAGGCGCCCGCGATCGCGATCGGCGCGCCCGCGCAGGGGGCGCTGCTCGCGGCGACGCCCATCGACGTGACGGGCAGCGTGTCCGGGACGCCGCCCGTCGAGGTGCTCGTCGCGGGAGCGCCCGCCGCCGTCACGGGCGGCGCCTTCACGGCCTCGCTCACCCTCGCGGACGGCGCGCACACGCTGACGGCGACGGCGACGAACGCCTTCGGCAGCGCGACGGCGGGCGTCGGCTTCGCGCTCGACACCACGCCCCCGGTCGTCTCGATCGCGTCGCCCGCCGACGGCGCCGAGGTGGACCAGGAGGTGGTCGCGGTGAGCGGGACGGTCGCCGACGCGAGCCCGATCGTCGGGCTCCGCGTGAACGGGGATCCGATCCAGCCCGGCCCGTCGTTCCAGACGACCGCCGCGCTCGCCGAGGGCGCCAACACCATCGCCGTGGAGGCGACCGACGCCGCCGGGCACGTCGGCGCCGCCTCGGTCGAGGTGCGGTTCCGCCCGAGCGAGCCGCTCGCGGTCTCCATCGCGACGCCGCGCGCCGGAAGCCTGCTCTCGTCGCGCGAGGTGGAGGTCGCGGGCGAGGTGGCGGGCGGCGCCGAGGGCGTGCGCGTGAACGGCGTCCTCGCGGCCCTCACCGGCGAGCGCTACGTGGCGGCGCGCGTCCCGCTCGCAGAGGGCGAGAACACGCTGACCGCGACCGCGACGCGCGGGCCCGACGTGGCGACCGCCTCGGTCGCGGTGACGTACAACGCGCCGCCCGTCGTCGTGATCACGGAGCCGCGCGCAGGAGAGGTCTTCCGGCGCGCCGCGACGGACGTCTCGGGCCTCGTGGACGACGCCTCGGCCTTCGTCGACGTGAACGGCGTGCAGGCGGTGGTCGACGCGGGCGGCCGCTTCCACGCGCGCGACGTGCCGCTCGTGCCGGGCGACAACACGCTGCTCGCGCGCGCGATCGACGGGCTCGGTGCCGAGGGGCGGGATCGCGTCGCCGTCGCGCGCGACGACGCCGCGCTCGGCCGCGGGAAGCTCGTCGTGCTCGATGCGTTGAACCATTGGGTCCTCGGGGCCGCTGCGACGTTCGCGGACGTTCTCGAGTGGGACGCGAACCTCCTGGTCGGCAACGTGCTCGGCGACAACCCGCCGCCCTGGCCCCAGCGCCCGATCCCCGTGAGCCGCGATCGCATGGTGCCTCGGCCGCACGAGCCGGTGATGGCCCCGGTCGGCATCCAGGACTTCTTCCTGCTCTCCGAGGATCCGGGCTCGGTGCTGTTCGAGGCGTTCCGCGAAGGCGAGACCGCGCCCTTCGGCAGCACCGGCCCCGTCGCGCTGCGCCCGATCGAGGAGTTCGACGATCGCAGCGGCTACGTGGGCCCCTTCGCTCATCCACAGGCGTTCGACCCCGCCGAGTTCGAGCCCGGTCACTTCGTCAACGTGAGCCGCTTCTTCTCCGGCTGCACCAGCGACGGCTGCTCGGTCACCTCGCTGAACGAGGAGCCGGTGCGCGTGCGCGCGACGCGGGACGGCGCGTACCAGAAGGAGATCGGGCTCTATGCGGACGCGATCCGCCCGGAGATCGAGATCACCTCCCCGGTCTCCGGCTCGCTGCTCGGAGCGGGTCCCTTTTCCGTCACCGGCCGCGTGTTCGACGGTGGCTCGCTGCTGGACACCGTCCGCTACGAGGTGCGCGACGAGGACCTGCGCGTGTGGCTCTTCGAGGGCACCGCGCCGCTCGTCGTCGAAGCGCCCGCGCCCGGGCTCCCGACGACCGGCCGCTTCGTGATCCCGGACCTCGATCTCGCGCCCGGCTTCTACGGCATCTACGTCCGCGCCTGGGACGCGATCGGGAACACGCGGCGCTGGAGCATCGGCGTCGACGTCGACCCGAACGCCCCCGCCGTGGCGCTCGTTGCCCCGCGCGACGGCGCCGCGCTGCTCGAGGAGGAGGTGCGCGCGAGCCTCAACTTCACGGCTCCGACGACGATCGTGGCCGTGAACGGCGTCCCGGACGGCCGCGCCTTCCCCGCGGGCCTCGCCGTCGACGCGCTGACGCTCGCGCTCGGGCTCGGCGCGAACGTGTTCGAGCTCCGGCTCGAGAGCGAGGGCCGCGCGTTCGACTATGCGTTCACGCTCCACCGCATCGCGGCGCTCGAGAGCCCGCGCATCGTGGCGCCGGCGGACGGCGCGCTCGTGAGCGGCTCGCCGCTCGCCGTGACGGGCACGGTTCCGCTCGGAACGCCCGCGGTCGAGGTGAACGGCGTCCTCGCGACGATCGCGGACGACGGCGTCTCGTTCGCGGCCGAGGTGCCGATCCCGGCGGACGCGGGGAGCGAGGGCTACGCGATCACGGCGGTCGCGCTGCCGACCGGGGCCTCGACCACCGTGCGCGTCGTGCCCGACTTCGCTCCGCCGCTCTTCCGCGCGGTGCTGCCGGCGGACGGCTCGGCGACGAACGCCGGGGAGGTCGCGCTCGCGGGCTGGACGTCCGAGGCGGCGACCGTGACGGCCGTGGCGCCGGGCGGGCAGGAGGTCTCCGCGACCACCGTCCGCGACCGCGCGCGCGAGCTCGAGGAGCCGCTCGTCCTCGCGGGCGCGCATCCGTTCCACCGCTTCGAGCTCCCGCCGCTCCCCCTCGCGTCCGGCGCGAACGCGCTCCTCCTGCGTGCCACCGACGCCGCCGGCAACGCGCGCACGCTGACGCTCACCATCACGCGCGCCGACGGCGCGCTCGCGGTGGTGGACCCGCTTCCGGGAAGCGAGCTCCCCGCGCTCACGACCGACGTGACGCTCGAGGGGCTCGAACCGGTCTACGTCGAGGCGTTCCTGGTGGGAGGCCGGCTCGTGCCCGGCTTCTCGCGCGCGCTGCCGGCGGGGCGCTCGACCTTCAGCGGCCTTCCGCTCGCGCCCGGCGCCAACGAGGTGCGCGTCGTCTACCAGCGCGCGATCGGCCAGGAGGTGCTCTCGTTCGTCCTGACGTCGACCGCGGCCGACTACGCGACGGTCACCGGCCAGGTGCTCGACGCCGCGACGGGTGCGCCGGTCCCCGGCGCGCTGGTCCAGGTGACGGTGGGCGGCGTCACGTTCACCGTTCCGGCGGATGCCGAAGGGCGCTACGCGGTCGCCGTCCCGGCCGGCGCCGTGGTCGTCGCCTCGCTGGCCGAGGGCTATGCGCAGGGGAGCGCGCTCGGCGACGCTCCGGCGGGCGGGACGCTCGTGGCCGACGTGCCGCTGACACCGACGGGCGTCCCGGGCCTCGTGAACGAGGTGCGCATCCTCGTGCCCCCGCCGGGCGCCGTGACGGACTTCGAGCGCGTCACCGTCGTGGGCACGGTGCTGAACGCCGCCTCCCAGGTGCGCGT
>Ga0209172_10001228_pt1 | contig 56900 bp, 58 predicted proteins | sample LarsenN4metaG_FD_184113 | JGI IMG/M metagenome (GOLD analysis project Ga0209172, IMG submission 184113) | Hot spring sediment bacterial and archeal communities from British Columbia, Canada, to study Microbial Dark Matter (Phase II) - Larsen... ...
CGTCGCCCACCGCCCTCGAATCTCCATGGCGTCTCCTCCGCGAACGGGCCTGCCCGACATGCTTGCCCTATTATGGCGGTAGGTGAGCAGGTGTCAATATCGATGCACCCTGCGCGGGTCCGATCGGCGGCAGCCGACACCGGCGACGAGGCGTGTGGTCGAGGGCCAACTTGTCGGCGCCAAGTCATCCGGCATGGCCGCTTGCGTTTGGTCAGAATGCGATCGCACACGACTGGCGGTGGCAGTAGGCGCGAAAGTCAAGCCTCGTAGGTCACGAAGCGCGCGCTCGCCCTCAACAATCAATAAATATATATTGAAATATAACGAATGCCAAGATAATATACGACAAGGTATTGGCAGATCAGCACCGACGAGCGTTACTCAGGCGACAGGTGACATCCGCAGACCTGCTCAGTGAGGGCTGTGATGGCACATCGATCGGCAGACAACGCCTCATGGAAAGGAGGAGCATGGCATGGCGACTGTGCGTGCGCCTCGCGGGGGACGCCCGCGGAAGCAGGGGTTGGAAGAGGATCCCTTGGTGACCGTGAGCCTCCATCTGCGAAAGAGCCAACTGGCCGCGCTGGATCAGCTGGCGAATGCGGAGCATACCAGTCGGGCCGAGTTAGTACGCGAGGCTATCGATCTTCTGCTCAAGCGTCTCAAGCGCTCCTGACCGCGGAGGCGAGGAGACGCCTCCCGATGCCTAGAAGGGGCAACGGGCGATTCACCTACACCGGAAAGGATATATGGTGATGCAAGGCACCATTGAGCGTATGCGCACCGAGCCCGGCTTCGGCTTGCTGCGGGACACTGAGAGCACCGAGGTGGTTTCCCATCACTGTGTGGTCACCCCGCCCGATCTCTTTGCCTCCCTGGCTGTCGCGATGGTGGTGGAGTGCGAGGCAAAGGCAGGCCCCAAAGGGCGCCACGCCACTCTGGTCGTGACTAGGCCAGAGAGCCGCCCTTTGAGCGAGACCTCACAGGCGGCTGCCCAGCCACCCCGCAACGCACCGAGGCGTCGATGAGTGTGCGTGTGATGGACGGACAACTCGAGCACGCCTTGCGCCGTCTCAAGCGCCAGCTCGCGCGGGATGGCATTCTGCGTGAGCTTCGTCAGCGGGCCTTCTACGAGCGCCCCGGTGTGAAGCGACGACGCAAGCAACGCCTCGCTGAACGCCGGCGGCAGAAACTGGCGCAACGGCTCTCGGCGTGAAGCTGACGGTCGCGGTAACGGAGGAGCCCTGGGAACGACCAATACCATCGCCCGCACCCTTACCGGGCCTATGCCAAGAGGAGGCTACATGAATCCGATCAGCAAGCACTTTTGGACGCCAGAGGAAATGGCCCGTCAAGGCATCCGTGGCATCGATGCCTTCACCGCCGAGGAACTGGCGCTGCTGCAACAGAAAGTCGAAGGCTGGGTCCGCCAGCGCGCCCCACGCTCTGGGGGCAAGCGGCGTCCGATGTCTTTCATGATGAAACCACGGCCCGCCGATCCCGCTTGAGGCGCTGCACCGCCGGGGGTCAGGCGATGACAACGAAGGGAGACACCATGATCAGCACGATCATCTTGATAGCCATTGTCGTGGGCGCAGGCTGGTACCTGTGGAGACGCCGCGGGTACCGTCACACCCAGGCCGCGTCGCCGTCACCTCAGGGCGTCGCCCCAGAGACGTTGGCACTCGAAGCCTTTGCGCATGGCAATACGTGTTTAGCGGAGGGCAGGTTTGAGGAGGCGATCACTGCCTTTCACCGCGCCCGTGAATTGGATCCGAAGCGGCCCCATGTCGCGGACCGGTTGGCCGAAGTGGAACGACGGCAACAGGCCGCGATCCGGCCGCCGGCCGGTGCATGACGACCATGGGAAGGACGACCTGGGGAACAAAGAGAGGGGAGGCACGGCGATGTGGAGGTCGACTCGCGATGAGCGGATGCCGCCACGGCGCTATGATACGGCACGTATCGAGGTGCGGTGCCGCGTCACCCCCAGGCATTCGCGGCAGCTAATTCTGGAACAGGCCACGATCTATGCAGACGGGTGGGCCAGTTGGCTTGAGGACGGCCATGTGTACGTGGGCTATGTCCAGGGCGGCCGCTGCTGTGATCCACCGGAGGTCAGCACACTGTAACCAGACGCCATGAGGCGCGAGCCAACGCCGATGATGGAGGGAGCGCCATGGCACAGACGGCTTTTACGCGAGCGGAAGCACAAGCCAAGGTCGGCAAGCGGGTGCGGACCCGCGTTGCCTTTGGCGGGGTCCCAGAGGGGGCGATCGGCACCGTCATCAGCGCCGACCGTGTAATCGATGGCTATGATCTGGAGGTGGCGTGGGAAGGGGCAGGAGGCCGCACGTCCTGGTGCGACTGGTTCACCAAGGTGGAGTACGAGGCACGCCTCATTCAATTGCCCTTGTGTTAGGATGGTACACCCAGTAACGCCGAGTGCACACTCGGTGTCAAGAAGGATGCCGCACTGCACACGCGGGCATCGGCCGCCCGAAGGCGGTGGCCTGATAGGATAGACGCACGCATTGCCGCGGTGCCCCTGAGGAGATCAACATGAGACCGTTCGACGCGATAGAGCAGCAGCGCATGGCGTTCCTCTACCAGCTCTACAAAAGGACAGAGGGCGATCCACGGCAGGGTGTGCCTTATGAAGAGCTGATCGAAGCCCTTGGGTTCGATGAAAGCGTGACGAAAAGGATCCAAGGCGCTCTCCAACAGGAAGGATTGGTCGAGCTGACCGCCGATCCGCCGATTACCAATCTAGGGCGTGCCGTTATAAACCCCACGCATCGGCGGAGTCACCGTCAGACTATCGCCATGACTCCCCACGGTGTGCGAATGATGGAGGATATCCGGCGCTCATTTGAATTTCGGGACCACCTGCTCGACGAGTAAGCGGATCGAGTTCACCACTCGCTCATAAGGGATTTGCCCGCCAGGATTGATGTCCAGAGATACACCGGTGAGACCGAACGCCTCTTGATACTCCCGTAGGCGCTCCACCACAGCCTCAGGCGTGCCATAGGCCACCCGTTGCAGGACCTCGTCATAACTCACCTCGGCGAGCCGTCGGAGTCGCTCGCAGGCTTCCTGGTCGCCGGCTCGACCCAGCGCCTCCCGCACCAGGCGTCGTTGCCGCATGGTGCTGGCCTCGGGCTCCGCGTATGCCTGCTCGGGGGTCTCCGCCACCAGGGAGTCACGACGTGGACATCGTCCCAGCACCTTGCCTACACGAGCAAGAGAAAGGCGGTGATGCCCGCCGCGAACAATGCTGTCGCTACCTCAACCCAGGCGATCTCCACGAATTCTTGCTGCATGATGCTCTTCGCTCCCATGTGCCGGCGTATCTGTCAGCCTGCGGCGTTGACCCTTACGTGGCAATCAGGCGCTCAGGCAAGACATTGGGTGCGCCGATGCCATCAAACTTGTTATCGCACGCGCCGTGAGATCGATCAGGTGCTAGAGTCTGTCCCATCCAACGTTCGCGACACGATCGATGGATCACGACCAGCATTACGGTTGGCCTCGTCGTCACTCACGGCGCACGCGAAATGAGCAATCCCGATGCCAGACCAAGGCAGATGTCTGCATTGGCTCGAAAAAGCGCTGAAAAATTCTAGGGGTGAAGGGTCGGAGCATTCCAGATGGTTGATGCGCAGCGTTAAACAGGCGGGCGTTCTGGTGAAGCGATCATGGCTCTGGGAGTACGTTGCGAACGTGCGGGAAGTTGATGGTCAATGTCACACAGTGGCGTCCCAAATGACGCACCGCGGCATTCGGCGTCGGGTTCGTCGTCGACGCCCGGAGGGAGCGTTGGCACGCCTGCCCATGGGCCGGGCATCGAATCACTGCGCGGCCTCGAGCGATTTCACATCAGCCTATGGCAGGATCGGACCCGTAAGCATCCGGCCTGCCTCCATCTGGCCCTCGCTCCGCCCTCTCCAGGAGGGCACAGGCACCGGATTCAGCGATAGGAGACCTCCATCGTCCTCTCTCCCCCTGGGAGAGGGCTAGGGTAAGGAGCGGCTACGAACGCCGCTCACAGGTTTGGCCTCCCTCACCCCGACCCTCTCCCGGAGGGAGAGGGAGAACAGATCGGGCAAAAGGAGCCTGGTGGAGCCCAGGGGCGTCGATGCCCCTGATCCTTGCGGGCACCGCTTATCCTTCGACAATCGCTTTCAGTCCGATCCGGGCGATGGCTTCATCCTCCTCGGCGGCGAGGCCGCTCACGCCGATGCCGCCGAGCACGCTCTGATCGGCTGGGTTGAGGATCACCACCCCGCCCTGCAGGGCCAACAGGTTGGGATCGCCGAATTCGGTCACGGAGCGTCCCTGGCTCTTGAGCCGCTCGGCATAAGCGGCGGTGTCGCTGCGCGTCCGGGCCGAGGTATAGGCTTTCTTGCGGGCGATGATGGGCGGTTGCGGCGCGCATTTGTCCATGCGAGCAAAGCTCACCAGCTCGCCCACATCGTCGACGATGGCGATGGCGACCGGGCGCTGCGGGTTTTTACGGGCTTCCTGCAGCATGCGGTCCATGGCCTTTTGCGCGTCGTCCAAGCTGAGCACGGTTTTCTGGTATGGCATGGTGGCCTCCTTTCGGCATCAGTCGTCCTGATCATGCGCCAGATACTCTGCCAGCAGTAGCTCTAACTGCACCATGAACCATTTGTTCCAGGCGGCGCTCGTACGAGCCGCCTGGGCGGCATCCGCCATCTGTTGCTGGAGAATCTCGGACACCGCCGTCTGATAGAATGAGATCGTGCCGATGATGTAACGCGGTGCCACGGGCGAGAGGCCGGGCCGGTGGATGGGGATATTCCGGTGCATATGGCTGATGCCCACCAAGTAGCGCACAAACGCCTCGTTCGTGGGGGCCGTGATGGTGGCTCTCAGCCAACTGATCATGGTTTGCTTGTTGGCCTCGATGCGTTTTTCGTCGGGCTGGTCGTCGTCCGTCACGAAAAATTTCCGCGCCTGCGGGTGCTCCAAGAGCTTATCGTACACGTAATCATTCAGGCGGCGGGCCTGCGCGATGATGAGGTGCCCACTCGCCTTGATCAGCTGGCGATCCTCCTCTGAAAGCCCCACGAGGTCCACCATCTCCGCAAACCTCGCCGGCCAGTTCGTATGGTTCGTCATGGAATCCTCCCACCTAGCTCGGTAACAGCATTGTAGCCCAGCTGCAGGCGCAGTTGGAGCGATGTGGCAACGGATGACGACAACCTGTCTCGGCGCGATGTTACAAGCTGTGTGGAGGCGATGTCAATGCTAAGTGTCTGGTGATGGGGACAAGGAAAATACAACGGCTTGACTTCCGCGCAGAAGCGCGTAAAATAGCGACTACGTTGATTCTCTTGTTGGGGGTTCGTGAAGGATGGTCACTGAATAAAGGAGGGTAGATATGGCCTCAGCAAACCCCGAATGGAAGGTGATGGTCGACATCCTGTACTGTGTGGCTTGACAACATCACGCCACGGCCACGTGGGTGGCCAACGAATTCTTTAGGGCTTTTGGGCCGGACGTTGCGATCTCCCTGACGCCTGGGGCCAATGGCCGGTTCGAGGTGCGTCTGGATGGTGAGAAGATCTTCGACCGCAAGGAAGAAGGCAATATCTATCCAGATCTCAGCGTGGTTCGGAAACTGAAGGGGGTCATCAAGGAGAAGCTGGACTCCCTGGTGGCCGCTGACTAACGGCTGAGCCTATCACCTCTCCGGAGGATCCTCCAGCCCCTGGTATGCACAGGGGGCTGGAGGGCGAAGCAAACCTTGCCGCCTTGTTCCCTTCCTTAAGACGGACGCAGCCAGGTTTCTGACAACGCCAAACCTGCCGTGCTGCTCATCCGGTCGCCCCGCTGTTCGGGAAAGGGTCGCCCGCTCGCCACGCGCCCATTCAGCGTCAGCTGGACGCGCCGTGCCGGAACGAAGACGCTAGACCAGCCGAGGGGGCGTTCTGGTTGGCTCCCAACCGGCACAGTGATCACAAAAGGCTCGCCGAAGTCGTACCACGTCAGAGCGATTTTCTCGGACGCGGTCTCGACGAGTTCCGTCCAGAACGATCGCGTATCGCCAGTCCTCGTGAACACGGCAGAGGCGACCGGGATCATCTGGTCCGAAAACTCTCCCGAGGTGAGGATCTCCTGCTGAAGCCAGCGCGCTAAGGCGATATTGTCAGCATAGATGCGGACTTCGTCTTCTGTGACATCGCTGCGCAGAAACAGCACATGCCCAGGGCCCGCTGGCGAGAGCAGGACGCGCCAGTGGCTAGCACGGGTGGTCATCGGGCCGTTCTCCGCCGCATGCAGGCGCATGTACTGGTTTTCGCCGGTCAGTCGTACCTGATTGGGATCGGTGTGAGTTGCCATAATGCACCTCCATAACAGCGCTGCCGCTTAGCAACAACTCTTGAAGGCCGCCCCCGCAGCCGGCGCACGGTCGGGCTCCCAGCCCCAAGGTCGCGGTCCCCACTCAGGGGTGAACACCTGGCCCCGTTTCACGGTCAACACCGGCACCACAGCTCGGTCGACCCGCAGACTCGCGCCCAACACATCGTACACTACCCAGTCTCCCTCGTTGATCTTGAGCACCGAAATGTCGGCCTGTCGTCCTACAGCCAGACTCCCCAGCCGGTGCTCGGCGCCGATGGCCTTGGCCGGGTTGGCCGTGCACATCGTTACCACCTGGTCCAGGGTGAATCCCAGCCCCAGAAACCGCGTCATCATCTCGGTCATGCTATGCACCGTGTTCAAGCGGCCCGGCACCGTGAGATCGGTGCTGATGCAATGGGGTAGGAGCCCTTGATCGATGACGCGGCGCCCGACGTCGAAGCTGAAGTTCATCCGTCCGTGGGCGGTGTCTAGCCAGACCCCCCGCGCCGCCGCCTCCCGTGCCTCGGGTACCAGCTTGCCATTGGCGTCCAGGACGCCCCCAGGGTTGGCGGTAAAATAGTGCGTGAGGATGTCCCCCTCGTCCAGCAGCGGCAGCAAGGAACGGATGACGTTCGGATCGTAGCGCTTCTCGGTGTCGCCGATATGGACCATCAACTTGATGCCGCTCTCCCTGGCAGCCCGCTTGGCGAGACGGGGCATTTCCATGCCGAAAATCTCCAGGGCCGGCGACACCATGCGCGCCTTGATGCCGCAGATCAGCCCCTTATATTGGTCGGCCACCCGCAGGGTGCCTTCGAGGTCGATGCTGCTCTCAGCGATGATGTCCGGGCTGGTGGCCAGGCCGGTCTGGCAGATGTGCAGAAAAGGAATGATCTCAGTATGGCATTGCGGGATAATATGCCGCGGGAACCCCCTGAAGGTGGCACACCCGGCGCTGCCCGCATCCACAATCGTGGTGACCCCGGCGTACACGCCCCCCAGGTCGGGATGCACACCGTTGCTGTTAAAACCTTCAAAGACATGGGCATGAAGGTCGATCAGGCCCGGAGTGACGACCGTTCCCGCCACCTCCAGGACGCGAGCGGCTTCCTCGCGCGGGATGGTCGGGGCAATGTGCGCAATGGCGCCACCCTGGACGGCGATATCGTTGACCCCGTGCAGGCCGGTCGATGGGTCCACCACGGTACCACCTTTGAGGACGAGATCGTACATAGCTCATCTCCAATCGAGAGGGGAATACAGGGATGGGCGGCCTCCTGTCCGCCTCTGGACGTCTCACGTTGGAAATGGCCGCCAAGATACCGCGTCACACGCGTCGAAATCAACTGCATTGGTCCGAGCACGATGGTGGAAGGAGCCGGCGTATGACCCAGTTGGTGTTTCTTCATGGTCCCGGTGCGGGGGGATGCGCGGAGGCGTTTCGCTACCAGCTCGATTATTTTCCCGGCAGCATCGCGCCAACGCTGCCCGGCCATCCCGATGGGGCACCGTGTGAAAGCGTCGAGCGCTATACCGATTGGGTGCGAGGCTGGCTATGGGCGCAGGGCCATGGCCAGGACCTGGTGCTGGTCGGGTTCACGTTGGGGGCTTGTATCGCCTTGCAATACGGCCTGGATTATCCCGACGAGGTGCGGGGGCTGGTGCTGATGACCGTGGCCGCACGCCCGAAGCAGCGGGAAGCCGGCAGTTATGACTTTCGCCTGCAGGCCGCTAGGGATCCTGCGATGTACGAACGCTGGATCGCCGCCATGCGCGACGCGATGCGCTTTGTCGATGCCGAACGGCGGGAGTATCTCATCGATTGCCATCGCCGCGTCGGGCCGCGTTCGCAACATCACGATCTGATGGTGATCGATCGCTTTGACGTGCGCCATCGGATCGGTGGGCTGAAGCCTCCGCTGCTGCTGATTCGCGGCCTCGACGATGCGTTGGCCCCCGAGGAGTACGAACGGGAGATTCACGAGGCCGTGCCCGGCTCAGAGTACCTCAGGCTCCGTGAGGCCGGTCACTTCCCCATGGCCGAACAACCAGCGACGGTCAACCGAGCCATCGAAACGTTTCTGGACAGGCTGCCCTGTCCCAGGGGGAGCGGGGGCGAGACGCGAGCCCTGCTCCCACCACGCAAGACGCTGACAGACTGCTGACGATTTTGGGTCACCATGCAGTGACAATACCTCATCGGCGCCCTGCTGTATAGCGTGCCTTGGCTGCTGATCTTTCTGATCAGGCCGGACCTACGCCGTTGCCTCCTGTTGATGAGCATCCTCTGTATGCCCTTAGGAGCATCCGATGCGGTGTTCATCCCGCATTACTGGCACCCAGTCACGCTCTTCGACTGGGTACCCGGTGTGGAGAGCTTCGTCTTTGCCTTCAACACGGGAGGCTTGGCCGGGACGCTCTTCAAGGTTGTCGCACGCCGAGCGGTCGTCGTCGAGCCAAGCCTGGCCCATCCCAGCGTCGCGGTGCAGGCCCTCCTCCTCATCATCGGGCCTATCCTCCTCGGCTGGGCGTTTCCTCAATCGCCCTTCGCCATCCATCTCGGCTACATCGAAGCGGTCACGATGAGCATCGGCGCAGGTCTCATCGTGCAGAAACGGCGGGATCTCGGCGCAGAGATTCTGGGCGGGGGCAGTCTGTTTTTCGTCCTGCACTTTGACGTGCTGATCCTCTTGGATCGGGTGATGTTTCCCGGCTGGATTGACCACACCTGGAATTTTCAGATCCTCTCCGGCATTCGACTCGCCGGTGCTCCCGTCGAAGATCTCCTCTGGGCCTTCACCCTTGGGGCAGTTTGGGCCCCGCTCTATGAACTGCTCATGGGCGGGCGCCTCAGCAAACGCCCATCGGGCAAGTAGCCGTGCATCTGTGGGGGCATGCACATGGCTCTTTCCACTACAGAAAACTTTGCCTGGGAAGCTCATGGCTGCAGTATAATCGCTGCAGACATACTGAGTTCGCTGCCGGTAAGACAGCTGGAGGTTGTTGCTGTGTGCTACGCTGCAGCGGGTGCTGCTGACTCGACTATTAGGAATTTACTGCTATGGCGCCAGGGCAAGAACAGGGGGGGTCCCATTGGTGGCCCACCTTTGGTGTGATGCTCGGTGCGCTCACCGTATCGCTCAACATCGGGGTGTTGAATGTGGCGATCCCCAGCATGATGAGCAGCCTGAGCGCCGACCTCGACCGCATCCAGTGGGTGCAAAACGGCTATCAGATCATCCAAGCGGTGCTCATCCCGGCCGTCGGCTGGCTGGGAGCACGGTTCGGGACCAAGCGCCTGTTCATCCTCGCCACCCTCGTCTTCATCGTCGGGTCGGCGCTCTGCGGACTGGCTTGGGATGTGCACTCGCTCATCTTCTTCCGTATCCTGCAAGGAATCGGCGGTGGTCCCATCACCCCGCTCGGCATGAGCATCCTGTATAGCACCTTTCCCCCTGATAAACGTGGCCTCGCCATGGGGCTGTATAACTTCAGCTTTTCCTTTGGACCGGCGATCGCCCCCGCGCTCGGCGGCCATCTCATCGAAGTGCTGAGCTGGCGGGCGATCTTTTATATCAATGTCCCGGTCGGACTGCTGAGCGCCGGCATCGTGCTCTTCACCATGGCGAGAACCCAAGATCAGCGCGCCCGTTCCTTCGACGCCGTGGGGGTGTTCACCATGGCGAGCTTTCTCATCCTATTGCTGCTCGCGGTCAGCGAAGGCCGGCGGTATGGGTGGGGTTCGCAACTGATCCTCACGCTGTTCATCACCGCTGGCACGTCGCTGGTGGCCTTTGTGGTGACAGAACTCAAGACCAAACAGCCCTTTGTCGAGATCCGCCTTTACAAAAACCTCCCCTTTGCGATGGGGTGCTTAATCGGCTTCCTGAACACCGTGGAGTTCCGCGGCACCAGTTTCCTGCTGCCGATCATGCTGCAGCGGATCTATCACTATACCCCCTTTCAAGCGGGTCTCTTCTTCCTCCCACCGGCGCTGGTGATGGGCACCACCTCGATCCTCGCCGGACGGCTATCGGACAAAATTCAGCCCAAGCTGCTCCTGGCCTTCGGCCTGGTGATCCTGACCTATGTATCGTTCCAATTCTGCACGCTCGATATCTGGGCCACGACGGGTGTCCTCCTCGGGCTGATCGTGCTGCGTCGGGGGGCGCAGGCGTTCTGTCACTCTCCCCTCACCTCGTCTACGCTGCGCGGCGTGCCTGAAGATCAAGTGCGCATGGCGAGTGGCCTCTTCAGCCTGCACCGCACCCTAGCGGGCGCCGTGGGGGTGGCGCTCACCGCCACGCTCATGGATTATCGGGAGGATGTGCACCGGCTGATCTTCTCCGAACGCCAGGCGCTCTACCCCCTGGGCACAGCGGTGGCGACCGACGCCATCCGCGGCGTGCTGATCGAAGCTGGGGATCGCGATGGGATACTGGTGCAGAAGATCACCGGCGTCCTACACCAGCAGCTGTCAGAGGCGGCCGCACTGGCGGGGTACCACGACCTCTTCTTCATGTTTGCAGCCCTGACGCTGTTCTCGCTGGTGCCGGTCCTGCTCATGCGGGACAGTAAGCCGGTGTTGCCGCCGAAGGTGGTGAAAGAGGAGTAGCGGCCATGTGGTGCAGATCTAGCCGACCACCACGCGCGGGATCAACGGGTTGATGCGCGTGGTCACTTCGTAGTGGATCGTCCCCAGCCAGTCGGCCATGTCCTCGGCCGCAATCATTGCGTGGCCCTGCCGTCCCAGCAGCACGACCTCATCCCCCAACTGCACGTCGGGGATATCCGTAACGTCCACCGTCGTGAGATTCATCGACACCCGTCCACACACCGGCGCCCGCATGCCGCGGATCAGTACCTGGCCGCGGTTGGACAAGCTGCGGCTGTAGCCGTCGTAGTAGCCCACCGGCAGGACGGCGAGGCGCGAGGGACGCACCGTCGTGTAGCTGGCATTGTACCCAACATGGCAGCCGGCCGGCACGTTCTTCACCGCCGCCACGCGCGTTTTCCAGGTCATGACTGGTCGTAACGTCACGTGGTCCGCACAGACCTTCTGCACGGCGGGCCCGGGCCAGAAGCCATAGAGGGCGATGCCCAGGCGCACCATGTCCAGACGGGCCTCCGGCCACAGCAAGGCTGCGGCGCTGTTAGCCGCATGGCGGATGGGAACGCGCATGCCAGCGGCTGCTAAGATGGTCACCATCTCATGGAAGCGTTCGAGCTGACGGCGGCTCCACTCCGGGTGCTCGGCCTCGTCGGCGCGTGCCAGGTGCGTGGCGACTCCGCTGACGTGGAGACCCGGACACTTGGCGAGCACGTCCAGGAGCTCCGGCAGTTCGTCGCGCATGATGCCCTGGCGGTGCATCCCGGTGTCGAATTTCAGGTGGACGTCGAGCGCGCAGGCCACTTGGTGCGTGAAGGACCCGACCAGTTGCACCTGTGCGAGGCTCGTTAACATCGGCATGAGCCGGTACGGCGCGAGCAGGGGGATATTCGCCTCAGGAATGGGGCCGACCAGGAGGAGAGGGCAAGAGATGCCGGCCGTGCGCAGGGCGATGGCTTCGCCGACGGCTTCGATCCCCAGATAATCCACCCCGGCGTCGAGGAAGATGCGGGCTACCTCCAGCAGGCCATGACCATAAGCATTGCCTTTGACGAGGGCGAGGAGCCGACAATGTGGCCCGATGAGCTGACGGCAGGCGTGGATATTGGCGAGGAGAACGACGCGATCGATCTCAACCCAGGTGTTGGGTGTGATCACAGTGGCCTGTCTCTCACTGCAACAGCTTGCCAATGCGGTCCCAGCGGATGCCGTCGAGCACCACGGCTTTGGGGTTGGGCACCGGGACCCCGCCCAGCCACACGAACTTGGGCGTCGAGCTATCCCACGACCAGTAGATGATGAAGGCGCGCCCCTTCACCTGCTCAATGTCGAGAAACCCCCAATCACGGCCATCGGCGCTGTTATCCCGGTTGTCTCCCAACACGAACACCTTCCCCGGCGGCACCACTTCAGGCCCCCAATTGCTGTACCGCGTCGGATGCATGGTGGCGCGGTCGTCGAGCTTGAGATAGGGTTCCTTAAGCGGCTCACCATTGACGTAGGCGCGATGATTACGCACCTCAACGCGCTCCCCCGGCAGGCCAACCACGCGCTTGATGAAATCCCGCGCGGGGTCGCGGGGAAACGGAAAGACGATGATGTCGCCGCGCTCGGGCTGGTCCAGCAAGCCGAAGAAGCGGAATTTGACGTCCGCGAAGGGGATCTGCAAGCCATACGCCATCTTGTTCACCAGGATATGATCGCCGATGAGGAGGGTATCCTCCATCGACCCAGACGGGATCTTAAAGGCCTGCACCACGAATGTTCGGATCACCAGGGCCAGCACGATGGCGATGATGATCGACTCCGCGTATTCGCGTACGACCGATTTGCGCCGTTCTTCCACCTTTGCTGATGTCTTCACTGCTATCATCCCATGGTCATACCGCGCTGCCGGTGGTGTTGCCGTTTACCTGCCCACTTGCAGCACCGCCACGAAGGCTTCCTGAGGGATCTCCACCCGTCCCACACGCTTCATGCGTTTTTTGCCCTCTTTCTGCTTTTCTAGGAGCTTGCGCTTGCGGGTGATATCCCCACCATAACACTTCGCCGTGACGTTCTTGCGCAGGGGCGCCACCGTCTCACGCGCCACCACCCGTGAGCCGATCGCGGCCTGAATGGCCACCTCGAATAATTGGCGCGGAATAACCTCGCGCATCTTCTTCACCAGGTCACGGCCGTAGACATAGGCCTTGTCACGATGGATGATCGACGACAGTGCATCCACGGGCTCGCCATTGATCAAGATGTCTAGCTTCACCAGCTCAGCCTTGCGGTATCCGAGGAGATCGTAATCGAAGGAGGCATAGCCGCGCGATACCGACTTCAGCCGGTCGTAGAAGTCGAACACCATCTCGTTGAGGGGGAATTCATAGGTCAAGAGCGCGATCTTGGGTTCGGGATATTCCAGCCGGCGCTGTACCCCGCGCTTTTCCTGGGCCAGCTGCAAAATCGCCCCGAGATGTTCCGGCGGCGTGAGGATGGTGCCCAGGATGTAGGGTTCCTCGATGGTGGCGATGAATTGGGGCGGCGGCAATTTGGCCGGGTTCTCGACCGTGAGCACCGTGCCGTCGGTCTTGGTGACACGGTAGACCACGGTCGGCGCCGTGCTCACCAGGGTGAGGTCGAACTCGCGCTCCAGGCGCTCCTGGACGATCTCCATGTGCAGTAAGCCGAGGAAGCCACAGCGAAAACCAAAGCCGAGCGCCAGCGAGGTCTCCGGCTCAAAGGTGAAGGCCGCATCGTTCAGCCGGAGCTTCTCAAGGGCATCACGCAGCTCTTCGTACGAGCTGTCATCGGCCGGATAGAGCCCGCAAAACACCATGGGTTTGACATCTTGATAGCCAGGCAACGGCGCATCGGCGGCTCGTGCAGCCTCGGTGATGGTATCGCCCACCTTGGTATCGCCCACCTGCTTGAGCCCGGCCATCAGGTAGCCCACCTCTCCGGCCGCCAGCTCGTCCACGGGGAGGGGTTTGGGCGTAAACACCCCCAGCCCGGTGACCTCATATTCTTTGTCCGTGGCCATGAGACGGATGCGCATGCCCCGGCGCACCACGCCGGCGAACACGCGAATGAGAACGATCACCCCCTGATAGGCGTCAAACCAGGAATCGACGATGAGGGCTTGCAGCGGCTCTTCGGCCCGTCCCTTGGGGGGCGGCAACTGGGCGACGATGGCCTCCAGGATCTCTTCGGTGCCGATGCCCTCTTTGGCGCTGGCCAGGATGACGTCGTCGGCGTCGAGGCCGATGACCTCGTGCAACTGGGCGACGATGCGCTCGGGGTCGGCGTTGGGCAAATCGATCTTATTGATGACGGGGATGAGCGTGAGGTTGTGTTCGAGCGCCAGGTAGGCATTGGCCACGGTTTGGGCCTCGACACCCTGGGCGGCGTCGATGACCAACAACGCCCCCTCACACGCCGCCAGACTGCGGGAGACTTCGTAGGAGAAGTCCACGTGGCCGGGGGTATCGATCAAGTTCAACACATACGTCTGGCCATCCTTGGCCCGATAGTGCAGCCGCACGGCATGCGCCTTGATGGTGATGCCGCGCTCACGCTCGAGGTCCATTTGGTCGAGGACTTGCGCCTCCATCTCGCGCGGCGACAAGGCGCCGGTGTATTCGAGCAGGCGATCGGCTAGCGTCGATTTGCCATGATCGACATGGGCGATGATGGAAAAATTACGGATTAACGCTGGATGCATCGGACCGCTCTCATGCGGAGGCTAGGCGCTCTTTCAGCCGGTCGATGGCGTGGACCGGGGTCGGATCGACCCCGCGGAGCAGCGCCAGATAATAGCTTGTGAAGTCGCCGGTGTAGAGCAGCGAGAACATGCGGGCCAGGCGCGAGCGACCTTGCGCCCACACCTCCGTGATGCCGGCGGCTTTTTCTTGCAGGAAGGCTTTGGTGGTCTCGATCTGCAGGGCCATGCGGGCCACCTCTGCGGGGTCGCGCAACAGCACCACCCACGTCTGCTGCAGCAGGGAGAGCGGGCCGTCCCACCCGACGATCTCGTTGTGGTTGAGCTCGGGAAATACATGATGGGAGGCCAGAATTTTACCGTTCTCGTTGAGCTGCGTGCGCCAGCGGTAGGCAACCACATCGGAGAAGTCCTGCACGCCATAGATCATCGGCCATCGTCCATGCAGCTGGGCGGCCAAGGCTTTCGGCAGGTTACGGAAGGTTTCGACGCCTGGCCGGTATTGGGCGGCGAGCTCGTGCAAGGTGTCGACGGCGTCGGCAACCGACGCCTGCTGATCGGCGATCAAGCCCAGGCGTGCCAGGATGGTCAGCAGCGCGGTGAAGAGATACCCTAGAGTAGCACGCGGCGGCATGCCCCCAGCCACCTGTACCCAGGGCACCTGCGCCTGTTCGGCCAGTTGCGCCAGGCGCCCGCCGCTGGTGACGGCGACGAGCTTGGCCCCACGGGCGAGGGCGTCATCGAAGGCATGCAGCGTCTCCTCGGTGTTGCCTGAATAACTGACGGCGCAGACCAGGGTGTCGGGGCCCACGAAAGCAGGCAGAGCGTCGGAGCGGTTCACCCAAATGGGCACGCGACAGTCGGTGCTCAAATAGGCTTGCAACAGGCCACCGCTGATGCTTGAACCCCCTAAACCGGTGACCACCACCAGGCGTGCCGTCATAGCTGGCGGAAGTTCGAGGCTCTGGCCCAGGCGCTCCCCCGTCTGTAACTGTTCGGGCATCTCTAGCAGGAGGTCGAGCATCCCCGACCGATCGACCTGCAGCACTTCTAGATCATCCAGATCCGCCACGTTTCAACTCCCATGTCTGCCAGCCATCATGGTGCCGGCGCTAAGCATAGCATTGACGGGGGAAGCTTACCCCGTTTACCCTCGAAAGTCAAGGTAGCGCTCCCCCAGCTTAGACTCTCGGCGCAGCGCTGCAGAAGCGGAGGAACGGGCAATGCCGCCAGGTGAAGGCCCCCTCTCCCCCTATCCCGACCTTCCCCCGCCGGGGGGAAGGGGCATCACACCCAATCCCAGCATGCCTTGGCGCTAAACTTGGCGTCTATGCTCGTGATGGGGCGGTTCTGGCGGGGGTGCAAGCAGCGCGGCGGCGAAGCGCACTGGAAATCCCTATACCTGCCTCGTAAGCTCTCCCCTCCGGAGCGGGAAGAGGAGTGGGGACATCACCGACGATGGCGCCATACGGTGATGCACACCCCAATGAGACGCCCACGTTGACACCCGCCAGGGGGTATGATAGGCTAGCCTTCTCGCACAATTTCCACCCAAGGGCACGGCATGCCGTGCCCTTGTTGTTTCCATGCGCTGATAGCTGACCAACACCCCAGGGGGAAGCGGCATGACGGGCGCTTCAGATTCCATTGTTCAGGCCATCGCCGCATCGCTTCAACTCAAGGCCCTCCAGGTCACACATACGGTGGACTTGCTGGCAAGCGGCAACACGGTGCCGTTCATCGCCCGCTATCGCAAAGAGCGCACCGGTGGGTTGCATGAGGAGCACATCCGCGCCATCCAGGAGCGCTATACCTACGCGACCGAGCTGGAGGCGCGTAAGGCGACGATCCTAGAGGCGATCGACGCCGCCGGCAAGCTGACCGATGAACTGCGAGCGCGGATTACGCGCTGCGCCTCTAAACAGGAGTTGGAGGATCTCTATCTGCCCTACCGCCCCAAACGCCGCACCAAGGCCAGTATAGCCCGCGACAAGGGGCTGGAACCCCTGGCCACCGCCATCTTCGCCGACGCCAGGCTTGCCGACCTCGACGCCGCGGCGCGGCCGTACGTCGATCCCGAACTCGGCGTCGCGACCCCGCAGGAGGCCCTGGAGGGGGCGGGCCATATCCTCGCCGAGCGCATCGCCGACGATGCCGATATCCGGCAGTGGGTGCGCAAGCGCTTATGGGAGCAAGGCACGCTGGTCACCAAGCTGAAAAGGGGAGCAGTCGACGCGGCAGGCAAATACGCCGATTACTACGACTTCTCCCAGGCGATCAGCAAGCTTCCCTCGCATCAGATTCTCGCCCTGAACCGTGCCGAACGCGAAGGAGTCATCGCTGTGACCTTGGAGGCTCCCATCGCCGAAGCGCTCGAATTCATCCAGCGACGCATCGCGCCGCAGACGAGCCCAGCCGTGTCCACCTTGCTGCGCACGGTGTGTCAGGACGCCTACGAACGCTTGTTGCATCCGTCCCTCACCAGCGAGGTACGAGCTGACCTGACGGCCCAGGCGGAAGAAGTGGCGATCGCCATCTTCGCCAAAAATCTGCGCACCATCCTGATGGCGCCGCCACTTAAGGGCAAAGTCGTCCTCGGCATCGACCCCGGGCTGCGCACCGGCTCCAAGCTCGCCGTCCTCGATGCCACCGGCAAACTGCTCGCCCACGCCACGATCTATCCCCATCCGCCGCGCCAGGATGTGACCGGTGCCGCCCAAACCATGCTGGCCCTCATCGCTCAGCATCGGGTGGAGGTCCTGGCCATCGGCAACGGTACGGGCCGTCGCGAAGTCGAACAGTTTCTGACGGCGCATGTCTTGCCGCATGCCCCGCACGTGCAGCGCGAGATCGTCGACGAAGACGGCGCCTCGGTGTATTCGGCATCGCGCCTCGCACAGGAGGAGTTCCCGGATCTCGATGTCACCGTGCGCGGCGCCATCTCCATCGCCAGGCGCCTGCAAGATCCCCTAGCGGAATTGGTGAAGATCGAGCCCCAAGCCCTCGGCGTTGGCCAATATCAACACGACGTCAACGCGAAACGCCTGCAGACGGCGCTCGATCAGGTCGTCGAGTCATCTGTCAATAGCGTCGGCGTGGACGTCAACACCGCTTCGGCCATGTTGCTGCGCTATGTCTCGGGCATCGGCCCCACCCTCGCCCACAACATCGTCGCTCATCGTGACCGTCATGGCCCATTTCACAGTCGCATGCAGTTACTGGACGTCCCCAAACTGGGTGAAAAGGCCTTCCAGCAGGCGGCCGGCTTCCTGCGCGTCCCGGAGAGCGCGGATCCCCTGGACAACTCCTGGGTACACCCGGAGCAGTACGATCTGGTGGCGCGTATGGCCCGGACGCTAGGGGTCTCGGTGGCTGAGCTTATGGGGCATCCCGACCGGCTGGCACATCTCGAGGCGCGAGCGTTTGTCGACGAAGAGGCCGGGGTGGGAGTGGCAACGGTGCAGGATATCCTCGAGGAGTTACAGAAGCCCGGGCGCGACCCCCGGGCCGCGGCGGAGCATTTTGCCTATCATCCCGACGTGGCCGACATCACAGACCTCAAGCCGGGCATGGTGCTCGCCGGCAAAGTAACCAACATCACGGCTTTCGGCGCTTTCGTCGACATCGGGGTGCACCGCGATGGCCTCGTCCATATCTCGGAGCTGGCTCCTACCTTCGTCAAAGATCCGCACAGCGTGGTATCCATCAATGCGACGGTGCGCGTCAAAGTGCTGGCGGTTGACGTGGCGCGCCAGCGTATTTCGTTGAGTATCAGGCAAGCCGGTGCCTCCTCCGGTTGATAGCTAAGGGCCAGATGCGTGCTTCGGTCACCGGTGACATTGCCGCGATTCATGCGCTGCGTCGGACAGTCCATCGGGCTCTGGTGGCTGCTGGGGGTGCTAGTCTGGGGCCTACCGGGCCTGTGCGCGGAGAAAACCTACGTCCCCCTGCCCATCTTCACCACCGATCCCAACGAGGGGGAAACGTACGGGGCGCTCCTGGCGATTATCGATGCGGAGGCAGGGGTCTTTCGTTCACTCCTGGTGCCGTATGCCACCATCAATCCCGTGCTAGGCGTGGGGGCATCGGTGCATTACGAGCGCTTCTTCGACCATCACACGAAATTCGACACCGACCTGTCCCAATCGACGGAAAACCAGGCGTTTTATCGGCTTCGCTACACCAACCCCGAGGTGTTCGATCCGCGCTACCTCTTCCGCGGCTACATCCAATACGAAAACGACCGCACAGCGCGCTTCTTCGGCCTGGGGGCGGCGAGCCGGGAGCAAGATGAGACCAACTACACCTTACGCCAACTCGGCGGCGAGATGACCTTCGGCCGGCGGCTGTTCCCCGAGCTGATCGCGTCGTGGACCGAGCGGATTCGCCATGTGGCCATCCGACGGGGGGCGGTCGATTCGCTGCCGTTTCTGCAGGACCAGTTTACGGGTATACCTGGCGAACATGGCTCGTTCGTCTGGGCCCACCGCCTGGCTCTAACCTTCGATTCACGGAATGCCATCGAAACCCCCACACACGGGCGCTATGGCCAGGTGTTCATCGAAGTGGCCCAGGAAGCGCTCGGCAGCGACGCCTCATTTGTACGCTACGGCCTGGAGGGACGGCTATTGGTGCCGCATTTCGGCGAACGTTTGGTGACGGCAGTGCGGGGATTGGTTGAGCGCGTTGATGGCTCTGATATTCCGTTCTTTGAGCTGAGCGACTTGGGCGGCGACGAGACCCTGCGCGGCTTCGGCGAGAATCGCTTCCTGGATGAAGGACGCTTCGTCGTCAACGCCGAGGAGCGCATCAAGGTGTACCATCTCACTTACGGCGATGTGCGGACGGACATCGAGCTGGCCGTATTCACTGAAGCGGGCCGAGTCTTCCACAACTTCAGGGATCTCGGCTCCGGGAAAATCCGAGCGGTCTGGGGGGGTGGGATTCGCTTCGTAGCAGGCGGCCAGATCGTCGCCAAAATCGACGTCGGCGTCGGAGGCGAAGGCATCGCTGTCTTCACCGGTCTGGATTATCCCTTCTGAGGCATGCCGCAACATGAATATTTCGGGTGATCCATGGGTGTTGAGGGCCTGCGCCTGAAGCCGTCGCACTGCGACCTTGCGCGGCCGCGGGGCCAACGAAAGCACTCCCCGGCAGGTGGTAGGGTCATGACGGCTCGGCCACCTGTCAGTTCGCGCAACATATCGCTCGCCACCGCGCTTCTGATCCTCACTGCGGGACAGGCACGATGCGCCGTGCCCTGCAGGATCAACGCATCATGCCTCGCGACTTTACGACGGTGCCCCGCTAACGGATGATGAGGGCGACCGTGGCGTTCAACTGCCTGACCTGCTCCAGCGTAACCGGGGTAAACTGCGGCTCGGCCTGCGTCAGGTCGGCGTAAGTGATCTGTCCTCCCGCCTGGCTAGTGCAGAAGACCTGCTCGACTTCGGCCAGACGGATCGTCACCGCCAACGCCCCCGTAGAACGCACGAAGAAGCGCACGAGCCACGCGAACCCAAACTCGGGGTCTGGCACTCGCTCCAAGGTGCAGAACCCTGGCGAGTTCGTGACGTCTGCCGTCGGCACGCCCTGCGGGAAGCCCTCGAAGGGGGGAGATAGGGTGGGTACATTGTTGGCATCGCGGTCGATGACGCCGAAGATCTGGGCGTCGAGGCCTCGGCCACCGACGAACGCATCGCTGCCATCGCCGGGGGCCCAAATGCTGACGTCATTGCCGAAGTCGCCGAACTGCACATCGCTATTGGGCTGGGTCCCCTGCTCAGTGCCGCCGACCAGGATATCATGGCCTGGGCCGCCGCGCTGGACGTCGTTTCCCAATAAACCGATCAGGACATCGTTTCCAAACCCTCCCACTTGGATGTCCGTGTTATTCAAGCTCTGGTTTGCAGCCGTATTGGGGGGTTGAATCGCTGGGTTGGCCGTGTTGTCGTCGTCGGCCCCGATCAACACATTAGGCTCAGAGCCACCGACCTGGAGCGCGGCATAGAGCGGCTGGACAGAGCTGAGCACACCGGCAAGCAACACGCCGGTCACGACCGTCGCAAGAGGGTTGAGCACGATCAGGCGTCGCCACCGCAACCCCACGAGCTGTCTACATCGCTGTTGCAGGTTCATGTGATGCCTCCTTCGCAAGTGGTTACAACAGGTGTGCATCTTACTGCTTGCAACAAATTGATGCAGCTCGCCATGTCATCGACACTACTACCATGAAAGAGCCACTATCCTGCGAAGTCAACGAAAATCTTCGCCCACGCGCATGGCGGCCCGCAGGGCAGCGAAGTTGCCCTGAACGCCGACTTGCCACACGTTGTTGTCCTGGAAATGATCCACCGCCGCGCTGAGGTATGGCCAGCGCTATACCGCTGCCCCTCCAGTGCTGGAGGAGCTTTCTGACGCCGCCTGCGCCCGCTCGACTTCAGCCGGACTGTAGCGGAAAGCGCGGAAGACGAAATTGTTCAGGCCGAACCGTGGCGACTGGCCGAAGTAGGGACTGATGTATTCCCAGACCACCTCGCCGGCGACGGTGACTTCGAAGATGCGGCCATAACAGCCTTCGCAGATCAGGGTGTTGCCGTTGGGCAGGCGCTGCGCACCGGAGATATACGGGCTGAAAAAATTAATCGCGGTGGGGTCGCGGTATTCCCAGACGATGCGCGAGGTGTGCGGATCGACTTCGATCACCCGCGAAAAGGGCCATGGATGGTCCTGTCGGTGCGTGCCGTTGTCGAAGATCAACAGATTGCCGTTCGGCAGCGGTCGGGGATCGTGCTGTTGCGCCAGCACAGGTGGGCCGAGCTTCCAGATCACCCGGCCGCTGGCGCGCTCGATGATGACGACGGTGGAGATGTTGCGGAAGCTGACCACGAGGTTGCCATCGGCCATCTCGGCAACGGTATTGCCATGAGTCCATTCCTCACGGCGGTCCTGTGGGGTGATGCGATCGCTTTCAGGATCCATGTGCTCATAACTATGCCATTCCCACACCGTCTCGCCGCGCGTGGTCATCTCCACCACATAGTCTGCATACATGTCGCCGTCGTGCTCCGTCCCCGGCAACCCGCCCCGAATGCGGGGAATCAGCTCACGCGGCATTTTCTCCATACAGAGCAAGATGACGTTTCCATGGCGTAGTAGGCGGGCATCGTGATGATGGTCGGGGTGACGGACCTCCCAGAGCACGCGTCCATGCCAGTCGACCTCCAGGGCCGCCCCCGCCTTAAAGCCACGCTGCCAGGGCGGCAGGCGGTCCAGCTCTGCCGCCGGCTTGCCGCTGTAGAACAGATGGCCATTGTCGAGCAGATACCCGTAGAGCCCTGGTGGATGGGGCAGCTTCCAGGTATGCACCGGCTGACCTTGCATGTCGATGAGGTAGACGGTGCCATCGCCGAACATCGGCGCAAACAGGGTATACCCATCGTAGGCCAGGGCCGGGTCGTAGGCGGTGAGCCCCACGCCGCGCCGACGAATCTTCTGTTGGTCCACTGTGGTCATGATGCCCTCTCCACTCGCAAAGCCCTTGCGCCTTCCGCTACTATGAGCGATCGCAGCTGTTCCCCCTCTCCCCCTGGGAGAGGGCGGGGTGAGGGGACTTCGACCGCATGATCAGGCCAGGCCGCCCTCACCCTCACCCTCTCCCGCAGGGAGAGGGGATGAAAAGCCCAAGAAAGTCCACCATTCACCCCTTCGCGCACAGTCTGATGGATGCGGCGTACTATACCATGAGCGGTGACCGGCGATGGGGCGATTTTTTCCATTGACAGTCTCACGATACCTGTGATAGGTGACGAAGGGTCTTACTCGCCGGATCGCTTGGAATACCCTACAGTCATCGATCCCTTGATGGACCATTTCTTGTTACCCAACCCTGTTGGGGGAGGTCATGCCATGATCTGCCGAGGGGCACACCGCCTGTGGTCCAGCCTATTCATCGCCATGATCCTGATGTGGACGTCGTACCCGGTCGCGGGTGCGGAAAAAGTCATCAAGTATGGGATTGCGACCCCGCTCTCGGGGCCAGCGGCGCCGTGGGGCATCCCCCACGTCCGGGCGGCGGAGATGGTCTTTGAAGAGGTTAACAACAACGGCGGCATCGACATCGGCGGACAGCGGTATAAGCTCGAGATCGTCAGCTACGATCACAAGTACATCATCGCCGAGGGGGTGGCCACGGTCAATCGCTTGCTCTACCGCGACGAAGTGCAATATGTATCGGTGCTCGGCGGCGCCGTGGTGAAAGCGGTGGAGGACATCATCCGCGAGGGCAAAGTCCTGTGTCTGACGCTGGCCTACGCCGAGGGCCTGGTGTCGCCCAAAAATCCCCTGCAGTTCAGCGTCTTCCCGATGCCGCCGGAAACGACAGCGGGGTGGATTTGGGTCAAGGAACAATACCCCCAGGTCAAGCGCGTCGCTTCGCTTACTCCCAACGACGACACCGGCTGGTGGTCGATCAAGATCAGCAACAACGTGGCCCAGCAGCAGGGATTTGAGGTGGTCGCCAAGGAGTTCTTCGAGCGCGGCGTCACCGACTTCGCCCCGACGCTGCTGCGCATGCTCGCCGCCAAACCCGATATCATCGACCTCACGGCCACGCCGGCCGGCAGCACCGGCCTGATCGTCAAACAGGCGCGCGAGCTGGGTTACAAGGGGCGTTTCATCCACCTCGGCCAGCAGAACATGTCCGTGGTGGCGGGCATCGCCGGCAAGGAGGCGGTGGAGGGCTTTATCGTGCACGGATTTGTCGAAGAGCCCCTGCCGGATAAGGTGCGCAACTGGATCGCGCGCTACGAGAAGAAGTACGGCCCGCCCTTCGACCCCACCACCATCGACTTCTCCTTCGGCCCCATGGCCTTCGTGGCTGGGCTGAAGGCGGCCAACAGCACCGACCCAGCGAAGATCGCTGACGCCTTGCGCAAGGCGGAGTTCGAGGTGTTGTGGGGCAAAGCGCGTTTCGGCGGCAAAGATTACTACGGCATCGGCAATCAGATCCTCTATCCCATGCCCCTGGCGGAAATGCGTCACGGGGTGGCGGTGCAGGTGACGCTGATGCAAGCCCCCCATCAGCAGTGACACGACGATGGCAAAACCATCTGCCACAAAGCGATCGGCTATGATGGCCCCGGCTTCCCATGACCGCTGAGCTATTGTTCCAGAGCACGGTGCTCGGCCTCTCTATGGGCGCGATCTACATCCTCATGGCACTGGGCCTCACGCTCATGTTCGGGATGATGCACATCATCAACTTCGCGCACGGGGCCATCTACATGCTCGGGGCGTTCGCCATCTACTACCTGTTCGCCCAGGCCGGCATTCCATATCTGCTGGCCTTTCTGCTGACGTTGCTGCTGCTGGGGATGTTCGGGCTCGCCATCGAGCGCGTCATCTACCGCACGCTGGGCGGCGAGACCGAACCAACCCTCGTCGCCCTCTTGGCCTTGACAACGCTCCTCGAAAGCTCGGGCTATTTGGTATTCGGTGTGCTCGACAAGGATGTGCCGACGGTGTTCCCCGGCGTTTTGCGGCTGTCGGGCATGACGTTGTCGGTCGAGCGTCTCGTCATCATCCCCATCGTCGCCGTCATGGTCATGTCCCTGCACGTGTTCATGCAGCGCACCAAAACCGGACAAGCGATGCGCGCTATCGAGCAAGACAAGGAAGCGGCGGCGCTACAGGGGGTGAACGTCAACCGCATCAACGCCCTAGCGTTTGGCATCGGCTTCGCGCTGGCGGCAGCGGCCGGGGCGTTGATCGCGCCGGTGTTCGCGGTCACCCCGAGTATGGGCGAGTTGCCGCTGCTCAAGGCCTTCATCATCATCATTCTGGGCGGCCTGGGGAGCGTTCCGGGGGCGATCCTTGGGGGGGTGATCCTCGGCCTCATCGACGGCGTCCTCGCCACGGCTTTCGGCTTCGAGCTCGCCTTCTTGCTGAGCTTCGTATTGATCATTGTGATCTTGCTGGTCAAACCGCAGGGGCTCTTGGGCCATGCTTAAGTCGCGTCTCACTGTGCCGCTGACGATCGGCGCGCCCGTCGCCGCGCTCGCCCTGCTGCCGCTCGCCCTGGATGTCTATGCCGTCTACCTCCTGACGCTGGTGTTCATCAACGTCATGCTCGCCACCAGCCTGCGGTTGTCCCTCATCGTCGGCCAGTTGAACATCAGCCACTCCGGCTTCATGGCCATCGGCGCCTACACCTCGGCGCTGCTGGTCATGCACCTCCAGGTGCCCTTCCTGGCGGGGCTGCTGTGCGGTGGGTTATTGGCGATGGTGGTGAGCCTCATCATCGGCTACCCGGCGTTGCGCCTGCGGGGGGTGTACTTCGCGTTGGTGACGGTGGCCTTCGTCGAGGTGATCCGACTGATTCTCAGCATGTGGGTGTCATTGACGCGCGGCCTGAGCGGCCTAGCCGGCATTCCCAAGCCAAGCCTGTTGGGCTTTGAGCTGACGACGCGGCACGAGCAATACTATCTGGGGTTGGCGCTGGTGCTGCTGACGATTCTCATCCTGGCCCGCCTGGAGCGATCGCGCATCGGCCTGGTGTGGAAAGGGCTCGGCCAGGCGGATCAGCTTGCTGAGTCGGTGGGGATCAGCGCCCTACGCTACAAGCTGCTGGCCTTCGCCATCGGCAGCTTCTTCGCCGGCGTCGCCGGTGGATTTTTCGCCCACTACATGCGCTTTATCTTCCCGCCCTCCTTTGCGTTTTTGTTGGCGGTGAACATCCTGATCTACAACTTCGTCGGCGGCAAAGGGCACATCCTCGGCCCGATCGTCGGGGCGACGTTCCTGACGTTGTTGTCCGAGCCGTTCCGAGGCATCACCTATCTGGAGAGCATCTTTTTCTCGGTGGCGATGATGCTCACCATCCTCTTCTTGCCGGGCGGCTTGATCACGCTGCCGACGCGTCTGGCCGGCCTGGTGCGGAAGGCCCGGTATGCACAACGTGCCGCTCCTGCGAACTTCTAAGCTCACCAAACACTTCGGCGGCCTGGCGGCGGTCTCTGAACTCGACCTGGAGATCTATCCCGGCGAAATCTTGGGGCTGATCGGCCCCAACGGGGCCGGGAAAACGACGGTGTTCAACATGCTGAGTGGCTTCCTGGCCCCGACGTCCGGGAGCATCCGCTTCAAAGAGGACGAGATCAGCGGCCGCAAGCCCTATGAGATCGCCAGGTACGGGATCGTGCGCACCTTTCAGCTCACGACGGTGTTCGGCGACTTGACGGTGCTGGATAATGTGCTCCTCGGCGGTCACCTCCGCGCCGACACCCGGCCGTGGCAGGTGCTGTTCAAACGCCCGGCCATTCCCAGCGCGGAGCAGGAGGAAGCTTGGAGGATGCTGGAGATCACGGGCTTGACGCCCTTCGCCACCACCCTGGCCAAGAACCTGCCGCATGGCCAGCAGCGCAGCCTGGGCATCGCCGTCGCCTTGGCGGCGCATCCCACCCTGCTCCTCCTGGATGAGCCGGTGGCGGGGATGACGGCCGAGGAAAAGGACCGCGTCATGGATCTGGTGCGGCTGATTCGCGACCGGGGGGTCACCGTGCTGCTCGTCGAGCACGACATGCGGGCGGTGATGGGCACGTGCGAGCGCATCGTGGTGTTGAATTTCGGACGCAAGATCGCCGCCGGCACGCCGGAGGAGATCCGCACCCATCCCGAGGTCATCGAGGCCTACTTGGGCGCCGATTTCGACGCGGCCCAGCGCAGTTGACGACCGGGCCATGGGCCTCCACCACGCGCTCTCTCTGGGCGTACAGGCGCCCAGTGAAGGCACCAAACGCCATCAGCAGAGGGGCCCCGCTCCCCTCTCCCTGAGGGAGAGGGTCAGGGTGAGGGCGGTTCCGAGCCCGAGCAGGGTCCGACTCCTCTCACCCCCGCCCTCTCCCAGCGGGAGAGGGAGATCATCCGAGGGCTCATGCCCAGCTGGAGAGGGTGCGGGATGAAAGTGGCGGTCATCGGCGCAGAGCCCTACGAAGGAATCGGCAGCATGCTCGAAGTCAAGGATCTGGTGGTGCATTACGGCGGCGTGGCGGCGGTGAAGGGGGTGTCCTTTCAGGTGCCAGAAGGCACCGTGGTCAGCCTCATTGGCGCCAACGGCGCCGGCAAAAGCACCATCCTGCGGACGATCTCCGGCCTTAAGGGGCCGACTAGCGGCAATATCCTTTTTCGCGGCCAGCCCATTCACGGTAGAATGCCCCATGACCTGGTACGTTTTGGGATCGCCCATGTCCCCGAGGGACGCCGTCTGTTTCCGAAAATGACCGTGCGCGAAAATCTGCTGATGGGGGCCTACTTGCAGGGCCAAAAGCTGGCGCTGGAGGAGACGCTCGCCACGGTCTTCGAGCATTTTCCGCGGCTGCGTGAGCGACTCACCCAACGGGCCGGGAGTTTAAGCGGCGGCGAGCAGCAAATGCTCGCCATCGGCCGGGCACTGATGGCACGTCCAACCCTGCTCCTACTCGATGAACCTTCTCTGGGATTATCGCCCCTGATGACGGCGGAGATCGGCCGCATCATCCGCGAGATCAACCAGCGTCGGGTAAGCATCGTTTTGGTCGAACAGAACGCGCGCTTGGCCCTGACGCTTGGCCACTATGGCTATGTGCTGGAGACCGGAGAGATCGTCCTGGAGGGCGAGACGGCCGCCCTGCTGGCCGACGAGCGCGTCAAACGGGCGTATCTGGGGGTGTAAAGGCATAGGCGTGAGGCTAAGACCCCCTCTCCCTCTGGGAGAGGGCAGGGGTGAAGGAAGTTGGACCCTGCCCAGGCTCGGAACCACCCTTACCCTTACCCTCTCCCGAATGGAGAGGGGACCGCGTGCTTCCCCCGACGGGACCGTAAGCGCCTAAACCGGGCGCCTATGGAGTGTAAAGCCAAGGCGGATGGGTCCTTAGCCTCAAATGCCCGCGGTCGGCAGCGCCTTACCCAAGGTTCACCAGCAACTCGTTCGTGCCGACGGTCAGCAGCTGCAGCACCGCCGCCATAGGTACCTCGACACCCCCCGTGCGGTAGGGATTGGCCTCGCGCGTAAAGGGTAACTGCTGGCCGTTGAGGGTCACGGCTGTCGGTCCGTAGCCCGCTTCGCCGATGCGATACGTGGTCCGCAGCGTTCTCCCCGCCAGCTCCCCCTCGGCTTGCAGACCATCTAAGGAGGGTGGGATCACCGGATCGATGATCAACGCCGATTTCTCCCGACGCAGTCCAAGAAACTCCTGGTGGATCAATCGCATGGCGATGCCCGCCCCGCTCGAATAGATCCGCCACCCCCCTTCCAAGGCCACGGCTCCGGTTTTGACCTGACCGTAATATTCTAGTGCCTCATAGCGATCAGCGAAGGCCGCATCCGAGCTGGAGAAATAACAATTGGCCTGCCGCAGCGCGGCTGGAGGCACCACCGCGCCAATGCCGACCGGATTGGCTTGGCGCAACGCCAGGAAGAACGCCGCGGCATCGCCCACATGGGCCATGGCTTGCGCATAGCGTAGGTGGGCATGCATGTACATCAGGCCGATCTCACGCCCGAAAAAGGCGCTGCTTTCGGCGCGCTGAAAATATTGCTGCGGTCCCCCCCGATATGGCGGCGGCCGATCGAATAGCCGCGCGCCATCCACCCCCAACAAATGCTGTTGAATATAGCCCACGTGTGCCTTGGCCTGGTCGGGGGTGAGCAGATCGTTGATCAGGGCATGGATCATGGGTAAGAGACGATACCGTATCCCGGTGCGCCGGTCTTGTGGATGCAGCCAGTAATCGATGCGACCGTCGGGATGCACATAGGCGAACCCGGCCAGCGTGTCATCGACGATCAGCAGACGCTGAAAATCCGCACGCACTCGCGCCGCCATGGCCTCGAAGCCTGCCGCGGGCGCGGGGCGCCCGACACGACGCAGGGCCCTGGCCAGGGTGGTGAGCGTCTGATAGTGCAGGGTGACCGTCCAGGCACTGCACAACCGTTGCCGCATAGTAGGATCCACCAGCTGCAGCGAATCGTTCCAGTCTCCATGGCCATAGGCCGCCAAGTGGGTGCCTGGAATCAGCCGGGCGGCCATGACCGCGAGCGCCCGTTCGACATGGCCCCACAGCGCGGCCTGCTCGGCATGATCGGGGCCCTCCGGGTGGAAGAACGGCACCACCTCGTCGAGCACCGCCCCGTCTTCCGAGGCCAGTAGATACTCCGCCAGGGCCAATACTGGCCATAACACGATGTCACCATGCGAGTCGGCGGGGCGGATGCGCCACTCGCGCTCGAAAAACATGAACCACTGCGGCCAATCGCCATCCGCATTTTGCGCCCGGTACACCCGGAGCAACAAATCCCGCAGCGGCCCCCATTGCCCCAAGGCGAGCAGCAGCTCCACCGGCCCTTGGGTCACGTCGCGGGTGCCCCAACCTCCACCGGAAAACTGTTCCAGACCCCGTGGCGCGAGGTAATGGATCACGGCGTTATGGGCGAACCAAGGTAAGATCTCCTGCAGGCGTGCCACATCTCCAGCCAGCGGACTGCTGGCCGGCGAGCGCAGCGTCAGCGCTCCGGTCATCTCACGCCAGAAGCGCTCGGCCCTGTCCTGCTCTGCAGCCATTGCGGCGGTCAGATCGGCCACCGCCCTCGTCACACCAGCGCTGGAGGTTAATCCGCCCGTGATACGAAAGCTCACGGAGGAAGCCGGCGCTGTGACAATCGCGAGGTATGGTTGCTGCCGCGATCGACCGTCGGCGAACAGCAACTCGTCGCCGCCCACACGCTCGATGCTCGCGCCCCAGCCCGGATCGATGCGAAAGCTCCCGGCGGGGAAACGGCGGCCAACCTCGGACTCAGGGGCCGGACGGATCACGATGCCGCCTTCGTCGCGCTCAAACCGCACGGGCACAGCATCGACGCCGTCGTCACCATGGAGCGCGATATGGTGGGCGATGAGAAACCGGCAGGGCGCACCGGCAAGAACGGCGACGGATAGGTATAGCTCATGATGGTCCAGGCACGCCCAACTGCGGACTTCGATCAGACCGTCGGCGTGCTTATAGAGCCAGCGGCAGCCGTTTGGGCTGATCTCGTAGGCTGATGGTACATCCAATAGGGCATAGCCGTCTGGCAGCTCGACGAAGATGCGCTGGCCGTTGGCGCGTAGCAGACTCAAATAGCTCCGGGTGGTGGAGAGCAAGCGGTTGATACTGACATGTCCCTGCGTCAGCATCGAGTTGAATACGCCGGCCATCCACATGGTGGACGTCAGGGAGGCCTCATCCGGCGTCAGCCCATTGCCGGTGCGGACGATATGGCCGTGCGGGCGCAACACGCGCAGCTCCTTGGCCTTGAGCACCACGTGCCGGTGTCGCCCGGTAAAGAACGACAGCAGAGTGTCGTGTTCCCGCTCGACGTGGCGGAGGTCGTGGCCGAACAGGGCGGCGATCTCGGCCGCGGAGAGGTCGAGGCCGGTCAGCAACGGACGCCCACTGAACAGCGTCGCCGCCGCAGGCGTCCCAGCGGCTGCAACACGGCGGTCTAGTATAGACTTGGCTTCTGGCAACCCTAATGCCTTATCTACCAAGGCCAAATCGGCGGTAGACGTCGCCGTCGGGTGATCCTCCTCAAACCAGCCGAAGAAGCCGAGGTGGACCACCGCGTTCGGCTCCAGCCGCACCGGCGCGTCCTGAATCACCGCCATGGCATGCTCGTGTTGCCGGCGCTTGGCGGGCAACTGCGGCTGCGTCAATCCGACCGCGACATCGCCCGCGCGGGTGGCCAGCCCATGGAACTGGAGCGCATCGGTGGCAAAGCTGACGCCCCGTCCCAGCGATCCGAGCACGGCCCAGGGGTGACGTCCTCGCATGGGGAGATTCTGGCGGACGGCCAGGACGACGCCGCATGCCGGGTGGGTGAGGGGAGTGTGGTCGACATACTGGCTGACGTAATACTCATTGAGACGCACCAAGTCATAGGAGGCTAAGGCCACATCTTGGGCGTAGATCAGATCCACGGTGGCGGCGACCTGGCCCGTATTCTCCAGAGTCACATGCCAAAACCAGGCCGCGGCGGATGACGCCAGCGTCAACGCGGCGGTGATACGGAGGCCGTTCCACTCGCCGTGCGCCGTGAGGCCCTGCTGGTCCAGCGCGAACACCGCCGGGCTACGCGGGCCGAGGAGCGGGATTGAGGCCATCGAGGTGCCATGGCGACGAAGGTAGAGATTCGTCGGGCCGCCTTCCATCTCATTGCCCAGAAAGAGGTTGAGGAGAATGTCGCGATGCTCCAGGCGCCGGATCGATCCGTTGCCATTCACCCAGGCCTGCAGCCCAGAGGGGCTGGCGATCTGGACCGGATAAGCGATGGGAGAGGAGGCGGACGTCGGCATACCGTCGGCTTTTCATACACTGCTGCTTTTGCGCGGTCACCGGCACGGGGGATGTGGGCGTGAGTGTAGTGGGATTGGCGGTCGGTGTCAACTGGTAGGGGGTGGATATCTACGGCCCGGAGCAACGCCTGGTGGAGGGCATTGAGGCGTTAGCCGAGGTGTTCAGCGCCAGTGAGACGCTACGGCGGAACATAGGCTCATGATAGCCAGAAGATCCATCCGTGGGAGCCTCCCGAGGGCAAAAGCTTGATCGCCGGGAGACTCCCAGACGCAGCAATCTACCTTAAGGCTCTGTTGATGTCATCCCACAAGGCCCCGGCGGCTGCGCCAGCCGCTCCACCGACGGCAGCCCCAAGGGCAGGGCTCCCTCCTACCACCGCACCGACAGCAGCACCGCCCGCGGCGCCGATGGCACCACCGCTCAATGCTCGCTGCTGCGTGGGTGTCATATTTGCACAACCGACGGCAGCCAACAGCACCAAGATGAGTAGCAACGAGAATGCTCGTTTCACTTCAATCTCCTTCCGCATCCGCATCGCTCTACTGCGCTTACGGGCACTTGCCCTGGACACGCACCGTACCCCAGACCTCAAAAGCATGCCCATCGACGTTTCCCGTCACCCTGAGGTCGACCTCCCCCTGATCCCTGTCGGTCGCGCACAGTAACGCGATCAGATCCTGCCGGCTGAACTTGGCCATCAGATCAGGCGTGCCGTCGCCATCAGCATCGACGGGCCGGGGAGTTGGCGGCACGATCACCGGCAACAGACCTTCCAGCCGAAGACTGGCCACTTCGATCATGACCGGGCTGAAGTCGGAGGGCAGCGTGATAAACGTGGTGACCGGACGGCCTTTGCTCTTGACGTTCAGGGTCGTTGGCCTGACGGCGAGATAGCCGTTGTCCGTCGCCTCCGAGGGCGTCAGATCGCAGGCGTCCCCAATTCCATCCCCATCGCCATCAGCCTGGTCGACATTCCACACCGCCAGGCAATTATCCACGGTATCCGGTACCCCATCACCATCGACATCCGGAAGAGTTTGGGCAAGGCTGGGCTGGGCCATCATGAGGAGCCCGACACAGAGCCCAGCCACAGCCCAACGGCGTAAAGTATCGAGCGTTGAGAGCGGCATGTCTTATGACCTCCTTGTGTGACACTACAGCTGATCCCTTCGAACGCGTCGTGCACGCTTGTGCGCTGGCGATAGCACTGATAGATGGAGTGGACGACTTGAACTCCTCGACTCACCTCTCCCGTCCATCCTACTGCTGTTTTAATTCCCTCTCCGCCCGGGGGCTTTGCCCAAAAAGTCCGTTCTTCGTCATTTTCTTGGATCCTTGATACTATAAGATCATCAATTCTACGTTTCTACGCTCAATATCGAGTTTCTGGGCAAAGCTCCGCCCGGGAGAGGCCGGGATGACGACCACGCCGAGCGAGGAAGGGCGCTGGCGGTGCCTCGACGGCCAGATATTACAGTAGACACTGCCATAATGCTGGCGTGATCCAATAAGAAACGCACGAATTGTTCCCGCTCGCGCCAGTGGATGGTGCCATGAAAGGACACCACCCAGCCCGGATCACAGGACATCGATCAAGCCCTGCCATTGCAGCACCGCTCCGTGCACCATGGCTCTCGCGCGCACAAGCTCTGCCTGCGCAGTCAGCCGGGGGCACAGAAACCGTCGCGAAGCGTTGAAAAAGGGGTCTCATCGTTGAGAATGACAGCAGAAGGTTGTCTCATTCATGAGAATCAGGTTGGTCCTAACAGAATGACGCCCGCTGAACGCATACGCCGTTGAGAGAGTCCCTGCCGCTTTGGGCATCTCTGGCGGTGTGCGGGCCCAGCAGCTATGCGGTAGGGGTACGCGTTGTTTAGCCATCTGCACTGGTTTTTCGGCTTCGTTGTCTTTCGTCCGCGCGGGACCAATCGATCTTGTCCGCATACGGCAGCTTGAACAATAGCGTCTTCTTGAGGACATCCCACACCCCCGCCTGCTGCCAATCACGCAGTCGACGCCAACAACTCATCCCAGAGCCGCAGCCCAGTTCCTGGGGCAAATCCTCCCAGGGAATGCCGGTCTTCAAGACGAAGAGAATGCCGGTGAGCGCCTGACGGTTGTCCAGCGGCTTGCGCCCTGGAAAGCGAGACCGCCTCGGTTTAGGAGATGGTAATAGCGGTTCGAGCCACTGCCATAATTCATCATCCAGGAGCGGTTTGGCCATGTGTCTTCCCCCCGAGCAAATATGTGACACATGGTCCTATCGGCAATGTGCTCCAAACGATAAGCCCTCAACGCCATTTTGTTAGAAACGTTGATGAATATCGAACAAGATCCGCGGTAATTGTTGCATCTCTGAGACGATCTCTCGCATGGCCCTTCGCTGGTTCGCCACGCCGCCATAGAAGCTAACCCCTCGGAAATCCTGTCGTCGGAAGTCTGCCGAAGCGAGGCTGCACTCTGTGGCATCCGACTTGCTCCATAAGCTGGCCAACAATGACAAAAAATGACATTAATAAATTCTATATGACCATAACAGATATATACATCAAAGAAGAGCCGGCGATGCGCCGGCCAGGCGTTTACGCCGGGACCGCGCGTCAGCACCATCCACAGTGCTGTGAGCGACTTCCTGCAGCGCACGCCTGACACCAGCCCCTGGAGATGCCATGCCAGATAAACCTCCTAAACCAGCCTCGTCGTCGCGGCCGCAGCAGCGTGCCACACGTCCTCGTCGCGGCCGTGCGCCCCAGACCACCATCCTCGTGATCGATGACGAGGCAGCGGTGCGGGAGACGATCATAGAAGCGCTCGGCATCTATGGCTATCGCGTCGTCGCCGCCGCCAGCGTCGAGGAGGCGGAGGCTGCCAAACAGCGACTGGGCGTTGCGGGGATCCAGTTGGCGATCATCGACGTGCATCTGACGCCTGGTCCCCGAGCACGCGCCGGCTACACCCTGGCGCAACGCTGGCGCGCACAGCACCCTCGGCTCCCCGTCATGCTCATCAGTGGAGATCCCAGCAACCAGGATTTACCCGAAGTCCACGCGGGTGACATGCGGTTTCTGCTCAAACCGTTTCGGATCGATGTCCTTCTGGAGATCGTTCGGGACGCCCTCGGTCAGTGAAGGACGATGGCGCCATCCCGCCCCGCACGCGAAGCGAGGCGTCGCCATCGCACAGTGACCATACGGCCGGAGGCTAGAAGGCGAGGTGACATCGACTGAGCACCGAAGCGCATGAATCAAGTGTCTGAGCGTATCGCGAGAGCAATGCAGCTGATAAGTAAAGAACTCATCTCGACGGCACATACAAGGACTGATCAACACAGGAGGGAAGAGCATGACCAAAAGGAGTACATGGCGGGCAGCGGCTGTCTTAGGAGCGTTGCTGATGATCCCAGCCTTGGGTTGGGCTCACGATGCATCGATCGACATCGCGGCACCCACAGCCGAGCAGGAATTCGTCGTTGATACCCTGCCCGTCACCATTCCGGTGACTGGAACGATCTCGCACAGCGCCCCGCCGAACGGCGCCAACGTTGCCGATAGTAAAGCGTGTGTGATGGTGGATGAGGGGACGCCTGAGGCGGCGACGGTGTGTGAGCCGGCACCTGTCTTCGCGGGAAAACCACCGTCCTCATACCAGTATTCCGTGAACGTGTCAATCAACACCGAGGGTACACATACCTTGCGAGCCTTCACCAATAAAACTGGGGGTGGCCATCCTGGCGAGTCTGAGCTCGTGACCATCTATGTGTACCTGGCATCCGTCACATGCGACGAAGTGGACCCCCAGGCCACGCCAATCAATACATGAATGGGATGAATCTGCCACGGGAATACGCCCAATACCGCGGCAAGGTCGTTCAGCAGATCGCTCATAACTATAACGACGGCAAATACGGCACCTGCCACTACGACTATGCGCTCGTCGAGGCCGATGTCGATCAGTACATCTCCGAGCTTGAGTTCGATCAATAGACTAGCAGCAATGATCCAGATCCACGACCGCATCACGCCCACGATGGCAACTTAACTTCGCGTATGGTGCAGCAAGATAGAGATATCGACATACAGGAATGCTACGGATTGATGGTAAAGCGGAACGAGGGAAAGGAGGTGGTTGTAGAGACCGATCGCGCGAGGCTCTTCGGTTGGACTTTGGTGCGCGTCCACTGTGGATGGGCACCGCGTTGGGACGGTTGAGCGACACGCTCGGCCACAGGTAGAAAAGGGATGGACTTCGGTGCGCATCCACGGTGGATCGGCACCGCATTGAAAAGGTTGAGCCTGTCGCTCAGCCGTAGGTAACGAAGGAAAGGAGAAAAAAGGATGTTGAAGCTTCAGATGTGGATTCATGACAAGTTCGTGCGGCCGGTGCAGAATGTCGAAGGGGCTACGATGATCGAGTACGGCTTAATCGTCGCCCTCGTTTCGGTGGTGACTATCGTGACCCTGACGGCGGTTGGCAACAGCTTAGATACACTCTACCAAGCCGTGGATACCGCTCTTCAGAGCGCGCTGTAACCAAGGCCCTCAACGCCGGCCTCAACCCCGTTGGGAGCCGGCAAGGGCATCTTCCCAACGATGACATGTTGGGGAGATGCCCGGGGCATGCTTGCATCGTGTCGAGCAGGTTTTTCACGTGAGAATCCAAGGGCCTACAACAGTGCTCCCTCTTTGAGCGACAGCGTGAGATTGGAGGGCGGTAGTGAAGGTTTTGGAGGGATATACCTGGCAGCGATGGCTGGGGGGCAGGGCCATGCCTCTGGCCTTCTTCGCCATGCTTTTGGTCGCGGGTAGCCTTGCCCTGCCGCGTGAGGCGGCTCTGCTGGCGCGTGAAGGGATAAGCCTCCATGGAGCGCTGGAGCTGGTCCGCCGCTGCCTAATGCTGGGGTTTTGGCTGTTGATCGTGGCCGCGTATTTGACCCGGACCCAAGCGGTGGCACCGGCATCCGGGTTCTGGGAGCGGGTCTTCCCGCTGCTGGTGATGTTCACTGCGCCCGTCGGGGTTTGGTTTCTCGGCCGTGCTGGGATGCCACACCGCATGGAACTCATTGGCGTAGCGCTCCTGACCACGCTGCTGGGCTATGGCATCAGCCTGTGGGCTCTGTGGCACTTGCGAGGGGCCTTTGCGATTATGGCGGAGGCGCGTCGCACGGTGAGCTCGGGTCCATATCAATATGTCCGTCATCCCCTCTACCTTGGAGAGGCCCTGACTTTATTGGGTCTCTGTTTGATGATCGGCACCGCCATGGCCTTGCTCTTCTGGGCAGGGTTCACGGTGCTGCAGCTGACACGCGCCCGCATTGAAGAGGTGAAGCTCTCCAGTCAGTTCGATGATTATAGAGCCTACCGACAGCGAACCCGGTTCATCCTCCCAGGTCTTTACTAGGCGTTGCGGAGGATGGTTCACTCGCTGTCAGGGATTGCCGGGGGTTCAAACTGGATCAGGCTGAAAAGCACCCTAAAGAAATGATTATTGTTGAAAAATTAATTGACAGAACGATCAATTTTTGCTACGTAAGGGCAAGTCAACCATGAAAAAATCCCAGCCATTTCTCTTGCTTGGACTGGCGGCATGCATGGCCTTGGTCACCAGCGTGCTGGTCTACAATTGGTTGCAACGGCAACCCAAGGTCGTGGAAAAGGTCATCGGCGCACAGACCGAGATGGTGGCTGTAGCCGTGAGCGACCTGTTCTGGGGTACCAAGCTTGCCCCAGAACACATCAAGCTGGTCCCGTTCCCCACCAATAGCCTTCCCCAAGGGCATTTCTCTACCGTTGACAGCCTCCAGAGCCGGGTGCTGGTGGCCAATGTGACGGTGAACGAACCCATTTTGGAATCGAAATTGGCCCCGCGCGAGGTGACGATGGGTGGTGTGGCAGCCGTCACGCGTCCGGAAAAACGGGCCATGGCCGTGAAGGTCGATGATATCATCGGCGTGGCTGGCTTCATCAACCCGGGAAACCGCGTGGATGTGCTGGTGACCATCAATCATGACCCGCCGGTTACCAAGACCGTTCTGCAAAACGTGCTGGTCCTCGCCGCCGGTCCCGACTTGGACCGCAAGGGGAAAGAAGAGAAGCCGTCATCGGTGAAGGTCATCACGCTAGAGGTGACGCCGGAGGAGGGCGAAAAGCTCGGCCTGGCCGCGACGGAAGGGAAAATCGTCCTGACATTGCGCAATCAGCTCAATGCTGATGCCGTTCTCACCAGAGGTGCAACCATTCCCAGCCTTTTGAACTCATATCGCATCCCGGAGGAGGTGAAACCGGAGCAGCCCAAAGCAGTCGTTCACAGTAACGGCAAGCCTGCAGCACCCGAGATGTCTGTGGAATTGATTCAGGGGAGTAAAGTCAGCACGCTGACCTTCAAACGCGACTAACGAGGGGACAACACCATGGGAGACCGCAAGCGGCAGATAGGGATATTAGCCATGGGAGTGCTGGTTGCGAGCCTTATGTTCCTTTGTTCGTCTGACAGCGGCGCACAAGTGCCATCCCAAGGGGCCATCAAGACATATACCCCGCAAAGGCTCGATCTCGTGGTGGGAAAATCGCTGGTGATCGATACCCCTGTCACCGTCAAGCGTGTCTCGATAGCCAATCCAGAGATCGCCGAGACCGTGGTGATCTCGCCGCGCCAAATCTACCTCACCGGCACAGCGGTGGGCACAACGAACATGACGCTGTGGGGAACGGATGATCGCGTCTGGACGATTTTCGACGTGACGGTAGCTCCAGACCTCTCACTGCTCAAGGAAAAACTGCAGGAAATTCTGCCGGGGGAGAATATCAAGGTGATCGCCGCCCATGATTCGATCACACTGTCCGGTGAGGTATCCAGTGCGGCCAACCTCTCCCAGGCGCTGGCGGTCACCGAGGCCTTTGCGCCCAAGAAGGTCGTCAACCTTACGCAAGTCGGCGGGGTGCACCAAGTCATGCTGGAAGTGCGCGTCGCCGAGATGTCCCGCTCGCTGGCCAGGCGGCTCGGGTTCAATTTCAGCGCCGTCACGGAGAGCGGGGGGTTCGGGGTATCGCTCCTCAATAACCTCAGCGCTGTGGTGGCTCCGCGCGATGCGATTTTCCTGCCGACGCGCGACCCCGCCCTTGCGCCATTTGGCCAGATTTTTGGCTCTGCTATTAATGCGTTGTTTCGCTTCCACAAAGGGGATACGACCTGGACCGGCTTCATCGATGCCTTGAAGGAAAACGGTCTGATCAAGGTGTTAGCCGAGCCGACGCTGGTCACCTTGAGCGGACAGGAAGCGCGGTTCCTGGCCGGGGGTGAGTTTCCCATCCCGGTGCCGCAAGAGCGTGACGTGATCACGATTACCTTTAAACCATTCGGGGTAGGACTCAGTTTTACGCCCACGGTCCTCGGCAACGACAAAATCAGCATGCGGGTGGCGCCGGAGGTCTCCGACCTGGATTTCTCCACGGCGGTATTCCTTCAGGGCTTTGTCGTACCCGGTCTGACCACCCGACGCGCCTCCACCGTCATCGAGCTGGCCAATGGGCAAAGCTTTGCCATTGCGGGGCTCCTCCGTGAAACCGTGCGCGAGGCCGTCAGCAAGTTTCCAGTCTTAGGGGACATTCCGATTCTCGGAGCGTTATTTCGCAGCACGTCGTTTCAGAAGAATGAGTCCGAGTTGATCATCATTGTCACACCGCATCTGGTGAAGCCACTGGATATGGCCAAACAGACGTTGCCAACTGACCAGTTTATCGAACCCAATGACTTCGAATGGTATCTGCTGGGGCTTCTGGAAGGGACGGAGCCCTCGCCAGCTCACAGGCGGGAGCGCGGGCAGGCTCAAGACGTGCCGCTGGCCCTTCTCAGGAAAGCTGGCGGACTCGAGGGCGAATTTGGCTACATCATCCCCTAGGAGAGGCGTTATGAACCAGGTAGGTCGGCTGTTTCCGGCGTTTGTCGGCATCGGGATCATTATTGTGACAGTGGTCGGCTGCACGATTGGACCGACCAGGTTGGAGGCTGATTACGGTAAGTCCGTGGCCCTTGCCAGGTCTGGTCAGATTCTGGACCCCAGGGCGCAGCACAACCTGGTACCACTCTATGGTTTTGATGGGAAGGCTGCCGCAGCAACCATTGAGCGCTATCAAGCGTCATTTGAAAAACCTACGCCGCCGCCCTCATTTGTCATCTCCGTCGGCCAGGGGAGGTAATGGCAGTGCAACTGAAACGTGAAGAGGGGGCAGCGGCGGTCGAATTCGCCCTTGTGCTGCCCTTGCTCCTGATGATTCTCTTTGGGATCATCGAATTCGGCCTCGTCCTGTTCAGGCAGGAGGTCATCACGAATGCCAGCCGGGAAGGGGCGCGATTCGGGATTTTGATCGGGGACCCCAGGCCTACACCAGCGCAGATCGAGGCCGTTGTCACCACCTACCTGACGAATGCCGGCTTAGATGCTGGTAATGCCACCGTGAGTGTGACTGGGGCCCAAGGTGCGTCAGGCAGTGATCTGACGGTCTCGGTGCTCTACCCGTATGACTTTCTGGTATTGCCGAAGTTCGCTTTGGGCTTAAGCGACACGCTCAATTTGAGCGCCACGACCGTCATGAAAATGGAGTAATGGGAGTATGTGGTAATGAAGTGCATGAAGTTGAGGAAACTAGTATCGGAACAACGTGGCGGCGTGGCCATCATGGTCGCTGTCTCCGCCGTCGTCTTGCTGTCGTTCGCCGCTCTAGTCATCGACATCGGTTACGGCTGGGTAGTCAAAAATCAACTGCACAACACGGCCGACGCCGGAGCGCTCGCCGGCACGAGTTGTTTGGGCATCATCTACACCGGCGGCTCGCGCCCGGTCTGCGGCACCTACCCAGAAATGTCTCCTGACGCGCAACAAAGTTATGTGCTCACGCCTGGGCATCGCGCGGCCATCATTGCCGAGGTGCAAGATGCAGCGCTGAAGAATGCCTCAGGCGGCGTCTCGATTAGCATCTCTGAGGCGGATATTCGCATTGGTCAGTGGGATGTCGAAAGCCGAACGCTGACGGTGACGGACGAACGCCCCACGGCAGTAGAGGTCACCGCCCGTCGGGACGGAACGACTAATGGCCCCATCAGCACCTTCCTCGGCAACATCATGGGGATCAGCAGCCTCAATGTCAGAGCGACCTCGGTCAGAAATGGCCTCCCGGAGGAGCCCACCGCAGCGCTGACGGGGGTCAGCTATGCTGGCCCTGGGACCCTGGATCTTCCTGTGGGGATCTCAGCGGAGTGGTTCCGGAACAAAGCAGTGTTTTGCAACCAGAACATCCGCTTCTATCCGACAGGCGATCCAGCGGGATGTGCCGGCTGGATGACCTATGATCTGTCGCCAGCCAACGCCAGCACCCTACGTAAGGATATCTTACAGGAAATGCCGCCCTTTGGATCGTATGAGCCACCAGAGGCCTATGCCGGGGGCACACAATTTCAGTTCATCGGCGGCAACGTCGCGAGCGCATTGCCAGATCTCAAAGCCCTCTTCGATGCCAACAAACAGCCCGATCCATCATCGCCAACAGGGTATGTCTGGAAGACCTTCGTCGTGGTGTATGAAAGTGCGGACTGCTCTAACCCTTCAGGAGCACACACGATCGTAGGCTTTGCCTCTGTCGCGATCACCAATGTCTTGGCGCCGCCTGACGGCCAGCTCATCGAAGGTCAGGTTAAGTGCGACCTGATCGAACCAAATACCCGCGGAGGTGGCTCCAATTTCGGTACATTGGGCAGCATCCCTGGGTTGGTGCAGTAGACGAGGAAAGGCGGAACGACAGTGGCTATGATCGCCGTGGGCTTGGACATCAAGAATGAATGGCTGCGGGGCGAGTTTGAGGAGATCATCGCCTCTCAGCAAGGGTTTCAGCTCACCAAGCCTGACCAGCACCACACTGCAGATCTCCTCATCCTGGAGCTGGATGAAGACCGGAGCAAAACGTTCTCTCGCATTCAAGCCATTCTGGCAGCTTCCCCCACGACGGAGATCTTCCTGACTTCCCTGCATACCGATTCCGCGGTCTTGTTAGAGGCCTTACGAACGGGAGTGAAGGAGTTCATTCCGCAGCCGCTGAAACGCGACGAGCTGGAAGAAGCCTTTGCGCGCTTCCAGGAACGGCACAAGGAGAGAAATCCCGCAACAGCGAAGCGCGGTAAGCTGATCACCGTTATCGGCAGCAAGGGGGGTGTGGGTACAACGACGGTCGCCGTCAACCTCGCCATCAGCCTCCGCCACGCAGATCCAGATCGCTCAGCGGTGCTGGTGGATTTGAATCCGCAATTCGGCGATGCCGCCCTTTTCCTCGACATCGAACCCAGCCATACCATGGGCGACATCGCCAAAAACGTTGCCCGCCTGGACGAAACTCTCCTGATGAGTATCCTGTCCAAGCACGCTTCAGGGTTGTCTCTCCTGCCTGCCGTAGAAGCCGTCAACGAAATCGGTCTATTGACGCCGGATGTGGTGGAGAAAACCTTGAATTTGCTCCAAGTGATGTTCGACTATGTCATCATCGATAGCGGTGACTCTCTTGCCGATACGACACTGGCGACGCTTAATATATCTCCGACTGTTTTCCTGGTATGCACCCTCACACTCCCTGTCCTGCGCAATACCAAGCGTTTTCTTAACATCCTCGATCATTTGCGTTATCCAATAGAACATATCCGGATTATTGTTAATCGTTACGAGAAACACACAGAAGTTTCTCTAAAAGATCTACAGGAGGTTTTGGGACGGCAAGCTTCATGGATCATTCCTAATGACTACTTTACCACGATGAATGCAATCAATAAAGGACAGCCGCTTGCTTCTATAGCTCGAAGAGCAGATGTAACCAAAAGTTTCACAAAACTTGCCCAAACACTGTCAATCGACGAACAACAGACGTATAAGCCATCATTGCTGTCCAGACTATTCAAATCGAATTAAAGAGAGGCACGATACGATGGTTCAGCTCGCACATCATTCTTCCGGCGTTAATACACCTCAGCGGCCAATTCTCTTGAGCCAGCGGCGTTTGGAATCTCAGTCGTTTGGCAGCGAATATCAAGAATTGAAAAGTCGTATTCATGATCGCTTGCTGGATCTCCTGGATTTCTCCGTCTTGGAGTCAATGGATAGGGCAGCGCTACGGCAAGAAATCGTCAAACTGGTGGAACAGATCTTGGCTGGCGAGACGGTCCCGCTCAATTTTCGCGAACGCGAGCGACTGGTCAAGGAGGTGCAGGACGAAGTGCTGGGCTTTGGACCTCTAGAGCCCCTTCTCCAGGACCCGACCATCTCAGATATCCTGGTCAATACGTACCGGCAGATCTATGTCGAGCGACGCGGCAAATTAGAGCTCACCGAAGGCCGCTTTAAAGATGATGCACACCTACGCAAAATCATCGATCGCATCGTGTCCAACGTCGGCCGCCGCATCGATGAATCGTCGCCGATGGTGGATGCCCGACTGCCTGATGGTTCGCGTGTCAATGCCATCATCCCGCCGCTCGCTGTCGATGGCCCGATTCTGTCTATCAGACGGTTCGCCGTCGACCCGCTGCAACTGGAAGATCTCGTCAACTTAAAGACACTCACTCCCGAGATCGGCGAATTCTTTCGCGCCATCGTGCGTGCTCGGCTGAACGTCCTGATCGCCGGCGGCACAGGCAGCGGCAAAACCACGATGCTCAATGTGCTATCTGGATTTATTCCATCCACGGAACGCATCGTCACCATCGAAGATTCGGCCGAGCTGCAGCTTCGGCAGGAACATGTCGTTCGGTTGGAAACCCGACCGCCCAATATCGAAGGCAAGGGGCAGGTTACGCAGCGCGACCTCGTCCGCAACAGCCTGCGTATGCGGCCGGATCGCATCATCGTCGGGGAGGTGCGCGGGGATGAGGCCCTCGATATGCTGCAGGCGATGAACACCGGCCATGATGGCTCGCTGAGTACTATTCATGCCAACACTCCTCGTGATGCGTTACTGAGATTGGAGACTATGGTCGCCATGGCTGGGCTGAACATTCCGACGAAGTTCGTCAGGCACTATATCACCTCGGCCCTCGATATCCTCGTGCACGTGGCACGCCTCAGCGATGGCAGCCGCAAGCTGGTGAGTCTGCAGGAGGTCACCGGCATGGAGGGCGAGACCATTAACCTGCAGGAGATCTTCGTCTTTGAGCAGCACGGTCTGGATGCGAACGGCGTTGTGCAGGGACGATTTAAGGCCACCGGCATCCGACCCCGCTTCGTCGAGAAGCTGCAGGCCCGGGGCATCCAGGTCCCACTGGATATGTTCGACCCCCGTAGAACTTATGACGTGTAACTGATTAGCTCTTACGCGTCAGCGTATCGCGGGCTTCTCTCCGACCCGAAACTTCCCCCGGAGGGAGAGGGCTAGCAGGCGAGAGCGAGGGTACTATGGATTTGGTTATTGGTATAGCAATTTTTGCCACGCTCGTCTTCCTCATCGAGGGGAGCGTCTTCGCAGTCCGAGCTATTCACAATCCGGAACGGAGGAGGCTGCGCAAACGCCTCCAGCACTTCTCGTCCGAACAGAACGGCGTTCAGTCGATTGACATCGTACGCCGGCGTGTTCTCAGCGACGTGCCCTGGCTCAACGTCATCTTGATGAACACCCCAGGGATGCCGTACCTTGGGCGTCTTCTAGAACAAGCCGATTGCCGCTATTCGGCGGGGGTCTTTGTGTCACTGTCGGTTCTCCTGACGCTGATGGGGTTCCTGGTCGGCTCCCTTCTGCTCCAGAATATGGTGTTGCAGGTGATAGGAGCTGTGTTGTGTGGGTTGATGCCCTCCCTCTATATCTCTTATAAAAAGTACCAGCGGTTGCAGAAATTCCTGCGGCAGCTCCCGGAGGCCCTCGACTTAATCGCGCGCGCGTTACGAGCTGGTCATACCTTCCAAGTCGGCTTGAAGATGGTCGGCGAGGAATTCCCCGATCCCTTGGGCACAGAATTCGATAGGACCCTGGCTGAGATCAATTTCGGCGCCGGCATCCCGGAGGCATTGAAAAACCTGGCGCGCCGTGTCGACTGCCCGGATTTGCATTTCTTCGTGGTGGCCATCCTCATCCAGCGGGAGACAGGAGGCAATTTGGCGGAAATCGCCGAGAACATCGCTCACCTCATCCGCAAGCGCTTCGAGCTGCAAGACCGCGTCCGCGCCCTCGCCGCCGAAGGGAAATTATCCGCCATCATCATGTTCGCGCTGCCGTTCTTTCTTGCGCTGGCGATCTCCGTCCTGAACCCGAAGTATCTCGGGGTGCTGTTCAGTGATCCCATCGGCAAGGGCATGCTGGGGGTTGCCGCTATCATCATGGTCATCGGCGCGGTTGCTGTTAAAAAGATGATTCATATCAAAGTGTAGGGACATTACCTATGGATCTGACCATCATCATCACTGCCTCTGTGTTTTTCATGACGTTGCTAAGCATTTTTGGTATCTCTTCATATGCCAGCTCCCGCACGAAGCAGAAAGAATGGACGCAGCGACTGAGAGGCAAAGAGAAGCTCGCTGCCGCGGCAGTGATCCACGACGGTTCCGTTCCTGAGCAGCCGCGCTTGTTCAAGTTTCTGGGGAGCCTTGGCGAGGCCGCTAAGCCCAAGAACATCGACGAGCTGTCGCACATCCGCAGGACGCTCATCAAGGCGGGATATCGCAGCGTCGATGCGCCGCTGATCTTCTTTGGGGCCAGGCTTTTGCTCGCTATTGTCCTCCCGGCGGTGTTCGCGGCGCTGCGCACGTCTGCACTGCCGATGCTTTCCTACAGGCATACTATGGTTCTGTTCGTGCTCTTGGCGGTAGTGGGTTTCTATGCCCCCAATCTCTGGGTCAAGATGAGGACGCAGCGCCGACAGCGGAAAATCACCGAAGGCTTTCCGGATGCCCTGGATCTGATGACCGTGTGCGTCGAGGCCGGCTTGGGGCTCGATGCCGCGCTCAACCACGTGGCCGACGAGATCGCCATGAGCAATCAGATCTTGAGCGAGGAGTTGAAGCTCGTCAACCTGGAATTACGGGCTGGGCAATCGCGGCAGAATGCGCTGCGGAACCTGAGTTTGCGGACCGACCTGGAAGATGTCAACAACTTCACCACGCTCCTCATCCAGACGGACAACTTCGGCACCAGTATCGGTCAAGCCCTCAGAGTGCATTCCGATACTATGCGCACGAAGCGGCACAGTCGGGCGGAGGAGGCAGCCGCCAAGTTGCCGGTGAAGCTGTTATTCCCGCTGGTTTTCTTTATCTTCCCCAGCATGTTTGTGGTCATCTTGGGGCCGGCTGTCATCCAGATCATCCGGATCCTTCTGCCTACGATGGCTCCCAAGTAAAGGGGGTAGTGCAGCGCTCACGGGTCAACCGACGTTCACAACGTAAACCGGGCAGCGAGGAGGATCGAGCCATGTCGCACCTTCAAGCAGACGGGAGTCATGGTGATGTGGGCGTTAGGTCTTGGCCCGTCGTTCTGGCCCTCCTCGGCGCCATCTCCCTAGCTGGTGGGGGTTGTGCTACCAACAACAGCCCGCAAGTGCTCATGGGAGAATATAAGAAGATTCTCGAACGCCAGAAGGCTGGCATGGCGTTTGAGGATGACGTTACCAAGAAACTCCCCGAGATGACGGCGGCCGAATACGAGCGCCTGGGAGATACGTACCTGCTGCAGGGCAAGATCAATATGGCCTACCTGCAATACGACAAGGCTCTGCGTCTGGAGCCCAAGCAAGCCCGTACCCGTTATAAAGTGGGCCTGTTGTTTCTAAGAAGGGGATTAGCTGACGAGGCGTTAAAAGAATTCCAAGCGATCTTGCAGCATGATGCCACATTCGCCCTGGCGTATGAAGGCATGGGCCAGGTGCTTCTGAAGAAGGCCAACTATGAAGACGCTGAGAAGCATTTTCGCCACGCCCTAGCCTTAAGCCCTGAGCTGTGGCAGTGTCATAATTTCCTCGGCATCCTCTACGACCGGCAGCAACGCTACGATGCGGCCATTGCTGAGTATCGTGCTGCTCTAGCCATGAAACCCGAGGATAGCTTTCTACTGAATAATTTGGGGATGTCTTACTACCTCAAAGGCAACTATGAGGGGGCAGTCCACGTCTTTACGGAGGCGCTGAAGACTGCCCCCGCTCAGAGCAAAATCTACAACAATCTGGGGTTAGCACTGGCAAAGCTGGGTAGATACGGCGAAGCCCTCGAGGCCTTCAAACATGCCGGTGGCGATGCCAAAGCATATAACAACCTCGGCGTCATTTACTTGGGGGAGAAGCGCTACCAAGATGCCATTGCTGCCTTTGAGAAGGCCATTCAGTTAAGTCCCAGCTATTATGCGAAAGCGAATGAAAATTTAAAAGTCGCCAGACAGGCTCTGGCGGGAGCCGGCTCGGCCGCTGCCATACCAACGCAGGGACCGGCATCGCCACCGCAGTCAGCGCCTCTCGCGAACCAAGAGCCATCGGCTTCCGAACGGCAACCGTCAAGCCCGCGGCCAGCGATCAGCGATCGCCGGTCCGAGACAAGGAACCTCTTCCCAACGACTGCAGCTGCCTTGCCGACACAAGTCATAGAGACAAGTGGACCGTCTACCGTTCATGTGCCCAGCTTCAGCACCAAGCCCAAGGCCGATCGGCTAGTCTCGTACTACCGGCAGCGCAGCTATCAAGCATTCTCCACGCCGCAGTCAGGAGCTGAGGAGAAAGCCCGTTGGCGGGGGACCTTTATCGGCCGCTTCGCTACAAAGGCTGATGCCGAGGCTTTCGGCCGTCACGTGCCGCTGCAGGAAAGGCTTACAGAATGGCTCGTTGCGCGCGATAGTCGGGCTGGCGTATGAGGGCCGTGGGGGCGCTTTCGACCATCAGAAGAAGGGCAATCAGTATGAAGGTAACAGCATTGGAAATTCGGCAGCGCGTGTTCGCTCTGAACTTCCGGGGCTATGACCCAGCGGAGGTCGACACATTTCTAGAGCTCGTGGCGAGTCAGATTGAACAACTCATGAAGGACAACATCGAGCTACGCCAGGCGCTGGCCTGGCAGCAGCATGACTTGGAACGTATACGACGGGGTGAGGACGATTGGAAGAAAGCCCTGCTGACCGTCCAGCAGGTCAACGACGATCTGATCCAGCGTACCCAGCAACGGGCACAGGCAATCCTGAAGGAAGCGGAACGTCAGGCCCAGCGGATGCTTCAGGCAGCAGAGAAAGGTCGCCAAGCGCTGGCGCACGACGTACACGTGCTGACGCGCCAAAAACTCCGGTTGCGAAGCCAGCTGCGCAGCCTTCTGGAGCAACACCTCGCATTATTGGAAGCTCAGGAGGGAGAGACTGAGGAGCAGGGGGCTGATGATGGTCCTATCGCCGTCTTCGACGTCGCAGAAGTGCCACAGCGATGAAGAAGGCGAGCGCTTCTCCATCCGCAGCGATCCTCGTGTGGCTTTCCCTGGTGGCCATCTTATGCGGGAACATGGCACTGACCAGCACACCCGGTGACGGCATGCGGTACGCCTGGGACGATGCCCAAGGGTGGGACTTTCCCTCGGACACGCGTCCGCAGGCACAGGAGCTGCCTGCGTATCAGTTTCGCGTACCCCGTCTCGCGGCGGTGCAGCCTGGGCGCACCGGCGTCACCGAACAACCAGGGCGGCGCGGCGTCACGGAGCAAGAGACCCGATCTACCACGACGCCTGATCATCTCGTGCGCGAGCCCATGCCCCCCGGCGGTCGCCTGCGGCCGATCATCGTCGAGGCCACGCTGAACCGGACAGTGTCGGTCCCCCTGATGCTGGATACCGGCGCGTCCTATACCGTCCTGACCCGGCAAACCGCCCATGATCTAGGCATCAGCGGTCTCGAACGCCTACCCAGGCAGCGCTTCCTGACACCTGGTGGTCCGATCCAGGCGCCGGTGACCACCCTGAAGTTCATCCGGGTGGGATCGGTTGAGGTCCAGGATGTCGCGGTGGCCATCGACCTTGCCGGACACTTGGACATCGGCCTCCTGGGGATGACCTTTCTGCGCCACTTCAAGGTCACCGTGGATCAGGCGCAAGGCCAGGTCAGGTTTGAGCGGCGCTAAGCTGCTGGCTGGACACGCGGTCGATCCACATCTTTTAGGTGCCTTCCGCCTCGCCAGGTAAAGATAACCCATGCAGGCCCTCTAGGCGCTGGGGATCCGTGCGCTCTGTGTAGGTCAAGGTCGGGCCAAAAGCCTCACGCACCCGAGCGGAAAAATTCAAGACATCCACCGTAAGCACCCGCCGCGTTGTCGGATCGTAACGGACCCATACCTCGTCGGCGGCCTCCTCTGCCACCCCAGGCTGTGGCACCTCAGTAAAGGTGAAGGTGAGGATATCCGCCTGGTCATCATATTGGGCGGTGATCACTGGGAAACGTTCCCCATTCTGGGCCATAATTGCGTTCCTCGGGAAGAGACTGCGCGACTCAGATACAGCATCGTTACATAGCCACGCCGGCTAGTCGCCTCTTGCACGTACTTTACTGCAACCACGATATGCTTGCCAACGAACTCGCCGCGTCCAACGCCAAGCCGGTAAAAGATGCGTGAGCGTTCATCGCGCCTACTCTGAAAAACAAGGGTAGGAGACTCGATGGTCGCTCGCGCATCCTCCAGATAGTCGTGGATTTCGGGATGAGATCCTTGTTCATCATGGCCTGCCTTCGCACGCCAGGTTGCCCGGCTCAGCAGAACAGACGTTCCTGCATAGTCGATGGTTTCAAATACCCATTCAGATGGGGCATCCATTGTTATGGCTTCGCCGCAGCTCCCGAATCCGTGCTCGTCGGCTTTTCCTGCACCGCCGGAGCGACCCCATCAAATGCCTGTTGCAGCAGGCGCGCCTTTTCTTCTTCGATCGGATGGGGATGGATGGCCGAGAGCGCCGGGTGTGCGCCGCCCGCACCGGTAATCACCGTCGCCTGCTTCACGGGGAAGAGGTCGAGGGTCTGCGCAAACGGCTGGATGAACTGGTCGAAATGCTCGATGAGGTAGGCTTGTAGCGCGGTAGGCCCCCCTTGTTGCAGAATGTCCACCGTGCGTGTGAGCTGGTCGATTTCCGCCTGCGCCCGCCCCCGCACCGCCGCTGCCTGGGCTTTCGCCTCGAGCATCAGGCGCTCCTTTTCGGCCGCTACCGGGGTGATGATCTCCGCTTCATACTTGGCGCGCAACATCTCGATGCGCTGCTGCTCCGCCTCGATCTGGGCGCGAATGCCCGCCACCTGCGCTTCGGCGTCGCGCTGCGCTTTCTGGATGTCGACGGCGGCACGCTGGCGTTCGGTGGCGATTTTGACGCGGGTTTCCGCCAGGAGATTCTCGCGGGCGTTCTCGAAGGCACGGATGGCCACCTCGGCCCGGCGGGCTTCCGAGGCTTCCTTGGCAGCCGCTTGGGCTAAGGCCCGCGCCTCGCGCGCCTGGGTTTCGGCGTTCGCGGCCTGGATGCGCTTCAGCAGCGCGATGTAGAGCTCGGGATCTGCCACGCCATCCAGACGATGATCGTCGACGTCGGCGATGTTCATCGCCGTGATCTCGAGCCCGATACCCTCCAGATCCGTCTTGCAGACGCGAATCATATTCTGGACCAGGATGTCTTTATCGGTCATCACCTGTTCCGGGGTCATCGTCGCGATGGAGTCGCGCAGGTGGCCCTCGATGATCGAGGTGGCGGTCCTGGTCAGCTCCGCCCAATTCTGCGTCATCAGCAAGATGCGCCGGATGGCATTGCGGAGGCCTCTCCCCGAGGAGGCGACGGCGAAGCTCACCGTGGCCACCACCGTGAGGGGCACGATGCCGGCGCCGATGGCCGATTCCACCGGCACGCTCGTCGTCTGCGGTCGCAGGTCCATCTTGTAGAAGCGATGGATGAGGGGCCACACGAAGACCCGGCCGCCGCGCAGCGTGGCAAACCCCTCAGAGCCTTTGCCGGCGACGATGGCCAGTTCGTTGGCGCCGACGATCTTCATCTTGGTGATCAGCTGCAGGATGAGGGTCAAAGCCACCAGCACGAGAAGCACGCCGACAAAGCCGATCATAAAGCCCTGCGCCATGACATCTTGGATCATGACCGCCCCTCCTCTGCGCGGCTGGCGGCTGGGGCGGCTGCCAGCAAGTCGCGGATGCGAAGGCCAAACCCCTCCTCAAAGCACCGCAGGAAATCCACCAGCGCCTCAGGCCCCCGATTGACCACACCGTTGAACCCGCGCCGGTCATCCATGACCACCAGGGTGTCGACGTCTATGCCCTGGGCATGCCGTTGATAGGCCTCAAAGACATGCGGCAGTCGCTGTTGGACGAAGAGCGCGATCCGGCCCAGCTCCCCCGCGTGGGCCACCAATTCCACCTTTTGCCGCAGGAGGTCGTTGTGGGTCTCCTGCAGGATGCGCACGGCCTCGCCCTCGCCGGCGGCACGGATCTCCGCGGCGCGTTGGCGGGCCTCGGCCTCCAACGTGACGTTGGAGACGTTCATCAACTTCTGCAATTCGATGGTCGTTTCTTGGACAGCGCGCTGTCCTTCGCTGCGCGCCTTGTTGATGCCGCCATCGGCCTCCAAGCGCGCCCGCTCGATGTCGGCTTGGCATTGGCGGCGCAGCACTTCCAGCTCTTGCTGGGCCGCGAGTATCTGCTCATTGGCGCGGTTTTCGGCAACGATCTCGCGCCGCTTGGCGTCGGATTCCGCCCGCTCAGCGCGGGCCCGTAGGCGTGCTTCCTCGATTTCGACCTCCTGCCGTTTGCGCGACAGGGTTTTATTGGCGAGATTGGCGATGTAATTGGAGGTGTCCCAGATCTTCTGCAGCGATACGGAGACGACGCGCATGCCGAAGGAGCTGAGGTCTTGATTGCTATCCGTCAGCAACTCTTGCCGGAAATGCGCCCGTTCGCCCTCGGTGCCCGGCGGTGTGGCTGCATTGCTGGGCCGGTCGGCATCCTCGCCGCTCTCCGCCATGCCGATGGCCTCAAGCGGGGTGGTCTTGTTGAGGGCGCCGCGCACGTTGCCGATCATCGTCTGCTGAATCTGCTCCTGAATCTCGTCCCGGGATTTGCCCATCAGCCGTTCGACCGCAGCATACAACAGCGTCTCGTCGTCCACATCGACGCAGACACACGCCGTCGCATCGGCGCCGACGGTGATGCCGTTGGCGGCATTGACCCCCTCGACGCGGACGTTGATGGGGATGATGCTCAGGTCGAGGGTCTGCACGCTCTGGAAGTAGGGGATGACCACGGTCCACCCCCCCTTATGGATGCGAAAGCCGTATTCTTTGCCCTGTACCCGCGTTTTCGCCCCCGTCACTACCAGCACTTCGTCCGGGGGGCAGACCCAAACGAGCGCGCGCAGGATGCCGACTCCGAAGAAGAAGCAGGCGATCGCCACGACGCCCCCAAGGACGGGCAGCCATACCATCATGTGTATCCCCCTTTGGCCAGAGCTCTGCGACGCTCACGATCCGCCGAGGAAAAATCCCCCCTCGGCGCGGCGGACATAGACACAGTCGTCCTCGACCCGGACGATCTCGACGACTTCCCCGGTGCGGAATGTATCCCCCGCGTCTTCCGCCAGCGCATAGCGCTCGACGACGGTCTGCCCCAGCTTGACGCGCACCTTGCCCATGGCCGTGCTGGACAGTGGGACGATGACGCCGGCGCGCTCGAACAGGAGTTCTTCATCGCGAACCGTGGAATCGACGTCGCGCTGCTGGAAGCGGAAGAAGCGGTGTGCCAGAACAGCGGCGGCGATCCCCCCTGGCACGGCCCAGGCCAGACTCCCCAACGCTGTGGCTGCAGTCGCTTGCGCTACCAGTCCCAGCGGACCGAAGCCCAATGCGAAATAGACCCCCATCCGTAGGTAGCGGAGGATCGAAAGCAGCGGCGTATGCACATCATTGGGCGCATCGTCGTCTGCTACCGCGCCATGATCAGCGCTCTCCCCTGCAGCGTCATGGTCGCCCTGGCCCAAGATGCCGAGCATATCCACCAGCGTGACACCGACGCCGAACACCGCAGCGAAGAGATAGACCCCCTGCAGCCATTGTGCTAACATGGCGACCGCTACTCCTGGATCATCGCCTCTGTGGTCGAGGCGGCGCCTCGCGCCCCATGTCGAGGATCGACACGAGCATCTTCACATCACACCTGGGGCATGGGATTCACGCGGGAATGAGGAAGTGAACAGGTAACACGGGTATGGCTGTTGCCGAAGCGAAGAGGCCCTGGAGAGGAGAGGAGGCGTGGCGAAGCTGAGACCCGGGAAGCTGAGCGCTCCGCGGGTCTCCTGGTGGTCGATCTGATCGCTATAGAGTCACGAGGCGTGTTAGGCCATGCCTCTCCGCTGGTAGCTGCCTTATTTCAGCCCCTGCAGCACCTGCACGACCTCCTTGGTATCCGGCACGGTCGGGATATCGTACTGCTTCACCCAGCGCACGATGCCTTCTTTATCGATCACCACCACGGCGCGCGCCGTAATGCCACGCTCGGCGAGGTACAGGCCATACTTCTCCGCCACCGCCCCCTTGGGATGGAAGTCGGCGAGCAGCGGGTACTTGAGCCCCAGCTTCTCGGCAAAGGCCTTGTGGGCCCAAGTGCTGTCGACGCTGATGCCGAACACCTCGGCGTTGAGGTTCTGGAATTGCGTCAGATCGTCTCTAACGCAGGCGTGCTCATTGGTGCAGACGGGGCTGAAGTCAAGAGGATAAAACGCCAGGACGACGTTCTTCCCCTTCAGATCGCTCAGCTTGTACTCCTTATCATCATTAGCCCTGAGCGCAAAATCCGGTGCTGGCTGTCCGACGGCGATCGGCATGATCATTCCCTCCTGTGTCGTCACATCACCGCATCATACAGGAACCGGCGCTGCGTTTTCTATCCTCACCCTTCAGGGTTTAATCGCCCTTTCCTCCCTCTCCCACCGGGAGAGGCTCGGGGTGGGGGAATTCCACTTCACCTACACAGCATGCGTCGAAGTGTGAGCCAAACCCCTGCAAACTCATGAAGGATGCACGTCCCATTATACCACATCCGCGACGTCGTGCTCTTCCCCGATGGCGGCGACGCAGGCCACGGCATCATCATCGTGCAGCGAAATCAGGCGCACGCCCTGGGTGTTGCGGCTGATCACCGCCAACTCGCGGACCGGCAGGCGGATGAGGTTGCCCGCCGTGGTCATGATCATGAGCTCGTCGCTTTCAGTGACCTGCTTGATGCCGACCACACGCCCGTTGCGCTCGGTGACTTTGATGTTGATCAGCCCTTTGCCGCCGCGGCCCTGCACGCGGTATTCGTCGAGGGCGGTGCGCTTACCGTAGCCACGCTCGCAGACGGTCAGCATGGTGGCGCCGGGGTTCACGACCTCCATCGCCACCAGCGTATCGCCTTCTTCCAGATCGATGCCGATGACGCCGCGGGCGGTGCGGCCCATCGGCCGGACATCCTCTTCGCGGAATTGAATGGCTTTGCCGCCCGCGGTGCCTAAGAAGATGTGCTGCGAGCCGTCGGTGAGCCGGACGGCGATCAATTCATCGCCATCGTCCAGGGAAATCGCCCGGATGCCTCCAGCGCGCGGATTGCCGAAGGCCGCCAGCGGCGTCTTCTTGATCAAGCCGCGCCGCGTGGTCATGACGATGTAGCGCGCACTGGCGAAATCCTCGACAGGCACCATGGCTGAGATGCTCTCGCCATCTTCCAGTTGCAGGAGGTTCACTAGAGCTTTCCCCTTCGACGCCCGCGTCCCCTCGGGGATCTCGTACACCTTGAGCCAGTGCACCTTGCCGACGTTGGTGAAACAGAGGATGTAATGGTGCGTATTGGCGATGTAAAAGTGCTCGACGAAGTCCTCCTCCTTGGTCTCCATCGCCTTGATGCCCTTGCCGCCGCGGTGCTGACTGCGATAGACCCGGGCCGGGGTGCGCTTGATGTACCCCCCATGGCTGACGGTGACGGCCACGTCTTCCTGAGGGATGAGATCCTCGATGTTGAGCTCGACCGTTTCTTCGACGATCTCAGTGCGTCGATCGTCGCCGTACTTCTCCTTGACGGTCAGCAGCTCAGCTTTGATGATGCTGCGCACCTTGGCCTCGTCGGCCAGGATGCCCTCAAGCTCGATGATGGTCTCCTGCAGCGCCGCCAGCTCCTGCAGGATCTTGCCGCGTTCCAAAGCGGTCAGGCGTTGGAGGCGCATATCGAGGATGGCCTGGGCTTGCTCCTCCGTAAGCGACAGCGTGGCGATCAATTGCTCACGGGCGATGGCCGGCGATTCGGCGGCGCGGATGAGCTGGATCACCTGGTCGAGGTGTTCCAGGGCGATTCGCAATCCTTCCAGGATGTGGGCGCGCTCGCGGGCTTTGCGCAGGTCGTAGCGGGTGCGGCGCGTCACCACCTCTTTACGATGCTCGAGGAACTGGCGCATCAGCTCCTTGAGGGGCATAATGCGAGGCTGATTGCCCACCAGCGCGAGCATGATAACGCCGAACGTGCTCTGCATAGGCGTCTGCTTGTAGAGCTGGTTGAGCACCACCTCTGCCTGGGCGCCGCGGGCCAGCTCGATCACCACGCGCATGCCTTCGCGGTCGGACTCATCGCGCAGATCGGAGATGCCTTCGATCTTGCGGTCACGCACCAACTCGGCGATCTTTTCCACCAATTTGGCTTTGTTCACCTGGTAGGGGATCTCGGTGATGATGATCTGCTCACGGCTGGTACGCCGCGAATGCTCGATAACGGCCCGCGCCCGCATGGTGATGAGGCCGCGCCCGGTTTGATAGGCCTCGCGGATGCCCTCGGTGCCGTAGATCAGCCCGGCGGTGGGGAAATCGGGGCCGGGGATCAAGCGCATCAACCCCTCGACACTGATCTGCGGGTCGTCGAGCAGGGCCACCAGGCCGTCCACCAGTTCGCGCAGGTTATGGGGCGGGATATTGGTCGCCATGCCGACGGCGATGCCGGAGGAGCCGTTCATGAGCAGATTGGGGATGGCCGACGGCAGAACGATCGGTTCCTCGCGCGTGGCATCGTAGTTCGGCGCAAAGTCCACCGTCTCCCGGTCGAGGTCGCGCAGCATCTCCAGGCAGATCTCGGTCATGCGCGCCTCGGTGTAGCGCATGGCGGCCGGCGGATCGCCGTCGACCGAGCCGTAGTTGCCTTGGCCATCCACCAGCGGATAGCGCATGGCAAACGGCTGCGCCAGGCGCACCAACGACGGATAGACCACGCCCTCGCCGTGGGGATGATAGTTGCCGCTGACGTCGCCGCAGATCTTGGCGCACTTACGGTAGCCACGGTCGGGGGTGAGATTAAGATCGTACAGCGTCAGCAGCACGCGTCGATGCACAGGTTTGAGGCCATCGCGGACGTCGGGCAGGGCGCGGGCGATGATGACGGACATGGCGTAGTCCATGAACGCCGTACGCATCTCATCTTCGATATTGACCTGTAACTGTCGTCCATCCGTCGCCATACCACTGCCTCCTAGATGTCCAGATTGCGTACTTCGAGCGCATGCTGCTCGATGAACTGGCGGCGCGGCTCCACCTGTTCGCCCATGAGGATGGAGAAGATCTCCTCAGCGGTGTAGGCGTTTTCCAACGTCACCTGCAGGAGCACCCGTTTGGTGGGGTCCATGGTCGTCTCCCACAGCTGCTCGGGGTTCATCTCCCCCAGCCCTTTATAGCGCTGGATGCTCAAGCCGCGCTGCCCCAGCGCTTTGACCATATCGATGAGCTCGCTGATCGATGGGCACTGGCGTGTCTGCTCCTTCACCGTCAGGCGATACGGTGGCAAGCCGAGCCGCTTCACCGCCTGCCCGCGCGCCCGCAGCTCGCGGTACTCAGCCGAGGTCACCATGGGCATGTCGAGGATCAGCCGACTCTGCATGCCCTCCTTGAGGCGCGCAAACTGCACCCGATAGGCAGCGGATTCCTCATCCCAGGTGATCGTCGTGTCCGGCACGGGTTCGTCCGGGAACAGTCGTCTGAACACGGCCAGGCTGGCGTTGACGCCGCGTTCGACTCGCCCTGCATCGCGCAGCGTCTCGGCGTCCAGGGATTGCTCCAGCGTCACCGCCCGTAGGGCCAAGACGTCGATGCGACGATGTTCGAAGCGTCGCAAGAGGGACTCGTAGGCGATCAGCCCCTTGAGCAGCGTGATCAGCTCTGGCCCGGTGATTCCCTGGCCGTCGTTCTCCGGAACCAGGGCCAACTCGTTGGTCCCCTGTTCGAGAATAAAATCTTCGAAGGCCTGCTCATCTTTGAGATAGAGCTCGCGATTGCCGCGCTTGACTTTGTACAGCGGCGGTTGGGCGATGTAGAGGTAGCCCTTTTCGATGACGTCCGGCATCTGTCGATAGAAGAAGGTGAGCAGCAGCGTGCGGATGTGCGAGCCATCGACGTCGGCATCGCACATCAGGATGACCTTGTGGTAGCGGATCTTGTTGATATCGAAGTCCTCGGGGCCGATGCCGGTGCCGAGGGCGGTGATGAGCGTCTGGATCTCCTGCGAGCTCAGCATCTTATCGAAACGCGCCTTCTCGACGTTGAGGATCTTGCCTCGTAAGGGGAGGATCGCCTGCGAGCGGCGGTCGCGGCCCTGCTTCGCCGAGCCGCCAGCGGAGTCGCCCTCGACCAAAAAGAGCTCAGCTTCGGCGGGATCGCGCGCCGCGCAATCGGCCAGCTTGCCGGGGAGGGCCGCGGTGTCGAGGGCGCCCTTACGGCGCGTCAGGTCGCGCGCCTTGCGCGCCGCCTCACGGGCGCGGGCGGCGAGGATGGCCTTTTCCACGATGGCCTTGGCGACCGCGGGGTTCTCTTCGAAATAGGTTGCCAAGCGTTC